>JGI24132J36420_10001546_pt1 | contig 10460 bp, 6 predicted proteins | sample BarGraNGADG00212_3_FD_36420 | JGI IMG/M metagenome (IMG submission 36420) | reverse complement strand
CAGCTGTTTTGGTTACAACGGCACTTGCGCAGGAATATACATTGAGTGACTTGTATCAACAGGCGTTGAAAAATTCCGAAAAAATGAAAATGGCGCAGGAAAATATTAACATTGCCCAATACGGTAAAGATAAAGCCTGGGCGGTTTTAATGCCCAGAGTGACGGCGTTCGGTACCTACAATCGTTTTTCCGAAGATAAGTACGTTGTTTCTACAACAAGTCTGCCAGATTNGTCGTACACCATTAGCAGCAACGTGTTGATCCAGCCGGAACAATCAGGGGTATGGGGGGTCCGCGCGGATCAATCTTTTTCTTTGAGTGTACGTGAACTGACCGCCCTCAAAGTAGCCGGCCAGACCATCACTAAAAACGAATTTGATTTGGATGCGACAAAATCTGATTTTATTCTGATCGTTGCTTCTGCCTATTACGATGTAATGAAAGCAAAAAAAGGGCTCGAAATTGCGGCAGCCAATATGGAACGTCTGACTCAATATCGGAATTCCGTGGAAAAAAGACTAAGGGTAGGTGATGTTACAAAGACGGCATTATTACGGTCGGAAGGCGAGCTCTCCGGAGCGAGTGCGGACTATATCAAGGCGACCAACGCATTTCAACTTGCGCGCTTTGCGCTGGTGCGTATAACCGGTATTGAAGATGAATTCCGTTTGAAGGAAACACCACCTCCCGCGCAGGATAATATTTCTTTGACTAATCTGCGCAATATCGCTTTTGATAGGCGGGCTGATTTAAAAAGTTATGATATGCAGGCTCAAATAGCGCAGGGGTATGTATCTTATGCCCGTGGTGCTTTTTGGCCCAGCTTAAGTCTATTTGCTATCTATAGCAAAGCCGATCAGGATCCCCCTGGACAGACTCTCAACAGAGAAACTCTTGTGTCCGGAGTATCTTTATTATTCCCTTTCTTTGAAGGCGGTTTGCGGGTGGCAGAGTATAGAGAAGCAAAGGCAAAAGAGCGGCAGGCAAAATTAGCTTATGCAGACTTTAAAAAGAGTGTGGGTATAGAATTGCAGGGAGCTTATCTTGATTTGCAAACACAGAAAGGCGTTCTTCAGTTTTCAGAAGACCAGTTGGCTTTTGCCCAGGATAATTACGGCGGAGTAGTTCGGCAGTTTGATAATGGGCTCGCTACGAATCTTGATGTCATGGACGCAAATTCGCTGCTTCTTACCGCGGAAAAAAACGTGGCGGAAGCATATTATAACTATCAACTTGTTTACTTAAGAGTTAAAAGATCAAATGGTACATTGTTGCAGTTTGTCATTAGCAGTAATCAATAAAATAAGCCATGATTGGCTGACCCCGTGGAGGATATTTTCATGAATTTAAGAAAGTTTGCTAATCCAGAAAAAAATAGGATTTCAGGATATCGTGTTGCGCAATCGATTAGTTTGATTCTAATTTCAGTAATGGTAAGTCTTATGTTCGTTGCTTGCACGAAAGAAAAAAAAGAACAGCCGGAAATAGCTGTAAATGTGCGAATCGCCACGGCGGAAAAGAAAAAAATTCAACCTTATCTGGAAACAACAGGAACGCTGAAAGCAAATGAGGAGGTAGCGGTAAGTTCTGAGGTGGATGGCATCGTCAGACAGATCAGGGTAGACGAAGGCTCACCTGTTAATAAAGGAACTCTTCTGGTCGAAATCAATGAGATCGATTATATTTTGGACTGGAAAAGATCAGAAGCAGCATTAAAGCAGGCAGAAGCTAATTTGGCGAATGCTAAAGCCGAATATAAGAGAAAAAACACTCTGTATCAGGAAGAACTGATTACTCGACAGCAATTTGACGATATAACTACAAAAATTGCTCTGGCGGAAGCTGAGATAGACAGGGCAAAAGCCACTTTATCAATTTCCAAAGAAAAGCTTACGCGGACAAAAGTATATTCACCTTTGAACGGGGCGGTGAAAGAGAAGAGAGTTTCTGTTGGCGATTATGTGCGCAACGGAACACCGCTATTACAATTAATTACAATCAACCCCCTAAAACTTAATTTTACAATTAGTGAAAAAGATGCGGCAAGCATCAAAATAGGGCAGGAAGTTGCTTTCAGCGTTGATTCTTATGCCGATAAACAATTCAAAGGCAGAGTAAGCTTACTTTACCCGAATGTAGAAGAAAAAACGCGAACCCTGCAAGCAGAAGCCCTGGTACCCAATGCCGATCACTTATTAAAACCGGGATATTTTGCCAGGACACTTATCTATACAGCGGCGCCGCGCGAAGTCGTCCTTGCTCCGATTACAGCACTGCTTTATGACAACGCTGTTATTCGTATATTTGTGGTCGATGGAGATAAAGCCCGGGAAAGGGTTATTAAGATAGGCGGAAAATATGGAGAGTTTGTAGAAGTTCTGGAAGGACTGAAAGAAATGGAACAGATTGTCGTTATTGGTCAGAACAATTTATCGGAAGGGGTAAAAGTAAATGTGGCTCGCTGATACATCGGTTAAACGTCCCGTTTTCGCTACCATGATTATTATGGCCCTGGTGGTGCTGGGCATTGTCAGCTATCCCAGTATTGGCGTTGATCTCTTGCCCAAAGTTGATTTTCCTATTGTCACCATTACGACTACGCTCAAAGGCGCCAGCCCCGATGTAATGGACGTAGATGTAACTGATATGATCGAGGGATCGGTGAACACGATCAACGGCGTGAAGAGTATCAACTCGACCAGCGCCGAGAGTGTTTCCCGCGTTACCATAGAATTTGTTTTGGAGAGAAACATCGATCAGGCTGTTCAAGATGTACGCGAAAAAGTATCCATAATCCGTTCTAAGTTGCCCGCTGACATTGATGAACCCAGAATAGCCAAGGTAGATCCCGATGCCTCACCTATTTTATATCTTAATCTTTCCGGGAATAAAACTGTTCGAGAACTATCCACTTACGCTGATGAAATTTTAAAAGAACAATTCCAAAGAATTAATGGCGTGGGTGATGTAAGTTTTAGCGGTTTGAGGTTGCGGCAGGTGCGCATCTGGCTGGATGCCGCAAAAATGCAGGCCTATCAGGTTGCTCCGACCGACATCATTCGTGCCCTCCAACGGGAAAACATTGAATTACCGGGTGGCCGGATTGAAACTGCAACTAAAGAATACACTGTAAGAATAAAGGGAGAATTTGCCAACATACCTGATTTCAATGATCTGATCATCAGTTATTACAAAGGCGCGCCGGTAAAGATAAAAGATATCGGCAGGGCGGAAGACGGTACGGAAGAAAAAAGAACAGTTGCCCGTTATAATGGAGTTCCCGCTGTCGGAATGAGTATTCAGAAACAATCAGGCACAAACACGGTGGAAGTAGCCAACCGGGTGAAAGCTGAAATTGTAAAAATCAATAAGACTATACCTCCGGGGATGAAAATCAATATTGCCATGGATCAGTCCTTATTTATTATTCGTTCCATTAAAGAAGTGCAGTTTCACCTGATCATCGGCAGTATTTTTGCGATTCTGGCAGTGTTTATTTTCCTCAAAAATATGCGGACTACTTTGATCAGCGCCGTTGCCCTGCCGGTATCCGTTATTTCCACGTTCGCGCTCATCAACGCTTTTGGATTTACTTTTAACAACATGACGATGTTAGCTCTTTCGCTTTCTGTCGGTTTATTGATTGACGACGCCATTATTGTCATTGAAAACATTTACCGACATGTGGAAGAAGGGATGGAACCGCGTGAAGCAGCAACTTTTGCCACATCGGAAATTGGTCTGGCTGTTATGGCGACAACCTTTGCTATTGTAGGCATATTTTTACCTGTCGCTTTCATGAAAGGAATCATCGGCAGATTTTTCCTCCAATTCGCCTTGACTGTTGTTTTTGCGGTGTTAGTGTCTCTGCTTGTTTCTTTTACATTGACGCCAATGATGGCCTCTATTTTCCTAAAATCAAAAAAAGATTCATCTAAAAATCCTTTGATTCCTGCTGCCAAAGGGAATTTTATTGTCCGGTGGGCATTTTGGAAGCAAGCCGGAGATTTTATGGAAAAATATTATAAAAAACTGGAAAGCGGTTATCGGAATGTTCTGGAGTTTTCTTTGAAGTACGGAAAATTCATGCTCATTGGAGCTCTGGTTGTCTTTTTCCTAAGTATTCTTTTGGTGAAATATGGTTTAAAACAAGAATTTGTTCCCTCGGAAGATCAGGGCAATTTTCTTGTCCGGTTGGAAGCTCCCATTGATTATTCTGTGGATTCAGTGGAGGCTTACTTAAAGAAACCGGAAGAGCTGATCAGAGAAATAAAAGAAATTAATTCTCTTTATTATTTTCAGGGATATGGCGGCTATGCCAACCGTGCTATGATGATTGTAGGATTGACGACAAAAGCCAAGCGCAATAAAAGTCAGGAAGATATAAAAAAAGAAGTGCGTAATAAATTAAAGCAAATACCCGGCCTTAAAGTTTCTGCCGAAGATCTCTCGGTTGTCGGCGGCGGGCAAAGGCAGGTTCCTATCCAATATAGTATTCGCGGTTTGAATTTATCGGCATCACAAAATTATGCCAAGCAAATAGCTGCTGAATTTTCCAAGTTGCCGGGAATAGTTGATGTGGATACATCGCAGGAAACAGGAAAACCGGAATATAAGGTTTATATTGATCGCGATCGTGCTGCTGATCTGGGTGTGGACGTGGCCTCTGTTGCCGAAGCGATTAACTTGTTGGTTAGTGGGGAGTTGGATATCGCTAGATATAAAGACGAAGCACGCGGTAAACGCTATGATATTCGTGTAAGACTAAATCCGCAAGATCGGGAAAGCAGCAGCGGTTTGCAGCGAATTTATGTTCGAGCCCGTGACGGGAAATTAGTCGAACTTTCCAATATTGTAAAGATACAGGAAGGTAGTGGACCAAGTGTAATCAATCGTATCGATCGGCAGCGCGCTGTCACTATATTCGCGAGTCTGGAGGGAAAACCGTTAGGTGATGCCATGCAGGAACTAAACGATATAGCCAGCCGCATTCTTCCACCCGATTATTCGCCCAAATACCAGGGAATGGCCGATACCATGAAAGAATCGTTTGGCTATCTGTTGTTTGCCCTTTTTCTAGGTATCGTTATGGCTTATATGATTTTGGCTGCGCAATTTGAGAGTTTTGTCCATCCTATAATAGTTTTGCTTTCCCTGCCACTTTCCTTTATCGGCGCCTTTGGCGCATTGTTTATCACCGGTAAGACGATGAACATATACAGCATGATTGGTTTAATTCTATTAATGGGTTTGGTAAAGAAAAATGCGATTTTGCTGGTTGATTATACCAATGTTTTGCGGGGAAGAGGCATGTCCAAACGTGAAGCGATATTACATGCCGGACCTGTCCGGATGCGGCCGATTTTAATGACTACAGTTGCCATGATATTTGGTATGTTACCTGTGGCCATTGGTGTTGGCGAAGGTTCGGAAACACGCGCCCCAATGGGGATAGCCGTTATCGGCGGTTTGATTACTTCTTTATTCCTTACGCTGGTCGTAGTACCGGCGGCTTATGATATATTCGATGATTGGCAGGAATATTTTAAGAAAAAAACATATAAAGAAATGTTGACGGAATTGATATTATTATTAAAAAATATTCCTAACAAAATAGCTGAAACGGCAAAAGCATGTCGTCAATATTTTAGTAAGAAAAAATAATATAATTGAGATTAAAAGGGAGGTCTGGATCATGAAGATGTTTTTGGTTATTTATGCGGAAGCCTCCGATGAGTATATCGTTGACGCTTTTAAAAAATCAGGATTCAAGGCTTATACAAAAATGAGCGGATTAATGGGTGAAGGAGAAGAATCCGAACCGAAGCTGGGCACCCATTATTGGCCGGGAGAAAACAACGCTTTATTATTGGCAGTGAGCGATGAAAAAATTCATCCGCTTTGTGATCTGGTGAGAAAATTGAAGGTCGAACATCCTCGCGCCGGTTTAAGGGCGTTTACTTTTCCGCTGGAAGAGGAATGTGTTTAGAATAAAAAGGAGCATACCAATTCGCGCTTTCTTTGGCTAACTTTGCTGGCTAAGTCGTCGGCTTTCTCAACTTATAACCTGAAGGTCACGCGTTAGTAATACGACCGCGGAGCCTCCTCCTTGCCGCCTCGTTATCCTTTGAAAGCAAATGGTATCAGTCAGTATTTATGGCCGGACAAAAAACAACCCGCAGACAAAAAGACATCTCCCGGCTTTTGCGCGAGAAAAAATATAACCCGCCTCAACGCTCAAAAAAAGATAATCCGTTTCCGGCAAAAAAGCACGGCAAATAAAAGAAACGTTTTTTTTCATAAAATTAGATTGGTAAACCCCTCGATGATTAGGTATTTGCATCTCTTATAATAAAAGTTATCAAATATGGTTTGTTTGTTTCACAAACAAATAGATTCATGAAGCCGGGAAAACTGAAGATTACCAATTGAAAGAGCGTAACGGCGGGCATCACCGGGCGCCGGATTTGTTGGCGATCCGGTGCATGCCCTTATTATAAAATCCGTTATTTTTTTGCAATAAATTGACGTTTTTCCCACCTTGATACAGGGTCAGAGAGAGACGAGACAATGTAACATGACTAATCGTTAAGTACCAATTCGATTCTCAAGTAGTTTTTGAGCCTGAATTACTGCCTCTCTTACACTTTTGCTAGGATCAATTTTAATAGTCCCACATTTGAACCGTGATGTTATCGGTGGTTGATGGCCAGTTGGGGACGTTAACCACTTGTGTTTTTCCTGAATAGCGGCCATTAAGAACTACAGGAATCGTGCTGTCCGGCGGATTGGCAGCTCTCATGTAGAAATCCAGCCCGGCTATGAACGGTAAACTTGCTACAATTCCACTTGTTATAGGCCCGGAAAGATCACTTACCCCATCCGATCTTTTGTCAAAAATAAAGAGTGCTATTGGTGTACCGGTAAGTCCGGTTTTTAGTAACACACCGGCACACAACTCGGTACCGTTGACTGTGAGACTATCCTCGTTGGGAGACATAGAGTCAACGCCAAGGAATTCCTTGTCTCTGATAACAATAAGGTTGGAGTGGTTGGCGCTTTGATCCACTATATAAGGCATGAGAGCGGTCGCGATGAATTTTAAACGAATCAGGTAATCGCTTCTGGTAAAAGGCTCATAGTAATAGTGAACGGAAGTTGCATCCACGGTTGAAGTTAAATAAAATTCGTAGTTCAATCCGGCGGTTGCATTGGTAAATTTAAAATTTCCATCGGTATTTATCGATGTTGAATAATCCGGCGTGCTGCTGATTCTTACACCGGTATCTTTGTTAACTTCATAAATATCTAATTTTAAGTTAGCAGGAACAACGTTGGTCGTAAAAGTTAGTATTCTCCCGGCCAGTTCAATATTATTAGAACTTCTAGACAAAATAACGGGCAAAATATCTGTTGTAGCAGGCGCCTGACCATTGTTGAAAAATTTATATATTGCGACAAAAGAATCGACGCAAGTTGCCGCCTGAACATGCGTTGTATTGGCCAGGGTAATATTTGTCGCTCCGCCGATCGAACGACCCGTACTGGTACTGCTAAGCTCTGCAAAAAGAGCCAGAGTGGGTACGCCGCCTGGAGGGGTAGCGCTTTGCTGTCCGTCAAGGTTCACATAGTGGGCAACTTTCGCCGCATGCGTCGCATCAGCAAGATACGCATGACTAACTGCGGTACCCATGGAATGACCTAAAAGATCAACCTTATCGGCGCCGGTTTGCTGACGAACAGCGTCGATATAAGCATCTAGCCCTGATAGGACTTCATCAGGAATCACGAAGCCGTCGGTTGGATTGCCAGTAACGGAAGTAGTGTCATATTCATAGCCGCTGATATAACTTGCGGAGTAGCCGTTGGTTGCAAATCGCATTGCCTGTGTCTCGAACTGATCTGCCGTTCCCGCATATCCATGAACAAAAACAACAGGTATGTGTGTAACTCCACCCCCTCCGCTTCCACCTCCACAGCCAATCAAAAACGATAAAATAATCATAAAAACCATCGTAATAACAAATGATGAACATTTACACTTTCTTCGCATAATACTTCCCTCCTTTTTTTGTAGTTGACTTAATGGTTTTGAAAGGACCGCCTTTATAAACGAATCAAGCATAGTATGTATATGGGACAAATTCCATAATTGTGTCAAGGATTATTTTTCCCTGTATTATTTTTCCCACAACGAATTGCTTCAAATAAAAGATTACCGAAGGGGTAGATAATATTGATAAGAACTTCCTTTTTCACGATGGGAGCATACGAAGAATGATTTTGTGTGTCAAAGGAATTTTGACCACAAAATGTGGGGTGTGGTCTCGATGTTTGTCATCGGGAGTGAACAGTGTTTATTACAGATTGAAGCTTTGTATCTTCGTCGAGGTTGGAGATTTGCTGCTTTCAGGAAGCAATACTCAAAACACTTTCTCTTATCTTAATGCTCTGAATAAGTAGTAACTCATCAGATTCCGGAGGTGCCGCTTAATTGTCCACAGGCGGCCAGAATGTCGCTTCCTTTACTGGCGCGAAGCATGGTTGTGTAGTGATTATCAATCAGTGTCTGCTGAAAAGCTTCCACGGTTTTACGCGATGGTGATTTGAAAAGTGATCCGGGATATTCGTTAAAAACAATTAAATTCAACTTACAGCGCTGGCCTTTCAATAAAACTGACAATTTTCGGGCATCCTGCACGGAAGAATTAACTCCGTCAATTAAAATATATTCGAAGGTCAGCAGTCTCCGGCCGGGCATAGGATATTTTTTACAGGAATCCAGCAATACCTCCAACGGATACTTTTTATTGACCGGCATAAGCTTGTTTCGTGTCTCGTCATCAGGCGCGTTAAGCGATACGGCAAGGTTGATGCAAATATCTTTGCCGAGTTGTATAATCTGCGGGGCAAGTCCGCAGGTGGAAACAGTGATTTTACGGTTGGAAAATCCCATGCCGAAATCACAGGTGAGATTTTTTATCGCCTTCAAAACATTATCATAATTGGCCAGTGGTTCACCCATGCCCATCATCACAATGTTTTTGATGTCGGGACCTTCCGGCGTTTCGTTTCTCAGAGTTATAAGTTGTCCGACAATTTCCGAAGGCTGTAGATTTCTTTTGAACCCCTGGCGCGCCGTCAGACAAAATTTACAATCCATGGCGCAGCCGGCCTGAGTGGATACGCATATTGTCCAATTATTTTTCCCGGGAATTAAAACGCTTTCGATGAAAAGCCCGTCTTCCAAACGCAAAAGAGCTTTTTTTGTTCCGTCTTCAGATTCCTGAGTTTTGACGATTTGCGGACGGATGACGCGTGCGATTTCAGAGAGCTTGGCGCGAAAATCGCGGGAAAGAGTGGTCATATCATCGAAAGAAAGACTGCCGGATTGATGCAGCCATTTCATGATTTGCCGCGCGCGGAATTTTTCTTTACCCAGAGAGGAAATGAATTCTTCCATTTCCTCCAGAGTCAAATCCAGTAAATTGGGAAGCTGATTATCGGCGCGATTAATCATTGAATTTTTTTTGCAGTGTTGCGGCGATAGCGTCTATAAAGCCTTCCGTGTTCACTTTTTTATTGGAAGGTTTTTTTTCGGCGAGCAGAAGCAAATCGCCGGTCATAGTGCCGCCTTCAACCGTTTCCAGAGCAGCTTTTTCAACTTGATCGGCAAATCTTACGACATCTGATGTTCCATCTATCCATTTCGCCGCGTTTGCGCAATCCGCCCGTCCAGGCAAAAATCAGCGCCATAGAGTTGCTGGATGTTTCTTCGCCTTTTAAATGTTTGTAGTAATGCTTTTGCACGGTGCCGTGCGCGGCCTCGTATTCAAACCAGCCGTTGGGAGAAACCAGAACTGATGTCATCATGGCCAGAGAACCGCTCGCGGAAGCGATCATATCCGACATCACATCGCCGTCGTAGTTTTTCAGCGCCCAGAGCATTCCTCCTTCGCTTTTCATAATGCGAGCCACGGCATCGTCAATCAGGGTGAAAAAGTATTCGATGCCTGCTTTTTCAAATTTTTCTTTCCAGTTTTGTTCAAATTCACGATTGAATATTTCGCGGAATCCGGCATCGTATATTTTGGAAATAGTATCTTTGGTGGAAAACCACAGATCAATTTTTTCACTCAAGGCGTAAGTAAAACAGGCCTTGGCAAAGTCCAATATGGATTTATCTAAATTGTGGTTAATCTGAATTATACCCGCTGACGGGAAATCTTTAACCAGAATGTTTTTTGCCTTGCTGCCGTTTCGCGGAGTAAAAACAATTTCCAGTTTTCCCGCGCCCGGAATCTGCATCTCAAAATTATTATAAACATCGCCATAGGCGTGACGGCCTATGGTTATAGGTTTTTTCCATGAAGAAACCGCAGGTTTGATATTGTTGACTAAAATAGGTTTTCTGAAAACCGTGCCGTCGAGCATGGCGCGGATGGTGCCGTTGGGGCTTT
>JGI24132J36420_10001539_pt1 | contig 10478 bp, 7 predicted proteins | sample BarGraNGADG00212_3_FD_36420 | JGI IMG/M metagenome (IMG submission 36420) | reverse complement strand
CTTTGAGCGTGGTCGGGTTTTTTAGGGCGTCGTCGCATTTAAGAATGTCGTCTTCCAGAGGCAAGCCGGCTTCGGCGCGCAGTTGCGCGTCCCGCACGCCCTCTTGGAGTTTGCTGCCCAACTGGCGGATCGCGCCCGCCAGTGCATTGCCCGATTCGGGCGTACCCGTGACGCCCATGGCGATGAGTTCCTTGCTAACCTGTTTGATCTGTTCCACGGTCAGGCTCGACTCCGCCAGGCGGAAGGTCGTTTTCTCGAAGGTCTTGATCTTGGTGAAGTCGTCCAGTGCCTCCTTGTAGTCATACAGAGGCGTCGGGCCGGCCGCCGTTTGCCGTTCCAGGTAGATGGCGCCGGCACGGAAGCATCCGGCGAGCACCAAGCGCACCACTTCGCTGGGCCAGCCAAACGGCGCTCGCATGAACCCTTTGAACCCTCTGCTGTCTCCAGAATCGAGCAAAGCCGCCCCAGTGGGATCGGTTCCCTCATCCTCCAGATCCTTGATGACCTCCAGCGTGGTCGCGACCAGGGCGGATTCCTTATTCAGGCTGCCTTGCGTGTCGAAAAGGTAGAGGTCGGGCGCAACGGTGTGGAGCACCGCCTGGGCCGGGTTGAGTAGGGCCTTGATTTGTTTGGCGAAATCAACCGTTTTGTCCGCAATGGCAAAACGTGGGTAGATGTTCGGGACTTGTTGACCGAGGGCGGTCTGAAGTTCCGCAGTCAGGTCCTTGGCGTTTTCCAACTCCACTTCCTTGCCCCCGTAATACAAGGTGCCTTGCAGGAAGGCGGTTTTCAAATCGCCGGCCAACGTGCGCGCCAGATCGTCCCGTTCCTTACGCTTTTCTGACAGGGCGTCCGCGGTATCTTTGGAAGGATCTTCCGTGAACCGCTTGTCGCTAGTCACGTTGAGCAGCGCCTGGTAGCGTTTCAGGCGCAGTTCGAGTTTCTCGGGAACGCTGGCCACCCAACAGACCTTTCGCCCGTTCGGCCCGGCGGCCTGGTTATCCCGCTTGATCTCCTCGATCGTGGTCTTGCGGCCCGGCGCCAGTGGTCCGACGAATGCGACCTCCAGTTCCGGTCCTGTATCCACAGCTTCACCGTCGAGATAGACGCCGAAACTGAACGGTGTCTTGGTCGTACCGTGCGTGACCGCGTAGTTGTTCAGATTCTTGCGCGCGATCACGCTGGTCTTCGTAATTTCGAGCGACTGCTGCCGTATGGCAGTCAGCGTGATGGAGCGCGAAGTGCCGGGCCGAATCATTTCCTGGATGGCCTGCTCAAGGGTGCGCTCCCGCTCGTTCAGAAATTTCCATTCGCCGCTGGCTTCATCCCTGGCCACATAGCCAGCCTCTTGCAGTGCCAAGAGCGTTTCTTCCACCTGCAGGCGGAGCGCGGCAACATTTTCGTCGAGCCGGCTCACCAGCAGCTTGGCAATGTTCTCCGCCGTGCGCGGCACGAAGGTGACCCGTTGGATCAGGTAGAGGACCTTCAACACACGGTCCGCTGGGATGGGTGTGGCCTTCGGAACTCGCTTACCGGATTCGTAGATGGAACGAACCCCCGAGGCGCCGAGGTATTCCTGCGAGAGTAGATCGTTTTCCAGCGCGTCAAACACCTGGTCGAAGCTCGCCAGGGTGCCGACCTCCTGCGCGGCGAGTTTTTGCAGCGCCTCCATGACCACCGAGATCATGGAGCGTACGCCACCGGATATGCGGAAGCCCGACAACGCCTCGCCAATGTCCTGCGCAAGCTGGATTTGGTGCGGCAGGAATGGATAAGCGTCCACCAGGCCCTGGGCGGTTAGCAGGCCAAGGCTCCGGCTGGCCTTCAGGTCCGAGAGCTGGGCCAGAAAGCCCTCGTTTTCCTGATAGACCGCCTGCAACTCAGCTTCGCGCGCGGGGTGTTTCTTCAGGATTCGCTCGCAGACCACCTTGTTGATGCCGTCGGAAATCAGATGCGGTTTCAGCTCGAACCGCGCGTTCAGCCGGCCCACCAGGGCGGGCTGGAAGTTCGTCCGGTCAACGACCTTCTCCAGGTCCTGTTGACTCGTGGCGATGATCCACACCTTGCCCTTGCCTTTGTTGCCGATCATCTCGCACAGGCTGTTCAGCTCGCCGATCTTGTCGTTCAAGTCGCCGATAAACGTACCCATTTCATCCACGACAAAGATGAGATGCTGCGCCCGTCCGCCGGTTGGTTTCTGTTCGTTTACCCAAGCTACCAGTTCATCGGCGATGCTCTCTGCGGTGATCTTCGTGAGCGAAAAAGCGTCGTCCAGGCCGCTGAGCGCTTCATCCTCTGTGGGGAAGCTCTTGGGCTCAACTTCCGGCAAAACCTTGGCCAAGCGACGACGCACCGTTGCTAGGTCGTCGCGCCCCTGCTCGCTACGCCAGACGACGTCGAACCGCTTCTCAAAAGCTTCCTCCAGCTTTTGCAGCAGGCCGCGGCGGGCCAGTCGATGTTCCAACTGTGCGATTACGAAGTTCTCCGAGAACCCGATGCTTCGGTAAAACTCTCCGAGGATAATCTCGCCCACCGAGTTCGGGTTATTGAGGCTTTGGCGGCTGCGAATTTCGAAAGCTACCGTCTTGATGGCCGTGGTCTTTTTGACCTCACCCAGCCGCAGCCGAATGTCCCGGCCTTTCGGCGAGTCGGAAAGGTGCTTCTCAAAGGCGTCAATGCAGGATTCACCCGAACCGTCCTGGAGCACTTCGTTCTGTAGCAAGTAACCCAGGACTTTCGCAAAATGGGATTTGCCAGAACCGAAGAAGCCCGACACCCAAATGCCCATCACGTCGCGCGGTTTGCCCCCACGCCGTAGCGATTCGCTGACCTGGGTAAACGTGTCCAAGATGCGCTTGAGTTCCTCCTCGATCTTATCGGTGACGACGTATTCCCGAATTTCCGAGGCGAGCGCGGCGCGGTCATACACCTTGACGACACCCTCAACCTTGACGGCGATGTCGCGACGAATGAGGTCTCTGATCTTGGTAGCCATGAAAAAGGTCAGGTTGTGATGGTAATCTTCACCGCGAGGTAGTTGCCTCCGTCGGGGACGTTCATGAAGTGGAGCTTGCCGCCGCGCTCCTCACCCGGAAACGAGATGAACATCCGGCATCTGAGATCACGTAGGTTTGTCAGCACTTCGCCGAATTTCACCAGCGGGAAGAGCGAAACCGTCGAAACCACGAAGAGGTTCGTTCCCGGTAATTTTTGGGAAAGGTCCTGCAACGCTTTGCACAAACCTGATTCCGCACGCTTGGACAGGCCCTGCTTCATGAACCGGTAGTTCCGGAACTCATCGGCCTGGAGATCGTCCAACTCCGGCTCCTCGAAGCAGTCGAAAAGGAAATGGGCAAGGTCTAAAACCTCATATGGAATGCCGGCACTCTTAAAACCGGGTAGGCAACGGTCGAAAAGCATCTCGCGGAAATCCAACTCTCGCTCCGGCGGGTAGATCAGGAGAATCGAATTGTCCGTCACCACGGCAGCCCGGTCGAAAGGCTGGCTCGCGGTGGCGGTAATTGTTTTCAGGGCCTCTTCCATCGTCGTTACACGGCCAGTTCCACCACATCCGCCTGCATGCGAAACCGCAGGTCCCCGTGGCGGTTGAGTTGCGACAACGTGTCGATGACTTCCTCTGGCGCGATTCCCAGAAGTTTGAATGCCTCATGGCGCACCACCTGCAGCGGTGACACCCGCAGCATTCTGAGCGCCGCCAGGAGCAACCGGACGGGACAACCGTAAAGCGCGGGACGCACGGCGACCTTTTTTATGGTGCCCGTGGCCAAACCGAAATCCCGGATGCTCGCCAGGTAGTGTTGCGCGACGCTAGTTAGCGTTGAAGGCGACCACTTCGCCACCTCGGGATGCCGGCCTTTACCTATCTGCCGGAGGTGCGTCACCAGATCGCCGATGCGAACTTCACAGGGAGCGCGGCGAAGGTGCGGGTAAAGCCACTCCATGCTGGTGACCGACACCGTTTTATCGTTCAACGCGAGCAGCACATAAGCTGTCAGTGCGCGCTCCTGATCTGAACCACAGCGGCGCCATTCGTGGTGGAAAGCCGAGTAAAGCGGATGTCCCCCATCCAACACGTAGCGGCCCTTGAGTTCCTTGAAAACCTTCTTCCTTGCTGCGACCGACCCGCGAGAAAGGACATTCCCGTCAACTACCGCTCTCCGGTAATCGGCAACCGGCAAGAGTTCAGTCCTCGCTTGTAGCAAAACCTGGAGGTCCGTGTAGAGCGCAGACCGCGCCGAAAGACGCGCCAAACAGCGGCCATCCTGGTCCAGACCAGTAATCGGGTTGCCGTGGGTGACCTCCATGCCCATCCCTAATCGGCCCCCTCGCTTGCGTCGGAGGCCAGTTGAGAAGCGCCCCCCGAGCGAACCCATTCGTCAACCTCGGCGGCCTGAAATTTCCAAAGTCTGCCGACCTTGTGGGCAGGCAGTTTACGACGCTCGATCCACTTGTAAACCGTGTCCGGTTTAATACCCAAGTGTGCGGCGATTTCTTTTACGGAGAGCCAACGGGATTCCATCGGTCACGAGCGTACCAGATGGGTGGAGGCTGTCCAGAAAATCCAACTAGAGCCGGGCAAAGCCACGTTTCATGCCTCTCCATCCTAGCCAGCAGGCGCAGCCCATTCTCCCCACGAATCCGTGCCATGTCCCGCTTCCACGTCTTCGCCGTGGCCGTTTGCGCGAGACTCTGGAAAAGTGGGCCATCTCCCAGGATACCCCCGACGCCGCATGACAGTTCTCAGTTCAGGGAGGCAAGGGTTTGGATTCCAGGACCACCCGGAACCCAATATCCTCCCCGGTCAAGTTCATGGTGCCTTGAAAACGGTACGAGGCAAGCAGGGTGGCGGGGTATGCATCGTTGAAGGAACCGCCCCGCAGGACCTTGGTGACCTGAGCGGCATTGTACCAGTCTTCACACCACTCCCAAACATTGCCGCCCAGATCGTATAGGCCGCCGGCATTGGGCGAGAAGCTTCCCGCCGGTGAGGTATGGGGGAACGTGTCAACTTGAAGTTCGGACGCATAGTTGCCCTCGCGATTTCGCGGCGGCCAGTACGAACCCCAGGGCCAGATCACCCGCTGCTTCATTTTGTCCTCGGGTGAGGTTCCGGATTCAGTTCCCAGCCCCACTGCCAGGCTCCATTCCTCGTCGGTGGGCAGACGGTAGCGCTGTTGCTCGGTTAACCGGCCTGCCTTGCGTTCTTGGGTCGTCAGCCAGCGGCAAAAAGCCTGGGCGTCCTCCCAATTCACATTGACCGCCGGGTGCTGCTTTCCCTGGTCGAAGCCCGGCTTGCCCCAGGAACGACCCGAGGCCATAACAAAAGCTTCGTAATCCTGAACTCGGGTTTCCCAGATCGAAAACTGAACCTTCCCGCCGGGAACCGTTCTGAATTTCATCCCCAAACTGTTTTCAACGAGCCCAGTCACGCTCATCCGCTCCACTGGAAGATCCGGCACGGTCGAAGTCCGGACCGTGTTCTGAGCCTGGGTTGCTGGGGAACTGGCCAGGGCGGCAATCAGGCAGACAAGCTCGGCCCATGCCCGACCGCGCCCCCGTGGCGGATGGTTCATTATCGGATCTCCTTTCGGGGTGATTGGACGCAATAGAGATGCTGGGCCGTGCGAATGAAGAGCCGCCCGTCGGCAGCCACGATGGACGACTGGCACGGCCCTTCGCCCATGGGCAGAGTGGCGATTAAATCGAACTTTTCCCCGGCGGACAAAACCACCACGGTGCCTTCTTCACTCAGACAATAGATTTTGCCATCCGCGCCGGTTGGGGAGGCGCTGAAGATTTCGCGAATGCCCAACTTGCCCTGCCAGAGTTGTTCGCCGGTAGCGGGGACGACGCAAGTCATGGTTTGCCGATCGCCGTCCAACACAAAAAGCCGGTTCTGGTAATATAACGGGGTGCAGACGTCCGGAACGTACTGATCCTGTTTCCAGGCCACCTGTTCCGGGCCAACGATGGGTGCGCCGTTGGGACGCAGAGCCACCAGCACTTCACGCTTGGGACCGCAGACAAACACCAGGCCGGGGGCAACCACCGGGCTGGGCACAATCCGACCGCCAGGATTCTTGCGCGCATTCAGGCCGGCAAAACGCCACACCTCGGCTCCGGTATCGGGCCGGTGCGCCGTCACGCAATCCGCCCCGACCAGGATGAGTTCAACGCCTTGCCGTCCGGGAAATGGCACCGGCGTGGTGTACGCTTCCATAGCCTCTTCCTGGGCATCGCTCCGGCGTTCCTGCCGCCACAAGGTCCGCCCGGTCTTCGGATCGAGACAGATCAACCACGATTGCCGCTGGGATTGGCCAGCTTGCGCGTGGGCGTAGGTGGGCGGGTTGCGTTGCAGCAGGGGCACATAAAGCTTGTCCTCGTAAAGCAAGGGACTGGCGCCGTAGAGAAACAGGATGGCAAAGACGCCGAATTCGTCGCTTAATTTGCGGTGCCAGAGCGGTTTCCCGGAAAAGTCGAAAGCGGCCAGATCGCTGGTGCCAAACAGGGCGTACACCCGTTGGCCGTCGGTGACCGGAGAACACGAGGCCATGTTGTTTTTGCCGTTGGTCCGATCGCCCGTGCCGACGCGTTGTTGCCAGCGAATGGCTCCGGTGGTTTTGTCGAGACAGAGCAACCAGAGGTTTTTTTCGGAATCGGGGCTGGGCACAAAGACGGCGTTACTCCAGACCACGGGAGTAGCCCCGCTGCGTCCCGGCAGAGGGGTTGCCCAGGCGATGTTCTCGGTATGGCCCCAACGGGCGGGCAGATTGGTTTCGGGGGTGGAGCCATTGAGAAAAGGCCCGCGCCATTGCGGCCAGTTTTCGCTGTAGGCCGAAGCAGCCAGCAGCCAAGCCAGCACCAAGCCAACTGCGGCTATTCGGTGTGGCATGTTACATGATTGACGAACCGCGCGCATAAACGTGTTTGGCCAGCATCTTACTGGGAGAAGTGGTGATGGGAAAGTTTTTTGGAGGGAAAGAGGGGGGAGTTGTAGCGCCGAGATGGATGCGGGCCTTCTGGGGGCGTGGGTGGCAGAAAATCGATCATTAAATAACCAGACCTCGCCAAAACGCCAAGCAGACCAAGAAATTCCCTTCTTCCTGACGATCCTGGAAGCGACAGGCATCCTGACTCCAGTGAATTTGGCTGAAACCGTTTTGCCACGATGCGGACATGTTTGTGTCGCAGGTGCAACATAAAGTTGTCCACGCTGACAACAACCGGGCTTAGAGGTTTTCCTTAATGAGAGTTGCGGCGAAGTGCGGGATCGGGAGTTCTGAGGCTGGGCGAGGAATCATCTTCGGATTCAGGTTCACGCTCACCGGCGCATGCGCAGCGTCAATTGCGACTCGCGGGCTGGTTGGTGGCCGGCGGCGGGGCGTTGGTGGGGGCCGGAAGATTGAGCCGGGTGCGCAATTGCGCGACGAACTGCGAATTCAGTTCGTTGGTGGCGTTCAACATTTGATTGAGCACCTCTTGCCGCAAGGTTGCCAGTGGGGGAAGACCGACGCGGATTTCCTGTCCGGCGATCTGCCGTTGGAAGCGATTCCAGATTTTTTGCGCCAGCAGGGTGTAGCCGGCGGCCTGGTCATCTTCGCCGAGGGCCAGGTTATAAAAGGTGCTGACCCACAGACCCTCCAGGATGGCCTTGGTGCGGTCGGTGGAGGTTTCCGAGGCGTCCTCCGTGACGCGGGCGATGGCATATTCGTCCAGGGTCAGAGTGCCGGGCAGCGATTTGGCTCGGGTCGTGATCAAGGGCAGGTTGGGGTATTTTTCCTGGAGTTGCCGGAACCAGCGATTGGCTTCGCTCAGGCGGTTGTGGGTGTAGAGAAAATAAACGGCATCGCGCAGGAAATTGCGATGACCCGTCTTGATGTGGTCGCGGGATTCGGGGTCCTGCTCCATCATGTCCAGGTAAGCGCGGTTCGCGTTCTCGATCATGTCCAGATTGGGGCCGAATTCGGCGGTTTGGTTGAACGGATTTTGAATCAGGCGTCCGCGTTGAAAGGCCAGTTGCAGGGATTGATAGATCACGCGGCGGAGGGTGATCAGGTCTTCTTTCTTCGACAATTCCAAGCCGATCATGGCCCAGTAAATCGCATGCGCCTCGGGCAGGCGCCACTCGAGGGGACCGTACTTTTCGTCCACGGCCTTCATGCGGGCGGGATCGAGTTTGTATTTTTCCCGCAGCAATTTGACCCGGGCTTTGGCCTCGTCGGTTTGCGGGTTGAGCAGTTCCTCGTAATTGGGACGGCCCCCGCCCAGGACGCGGGTCATTTCCTGCGCCCAGACTTGTTTGTAATACATGTGAGCGTCGTCGAGGTAGGCGCCCATTTTGTGTTGGAAGAACCAGGCCAGTTCGCGGTAGATGAGGGGTTCTTTGGGATTGTAGCGCAGGCCCTGGTCGCGCAGCAATTCGATGCCCTGCAACACCCACTGCCAGCGTTCCTTGGGATCGTTGAACTTGATGGAAATGTTATAGACCAGGTTCCAGGCCTGATTTACCCATACGGCGGAGAAATGCGGTTGCAGCTTGGTGATCCAGTCCGCCAATTGCACCATTTCAAAGTACTTGCCTTCGTCGCTCAGTTCCGTGGCGCGAATCCAGAGGGCGTTGGCGATCAAGCCCCGAAAGCTGCCCAGCGCCACCGTGGTGAACGCCAGCACCGGCGGCGCGTTTTCCAGGGGCGCGAGGCGAGTGAGGCCCATCTGCGTTCGGGCGACATTCAGTTTTTGCTGGGTCCACGAGGCGGCCGCCAGCAGCACGAGCGCCAATCCCACCAGCAAGGCTTTGTAGAGTCGGCCCGTCATTGGGTGCCTTGGGCCGTCGCCAATTCACGGCGGGTAAACAGGGTGATGCCGACCGCGGCAAACAAGCCGCCCAGCAGCAGGACAATTTGCGCCAGCGCCAGTCCCGTCTGTTCCCACGTCACACTGCGCCCGGTGCTGAGAGCATCGATGGGCGAGAAACCCTGCACGAGATTGATCAGCCGCAGCAGGCCTTGGAAAAGCGGCAGCGTGGCGCGATCGATGACGGTAGGATTGTCCACCTGGCCGGTGTTTTGGTTGATGCCGACGATGCCGCCTTGCTCGATGATTTGGGAAAGCGTGCCGCTGGACAGGCCCACGATTAACACNCCGAGGGCCAGGAAGGAGGCAACGGGAAACGACAGNAAACTCGCGGCGGCCAGTCCCAGCGCGGTCAGCAANGCCAGCCAGCAGAGGATGATGAACAGTCCCCGGCAATAATTCAGGCCGAAGCTGCCTTCGCGATATAAAACTTCCATGCCGTCCTCGAGGGGGAACAGCAGAGTTTCCTCGTTGGCGTTCCAGAATTCGAGGGTTAGAATTCCCCGCTCGTCAAACAGGTTGGGGGGAATTTCGAATTCGCTGAAGGATTCAGCCGGGGTGCTCATTTCCTGGCGCACCACCTGGGCGGTGCCGGGAGGCCCGATCTGCCACAAAGCGCGGTAGGTTTTGGGAGCGTCGAAGCTGCTGCCGGGCTGCTTTTTGGCGGCCTGAAATTTGGTGCGCACGTAGAGCGGTTGATCACGCAGCCCATGGCGCGCGGCGCCCAGCGGGATTTCCCAGCGCCGCAGAAAGCTGGCGGGAACCAGTTGCAGTTCGGCCTTCGCGCGCTCGGCAATTTGCCGGCGCAACAGGGGCCGGTCCACGGCGGGCACCGAGGATTCTTTAAGCCGTTGCTGATAGATTTTTTCAACGATCGGTTCCCAATCCGGTTGCGGTTCCCGGGCGGCGCCGCGGGCCACGAGCACTTCATTGCGCAACACCGTCAATTGTTCGGCGGGCAGCTTGCGGGCGCGCCATTGCAGCAAGGCAAACACCGAGCCTCCGGCCAGGGCCAGCAACAGCGTGTTCATCAGCATAATGCCCAGCCATTTGCCCAGCCAGATTTGCCAGCGGGCAATGGGCTTCACCGCCACCATCTGCATCTGGCATTCCTCGATGTCCCCGGCCAGGGTCCCGCAGGCCAGCCACAAGGTCGAGAAACCGAGCAACACGGTGATCACCCCCAAAGTGTAGGTCAACAGGATCTGCGTGAAGCCGCGGGCGGTGCCGTCGTCCTTGATGATCATTGGCAGCACCACCACCGATCCCAGCAGCAACACCTCCAGCAAACGCACCAACCGGAACCGGTAGGCGGCTTTCAGTGTCAACATGGCAATGGCCCAAATGCGCTTCATCGTATCACTTGGGTTTCCCCAGCAGCGAGGAAAGCTTCTCGTTGGCCCGGGCGAGGTCCGCCGACGTCGCGGGCGTTTGCTGGGCCGGCTCCGCGGGCGCGGCGGCGGTCGCTGCCTTGGGCTGGGTCAGCTCGGACAGTTTCCTGACGTCGATCGCCGATTCCCGCGCTGGCGCCCCCACGGCCTTGGGTTCGGCGGGCGCGGCGGCGGGCAGGGTGAGGCGTTCCAGGATTTTCTCGTCGGCGCCGG
>JGI24132J36420_10001535_pt1 | contig 10485 bp, 10 predicted proteins | sample BarGraNGADG00212_3_FD_36420 | JGI IMG/M metagenome (IMG submission 36420) | reverse complement strand
GCGGCCCCAGTGTCACCCGGTAATAGAGGTCGCCGGCGCGCAGGTGCTCCGGCTCTGCGGGGATCAGCTCGCGCCGGGTCGCCAGCCGGTAGCCGCGCACCGGCGCCAGCCAGCGCACGGCCCAACGCTCGCCGGCCGGGAACGCTCCCGTCTGGTAGAAGGCCAGCCATTCGGCCGCCACGCGGGCCGGGGCGCGCGCCAGCGGGATCCTGTACCACCCCTCGCGCTGGGCACGTGCCAGGTCGGCCGGGTCGTTGACGACGACGACCAGCACGGGCGAGTCGCCGTTCGGGCTGTTTTCGTCTTCCATGTTCGATCCTGTCCTGACAGGTTATTTGCCGCCGTGAGGGGCCGCGCTCATTTCTTGCGCCAGCTCGGGCGCGTAGGTCGCCAGGTCGCGGCGCAACTGCAGCAAGGCCAGATCCTTGGCCTTGGCTTCTAGCATCACATCGAATGGCCGCAGGTCGCTCGTCGCGCGCATGAAGTCGATGAATTCGAATGGATTGACATAATCGGCATGGTTGCGCCACTGCGGCGGCCGGATCAGCGGAGTGGGGCGGCCGGGTGCGGGCTCGATGTTCAGCTCGGTGCGCGGGCTGCTGAAGTGAATCTTCGGCGTGATGCCGGCGGGCCAGGTTGCCAGGCAAGCTGCCAGGGCGGCCTGTGGTGAGCGGCCGTCTGGGTTATTCAGCCGGTGATGCAGGTTGTCGAAGATCAACGGGACGCCGGTCTCGCCGTGCACCCACAGCGTGTCGACGACCCCGAAGCGGGTATCGTCATTCTCCAGCGACAGCCGGCGGCGCACCGCTGCGGGGAGCGCCCGGTAGGCGGCCACGAAACGCTCGCAGGCGCGTTGCCTGTCCTCATAGATGCCCCCCACATGCATCACCACCACGGCCTCCGGCCGACATCCCATCGCATCCAGGATGCTCGCCAGGACGGTCAGGTCGGCCGCGCTGTGGGCCACCAGCACCGGCTCGGGCGAGTTCAGCACCACATGCTGTCCCGGATGAAAAGAGAGGCGAATGTCGCGGCTGCGGGCCAGCTCGCCCATTGCGGCCAGTTCGGCGGCGCACTCCGCGACCTGCTTATGAAACTGGGGCATATCGGGGTGCGTGGCGTAGGGCGCCAGGTCCGAGCTCATCCGGTACATGTCGATGCGGCTGTGTGCCAGGTAGAGCAGCATATCGCGCAGGTACGCCAGGCTGACGCTGAGGTGCGGGTTGTTCTGCCAGCGCCGGGCATCGTGGCTCTTGAGCTCGGGGCGGGCGATCGATTTGGCAACGAATCCGAGGCGCATGGCTCACAGTATAACACAACTGGGTTTCCCGGACATTCCGTGTATAATAATCATGGTTGGCGCAAAGGCCAACCCAACGGAGTCGATGCTTGCAGGCTTTCGTCCTGGCATTCCTCACCTGGTTACTCATAGCCGTGCCGTTCCTCCAGGCCGGCGATCTGGATCCTGGCTACTGGGAGAGCTCGCCGCTGCCGCAGATGGGCGTGGCCACCTACTACGCGCCCGGCGTCATGGAGTGGGTGCGCAATTACCGCCGCGAGCAGGGGGAGATCGCCGATTGCCCGGATTGCGTGGGCGCAGTGGCCTTGCTGCGCGCCGGTGACATTGGCCGTAAGNTCTGGCTGCAGCCGCCCGGCGGCGAACTGGCCGGACCCTTCATCGTGGTCGATTGCGCGCGCGATACCGATATCCCGGCCTTGCTGGATCGCAACTGGGCAGTCGACGTGGGTTATGACCTCGGCCAATTGTGGGGCATGGCCGGTCCCCTGGATGGTGTGATTGTGTGGGCCGATCCCGGCGAGCCGGCCACGGGCCCGGTACGCCCGGCCGGGCGGCCGCTGCCGGCTTACATCGATCCCAGCCAGGTAGTGATCAGCCCGCCCACAGCGACGCCTGCGCCGTCCGATCTGTCGCCCACCCGGGTGCCTGCCTTGCCGACGCGGCTGCCCATGCCGTTGGCGCAGGCCACGCCCAGGCCGGCTCTGCCGCGAGCTGTAGCCGGCACGCCGACGATCACTGTCCCGACGCCTACTCCTACAGGGGACGGCGCGACCCCTCCTGCCCTTGCATCGGCCGGCGCCGCCGGCGCTACCAGCGCCCCCGCCGCGACCTCTCCTGGGCAGGCGCCGCCAGATGCTACCGCCCAACTGCCGATCCTGGCCGTTCTGGCCACGGCCTCCGCTTCGCGACGCGCGACCGCGCAAGCGTCCCGTGCAGGGGCGCCCAGTGGGGACATTCCCAACGGGGGTTCGCCCAACGGGAGCGCGCCGGGCGCGTCCAGTGTCGCCATTGGCCGGCCGGGGGCCGATCTGCTGGCACGGCCGGCTTTGCTCCGCACGCCTACTCCCAGCGCCACACCCACGCATGACCCTGCCCGGCCCACCTCTCTCCCGATCCTGCCGCCTGAGGGCACACTCGCGCCGGGCTTGTCCGCAACGCAGCCCCTCTCACCCCTGGATGGCCTCTGGCAAACCCTGCTCGACTTGCTCGGTCGCTAAACTGCGTGTAGCATAAATGCGGCTGACGGCAACGTCTGCTTTCATCAAGGAAAGGTTGACTCATGGCCAAGATCCTGCTGCGCCACGCTGATGTGATTACGCTGGACACTGAAGGGAACGTCCTGCGCGACGCCGACGTCGCCATCGACGGCGGCCGGATCATTGCGCTGGGCGCACCTCCCGACGGTTTCCTGCCCGACGAAACCGTCGATGCTCACGAGCACATCCTCCTGCCCGGTTTTGTCAATGCGCACACCCACAGCCCGATGACGCTTTTCCGCGGCTGGGCCGAGGAACTGCTGCGGGAGCGCTGGTTCAACGAGCGAGTCTGGATGGCCGAGACCAGTGTGACGGCGGACGATGTCTATTGGGGCGCCGCGCTGGCGGCCGTCGAGATGATCCGCGGCGGCACCACCGCCTTCGCCGATCAGTATTTCTACATGGACCGCGTCGCCCAGGTGGTGGTCGAGAGCGGCCTGCGCGCCAGCCTGGCCTGGTGCACCTTCGGCCGTGAGGAGGGCGAGATCGGCACGGATCTGCCTGGTATTGCCGCCTTCGTCGAGGAGTGGCAGGGGGCGGGCGATGGGCGCCTGCGCACCGCGCTGGGACCGCATTCGCCCTATGTCTGTTCGCCGCAGTTTCTCGCCCGTTCGGCCGCCGTGGCGGTCCGGCTGGGGGCGGGCATTCACATCCACGCGGCCGAAACGCAGGCCCAGGTGCAGAACTCGATCCTGCGCAACGACCTGACGCCGGTCGAGATCCTCGATCGCAACGGCATCTTCGACGTGCCAGCCCTGGTCGCCCACGGTATTTACCTCAGCGATGCCGACATCGTGATCCTGGCCGCGAAGCATGCCAGCGTCGTGCAGTGCGCCACTTCGCAGATGAAGCTCGGCCTGGGCCTTACTCGCGTGCCCGAGTTGGCGGCAGCCGGCGTGAACGTGGCCCTTGGCACTGATAGCCCTGCCACGAACACCTCGCTCAGCATGCTGCAAGAGGCGCGCCACGCCGTCCTGGCCCAGCGACTGAGCCGGTCGAACCCGGGCGCCTTACCGGGAGACCAAGCTCTGCGCATGGCGACCCAGAACGGCGCGCGCGCGCTCGGCTTTCCCACCTGCGGTCGCATCGCTCCTGGCTNCAGCGCCGACCTGGTCCTGATCGACTGTGCGAGCGCGCGCCTGATCCCGCGCCACGACCTGGTGGCCAACGTACTGTTTGCCGCCCAGGATGGAGACGTCAGCGACGTCATGGTGGCCGGCCGCTGGCTNATGCGCCGGGGCAGGCTGTTGACCCTGGATGAAGAACGCATCCGCGCCGAGGCCGAGCGGCGGGNGTCCNCGTTGGTAGGGTTATGACGGCGCTGATTTTCTTTGACAGTTAGGCCCTTTCCGATTAGAATTGTAGAGTTANATTAGGGGTGGTTGCGAGCTCCAACGGTCTGCTGACATCGGCAGGCTGTTGTTCGGTTCTACGTAATTAACGTGATTAACGTAATTAACTCGAGCCCTGCGAGGAGGGGTAATGGCGAATTTCACGACTGCACACTTGCGCAACATCGCGTTCGTTGGGCATAGTAGCTCCGGTAAGACCACCTTGGCTGAGGCTATGCTGTTTGATACCGGCGCCGTTAGCCGGCGCGGTCGCGTCGAGGACGGCACCACAGTATCGGACTGGGATGATGAGGAAATCCGCCGGCGCATCTCGGTCAACGTTTCGTTGATTCCGTGCGAGTGGAAGGACGCCAAGGTCAACATCCTGGATACCCCGGGCTTTATCGACTTCGTCGGTGAGCTCAAGGCAGCCGCCACCGTTGTCGATTCCGCCCTGGTGGTGTTGGATTCGGTTGCAGGCATCGAAGTTGGTACTGAACTGGCCTGGGGCTACCTTGACGAGAGCTCTTTGCCACGCGCCGTCTTTATCAACAAGATGGACCGTGAGAACGCCAATTTCCAGCGCGTGCTTGGCAACCTGCGCGAACAGTTCGGCGGCACGATTGTGCCGGCCCAGTTGCCCATCGGCGAAGGCGGCGACTTCAAGGGCGTCGTCGATTTGATTGCCATGAAGGCCTACCTCGGCGAAGGCGGCACTCCGGTCGAAATTCCGGCCGATATGGCCGACGCCGCGGCAGAAGCGCGCCTGCAGATCATCGAGGCCTCGGCTGAGGGCGATGACGAGCTGATCATGAAGTACCTCGAAGGCGAGGATCTGACCCCCGACGAGATCAAGCGCGGCCTGCGGGCCGGTATCGGCAAGGGCAACATCGTGCCGGTGCTATGCGGCGCCGCCGTCGCCAACGTGGGCGCGCGTGCTCTGCTAGATGCGCTGCTGGCTTACATGCCGAACCCGACCGAGGCGCCGGTGCGCACGGCCGAACGGCCCAACGGCGAGACGATCCAGTTGCCCGCCGATGCCTCTGGCCCGCTGGCGGTCTTCGTCTTCAAGACGATCGCCGATCCGTACGTGGGCAAGATTTCCTACTTCCGGGTTGTGTCCGGCATCCTCCAATCTGACTCGCGTGTCTATAGCCTGCCCAGTGGCTCCGAAGAGCGCATCGCGCAGGTCTTTACGCCGCGCGGCAAGGAACAACTGCCGGTGCCGCAGTTGATGGCGGGCGACCTGGGCGCCGTCACCAAGCTGGGCGTCACCGCGGCGAATGATACGTTGTGCGACAAGCCCCACCAGTTGGCGCTCCCTCGCCCGGTCTATCCCGAGCCGCTGTACTCGGTGGCCGTCAGCCCGCAGACCAAGGCCGATTCGGCGAAGATGGGTCCCACGCTTACCCGCCTGACGGAGGAAGATCCGACCTTGCACTGGCGCTTCGAGCCTGGCACGCATCAGACCATTGTCTCGGGCATGGGCGAAGTGCATATCGACCTGGCCGTCCGGCGCATGCAATCCAAGTTCGGCGTCGGCCTGACCACCTCGGTCCCAAAGGTGCCTTACACCGAATCCGTCACGCGGCCCGCCGCCGACTTCTACCGTCACAAGAAACAGACCGGCGGCTCCGGGCAGTTCGGCGAAGTCCACCTGGAAGTCAGGCCGCTCGAGCGCGGCGGTGGGTTCGAGTTCGATACCAGCCGCGTGTTCGGCGGCGCAATCCAGAACAGCTTCTTCCCCTCGATTGAGAAGGGCATCAAGTCCGTGCTGGAAGCGGGACCGATTGCCGGTTACCCGGTGGTCGACGTGCGCGCCGAAGTCTACGACGGCAAAATGCACCCGGTCGACTCGAAGGACATCGCTTTCCAGATCGCCGGCCGTGAAGCCTTCAAGAAGGCCTTCATGGAGGCCGGCCCCGTGCTCCTCGAACCGATCATGGAAGTGCGCATCACGGTGCCGGAAGAACACATGGGCGACATCATGGGCGACCTTAATACCCGGCGCGGGCGCGTCATGGGTATGGAGCAGACCCGCGGCAAGGGTACAATCACCGCGACGGTGCCAGCATCCGAGATGCAGCGCTATGCCATCGACCTGCGCTCGATGACCCAGGGGCGCGGCCTGTACACCATGCGCCTGTCGCATTACGAGCCGACGCCATCGCACATCATGGAGCAGGTGGTCGCCGAGGCGAAGCGCGAACAGCAGGAAACCGAATAGTCTTAGAAAGCAGACTCTGTCAGCTTTCCAGGGACCGGGTTTTGCCGAAAAGCCCGGTCCCTCTATTTCGCGAGCCTGTTGGACAAGGCCCACCAGTTACGTTATACTCCGCTGCAGAGGTGAATGCATGATCCCACGCGATTTCCCCGGCAAAGGTAAGGTTGCCGCACTCAGGACGAGCCCCGAGACCGTGCTGGACGACATCGGCCGGCTGATGGACCTGGCCGGTTACCGGGCCGCGCTGCCGGTCGATCACGAGACCGTCCTCAAGGTGAACATCTCCTGGCAGACCTGGTACCCCGCCTGCTCCACCACGCCGTGGCAGATCGAGGGGGTGGTGCGCAAGCTGCAAGCGGATGGCTACAAGAACCTGGCGGCCGCGCACAACAAGACGGTGGTGGTGGACGCCTACGTGGGCGAGCGCAACAACAAGCACAAGGCCGTGGTGGACGCCTATGGCCTGCGCAACGTGCATCTCTACGAGCCGGAGGTCACATGGGTACGCTACACGCCCAAAGCGCCCATGCTGGTCCTCGACCAGATTTTCCCCGAGGGCATCCTTCTGCCGCAGTTCTTCTTCGACAAGAATGTCATCCACCTACCCACCGTCAAGACCCACGTTTTCACGACCATCACGGGGGCGATGAAGAACGCTTTCGGCGGGCTGCTGACCGAGAAACGCCACTGGACGCACAGCGTGATTCACGAGACGGTGGTGGATCTGTTGGCCATCCAGCAGGAGATCCAGAGCGGCGTTTTCGCGGTCATGGACGGCACCTTTGCCGGGGATGGGCCTGGGCCGCGCGCGATGCGCTGGCACGAGAAGGACATCTTGCTGGCCTCGGCCGATCAGGTGGCCATCGACGCCGTTTCGGCCAAGATCCAGGGCTTCAATCCGATGGATCTGCAGTTCATCCGGCTGGGCCACGAGCTGGGGCTGGGGGTCGGCGACCCGAAGGACATCGAGATCGCCGGCTACGACGTCTCGGCGGAAGACTGGCACTTTGTGCAGGAGGACACCTTTGCCAGCCGTGGCCAGAAACTGATCTATCATGGCCCGCTCAAGCCGTTCGAGAACGTGCTGCTGCGCACACCATTGGTGCCCTGGAGCTATTTTGCCTCGAACTTCTATCACAACGTTTACTGGTACCCGTTTGTGGGCCGTGAGCGGGTGGCGTCGGCCTTGGATACGAAGTGGGGCCGCCTCTTCCGCAGCTACGGCGACGGTAAGGTGGTGATGCCGGGCGTCGAACCGCGCACGACCGCCGTGGCAGGCGCGACCCTGCTCGGCCTGCTGATCGCCGGCGGGTTCTTGTTGCGCGGCGGGCGTAACGGCGGCGGGCGTAACGGCCGCGAGCGGAACGGTCAGGAGTGATGGCCGGCCGGCTGTGGCGCGTGGATTTTCACACCCATACCCGTTTTTCTGGCGACTCGCTGACCGATCCCGAGGCGCTGGTGGCCGGGGCGCGCCGGGCCGGGCTGGATCGCATCGCGGTCACCGACCACAACACCACCGAAGGTGCGCTCATCGCCCGTCGCCTGGCGCCCGACCTGGTGATCGTCGGCGAGGAGATCAACACGGCCGGCGGCGGGGAGCTGATTGCCTACTACGTCCGCGAGGCCCTGCCGCCTGAGTTGCCGCTGGATGAGGCCCTGTGCCGCCTGCGCGAGCAGGGGGCGGTGATCAGCGTGTCGCATCCGTTTGACCGCTGGCGGGGTTCGGCGATGGGCGAGGCGCTCACACGGCAGATAGTGGATCGGGTGGATGCCCTGGAAGTCTTCAATGCCCGTTGCCTCTCGATGGGCGACAACGCCCGCGCGGCGGCCCTGGCGCGCGAGCTCGGCAAGGGCCTCACCGCCGGCAGTGACGGGCACACGGTGCGCGAGTTGGGGCGCGGCTATGTGAGCCTGCCCTCCTTCGAGGATAACCCGGCTTCTCTGCTTGCCAGCCTCAAACAGGCCCAACCGGGCGGGCGGCTGAGTGGCGTCTGGCCGCACTTCGCCAGCACCTATGCCAGGTGGAGAAAGCGTTTCTGAAAGAGCAATCCCTTAAGCCTGGTTGCTTTGCTTGCCGGCCTCCTGGTCTCGCTCGCCGCCCGCGGTGGTGCCGGCCGCGCTCTGGTCGGTCCTCGTCTGGTCGTTCGATCGCTACGAGCGNGAGCCGCTCCCCCTGGCGGTCGCCACCTTCTTATGGGGGGCATTGCCTGCCGCACTGGTCGCGCTGCCGATCGAGGCGGCGTTCTCTTGGGTGCGCAGCGAGTTGGCGGACGAGGTCGGGCTGACGATGACGACGGTGGACTATGAGAGCCTGCCATCGCTGCGCGGCCGCCCGGCGGGCAGGCGGTTTTGAGGCGGCGCGCCTGGCCGGGCAGTTCCAACAGCAGGCGAGCGAGCTGGCTTTTCACAAGCACCGGGTGCGGGTGCGCGGCGGGGACGACCGCGCGCTGAAGTGGATCGCCGACCGGACGCGCCGCCTGGTCGATCTACGCTCCCGGCTGGTGCAAGTCATCACAAATTGACTTTTCGTGTAGCCAATGGACTATCCCAGGGATTTGCAGGTTAGGCGGCTTTTCCTTGATGACCGGCAAATAGGCGGCGTGGTTGAAGACGGGCTCGCGCTGCACGTAGTAAATGCTCCGGGGCGCCGGGAGGGCCGCGCTAAGCCAGGCGACGTGCAGCCTGCCGGCGCCGCTGACGGCGCAGCCGGCCTGTTGAGGGGCCGGCCAATCCCCGTTGATGGTTGCGGTGGCCCACCACGCCGCGTCGTACTGCGGGGGGCGCACGCGGTGCAGCAACGACTTGCCTNCCAGCCAGAACACTTCGACGTATTGCTGGGGGTCGCAACGGACGGCCGGCGCCCGGCAGTCCTGGCCGGCGGCTGAGATCACCTCGGGTTGCGACCAACCGTTCGGGCGCAGGTCGCTGTAGGCGATCCCATACAGGCCTTCTTGTTCTTCTTGCCAGGCGAGGTGGCACGTGCCGATGGCCGTGGCGGCGAGGCTGGGCATGATCGAGTGCTTGAGCAGGCTATCGGACAGGTTCAACGGCAGGGTCCAGGCGCCGTTCCTCCTGGTGCTGGCAAATATGTCCCAAGGGCCGTTGTCTCCCTGGCGGTCCTGCCAGACCACGTACACGTTTCCTCCGCGTCCGGCGGCGATCGCCGGCAAACCCCCGCGCGTGCCCGGGATCGGGCCGCTGCTCCAGAAAGTCGTGCCGAGCACGCGTCGCCCATAGTAAATAACCGAATACCCCGAGGTGGTGTCGGACCAGGCCGCGTGCAGCACGCCGTCTGAGCCGAGCGCCAGGGTGGGGTCGGTGGAGACTCCCTGCGTGTGGGACACGTTCACCGGCAGCGACCAGGCTTTGCCGTCCCAGATCTGGTAATAGATCTCGGAGTTGCCGGCGAAGACGTTAGTGAAGACACAGTGTAGGCGGCCGTCCAGGCCGGCCACCAGCACGGGTTGGGTGCCCCCCGTCACCGCCGCTGCTCTCGACCATCCGGCGGACCCGCGATAACTGTGGTACAGGATGCTGTTCTTGCTCCAGACCAGGTGCGGTACTTCACCGGCTGTCGCAGGCGCCGGATCGCGGTCGGACGTAGTCGTTTCGGATACCACTTCGGGCGCCGACCAGAGAGTCGAGCTTGTCACGGGTCCTCCTATGGATCAAGCAAAGAACATTTCCTCTTTGCCACTCAGCTTTTCCACGATCTTGCCGATAATAAGCTGCAAATGCGTCTCGCTGCGCACGAAATCCAGATCGTCGGAGGGAATCGTCAGGACGGGGCACTGTGCGAAGTTTTCCAGCCAGCCTTCGTAGAGCTCGTTTAGCTGGGCCAGGTAGACCGGGTCCATGTTTTGTTCGAAAGCACGACCGCGTTGTTGGATGCGTTTCAGCAGGGTCGGCACCGAGGCGCGCAGATAAACGACCAGGTCAGGCGGGGGCAGGAACTCGACCAGCACCTCATACAGCTCGCGATAAGTGACGTAGTCGCGCTCGGCAATGTGCCCCTGGAGGTGGAGCGCACGGGCGAAGATCTCAGCATCCTCGTAAACGCTGCGGTCCTGGACCACAGACCCCGGAAAGTCCAGCAGCCGCCGGTGGTGTCGCAGCCGGCGCGACAGGAAGAAGATCTGCGAATGGAAGGCATAGCGTCCCATGTCCTGGTAAAAGTCCGCCAGGTAGGGGTTCTCGGACACGGCTTCGTAGAACGGCTCCCAGCTCATCCGCTGGCTGACGAGGCGGGTGAGCGTCGATTTGCCCACGCCGATGTTGCCGGCAATGGCGATGAAACGCTTAGGCATAGTTTGGGACCTGTTCCTTCGTTGGCTGGTCGGCTGGTTTTTTGTGATCGGTCCATCGGGCAGGCGG
>JGI24132J36420_10001533_pt1 | contig 10486 bp, 10 predicted proteins | sample BarGraNGADG00212_3_FD_36420 | JGI IMG/M metagenome (IMG submission 36420) | reverse complement strand
CAGTCGCCCCGGATGCAGGGGCGGCGGCGGCCGTGGGGGCCGTAGCCGCGGCTGGCTGCGGCGCGGCAGGCGCCTGGGTGGGCTGAGCACAGCCCGCCAGGATGGTGCCGGCGGCCAGAGTGCCGGTCAGCCGGCAAAAGTCACGACGTGAAATGCGCTGAGCCATTGTAATTCACTCCTTTGCAGTCTGTTACTTCAAAGAACACGGTCTGCTACAAGTGGTTATGCAGGGGGATGCCGGTACTCTGATAAACCCTCCTTTCTCGGCCGCGCCCCGGCCGATGAGCACACGACGTATCGAGTTGCGGATCAGCGTCCGGCAGGCGCCGGTCTGCTAACTCACAATAGGCCCCAAAAGCTCACTGAGCTGGGGAGCATGTCCTAGCGCGGATATCCGAACGGTGCCGGCTGCCCTCGGCAATCAGTACTCGAACTTTTCAGCAATTGCGCCTTGCGCGATCCACGCGTTCTATCTCTGTCGCTTGCGCACGATCACCTGTCGCGTCGCATCGACAATGTGCCGCGCCGAAAGGCCGTATTTTTCCAGCAACGCCAGGTAAGGTCCCGACTCGGTAAAGATGTCGCGCACCCCGATGCGCTGCATTGGGATGGGTTCGTTTTCCACCAACACTTCAGCCACCGCGCTACCCAGGCCACCGAAGATCACGTTGTCCTCGGCGGTGACAATGGCCCCGGTCTCACGGGCAGCCTGGAGCACGCATGCGACATCTAATGGCTTCAACGTGTGGCAATCAACCACGCGCACATCCAGGCCTTCATGGGCCAGGCGTTCGGCGGCTACCAGCGCGTGCGCCACAAGGTCACGCAGCGCGATGATCGTCGCATCGCTACCCTCACGCACCACGACGGCTTTGCCGATCCGGAACGGAAAGTCAGGGCCGTACAGGGTGGGGATGGGATCGCGCGTGAAACTGAGGTAGACAGGTCCATCCCACGCCGCCGCGGCGAAGACGGCCTGTTTAGCGGTTATCGAGTCGGCAGGCGCGACAATCGTGGAGTTGGCAATCGCGCGCAGGATAGAAAGATCTTCCTGGCCATGGTGAGTCACACCGTCGGGCCCGGGAGTGAGGCCGCTGTGACTGGCCGCGATCTTAACGTTGAGCCTCGGATAATGGATGCTGTTGCGGATCTGGTCGAGCGCGCGCAGGCTCGCGAAGACGGCATAGGTGGACGCGAAGGGGATCAGATGTGTCGTCGCCATCCCGGCCGCGGCCGCCATCATGTTCTGCTCGGCGATGCCGAAGTTGAAGGAGCGCTCGGGAAAACGCCGTGCGAAATCGCTGGTCCGCATAGATTTGGAGACATCCGCATCCAGCACGACCACGTCGGGATTGAGCTCGCCCAACTCCAACAACGCCGCCGCATAGGAGTAGCGCGTTGCCTCCATATGCGCGCCGGCGAACGGGTTCTCGCGGCCAAGGTCGGCCACGATCGCGGGGAGAACGAAGTTGTACCGGCTGTTGGGAGCGCTCATCGGAGCCCCCTGGCGATCTCCGCCAAGGCGATCGCGGCTTGTTCGTTGTCAGGAGCGGTGCCGTGCCAGGCAGGAACGTTCTCCATAAAGGAGACTCCCTTGCCCTTAACAGTCCCGGCGATGATGATGGTTGGCCGGTCTTTGATCGACTTCACAGACTCCAGGGCCAGGACAATCTCCTGCATGTTGTGACCATCGATCTCTATGACGTTCCATCTGAAAGCCCGCCACTTCTCGGCCAGTGGCTCAACCGGCATTACGTCCCGCGTAAAAGTGTCATTCTGGATGCCGTTGTTATCCAGGATAACCGTCAGGTTGTCCAGCCCCCACTTGGCACCGGCCATAGCAGCTTCCCAGATGGCGCCCTCTTGCGACTCGCCATCGCCGATGATGACGTAGACGTGATAATCTTTGTGGCGCAGTTTCCCGCTGAGAGCCATCCCGATGCCGACGGAGAAGCCCTGGCCAAGCGAGCCGACCGTCATGTCCACACCGGGTGTCTTCCTCATGTCGGCATGACCTTGCAGGATACTATCAAGCCGGCGCAATGTCGCCAGGTGAGATCGATCGAAGAAACCACGCTCGGCCAGCGCGGCGTACCACACGGGACAGGCGTGACCCTTGGAGAGGATGAAGCGATCGCGGTCGGGCCATTGGGGATTGCGAGGATCGACGCGCATGACACGAAAGTAGAGCGCAGTCACGATGTCAGCAGCCGACAGTGACCCGCCGGGATGGCCCGCCCCGGCTGTGTGGATCATAAAGATAATATCCTGCCGGATTTGCCTGGCCGCCAACTCGAGCTGCTCGATCGACAATGGCGGTTCAAAGGCAAGCATGGATTGCGTGATGATGACCGGCTCTGGCAACACTGTCCAGCCTCCCAGCATTGGATTCCCCCACACAAGTGGGAAGACGGCCCAAAATACGGAGGCGGCTACCGGGTATTAGATATCCCCTCCGCCATCGACGGCTTTTTGTGCTTAACGAGCCGTCGATACTCAGGTACGATGCGGTTGCAAATGGCTCTCGTTAGCTCCGCCGCGGCCTGCGCGTCGCGGCGCGTCAGCGCCTCCAGAAGATGCATATGATCGCTGATGACGGTCTGAGGCGTATAGTCACTCAGCACATTGAAACGGCGGTTCATTAAGATCTGCGTCTGCACGTATTGGGAGCGCCACGCTTTCAGCAACTGGTTATGGGATGCCTTAGCGCAAATGTACTCGTGAAACGTGAGATCAAGCTGAGTCAACCGTTCGTAGTCCTCGGCCGCAATAGCCTGGCGCTGCGCGTCGATGATATCTTGCAAGGCCGCGATATCGTCCGGAGTCAGGTGAGGAGTGGCCATCTCGACGGCCATGATCTCCAGGGTTGCCCGCAGGGTGAAGACTTCGGTCACGTCTTGTTCCGTGAAATCTACCACGAAACATCCCCGGTTCGGGATGCGCACAACCAGTCCTTCCTGTTCGAGTTGACGTAAGGCCTCACGAATGGGAATACGGCTGACTCGCATCTGCTCCGCGATTTCCTGCTCGGTCAGATGTTCCCCAAAGTCGAGCTCACCGCTTATGATGGCGTTGCGGACGTGGATCACAATCTCGTCCGGCATCGATCGAGTTCCAATGGGGCGAAAGACGGACTCCATTCTATCACCTGATCTGCTATAGTCGCAACAGACTTCTGTATAATGAATTTTGTATACAAAGTTCATTATACAGAAGTCGTCCGTAATGTCAAAAACGCCGCACACGCGTTTATCCGGCGTAAACCTCGGGATTCGCACAATGCGGCAGCCTCTGCCCTCCCAGCCCGGCCAACAAGTTCTCACATGCCAGTTCCGCCATGCGCTTGCGGGTGCCGCGTGTGGCCGAGCCGATGTGCGGCAGGATCAGGCAGTTCGGCAAGGTGTACAGTGGATGATCGGGCGGCAACGGTTCCGGATCTGTGACGTCCAGCGCTGCACCACCGATCCAGCCCTCGCTCAGCGCCCGGTACAAGGCGCCCATATTCACGACCGGTCCCCGCGACGTGTTGACCAGGATAGCCGCCGGCTTCATCTGCCGGAGCGCGCTCTCGTCGATCAAGCCACGTGTCTCGGGCAGCAATGGAACATGGAGGGTAATAAAGTCGCTTTCCTTCAACAACGCCGGCAGCGGCAAACGCACCGCGCCGAAACTTGTCTCGATATCCGCAGCCGGCGCAGTATCGGCATAGATCAGGCGCATCCCGAAGCCATAAGCCCGGCGGGCCACGGCCCGTCCGATCTTGCCCAGGCCGACGATCCCCAGGGTTGCCCCGTTGAGGTCCCCGCCCAGCCAACCGGTCGGCGACCATGTCGTCCAGCGGCCCTCACGCGCATCGGTAGCAGCCTCCATCAGACGTCGCGCGGCAGCCAGCAAAGCCGCCATCGCCAGGTCAGCCGTGGCATCGGTGAGGACACCGGGCGTATGGCCGACGGGGATGCCACGGCGCGTACAGGCGGGAAGGTCCACGTTATCCACGCCCACTGCCATGTTACTGACCACGCGCAGGTGGGGCGCGCGCGCCAACAGTGCCTCGTCAACCCGGACGGTGAGCAGACTGAACAGGCCGTCGGCCTCAGCCAGGTGTGCGGCGAGTTCCCGCGCCAACCCTTGCGCGTCCGCCGGGCCGACCAACGAACGGCAGACGCCCTCTAAAGAGACCAACCAATCCGACGGCAGAGCGTGTGTCACAAGTACGAACGGCTGGGAAGAAACGGTTGACATCAGGAATCTACGCCTCCTGCGGGAATGGCAGACGTGGGTGAGGCGCGAGCTTCAACATGGCACGTGCCTCGTTTGGGGTGGCCGGCTCTCGTCCCAGTTCCCGCGCCAGGCGCACGAGCCGCTCGATCAATTGAGCGTTGCTCTTCGCCAGCTCGCCCGGGCGGTAATAAGGGTTGTCTTCAAACCCGGCTCGCACCTGACCGTTCATACTCATCGCCAGCGCCGCCTCCTCAGGTCGCTGCCGCCATGCCCGATGACACCCCACATCCTCCAGCGGGAATAGTCTCGCTAAGAAACAGCAGGTTTTTAGGAGTCGCGGGCCTGGCACCCACCTGGCCCAGCACAAAAGTAAAGAAGGATGGCGGCTGGATCCAACCCTGTTCGGCCAGGGTCAGAGCGTTGGCAATCATACCGGCCTCGAAGATGGCCATGTCCGGTAGGATACTGCGACACGCCATTTCCTTGGCCCAGTACGCGATATCGTCGGGTGAGTTAACGTAGACGCCCGTATCGTAGTTGACGGAACCCGGGTTAAGCGAAGCCATTTCGATATCGGCCTGGAGTGCCACCGAGCGTTCTGCCGCGCTGAGCGTATTGATGCCACCGGTCGAGCCCTCGACGACGATGTCACAACGCTCGCGGATGAGTTGCAGCGTGCGGCGGAACGCGTCCAATTCCATCGTCGGTTGGCCGTGCTCATCCCATACGTGCAAGTGGACCAGGCTCGCCCCAGCATTCCAGGCGCACACTACTTCGCGGGCAACACCCTCCGGGGAGAGGTCAAGGCCGGGAACGTGCTTGGCCATATAAGGCGGGATACTTGGCGCGACGGCGACGATAATCTTGTCAGCAATCATACCCCGGTGATCTGCGCGACCCGATCAAAGAACGCCTGCTTGCGAGGCGTGTTAATGGTCCAGTTGACCGGTGGGGTCTGGAAACCGCTCAGTTCCTCGAGCCGACCTTCGCGCGGCGGATAGGGTAGATCCACCCACCGGTCATGTACGCGCTGCTCGCCGTTGAACCCCTGGTCGTAGTACCCCCACGACACGTAGCGGCGCCAGGACGCTTCCAGATTGGGGAGGCCCGTTGAGTCTTCGTTGATGATAATCGGTTTCGGTCTGCGCCGGAAGGCGGGGTGGTTCTTGACTGCCTCCAACCCGACCGCCAGTTGCTCGGGCTGTAAGCCGTTGCCGTGCGGCATGATGAAGTCGCAAGCGTCGATGAAGTCAGCCGTCAGCTCCTTCTCCTGCTCCATCAGATGCCCGGCCACGTAACTGGTCGAGATCAGGAATTCGGGATAACGGTTCTTGAAGTGCTGGAGCATGCGGTGAGAATTTTCGACTGAAAAGGTCGGCGTGCCGAAATGGACATCGGTCTCGTTGGCGATCTCGACCATGACGTTCTTGCGTCCTGTACCTTTGAGGAACTGCAATCCATTCTCAACCGCTCGCCAGATCGCTTCCTCGCCCTGCATCTTGATGGTCTGCTTCCAGTAAAACATGCCTACGATCACCACCATGCCCAGTTCAACGGCGCAGGCCAGCACACGGTTGATCCTGTCGGCATAGGCAGGGACGACCTCGCCCTCTGGTGTGAAGCCGCTGTTGATATAGGTGTCGTAGACCTCCGGAACATAGCGTCCACCGCCACCCTGGAAATTGATGGTCAACCCCAGTACCCCGTGACTGCGCCACTGCGGCAAGGCAGCCATGAACTCCCGCACATTGCGCTCGGGGTCCCAGATGCTCGTATCTGGATAGGCCCACAGATGGCGCGTGCCGAGATTGGCGTCGTCAAAGGTAGACTGCACGGCCCGCACGTTGAACAGTAAGCCTTCGACCGGCAGCCCTTCGCAGGTACGGCCGGCATAGGTTGGCTTGCCGTCGATGCAGATCTTCTCGCCGTCGATGCTGACAGTAGTCATCACAAATTCTCCTCCTAGCACCCGGTGATTTCCTTCAGCAGCTCGAAGAACCCGCGCTTGCGCGGTGAGCTGATGCCCCAGTTCACCGGGACACTCTGGTAACCTTCCTCGAAGCCTTCTTCCAGCATGCGGTAATCGAAGTAGCCCCACCCGGCGTACTCGCCGACCGCGGCTAGCAGGTTGTTCGTGGGCCTGTCGAATTCGAAGTGATCGTCTTCGTTGAACAGGATCGGCATCGGCCGGTAGCCGGCCACCTGGCGGGTTACCCGTACCATCTCGGCGATGCCTGCCGGATCACTTATGCCGTTGCCGTGCAGCAGCAGGAAGTCGGCGGACTGCACCACATTTGGCAATGGGATAAAACCGCCACCGTAGCTGGTGCCAGCCAGCAACCGGCGTCCGTTGCATGTCCGGCTCTTGACCCGCTCGATCAGCTCGTGCACCCGGCCGGGTTGCAGGATTGGGTGGGTGTAGAGTACATTGCACTCGTTATCAACTTCGATCACCACATGTCGATACCCCTTGTCCAAGACCCAATCCACGGCATTGTCTACGGCCCGAACGATCGCGGTCTCGTTCGCCAGCCGGTGATCCTGGCCGAAGTAGAACAGACCCAGGATGACCACCATGCCCAGTTCATCGGCGCGGTCGAGGATCTGTTCCAGGCGGGCCAGGTAATCGGGGCGCAGCTCACCTTCGGCAGTGATGGCCGAATTGTGCCAGGGCTGCTGCTGCGAGTAGCCCTGCGGGCTGCCACCTTGCAGGTTGATGGTGAACGCAACCAGCCCGTGGGCGCGCCAGATGGGCATGGCGGCCATAAACTCTTGCGTGTTCCGGCTGGCATCCCACTTGCCCGTATCGGGGTAGGCCCACAGGCCGCGTGTCGCGAGGTTCAGATCGTCGAAGATGCCCTGCACCATGCGGGAATTCATCAGCAGACCTTCGATGGGTTGGCCGCGCCAACGACGACCCTGATACGTGGGCCGGCCGTTGATACAGAATTTGTCTCCCTGGATAGAGACTTCGGTGGCTGACTGTTTCATACTGTTTTCCCTTCTCGCAGATCCTCAACCCTTGATGGAGCCCGCCGACAGTCCGCTGACCATGCCGCGCTGCAGGAAGCGGTAGAGCAGGATGGCCGGGATAGTTGCAATGACGCAAGCTGCCATGAAGGAGTTCATGCGTTGCAGGTTGCCCGCTTCACTGAAGAAATCGCGCAGGCCAACCTGGATGGTTTTCATCTGCCCCTGGCTGAGTAACAGGCTGGACCACAAGAAATCGTTCCAGCTGCCCAGAAAAGTGAAGATCCCGACGGCGACGATCCCGGGCAGCGAGATGGGTAGGACAACGCGCGCGTAGGCGCCGAAGTGGCCACAACCATCGATGAGCGCTGCCTCCTCTAGCTCCGGCGGCGAGGAGGCGGTGAAGTAACCGGTCAACAGCAGCGTCGCGTAAGGCACCGAAAAGCCCAGATACGCGAGGATGAGGCCGGCGTAGGTGTTGATCAGCCCCAGATCCTTGATCAGGAAATAGATAGGAAACACCCGGGTGATGCCCGGGATCAACTGGGTGAAGATCACGATCCCCATGATGAATACGGCCCCCGGGAAGCGGTGACGGGCCAGGACATAGGCGGCGCTGCTCGCCAGGAAAGTCGCCAGCGCGGCAGTCGCGCTGGACACGAACAAGGAGTTAAGCAGGTAGCGCGGTACCGGATAGAGGGTCACCGCCCGGTAGTAACCGTCGATGGTTGCGTGCGTTGGGAACCATATCGGCGGCAGAGACGTGATATCGGCCGGCGTCTGGAACGAGCTTTTCAGCATCCAGTAAAAGGGAAACAACGTGAAGAGGATAACGCCGGCCATAAACGTTACGACGAGGGCGGTGCTCATCCGCCTCACCAATCGAAAGTGGGTGCGACCCGCGGTCTGGATTTTAGCTTTGGAGACAGTCTGGATGGCCACGCTATCTCTCCCTGATTTGCTGGCGCACATATAAGAAGCCGATGATCCCGGTCAGCACGAGGATGATGTTCGACGTAGCGGCGGCCAGGTCGAACCGGTACTGGCTGTAAGCAAACTGGTACGCCATCACGGCCAGGATGTTGGTGAGGCCCTTCGGGCCGCCTCCGGTCATGATGTAGTTGAGTTCGAAATGCCCGATTCCACCAATGGCCAGCAGCGTAATCAGGACCGTCAGCACGGGGCGAAGCATCGGCAGTGTGACATAGAAGAAACGCTGGACGCTGCCGGCGCCGTCCATCTCCGCCGCTTCATATACCTCGCCAGGAATGGACTGCAGGCCCGCCATGCTGAAAGTGATGACGAATGGCAGGCCGCTCCAGATGCGTACCACCGAGATGGCAAAGAAAGGGATGCTCAGCGGACCGAGGGTCCAGTCCGAATTGGTCAAGAACCGGATGTCGGAGTGCATCAGCCCCAGGCCCCGCAAAATCTCGTTGATCGGGCTGCGCTCTGGCTGAAACATCCAGATCCAGATACCGGCTGCGACCACGGGTGGTATGAACCACGAGATCAATACCAGCGTGCGGATCGTGCCGCGTCCTCTGAACTCACGGCTCAAGATCTGGGCCACCAGCAGGCCAAGCGTTACAACGCCGCCCACGGCTACCAGCACAAAGGCAAGGGTATTCACCAGCGCCTGAACGAAGTTGGGGTTGGCGAGGAGAGTCTGGTAGTTCCTCAATCCTACAAATGGCGTACCCTGGGTTGGGATCAGCATCAGGTCGTATTGAAGGAAGCTCATCCGGATGGATGCCAGCATCGGGTACAGGCCGAGCGCCACCACGAGCACCAACGCCGGTGCCACCATGAGGTAGCAGAACAGGTACCTTTGTCTCGTCATCGGCTTCCCTCCCTAAATCGAGCGGTTGTCAGCAACCGTCGTGGGGAGGCGTAGCCTCGTTCCCACGACGGTCGCGACATCTGCCCCCAGTCACTGTCAGGGCAGCTTGATCTTGTCCATCGCCCCCTGGGCGCGCTGCTGAGCGGTCTTGATCTCGTCTTCTATGCTGTTCTTCTTGACCAGAGTGTTGTAGAAGAGATCGAAGATGACTGCCCCGGCGTCATTGGCAACCATGGTAGTCCAGGCCGGGGAAGGATGCTGAGACGGATGGGCATACTGCATCGTGTCGCCCGCCACTTTCTTCCATGGTCTATCGGTCCAGTAAGGCGATGCCATCACCGACTTGTTCGGGGTCACATAGCCGGTGTATTCGATGACCTTCTGCATATTCGCGTCGCGGGTCAGGAATTCGATCCAGCGGGCGACCGCCTCGGGGTTTTTAGTGCCATAGAGCGGGGCCAGGTAGCCGGCGCCAAAGTAGCTGGCGCGGGTTTTGGCTCCCTTGCATGGGATCTGCATATCCCACTTGCCAGTGAGTTGCGGGAAGTCCCGTTCCAGGGTGACGCCGGCGTTGTTGCTGACCTGGCCCATGATCGCGATCTTACCAGCCTGGAACAGTTCGTCGGCGTTGAAGCTCTTTTCCATCAGGTCCGGCGGGGTCACCTTGTGGGTGTGGATCAGGTCGAACATCCACTGCAGGGTTTGTCGCATCTCGGGCGTGTCGATGGTAGCTGTTTTGCCATCGGCGGTCATGTACTCGCCGCCGGCCTGCCAGAGCCAGGGCAACATCTGCTGTAGGGGAAGTGCATTGCTGAAGGTGAAACCCCACTGCGTGACATTGCCGTCCTTGTCCCGCTTGGTNAGTTGCTTGGCCATGGCCGTCACCTCTTCCCAGGTGTCGGGGCCTTTCTTGAGTCCTTCAGCTTCCAACAGGTCGGTGCGATAGANCATGGGGCGAATGTCGCCTCGCCATACCGGGCCGTAGAACTTGCCTTGCCAGATGCCATCCTTCATCGGGCCCTCGACGTTCCGGTCCCAGAGATCGGCGAAGAGGGTGTTCCGGTACTCGTCCATTTGCATCGGGCCATACTTGCCGCCGCCGATGGCCGCATTCGAGTAGAGCCAGTACATGTCGGCGCCATCGGGTGCCGCGCCGCCTTGCGCGACCGTCAGCCAGGTCTGGTTGGCGTTGGCCCAGGGAACGATCTGGAACTCGATGTCGACGTCGCTTTCTTTCTTGAACTCGGCAGCCATTGCCTCGAGGTAATCCCTTTGCCATACGGTCGAGTCGCCGTAGCTTTGGGTCCAGAATGAGATCTTGGTGCCGGGGAATCGTTTAGCCTTGAACGCAGCCGCAGCATCAGCAGGCGCGGCAGTCGCCCCGGATGCAGGGGCGGCGGCGGCCGTGGGGGCCGTAGCCGCGGCTGGCTGCGGCGCGGCAGGCGCCTGGGT
>JGI24132J36420_10001530_pt1 | contig 10494 bp, 6 predicted proteins | sample BarGraNGADG00212_3_FD_36420 | JGI IMG/M metagenome (IMG submission 36420) | reverse complement strand
ATATTTTTCTCCATATGAAGCAGTCCGTACAATTTTGCCAGCTCTTTTATAATAAATAAGTCAGCCTTCGGATCAAGAGCCAGATCACTGATCACTGTTGATTCAAAGTTTTTTGAAAGAGCCTCCAGAAAAGTGAAATCGGATGGAAATAAATTTCCATCTTCACTTTTTGCCCTGAAACAGAACCCGTACGACATCGCCTTTAATATCTTATCATATTGCATTCCAAAATGAATTGCTAAATGGACTACTCCCATAAAGCGGTCGTCTGATCTTAACTTGCGTGTCAAGTCGTGACCGACACGGTAAATAGTATCTTTAAGTGCTTTATTCCGGAAACGCATAAGCAGATCATCAATATGCTCCTCGAGTTCAGTGGTTGTAAAATCATCTGCATAAGCAGCATGAAGTATAGCAGCAGATTGAAGCATTACATCTCTTGTAAACCCAAATACCTCGGTGTCGTCAAGTATTTCGTACATATACACTGCATCAGGATGCTTATAAAATCCATAGTAGGAAGCAGTTGCATGACCAAGGTTATGGATAAATGCTTTACGGTCGACCCATGCTTTAATATTGTTTTTAGGAGCCAATCCTTTAATATCCGGAAGGGGCGATTTAAATCCTTTTCCATCCACTATCAAAGTATTATATGGCTCAGCATAAACCATCAGCGGATCTTTCTCCAATTCAGTCAAAGTCATTATCGGGACCATTTTTCCTATACTGGTTTCAACCAAACCAACCAGTTTTTCGAATGGATAATATAAAGATAGGTTTTTTTTCAGCCTTTCTTGCATAAAACCTCCTGCTTCTATCATGTTTTCAGCGATGATGATATCGAGCGGACAACCTGGGTTTCGGCTGTACCTCAATTCTAAACCGGCTGCAATGACAGGGATTACTTTCTCAAGTGCATTCTTACCGACCGAAACAGCCAATATTCCGGCAGTCGATACTGCTTCTATTACATTTTGTAAATCCAGGGAAGAAATTGCCCGAACATTCCTTACTATAATCTCCTGGTCCTTTTCTCCTTTAATAATGACCTGATAACTTCCCTTACTGTTTAGTCTGGCAACTATTACCAGATCGAGGTCAACAAAAACCACTTTATAACCGCCAACTCCGAAAAGCTGCCCGATAAATGAGCGTCCAATCTTACCTGCTCCGAAAATCACTATTTTACGGTCATCAACCTGATATTTGCTTTTTATATGATTCATAGTAAAGTTCTATCCTCTCCCTTTTTTCACCAATATTTTCTTCAAAATAAGTACCTCCCATATAGAAACAGGTAAAACCGCCCGAGACTATTCCCCAGCAACAAGCCTCCTGAAGATCGGGATGTTTGGTTCCATTTTTTAACTGGGTCACAACGGAAGCTATTACCCCGCCTACAAAATTATCGCCACAACCAGTGGTATCTCCACCCCGGGTATCCTTAAGCTCCCCGATGACTTTTTGTGATACGGGCATTTCGCTTAAGCCTGATATATTAAAGAAACGACCGTCAGAATAAGTTGAAATATTCTTCGATCCGTTGGTAATGATCAGTGATGAGACCTTATTATCCTGGAAAAACTTTACAGCTGCCAGGGGATCATTTCCACCGCTTAGGCGTAAAGCCTCTTCCCTGTCAGTTATAAGAAGATCAATGTATCTGTAACTTTCATCACTCCCTCCGATTGGCCATTTTTTTGAAGGATTCGCCTTTTCGTTTCTGAAATCGAACACTGTATTGACGATTGTGATGCATCCTTTTGATTTTGCCTTTTTAAGAAGAGCGGTCATATCATCATGTATTTGCGGAACAAGAGCTGTCCCTCCAAAAACTACGATGTCTGAGTTAAAAAAGTCGGTGTCAAGTTCATCAGGCCTGTAATCCCAGGCTGCACCTATTGAGTTGATAAACATTCTCTCTCCATGACCATTATCATAAGATGGATCAGAAAGAACTACAGTGGAAGGGGTACGGTTATCAATAAGTTTATAATCTTTTAGTACTACCGGCGTTTTCTTAATTAATGAAAGAAGGTAATGACCTGACTCATCTTTCCCTCCACGTCCATAGAAACGTACTTCACAATGTTCTTTATCAATTAGTTGTGCAACATTTATCAAAGATACAATCGCTGGTCCGCCTATATTGATCTTGTCGTGAGTTCTTCCTTCTGTTATCCTGCTGAGAACATTGTCAAAGGAACTGCCGCAGTATTTTTCAAATTCTTCCCGGAAAACAAGATGCCCGGGTGTTAAGCCTCCATCGCCCCGATTCTTTGAAAGATATGGACGAATAGTATCACTGCCAAATTTGATGTCATTAAATAACAGATCTACCAGACAGCACCCTACCCCTGAAACAATGATCTTTCCCGGCATAATAAAAAAACGTGTTTATTAAATGATGATTAAAGATATTTTGCATAGTCATTTACGAGAAGATGTACCGGTTTTACATCCTCGATGATTTCGGGGAACCTGCCAATCTTATCATAAAAACGATTGTCGTTGGCGTCATCATTTACCAGGCTGACTTCTCCTATCAATACCATGCCTTTCCCTTTCTGACCATAAAACCTGTGATATACTCTTGATTTCAGGCAAATGCTTTGACCAGGCTTTAAGATAAGGGGGACCCCAGCCTTAACTGTTGTAAGTACACCATCGATACTGACTGTCACAGGCTCTTCAGACAGCTTATCATCAGCTGTAGCAAAATAAAGCTCTAAAACCAGGTTTCCACCACCCCTGTTAATTATATCTTCGGTTTTATTCCAGTGAAAATGCATTGGTGTTTCCTGCTCTTCATAAGCCACCATTATCTTCTCACAATACATCTTATCTTTTTTGTCATAATTACCGTTACGTATTGTAAAAAGAGACAATCCCGTTTTCTTAAAATCGCCGCTTCCGAAATCAGTAATATCCCAACCCAGTTTATTATCCACGATCTCAAAACACTTGTCATATTTACCCTTCCAATCTTCAGGAGCCCAGGATGCCCATTCAGGTAATAAAAACTGATGTTTTCCAAAGAATTTTTCTATACCTGTAATGATCGAATTTACTTCACTTCTTTTCATACGTTTATTTTTCTATTTTCCGGCATTTTGGAATTATCTCAAATATACCTAATTAAAACTTTAATTACTGACTTAATTATTTATTAACCTCAGCTTACTTCCTGTCAATTGTACAAAGACTTAAGGATCTGCTACCCACTATTTATCAGGACGATCGCCCATTATGAATTCAACTCCGTTTAAAATTCCACCTCAATGAACCGTACTTCAAATGGTTTTAATTGCACAGAGGTAACAGGTTGTCCAATCTGCTTCCCTACTGTATTTACCTCCACCATCCTTTTGATAGATTGGCCCGGAACTGCTGAAGACAATTTAACTTCTGCCGGTAATCCTTCCAGTTCGCGGAAATGGAGAAGGATTGTCCTTTTCTCCTTAAATGCAGGTCTGCTGCTAATCAACATTGCATTTTCCGGACCTGAGATTTTAAGGGTCTCTATTGATGTTGATTTCAACTCATTTGCACCTGCCGGGAATGTTTTTGTCGGGAATGGATTTCTTTCACCCCAGGCAAATTTTGTCGCAAAAGTATTTGTAGTATCGGATGTTGAAGTTATCTGGTAGCCCCAACTAAATGCACCCTCCTGATAAGCCCGGAAATTGGTCATCCAGTAATTATTCATAACCCAGGAATAGAGCCATGTTTTTCCCTGCTTTGGATATCGTTCAAACTTACCCATGTTAAAATCGCTGAATTGCCATAATGGAGCTTCATTGCTCACGACTATTATCTGGCTTCTCTTTCCACGCACTGATACAAAGTTTTGAGCTACATTCCAGTCTGAAGATGACCCGGGCAGTTGTGCTCCTTGTGTCAAAGCACCTCCTATGGTCTCAAACACGATTCTTGAATCGGGTAGAGAAAAAGGGAAAGCGACGTACAAAGCTTCAGGATCGGTAATTATAAGCTTATGTGCCATATATTTGAATTCGATCTTCTTCACGTTTTTGTAAAGACGTATCTCCATCTCTATTCCTTTCGGAGCACCCCCTGTACCTTTTTCAAAACCCTCAAGATCAGAAGATATCTTTACACTTTCCCAAACCGCTCCGTTAATTCCTTTATCAATTTTCAAATTCGACACAGTTGTATGGATAAAAGGAGCAATATCGCGCTTTGCCGAAGTCTCTCTTACAGGTTGCCCAATGTCATAAGGATTCTCAGAATCAATAAGTTCCTGATTAAGTTCTTTATCGAAAAGAGTGTTTATTGAACCGGTGGTTTTATCAATCGCAATCTTATAAAACTTATTCTCAAGAACCTCTGTGTTTCCGGTTGCTTCAACAGGAACTAATTCACCCGATACTTCGATCTTTAATGCTTTATAACCCATAGCCGGGATATCGCTCACTTCAAGTACCCAGTATGCACCTTCAGAACGTTTTGTGAGTACCTGTGACGGAACCTCCTTCCCTGTAGTAAGATCAATTATTTTTACTTTATTTTTAACTGGAAGAACCTCATAATCAACAAATAGCTGAATATCACCTGACCGGGTCCATCCCATTGAATTTAATACATAAATAACCGGGAAATCTGCTTTCTTAAGAAATGGCTGGAAGCGTGCCAGAGCTTCTTCATTCAACAGAGTAACTTTCTTCAGAGCTTCCCATGCATAAGCTCCCTTTTGGAGCCATTGTTTTGTTGAGTTTTCAGAATATGGACGACTGATACTTTCATCGGCCCCGCAGGTATGTTCGTCGAAAAAAATTGCGTTCTCACTTATATGATCCATATTGCTTTCCAGGGCTGGATTCAGATCTCCTCCCATAATGGAGACCATCGCAAAAAGGCCCTCATCGACCTGTTTCATGTTCTGTGTTTTTCTCACCTCTGCTGTTTCGCGTGATGTTGATCCGTAACCATCGCTCCACCAGTCAAGCCATGCTTTGCGGTAAACCGGCAGTTTATCGGCATAATTCTTTTCGACATATTCCGAAAACTCACCTGCTGTGGCAAGCCTCAGTTTCGGATATTCATATTTGGCGTTCCATTGCTTCACCACCTCGCATGCTGCCGTTGATGGAGGTGCATTATCGGTCCGGTATCCTGAAAATTGGATACCTATCCGGTCGAATGGGTAACCTCTGCTGTCAAGATCAGCTAAATGCCATAACATGTTTTCGGGTATGAAAGATTTAGTTTCAATGCCAAAAAAATTACCTGTATGATAATGATCGGCCCGGAAAGCGAGAATCTTTTCTCCCGAAGGAGCTTCCCACCAGAATGCAGTTGGCATGTCGAATGGAAGTATCGATCTTGTTTTGTTGATACCCATTACCAGGTACTTTACTCCTGTGTTTTTAAAATAATCGGGCATACACCATGCTATTCCATTAACATCATTCTGCATTGCTGTTTTTACCGGAATTCCCAACTTGCTGAACTCTTTCAGCGGTTGCAGAAAATCATACATAACATTTTCGTCAGATATCTCAGCCATGTTGCAGTACATTCCCGTCACTTCGATACGTCCCTCTGCAATCCTCTTTTTAAACCTTTCAATTTGCGCAGTGGGTCTCGACCGCAGATATTCCCTTGTTACCCACGAGGATTCGCATGTCCATCGGAACTTAGCATCATCAGGCAGTCCATCCGTCTGATCGCAATAATCGAGAGCATAATCAATATACCGCATATGTTCGGCAAGTATCTCTGATTGAGGACGTGTATAACCTATATCAGTATGTGAATGCTGAACGAAATAGATTTCCCATTTCTTTGGAGGAATGAGAGTTACTGGATACTTATCAGCAGGTTTGTCATCTATTTTAGTAGAAATTGTAATCCTGCCAGGCTTTGAAACTGCAGGAACAGTAAGAAGGAACCTGTTATTTCCTCTTTTAAGGTCGGCTTTTAACAGTTCTTTACCGTCTTTTAAAAAAACGATCTTTCCCGGGTTCCCCGAACGGTAGTTTGCAATTATCTGCTGATACGATTTCCCTGCCTCTTTAAAGAGTACCGGTGCGTTTAAAAATTCGATCTTTGACGATGGAGCAGTCTGCCCTTCCATCTGCATTGTACTTATAAGTACGAGCAATACTGCATAAAGTATTGCCAGTGAATTTTTTTTCATGATATATTAATTATTTAAAGGCATCTCAGATTACAGTTTTCCAAATATTTTGTCGTTTTACTCAAATCTACTTCAGATTTTTCTATTAACCTTATTTTACTCCCATATTTTTAATAAACCTTTTTAAAGAGATACCCCGCAGTAAACTACGGGGTATCTGTAAAACTTTTAAGTGTCAATTATTAAAAATTTAATATTGACGTCAAGAGGAAGATTGATATGTCAGATAATTCTATTTCGTCAGNCTGCGGTAGTATAATTTTTTTGCTTCAATTTTCATACCCGGGTTATGNCCCTGAATTGCAAAATGACCTGATGTAAATTCTTTATCATCATATGTCATTACCAGTTTGTTGTTAATCCAGAATTGAAAATGGGTTCCGACAGCTTTGATCTTATATGTGAACCATTCACCATCTTTAGTCATTAGCGGGGTAGTCGGTTTACCGGTTGGTTTACCCGGTTTCCACAACCAACCGGTATAAGCATCCTGGTTGTTGCAGATCTGTGCTTCATAGCCCCGGGGAAAAGCATCCGGATTGTCTGCAGGCACATTGGCACGGAAATAAAATCCGCTGTTACTTTTAGTTCCTGAAATCCGGAACATCCCTTTAGCTTCAAAATCCGTACAGGTTGCATCGGTATAAATATGGCCCATACCACCTTCGCCAACCAGTATACCATCCTGAACTGACCATGTTGCTTTTCCATGGACAAACCATCCGGTCAAATCTTTACCGTTGAATAAAGAAATCCATTTAGGTTTTGCGTTTGCTGTAATAGTAAAACTTACTAAAATGATAACAAACAGCAGGTTAATTGATTTTTTCATGATTTATAATGCATTAGTTAAAAATTATTAAAAAAAAAGTAATAAATAAAATCAGGTAAAGGATTTAAAAAATATTAATCCTGAAAAATTACAACAAATTTTTTGAAATTTTATGGAGTGTACCTTAAATATTGAATTAAGCGGAGAATTCTAAGCTTTTCCTTCATTCAGAAATAAAAATAAAAATAAAGGCGGGAGAAAGCCCGCCTTTATAATCAGATATTTTAATACTATACCGGCATATCGGGTAAAGTAAACCCATTATTATAGGTATGTTTAATCAATTCAGAAGCAAACGCTTTTGCAGACATTGACTCGGTTCTGCTAACCCTTAGTTTGTCATCATCTGTGATATTGGTAAAATTCATGTTTGGACCATCCCAGTACATAACCTTATTAAGAGCTTGAAGACGTACAGCCAGAACACCCATAACAACCATTTCGTTAAATGGACCGGAAACACTAAAATCGGATGCAGAAAGAATACGACTTTCGGGGCTCTCTTTACATGCACGGATCCAATCCTGTTCATGACTTACTTCAATACGGCGAAGGGTTTGAGGAAGATTAGGAACCCTGCCCGAGAGAAGGGCCGGATCAGTTCCGTACTCACCACATATCAGTGAGTCTTTAGTTCCATGGAAAATAACCCCTGATTGCTGGTTTCTTGCAACCGGCCAATTTTCAGGGAATTCAGGTTTGAGACCGCCATCGAACCAGGATACCTGAACCTCCGGCAGATTGATTTTGATATCTTTCGGTTTCTTACGAGCAGGATAGGTAAGATGTACAATCTCTGCATTTGGTGCACAATCAGGCATAACAGGCGTTGAACTTCCAATCACCTTAGTCGGATATTGCAGTTTCATTGCAGTAAATATCGGATGCATAACATGGCAAGCCATATCGCCAAGAGCACCTGTTCCATAATCCCACCAGCCACGCCATACCCATGGGTGGAAAGCCGGATTGTACGGACGGAACTTAGCAGGGCCTATGAAAAGATCCCATTTNAGGGTTTCAGGACAAGGAGGAGTATCCGTTGGGAGTGTTAATCCCTGTGGCCATATTGGACGGTTNGTGTAAGCTTCAATTTTTGTAACTTCACCAATTTCACCATTCCAAATCCACTCGCAGGCCAATCTTACACCTTCAGCTGAAGATCCCTGGTTTCCCATCTGAGTGGCTACTTTGTATTTTGCTGCGAGTTTTGTAAGCAAACGTGATTCGTAAACACTGTGGGTTAACGGTTTTTGTGTGTACGCATGTTTTCCCATTGTGATGGCATGAGCTGTTGGACCGGCATGATTGTGGTCAGATGTTGCAACCAGAATTGCGTCAATAGATTTACCCATTTCATCGAACATCTTGCGCCAATCGTAATATTTTGCAGCTTTTGGGTAAGTATCAAAAACCTTTGGTACATTATTTCTGCCAACACCCCAGTCAACGTCGCAAAGTGCAACAATGTTTTCGGTTGCCATTCTATCAAGGTTGCCTTTTCCCATACCACCAATTCCGATACCTGCGATATTCAATTTATCGCTCGGAGCTTTATGTCCCAGCCCGGCAATGGTGTTTGAAGGAACAATGAATAGCCCTGCAGCAACTGCAGAGGTTGTTCCAATGAAACCACGTCTAGTAATTTTACTGTTTTTTTTCATTTTTTGAAGACTTTTATGATTAGGATTAAATTGAGTTTGATCAATGTTAAAAATACTTCTTTGTTTTGAAATTAACAAATTTATTATCAAACCAAGGATAAAAGATTCTGCTTTATGAATTAAAGAATTGTTTTTAAGATTCGTCTTACAAAGTACATCATGCGATATCTTCCCATTTTACACCTATACGCCGGGTGGCATATTCTACTTCTTTAAGATAATCTCCATACACATTCACCCAGTGAGAATCCCTAACTTCGCTTTTTAATTTTACCCAATTTCCCTGGATCTCAATATCTTGCTGAGAACGGCAACACTCAAAAAATGGATTGCTTCTTACATTTCCCCTGAATCCAAGCCAGCGCCCTGTGCTATACTCCGGAGAGAGGAAGGTCAGCTCCTGGCCTATAGGCATCGTCACTTTTGGAGCTGCGCCGTATTCTGATTCATAATGTGTCATAATCTCTGCCGGCTCGTAGTTTACACTATTCATCCTGCGCGGTCCTGTGCAATGGGCACAAGTTGCTATTCCATTATGCGGAAAGGTAGGGTTATGCATGAATACTGGTTTGCCAGAGATATGACGTAATAGAATCGCAGGAGGTATAATCACGAAATCTGATTCGCAAAAAGCAAGATATCCTTCATCATTCAGCAGACTAAGGGGTAGGCAAGCTGTAGTTTCCGACATTGGTATTATGGTTCCCATACAGCTGTTAATAGTAATTGCGGCAGCATCATTTTCGTACATCAGATCTTTAAAAAGAAAATAAAGCAGAAACGCTTTGGTGACAAATTTCCGGTCTGTTTTAAGTGTTGTATTGGCCATTCCAAGATATTTGTCAGCCAGTTTTTCAGCCTTGCTGACCAGCTTCTTATCTGCCAGGTTATTAGCAATGCGATTTTTGACTGCATCATAACTTATGGGTACAATGTCAATCTTGTATTTGTCTTTTGCAACCAGTGGTGCCTCCCGGCTGTACTTTCCACCCGCTCCACCAAGGGCAATGATCCGGGTTCCAAGAAAATTTTTAACACCATAAAGTGAACGCAGTCTCCAAAGTACTTCGTCATAATCATCGACAACAACATCTTCAACATGGACTTTTTTCTCATTGGTTCCGGAAGAAACTGATTCCGGTTTGTCGGTTTTCAGATAAGCCGTACTCAGAGCCTCATACCAATAGTACATTGGCCCCGACTGATGCCGTACAAAGATGACTGTGTCTTTCTTATCTCCAAAGCAAGCCTGTAACAACTGCCCTCTTCCTGTAGCCGGATAGAGTAAGACTACATCAGAGTCGTTACCCTGGATTTTTGTTGCTTCTTCAATTGTTTTAACCTTGGTTACAGGCAATATCTGAANAGGAAAGCCCGATCGGGCTTTGAGATCCGAGAGTTCCTTCGTGATCCGCTTAGCTTCCTCCTCTGCACTCTCTTCGCTCCTGATGCTTCCCCATGACTTCCATGATGTCTGCTCTTTCCTTTCCTGAATGCTGTACATTAAAACCGGCTGAACCCTCAGTTCCTTTCCCGGAACGATAAATGGTTTATCCGGATTCCAATCCTCAGTTCCGGCACCGGCGATATTTAATTTATCGCCCTGTGTTTCATGCCCTAATCCCGAAATGGTCTGTGAAGGAACGATAAAAAGCCCGGGGGCGACCACTGACGTAGTCTTTATGAAACTTCGTCTATTTATTTTCCACTCAGGTTTCATACTCATAAAATTTAATAAATAAGGGTACAACTAAAACTGCTTTTTTCTACACCAAATTATTTGAGCTAAATGTATTTATTTGTTACTTAAAAACCTAATTTTTAAATAATTT
>JGI24132J36420_10001526_pt1 | contig 10508 bp, 6 predicted proteins | sample BarGraNGADG00212_3_FD_36420 | JGI IMG/M metagenome (IMG submission 36420) | reverse complement strand
GGACGGGTGCTGGCCGCCGCTCAACAGGTGCAGGCGGGCGACTGGCGCCAGACGCTGCGCCACGCCGAGCAATCCTGGTCCTTGCGGCATTCCGAAACCGCCGCCCGGCTGGCGTTCCTGGCCGCCGCGGCGTTAGGCGAAACCGCCCGCGCGGTGCGCTGGCATCGCCTGGCCGGTGAATGAACGATCCGATGGGTGAGGCCGGAGGGCATGATTATCGCCGGCGTACGCAATAAAGTGGCGGCGTCTCGTGGACGTGGAAGCCAATCTCTTTTTTTCCGACACCCAAAACCTTCTGGATCTGGAGCGCGGACATTCNTGTCCGCCCTTCGTTCTGGTCAACGCCAAAGCGGACAGGAATGTCCGCGCTCCGAAAAAAGTGAGATGCGCACGACGGGCGCACTCCGGTTTGGCTGCGGTTTCGTCGCGCAGGGCCTTGGCGCTAACTGCCGAATTTGGAATGAAGGGATCGGCCGACAGGCATGGGATTAAGGACGCGGCAGATACTCGATGCGATGACCGAGCACGTAGGCTTCCCGCCCACCGGCCGCGTCGCGAAAACCAATGCCCGGATACTCTTCCTCCAGGGCCTTTTCCTTCAGGTAAAGACTGCTTAAAGTGGAGACTTCCAACTGACGTCGGCGAGCAGGGCGGCGTGGCCTTTTTCCAAGCGACACGACTGAACAACCGTTGGCATGACCGAAGTATCGTTTACGATGTAAACACTGTCAAGAGAGCCGGGGTGGAATATAGTTTAAGGGGGAGTAACGGTGATGTTCACCGGCGCGGAATAAGTGAACACGCCCGCGTTGTCCGTGACTTTGGCCGTCAGGGAATAACTGCCCGTGCCCACATTGCGCCAAACCATACTGTAGGGGCTGTTGGTCGCGGAACCTATCAAAGTCGAGTAGGAGTAAAAATCCACCCGGATGACGCTGCCGTCCGGGTCGGAGGCGTCGGCGGTGATCGTAATGTTCGTCGGACCAACCAGCACGCTGCCATCCGTTGGCGACACCAGCCTTATGAGCGGCGGCTGCGTCGGGATCACTTTCAGCGTGATGCTGCCGTCGTAATCCACAAGGTTATTATATCGGCCGTCCACCGCGATCTGGTAGGTTGCTCCCGCCCCGGCTGTGAAGGTGACTTGGGCCGGGGCTGGATAGAAAGGCGTATTGCTCGCCAGGGCAGTCAAATTGGAAACCGAAGAACCGGTGTAGATCCGCAGCAGTGGGAAGCAGTCCTCACCCCATCTCGATAACATGCTGGCAGATATCGTGAAAACCCCGTTCGATGGTGCCGTCCACGACCACCAGACGGACGCACCCCCGTCATCCGCGTCGTTCGGCTCACCCGGTTCCTTGTCCGCACCGGTGTTGGAGCCAGTGACCGTCAGCGGCGCGCCGCTGATCGGGGCTGCGTTCGCGAAGTTGTCGTTTGCGGGCGGGACGCGGATTGACCGAGACACGTATGTTTGGGCACCACCATCGTCGATCGCAGAAAAATTAAGGGCGTAGTAGCCGCTCGGCACGTTGGTCCACCAAAAGCTGAAGCTGCCATTCGTGCTTTCGAAATTGAGGCTGGGCCAGGCACGTACGGTCACTCGGCGAATTTGGCCGTCGGGGTCCGACGCCGAACCGCTGACGAGGATGTTGGCAGGCGCAGAAAACACCGCGCCATCCGGTGGGCTGGTCACCGTCAGGACCGGCGGACGCGTGATGACGAGTTTCACCGCTCCGTCCTGCCCACACGTATCCACAGCGATCTGGTAGGTGACGCCGGCTTGAGCGAAGAAACGGGCTTCCGTCCAGCCATTGGCGACCATAGTCAGCCCATTCCGAGAATTGCCGATGAACACGCCGACAGTCCAACACCCATCGTTTAACGTGGTGTTTAACGTGGTCGCGGTCACTTCTGCGGAGGTGGTCGCGGTCCATGTCCACCAAATTGTGTGTCCGATACCATAACTGGAGTCATCTGCACCTGCTTGCGGCGTGGCGCGGTCGGTGTAGCTGGTCACGGGCACGTTCATTTCCGGAATAAGCGCTCGGTTGGCGAAATCATCGTTCGCTGGTGGCGGCATGTTGCCCGTGCGGTCCTCGACGCGGTAGAAGCGGCGGGGAGAACCGTAGGCGTTCGGATCGGTAAACGTGTATTGCCCTCCCAAACTGACGAAAGCCGCGCAATCAGCCCAATTGAGCAGATTGGTCGAAACCTGAACGACGTATCTTCGCCCTTTGGCGACGTTGATGGGAAACTGGAATTGCGCGCCCACAGCGCTGGAGCCGGGAGCGATGGTCGGGACGGACAGCAAATGCTCGGCGAGAAACGCATCCGCGTCCGGCCTCGCGATCCCATAAATCAAGCCGCCGAACGTTGGATCTGGCAAGGTGCCTAACACAAAGCGGTTTCCACGGAAGTCCGGAAGAAAAGAGCGGAGTGGCTGCGCGCCACTGAAGGGCGCCGAAAAGAACACCGTGTAGTTCGTGTCCACCGCCAACGGAACCGCGCCGTTGAGGGAGTTTTTAAGGTCGGTGATGGTCAGCCGGAACTTCTCTTCATCTCGTGCCTTTCCGGCATCATAGTTGAAAAGCCTCGTCACGTTGGTCGAGCGGTTCCGAATGAACTGGGAGGCTTGCAGATAAAGGTCGGTACCGTTTTGGAAGGCGAGCTTGGCGGCTCCCAGTTCGTTGGTGGTGGTGAAGGTGAGCAGATTCGGATAATCCATCAGCAAGCGTTCGATTGAAAGCTCCTCATTTGTGTAGAGCGAACGAATGGCAGCCAACTCCGCATCGAGGTTGCACGCGTAGGTCGTGTAGGCAAAATACTCACCCGCGTGGAGCATCGCGCGCAGCAGCAGAACATCCCCGTAATCGAGCGTCACGCTCACCGTCCTGGTTTCGTTGCTGGTCAGACTTAGGGTGAAATTCGTGTCGGTAACTTTGGCCAGGTTGGCCTCGGCGGCAACCAAGGCGGGAAAGATGTTTGTGCGCAACATGGCGGTGGCCTCGTTGGCGTTCACGCCGGCGGGCGCCAGCGGCACACCGTTGGTGTCCTCGGGCAGAAGCGCCTTCCAGTTGTATATGTCCCGCCCGGCCATCGGCACGCCCAGCCGGTTCAAGAAGTTGCTGCCCGCAGGTTGACTGGGCAAAACCAGCAAGCGCGTGGCGGCATAGAACACGTTGGCTGCCTGGTGGTTGGGCGACAAAGCAACAGCATTGGCAAAGCTGTTGTTGGCAGCCGTCAGATTCGTTGCCGCCAGGAACGCCCGTCCCTGGCTGACATAGCCATCAGCGGTTTGCGCCGGGAGTGTTAGGGCCAGTGCGAAGAGCAGCGTCGTTATGAGGACGAGTTTAGTTTTCATTGGAGTTTACTTTGTTGGCAGTTCGGATTTGGCAAGAGCAAAGAAATTCGTGGTCCAGGGGGGCGTGGTACCCATTACTAGAGTGCCGGTTCGTTCTCCGGCAACCTGCAGGGTGGCGCGCGCGGCTTGCATCTGATTCGTCCCGACTTGAAGACGAACATCGTCAGCCAACTCCCACTTTCCTCCGGGGAGGACATGGATGCGCCCAGCCTGCAATCGGTTGGTGACGGTCGCGGAGATCTGAATCGTGACTTGGCGGAGCTCCAGTCGGTTCGCTGCCCGAGGACCAAGCCAGTGGTCGAGTTGGGCGAGGCTGTTGGTGATGGATTCAACGTGCCGCACATCAAAAGTGACTCCTTCCATCACCCCGATTGGCAAGACCCCGATTCGGAAAAAACCCTTCCGCTGATAGTCCCTGAAGATCGTATTAGCCCGCACGATCATCGACGGCTTCTGCTCCGTTCCTTGGTAAATGGTGATTAAGGCCCCGCGCGCCCACACGTTGCCCGAAAGGGGATCGCCCACAAACTGAGCCTGCGCACTTGAAACCAACAAGAGGCAGGTCATCCCGCTCAACAGAGCTTTCGTGAAGGCGTTCATGCTCCTTGCTCGGCCTGTCCGAACGGATAGGAATTTCATTTGGATGCTATCGTGGGGAAAGGAGAATTGGTCTCGTTGGTTTTCATGTGGGAAGCTTGCGCCTGGCCGTTTTAAGTGTCAAGCGCCGAATTTCGGGCTTTTCGCGGGCTCGGGGCGGGGATGAGCGCAACCGCCGCCCGGCTGGCGTTCCTGGCCGCCTCGGCGTTAGGCGAAACCGCCCGCGCGGTGCGATGACATCGCGTAGCCAGCGAATGAACGATCCGATGTGTGAGGCCGGAGGGCATGATTATCGTTGGCGTACGCGATAAAGTGGCGGCGTCTCGTGGACGTGGAAACCAATCTCTTTTTTCAGGCGTAGAGCAGCCGTCCTTTAGGCTCTGGGATTGGCCGGCCCAGGGCTTTGGCGGTTTCAACCCATTCCAGAATCACCGCTTGCGCGTTCGTCACGGCTTCTTCATAGGTCGCGCCATCGGCCATGCAGCCGGGTAACTCGGGCACCTCAACCACGAAAGCCTGGTCCTCCTTGCTCCAATGAATAATCAACTCGTATTTGCTCACGCTTGGGCTGAAATTAAATAGCGTACGGTTTCTCAACTCATAGTGGTCGGAGCGACAGGATTCTATCCATTAACCCCGGTTTCCGTCTCGACACAGCGGCGGCAGATGGCGGGATGCTCGGCGTGCTGGCCGACAGTGGTTTCCCAGCGCCAGCAGCGGTCGCATTTTTGACCCTCGGCGCGGACTACCTCGATTTTCAACGGCGCGGTCTCATCCACCTGAATCTTCAGTTGCGATACATTAAGCAATTCCCGCAACGATTCGTGTTGCTCCGGCCCTGCTGGCAGGACGGCAGCGGGACCTTGGAGATTCACGCAGGCTTCCAGGGATTTGCCGATCTGTTTCGCCTGCCTGGCTTTTTCCAGTTCCGGCAGCGTCTGTTCCCGCAAGCGCATAAGTTTTTGCCATTGCGCACGCTCCCGGTCATCGACTGAAAAGCTCAACGGTTGCCAGTCGCTGGTGTGTACCGAGGCGTCCGCCGGATGGCCGTGGATGAATCCCCAAGCTTCGTCCGCCGTGAAGGCCAGCAAGGGCGATAACATCTGGCAGAGATGCGTCACCATGTGCCACAACGCCGTTTGCGTTGCCCGGCGGCGCGGGGAATCGGGCGGATCGGTGTACAACCGGTCCTTGACGACGTCATGGTAAATAGCGGAAAGCTCTACCGCCACAAATTGGCTGATCCGCTGATAGACAACATGGAATTCGTAGGCGTCATAAGCTTCCATCACCTGACGCTCCATAGCCTCGAACGCATCCAAAATCCACCGGTCCAGCGGAGTCAACTGCGGGTTGGGCANGGCGTGTTTCGCCGGCTCGAAATCGAACAGGTTGGACAACTGGTACCGCAGCGCATTGCGGATGCCGCGATAGGTTTCGCCCACCTTGTTGATGCGCTCTTCGCTCACCACAATGTCATTGCGAAAATCCTGCGAGGCCACCCACAGCCGGACCACGTCGGCGCCGAATTTCTTCACATACGCCTCCGAGGTCTGGGGCTTTTCATATCCGCCCTGTCCCTGTTTGCTCTTGGAAATCTTCTCGCGGTCGGCATCCACCATGAAACCATGCGTGAGGACGGCTTTGAATGGCTCGATGCCGTTGCCAGCCAAAGATAACAACAGCGAGGATTGGAACCAGCCGCGGTGCTGATCGCTGCCTTCCAGATACAGGTCGGCGGGTGGCTCGGTCGCGTTGCGGGGATCGCCACCGCGCAGTTCCGGCCGCCACATGACGACGGTGCGCGACGAGGTTCCCGAATCGATCCAGACATCGAGCGTATCGATGGATTTCGTGACGGCTTCGGGACCGTTCCAATCGGCGGGCTTGAGCGAGGTCCATAATTCGGCCGCTGATTTTTCGAACCAGATATTGGAGCCGTGTTTTTCGATCAGACCGGCGGCGGCGCGAACGATGCGCGCGTCCAGGATGGGCGTGCCTTGAGCATCGTAAAAGGCGGGGATGGGCACACCCCAGGTGCGCTGACGGGAGATGCACCAGTCCGGTCGCGACTTGACGGCGGCCTCGATGCGGCTCTTGCCCCAGTCGGGCACCCAGCGGACGCGGTCGATGGCTTGGAGCGCGCGGTCACGGAACTGTTCGTGGTCGATCTTGATGAACCACTGGTCCATGGCGCGGAAAATGACCGGGGTTTTGCTGCGCCAGCAGTGCGGGTAGCTGTGGGTGTAATTCTCCTGGACCAAGAGCATGCCGCGCTCGCGCAGGATCTTCAGCACGCCTTCGTTGGCTTCGCTTTTCTCGTGGCGCTCGAGAATCGAAAGCCCGACCAATTCCTGGGGCATCTGCTGTTCCACGGGCAGATCGTTCGTATGGCACAGGCAGCCGTTGTCATCCACGGGCGAGAAAATCGGCAGGCCATTTTGCCGGCCGAGCTGATAGTCTTCGAGACCGTGGCCGGGGGCGACGTGCACAAAACCGGTGCCCATGGTGTTATCGACAAAGGCGTCACCGGCCAGAAGCTTGGAGCGGCGGTTGATGAAGGGATGTTCGCACTCGACGTGGGCCAGGTGGTCGGCGTCCAGGCTGCGGACAATTTGGAAACTTTCCCACTGGCATTTTTCGTAGAGCTGGTTAGTCAGCGCTACGGAGACGATGTAGTTCTCCTCACCCACGTTCACGAGGTTGTAATTGAACGTCGAGTTGTAGGCGATGGCCAGGTTGGCGGGCAGCGTCCACGGCGTGGTGGTCCAGATCAGCACGTAAGTCTTGGGACGTCCGACGACGGGGAACTTCACAAAAACGCTCTGACTGACGTGGTCTTTATATTCGACCTCGGCCTCGGCGAGCGCGGTGCGGCAGGGAATGCTCCAATAGACCGGTTTCTTGCCGCGATACACGAAGCCTTTCGCCACCAGGTCGGCGAAGAGCCGCAATTCGTCCGCTTCGTATTGCGGCGTGAAGGTCAGATACGGATTGTCCCAGTCGCCCAGGACGCCCAGTCGTTTGAACTGGGTGCGTTGGATATCGATGAACTTCCGGGCGTACGCCTCGCAAGCCTTGCGAACCGTGGCGGCGTCCGTCGTTTGGTCCTGGCCTTGCTTGCGCAATTCCTGCATCACCTTGAATTCGATCGGCAGACCATGGCAGTCCCAGCCGGGGATGTAAGGAGCGTTGAAACCCCGGAGCGTCTGGTGTTTGATGACGATGTCCTTGAGGATCTTGTTCAGTGCGGTGCCGATATGGACCTCGCCATTGGCAAACGGCGGGCCGTCGTGCAAAACGAACTTCGGAGCGTTCGCGCGGCGGGCACGGATGGTTTCGTAAAGGCGGGCGGATTGCCACTGTTCGAGACGTATCGGTTCGCGCGCCACCAGATCGGCTTTCATNGGAAAGTCGGTCCGTGGCAGATTGAGCTTATATTTTGGATCCATGACTCAGGCTGCGCACGCTATCAGCCCGATGCCGCAGTGTCAACGGGGGGCCAAGCCAGGACAAATGAAGGGTAGGAGGTAACGAGGCTTATTTTAATTTTCAGGAGGCCGCCTAAACGGAGAATTTGAGCCTCGTCACCTCGTCTCCTACTTTTGTTGGTTCATGAATTGGCCCTGAGGCCAAGCACCCTTGCCTGCTGGCGATCAGGGCGAGGCAAAAGATGGCGGCTTTTTTCCAAAAGCCGCTACGAGCAATAAAAACCCCCTCCCGATTTTCTCGGGAGGGGGTTCAGGGTTCTAAATCAAATTAGAACTTGTAGATCACGTTCAGGGCCAGCGAGAGGGCGTTTTTGTCGCCGGAAGCATTCGGCGCAACCCCCACGGGGGGTAAACTTCCCGCGCCGGCGACGTTACGATCCCAGCGGAATTCCAACCGGGTCACGACGTTCGCCCACAGGGCATAATCCAGCGTGACGGTTTCGCCAATCATCGCGTTGTTCCGGTCGGTCAACTCATTGGAGTTATACCACGTGCCATCCGAGCCGTTCACATATTCGAAGCGGTTAGCCAGCCTCATTTTCTCCGTGGCCTGAAAGGTCACGTAGGCAGCCATCGCGTTGGCGTAGGTTGAGGGAGCGCCACCGGTAAAAATATCCCCGTTGCCCTGTTTTTTCGTGCCCCGATAATCATAGGAAGCACCCACCGCCAAGGCTTCGATCGGCGTTGGCACAACTAGCCCCGCATAGTAGCTGGTCACGTCAGTGAATCCTTGTGGGAAAGCGTTGGTTCCTCCTCCGGGCAGACCGTCCACAATGCCGCCGTACAGGCTCGCGCCCTTCAAGAAGCCCATGCTCTCGGGAGCTGTCAGCACAAAAGACCCCATATAGGTCTTCTCGCTTTCAGCAGCTGGGACCGTGCCAGGAACCAAATTGCCCTCAGCATCAAAAGCAACACTGCCGCGCCTGGCGCGTCCATTAATCGGGCCCTGGGTCGTATTGGCCACGCCCGCCGACACTGACAGCCATTCGGCTACCTGGTAGGTGGCCAGAACGCCCGTGTGCTGTTTCGGTTCGAGAAAATAGCCGAACGAACGGCTGTAGTTGGGGTTCTTGTAGCTGTCAAAGCTCTCGTAGCCGAGAATGCCATTGAACACGCCCATCTTGATGTCCAACCCGTTGCCCACCGGGGCGCGCAACACCACATAAGCCTGCTGAATCGCTAAATCGTTCGCACGCGAGAAATTCAGGGCTTCAAACTGCTGGGCATCCGGTCCGAACAGCAAGTCCGCCTGATAACCGGCTGACCATTGGCCTTCGTCGAGAGGCTTGGCCAACGACAGCTTGACCACGTTCAGGTTGAAGCCATCCTGCTTGTTGTTAAAGCCCTCAGTGCCGCCGTCAAACGAACGGCCCACGAGGTTGTTTCCCGTGCCGAACTTCCAGATGGCCGAGGTGTCCACATAACCACTCAAGGTGGTGGCTGAGACAGCCGTCAGCACCTGATTTTTGGCTTCTTCAGCCTGGGCCAACGAACCGAGACTGACCACGCCCGTGGCGGCCAGCGCTAATGTCCATTTATTAAACTTCATTCTACAGTTTCTCCCGCGATGTTTTGGTTTTGGTATATATCTTTAACTGCAATAATACGAGGTAAAAACAGTTTACCCTGCACTTAAAAACCACCATGACAGTGCATTTTTCCGCAAAGTAGGGAATCATGCCCTTCTTGGCAACCCTATTTTCACTTTTTTGCCCGATTTCCACGAAAAACCAAGGCTTGGGGGCCAGATACCAGCCCGTTGGACGATTAACCCGTCCGGCTATTCACCCGATTCGCAGGGCGCTTGCCTGTGCCTGCAAAGCCAGTTCTGCTGCCAGAAAGGTGTGTTTTTGCGGCATGGCAAACTCGGTGCGATTCAGGCAATCCAGGATGAGCTGGCCAAAGAATGGAAAGCCAACCTGGCCATGCACCGCGCGATGCTGTTCCCCTTGATGATCGACGAGGTACACGTGATCTCCGACCGGATCCCTGGCCACATCGAGGTATTTGCGCAACTCGAGGTACCCGTCGGTGCCAATGACGATCGTGCGTCCGTCACCCCAGGCGCCCAGTCCCCGGGGTGTGAACCAATCGACCCGGAAGTAAAATGTAGCGCCATTGTCCGCCACCAGGGTGGCATCGCCGAAATCNTCGAAGTCNGGNTGCTCGTGGTTCTGGTAGTTGGCGACCTTGCTATGGAGCACCTTGGCGTTTTTGGCGCCGGCATAATAAAGGAACTGTTCGATCTGGTGGCTGCCGATGTCCACCAGGATGCCGCCATAGCACGCTTTGCTCCAAAACCAGGCGGGACGGGTTGGCGCATTGAGGCGATGCGGCCCCAGACCGATGACCTGGAGCACGCGGCCGATGGCGCCTTCTTGAATCAATTGGCCCGCATAAACGGCGGCTTCCACGTGGAGGCGTTCGGCGTAATAAACGGCATACTTCAATCCGGTAGCGGCTGTTTTTTGCCGCGCCGCAGTCAATTGCGCCAGCGAGGTAAATGGCGGTTTGTCGGTGAAGTAATCCTTGCCGTGATCCATAGCCCGCAGTCCCAAAGATCCCCGTTCGCATGGCACCGGCGCGCTGGCGATCAGCTTTAGAGTGGCATCGTCGAGTATCTCCTGCTCGGAAGCTGCTGGTTTAACACCAGGATAGATTTTGCAGAAATCCGCCACTTTGGCCGGATCCGGATCATAAACCGAAACCAACTCGCCGCCGGCTTCGGTGAGTCCATTGCACATGCCGTAAATATGTCCGTGATCGAGACCGATCGCGGCAAACCGGAACTCGCCTGGGCGGCAGACCGCCTTGGCGTTGCCCTGGGGCGCATAGCGCATACCGTCAGCTTTTTGCATAGGTAGAATCCTTAATGAGAAGGTCGAGGACGAGGACGAGGGACGAAGGACGAGGACGAGAAGGCAGCAATTGGAGCCAGGTGGTCATGGAAAACATCCAATTCCGAGATGCGCGCATCTCACCTTTTTCGGGCGTTGACTCATCATTGGGAGCGCCGGCATCTTGCCGGCGTGTTCGACTCCGTCCACGCCGGCAAGATG
>JGI24132J36420_10001524_pt1 | contig 10513 bp, 8 predicted proteins | sample BarGraNGADG00212_3_FD_36420 | JGI IMG/M metagenome (IMG submission 36420) | reverse complement strand
GTATGTACTGGCGGGCTTCGCTCATACCAGGCTCGCTTCCGAGGAGGCCGCTCTCAAGTACTTCCTACTGGGATCCTTCTCCGCGGGATTGCTGATCTACGGCGTCGCCTTGATCTACGGGGCCACCGGCACCCTGGACTACGCCGGCATAGCAAAGGCGATCAAGGCCCAGCAAGGTCTGGATCCGATGCTGCTGATCGGCATGGGGCTGGTACTGGTGGGTTTCGCCTTCAAGCTCTCCTTTGTGCCGTTCCACATGTGGGTTCCCGATGTCTACGAGGGCTCTCCTACCCCCGTGACCGCCTATATGGCAGTAGGGACCAAGGCTGCAGTGTTTGCGGCGCTCGTGAGGCTGCTGAGCACCGCCTTCCCCGGGCTGCAGGCCGAGTGGGGACCTGTGCTGGCCGTTCTCGCGGCGCTGACGGTGATCGTTGGGAACGTGGCCGCCGTCAGGCAGACCAACATCAAACGGCTGCTTGGATACTCCTCCATCTCGCACGCCGGCTATGTACTAATGGCGGTGGTGGCAGGTGGGGGGATTGGCAACGACGCGGCACTCTTCTACCTTGTCGCCTACACCGTGATGAACTTCGGCGCCTTCGCCGTGATCGTTGCTGTAAGCGAGGGGCGCGAGGAAAGGCTCGAGCTTTCCGACTACGCCGGTCTGGCGAAGCGCAATCCGTGGCTGGCCGCGGCGATGGCGATCTTCATGCTGTCGCTATCCGGCGCGCCATTCACGGCCGGCTTCCTGGGCAAGCTGTACGTCTTCAGCGCCGCGATCCAGGGCGGGCTGCTCTGGCTGGCGCTGATAGGGGTTGCCACCAGTCTGGTGGCCTTCTACTACTACCTGAAGGTGGTCGTGGTGATGTATATGGCAGAGCCGAGGGGCGAAAGGGCGACCTTCGGCCCGACCTTCTCGATGGCCGCCGTGGTTGTGGTGGCTCTGTTCTTCACGCTGCAGCTGGGTATTTTGCCTGGACTGTTCGTCAACCTGTCTCAGCTTCCGGTGGCGCAGGGGCTGGGGTTGTAACGTGTAACGTGAGCCAAGAGGTGCGGGTGGAATTCGATGTTGTGGTTCCGCCCGCGCCCGCCGGGGTCCGGAGCGACGCATGAGTCGCCCCTACTCTGAGCGTGACTGGCGGCTTTCGTTGGGCTCTATGCCTCCTCCGCTGGGTGGAACGGCACAGCTGAACTGAACGGCAGCGCCCTCTTGAAGCAGTTTGTCCACCGTTGCCTGGGTGTAGCCGAGGAGACCGATGAGCACCTCGGTGGTGTGCTCTCCAAGGGCGGCCGTGGGGTTGAACTCCTCACCCGGTGTCCGGGAGAGCTTGATCGGGTTGCCGGCCATGTGCACCGGTCCGCCGCGAGGCTGTTCCACGGAGACGACCATGTGCCGCTCCTTGGCGGCCGGCTCCGCAAATGCTTTGTCCAACGTGTTTACCGGGGCGGCGGGTATGCCAATCTTCTCCATCTCCACCATCCACTCGGCAGTGGTTCGAGTGGAGAGGATCTCCTCGATGATCCGCTTCAGATCCTTGCGATTCGCTCTTCGCTTTTTCGCCGTTTCGAATCGCTCCTCGGTTGCCATACTGGGAAGGCCCAGCACTTCACAGAGCTGCTTCCAGAACTTCTCGGAACCTATCACCATGGCCATCTGTCCATCCATGGTGCGGTAGGCGCCGTGCGGAGCGATGCCGAGGTGACCTGTGCCCAACGGCTTTGGAATCGTGCCGGACAGGTGAAACCAGGGGACCCAGTAGGCCAGCAGCGAAAGCTGGCAGTCGAACATGGAGATGTCCACATGCTGCCCGCAGCCACTGATGGAGCGCTCAGCCAGCGCGGCCAGGATGCCGATGGCGGCGAATTGGCCGGCCGCGAGATCTCCTATGGGGGTTCCCACCTTGGCCACATCACCATCTTCCTGCCCCGTGATGCTCATCAGGCCTCCGGCTGCCTGGACGCAGAGGTCGAAGGCGGCGCGGTACTTGATGCTGGTATCGGAACCCCAGCCGGTTATGGAGGAGCAAATGATGCGGGGGTTGATCTCGCTGAGGATTGGATAGGAGACTTGGAGTCTATCGGCCACGCCTGGCCGGAAGTTGTCCAGTACGACGTCGGAGAGCTTCACCAGGTCGTAAAAGGCACGCCGGCCGCCATCTGTTTTTAAGTTGAGGACGATGCCGCGCTTGTTGCGGTTGACAGCGACGAAGTATCCGCTCCATTCCCCCTGATAGTAGGGGCCGATGTTTCGGAAGATATCTCCATCGGGAGGCTCGATCTTGATGACCTCGGCACCGAGGTCGGCCAGGATTAATGTGCAGTAGGGCCCAGAGAGGGCCCCGGTGAGGTCCAGGACCCTCAAGCCGGATAGCGCCTTTGCCATTCCTTTTGCCCCCGAATATGAGCTGACCAGGATCGTACGAAAAATCTCATGAGGAAATTAAAGCATGCGAAGCCAAATTTAGGGAGACCCGGCTTCCTGCACCCTGTCGCGTTCCGGGGTCTCATCCTCTTCGGATAGAGCCTCCTGGGGATCTTGAGGGGCCGGCGCAGGAGACAGCAAAGCTCGACGTGCCGATACCGTGCCACCCTGGATACGTTGGGCGAGCCACTCCTCCCCGGAAGGGGTGAGCCTCACTCCCCAGAGAGAGGCAACACGGCTGTCACCTCGCCTCTCTCGACCGGTGATCAGTCCTCTTCTCTTCATGTCGGCAAGGAGGGCGGACAGCTGCTCAGGAGTGAGCAGTATGCCCGCCCTCCAGAGGACGTTGCTTAGATCCCAGTCGGTTACCGAGTTGCTTTGCTTCCATTGAGGGTTTCGCAGGGTGGAAAGGAGAGCCTCAGTGCAGTCTTCCTTGTCCATTGACATGCCTGCTTATCTCAAGATAGCGGGGCATCCTCTAGCGGTTCTTCTTGAAGCGTTCCCGCTTCAGTCGCTTCTTTAGCTTGTGCTTGGTGATCTTCTTCTTGCGCTTCTTGACGACAGAGCTCATTCACACCCCCTTCGATTGAATGGCTGGCCCGCGGGATCGGCAAAGAGATGAACGAGGTACATTGGTACTACGATGGCCCAACAGGCAACAAAAACCCCGGCCCGCCAAGGCAGGCCAGTTGCTGCGCCACTCTACCAACTTGGCGCGCCGAGCGCAAGTGGCAGCGCAAGGCGAGTCAGGAACGACCCACTGTCCTGCGTGCAAGGCGCCGAGCACAAGTGGCTGCACTTTGCTTTGCTGCTCCCAGGGGAGGTAGGACTTCTTGAAGTGGCCGTGACGGCAGTAGGCTCCGCGATGGACTCGGAAGCGAAGGTGCGACTGACTCGGAGCTGCTTACTGCGACTCCGTTTCCAGCTTGTCGATGAACCAGACCCAGTGGGCGATCTCCTCCGGCTTTGCCTCGTCCAGCCAGCTCTGGTGGATGGTGTCGTGTGGCCACTGCCTGCCCAGGCAGATTTCTCGCACGCGAACGACGGACAACCCCGCGGCCCTGATGGATTCCTTCTGCATGATCACTTGAAGGCGATCGTGGCTCATCTTGAAGTATTCGGCTGCCATCTCCGTCATCGAGTACGCCCCCCATGCTAAGGTGGTGCAAGTATACTACAGACAGGTTGTGGCGCGAACTTCTGGCACGGTCAGGGAGAGAGCTTCCAGTCTCTCAAATGGTCCATCAACGCGTAGTTGGTGAGGTCCAAGTGGATCGGCGTCACGGAGATATAGCCATTGGCAAGGGCACCTATGTCGGTTCCCTCTTCAGCCTCACCTGTGGGCTCATCCCCCCCGATCCAGTAGTAGTTGCGACCGAAAGGATCCTGACGTTCGATCAGCTGGTCCCGGTAGATCCTCTGGCCCAGCCTGGTGATCAATACGCCGCGGATAGTATTGCGAGGGATACTGGGCACATTGACGTTCAGCAGTACTGAGGGATCTATTCCGTCCCTCAGAAAGCGTTCCGCGAGCAGCGTGGCGAAATCGGCTGCCGCGCCGAAATCCTGGTCGTGCGCAGAGGAGAGCGAAACGGCTATGGCGGGCACTCCACTGATCACCGCCTCCATGGCGGCCGCCACCGTGCCCGAGTAGGTAATGTCTCCCCCGAGGTTGGCGCCCTCGTTGATGCCCGATACTACGACGTCGGGCCGAGCGCCGGCGAACCCCAGCATGCTCATGGCCACGCAATCAGAAGGCGTACCGTCGCACGCGTAGCCCTCCAGATCGTCCGGCATGCGGACCCTGGTTACTCTGAGCGGCTTGAACATAGTCTTGTTGTGGCCGGCGGCACTCCAGTTACGATCTGGCGCGATCACCACCGTCTCACCGAGCCGGGATAGCGATCTCCTCAGGGCTATCAACCCCTCGGAGTCGATGCCGTCGTCGTTGGTTACCAGTATTCTCATTGGACCTGGAATCTCACATCCGCGCTTCTGGACTCATTTCCGGCGGGGTCCCGCGCGACCGCTCTGAGGAGGTGCGGCCCAGTCGATGCGGGCCAGTCCACAGTGGCTGGGACCGAGTTGCTGCTGCCGACCAGTTGGTCGTCGACGAAGAAATCGGTCTTGGCCACCTTATCGTTGTCCGAAACCTGGGCGCTCAATGCGATTTTTGGGTTCTCGTCCATTCTGAGCGTCGCGCCCTCCGGCGGATAGCTGATGCTGACCAATGGTGGCGTATTGTCGACAACCACGGGGATCTCCACCACCTTGGGCGGCCCGGCGGGGATGGGTGCCGGAATAGGAGGCTTTGCAGGCTGCGGCGTTCCACTCCTAACAATGGGCGCGGGAACGGGCGTCGGAGCCACGGAGCGTTCCGTGAGGGTGATGCGCAGCTTGTACAGGCCGTCGAGAGTCTTGGTATCCCACCTTTCCAGCACGCCGTTGTCCACCGGCGCGGCGTGCACCCCGCCGAGGGGTAGCCAGTTGGAGGGGCTTGAACCTTGGCCGTATTCCACTTTGTAGGAAGCAAATGCCTTACCAGACGCGGTACCCCGGATATCGATTGCTCCTCTAATAGATAAGTTGGGGGAGGGGCTGTTTAGCACCAGGGCGCTGCTGCCGTCTTGGCTGGCCACAGGCGTTGGTGTCGTGCTCGCGGGCTGCTCGTCCGGGGGCTGCGGCAGTCCTGGTTTGCCAGCCTCCTTGGCCCAAGCCGCCCAATCAGGCGGGAACACCTCCACTACCTTTGCCTCACGGTTTTCGGCAGGCGTGGCGACGGTAGCCAGCCTGCCTGTGGTCTTGTCGACAGTCACTACCCTGTGGATGTCGCATATCTTGGTCGGCGCGGTTCCCTTCACGAAAATGTCGGTGATCTTAGTTGGGCAGTACTTGTTGGGCAGAAGGCCGGATTCGGCGCACACCTGAACCCTTTCTAGCCCAGTGGGCTGTTCGAAGTCCTTGGCTGGGGTGCCGGCCAGCACCTCCTCCATAAAGTCGTGCCATATGGGGGCCGCGGTGAGGCTGGAGAGCACAGGCGCGATTTTCTCATTGTCACTGTTACCGACCCACACTCCTGTGACCAGGTCTGGAGTGTAGCCCACCGTCCAGAGGTCGCGGTTGTCCTCCGTGGTGCCCGTCTTGGCCGCGGCGGGGCGGCTCAGCTTCAACGGTCCATTGGGGCCGAAGAGGGGGGTGCGAGCCGCGTTGTCGGACAGGATGCTGGTGATCATGTAGGGAACCTGAGGTTTAAGTATTTCGGATCGCTGGGGGCCGCTGTACTCCTCCAGCACCTTGCCTGAGGCGTCCTCCACTTTGAGTATGGCCACGGGCTCCAGAGGCCGGTAGCCGGGACGTAGGGCGTCCTTCTGTACGGGCTGGCCGTACATCTGGCCGCCGTTGGCGAGGACGCTGTACGCGTACACCATGTCCAGCAGTTTTACCTCGCCGCCACCCAGAGTGAGGCTGAGATCGTACATGTCTTCATTGGTCAACGAGGTTATCCCCATCTGGTGGGCCAGGGCTATGGCGTTCTTTACGCCCACATACTCTATGGTCTTCACGGCCGGGATGTTTATGGAGTTGGACAGGGCTGTACGGACGGTGACCGGACCGTGGTACTTGAGGTCCACGTTCTTGGGGGAGTAGGGCTGCTTGGCACGATCCAGGAACACCGTGCGTGCGTCCAGTATGACAGTGGCAGGGCTCCAACCCTTGAGGAAGGAGGCCGCGTAGGTGATCGGTTTGAACGTGGACCCCGGCTGCCTCTCCGAGGTGGCTATGTTCACCTGGCCGCTGATGGCCACGTTGAAGTAGTCCACGCTGCCCAGCATGGCCAGGATCTCGCCGGTATTGGGGCGCATAGCCACCAGGGCCGCATTGTGAATGTTGTCCTTGGAGAGCTTCTCCACCTGCTGTCGGGCAATCCGCTCGGCAACGTGCTGCATGTCCAGGTCGATGGTGGTGGTGACGGTCAGCCCATCGTTGTAGAGCACCTTTGGGCCGTATTTCTGCTCCAACAGGTTCCGCACGTACATCACGAAGTGGGGAGCCTCGATGCCGTACTTCATCGGCTGGTAATCCAGCGGTTTGGCGAAGGCGGCATCGGCCTGGGCCTGGGTCGCGTCTCCCTCGCGGACCATGGCATCCAGCACCAGGTTCTGGCGCCGCTTGGCCGCGGCCGCGTCCACCAAGGGCGACAGAAGGGATGGGGATTGGGGCAAGCCGGCCAGCATGGAAGACTCGGCCAGGTCCAGGTCCTTGGCGCTCTTGCCAAAATAGGATTCGGCAGCCGCCTGGATCCCGTAGGACATATTGCCGTAGGGGATCTCGTTCAGGTACCACTCTAAGATCTGGTCCTTCGTGTAGATCTGGTTGACCCTGTAGGCCAGGATGGCCTCCTGAATCTTCCTTTCGTAGCTGAACTCATCGGACAGGAGGACTCGCTTGATCAACTGCTGGGTTATGGTGCTGGCGCCCTGGATATCCTCGCCCCGGATGTCTGCCCAGGCAGCTCTCAGTATGCCTCTTGGGCTGATTCCAGGGTTGTCATAGAAGGTAGCGTCCTCGACGTCGATGCTTGCCTGTCTGAGGTATTGGGACATCTCGGACAGCTTTACGCTTGTCCTTTTGCCGGCCTGGGGATCGAACAGTTCGTAGAGAAGTCTTCCATTGCGATCGAGGATCTTGGTGGTACGGAAAACCTGTCGGTCCTGCAGTTGGTTGGCGGATGGCAGGTCTTTGGTGAAGTAGGCATACGCTGCGCCGCCCGCCGCGACCCCGGTGATCAGGGCAAGGGCCAACAGGGAGATCAAGACCAGAAAGGCAACTCTTATTCTTGAGGGCTTCGGGGCAGTTCGATAAATCCGCCTCCGATGCCGGGCAGTTCGCACACTCATTCGCTCTCCACCGCTTATCCGCGGCGCCTATGCCAATTTTTGGGCAACGACGAAGTGGGATATGCCAAAGGCCCGAAGGGGGGTGTGCTCCAGCAGATCGGTTGCTCGCTGGAGGAACCCTCCCAGTGCGGGACGCCTGGCGGCCACGTTGTCGAAGCCGGGGTAGATGTGGGTGAAGGCCAGGTAGCGAACCTGATATCCCTCGAACAGCCGCCTAATTTCGCGGCCCGAGTACACCCTCACGTGAGGGCAGAAAGAGTCGCGCAGCCGACTCGGGAGGTAGTTCACGAGGGGCAAAAGCCGGAAATGGTACTTACCGCGAAAGTAAAAGCCATGGGTCTCCATGGGATACAGCCTGTTGGGGGCGTAGATGATCACACAGCCGCCCACGTCGGTGCAGCGCATAGCCTCGGAGATGGCGCGCTTGTCGTCCACCACATGCTCGATCACTTCGTGGAGCAGGGTAACGTCGAAGCTGCGGTCCTTGAAGGGAAGATCCTCTGCCGCGGCGAGTGAGATGTTTGGCAGCCGCAATAGCGCGGCCTCCACCTTCTCCGGGTCGATATCGACCCCGTAAACGTTGGGGCTGTAGCGGCGGAACTTCTCGACGTACATTCCGAGGCCGCAGCCCACATCCAGGATGCGCCGGTTCTCGAGGGGGACGTACTGGCGGATCAGATCGAGGCGCCGGTCCTGGCCCCGCCGCCAGACATAGCTGGGATGTCCCAGGATGATGGACTTATCTTCAGTCAATGAAAGAGTCCGTAATTGAGGTTGCCGAAAACGATGGGCGAAACCGAAAGGAACTGGCTCCTTGATGAGCTTCGTTGAATCCTAGCAGATGGCGGGCTGTCTTTCAAGGTGAGGGAAGCATACCCGTTGGGGTGCGGCGATGGCCGCACCCCAACGGGTGGAGGGCGCTTACGGGTTTCGAAGTTCGAAATGGCCGAAGGAACCGTTGTTGGCGTTGACTGCAGCAGTCGCCGCGACTGTCAACTTACGACCGTCCGACGTGTCGATGGTGGACAGGAATGCCTTCTGGCGCGACAGCGCCTGTAGCTCGGCTACATTTCCCTGGTAGGGCTTCCCGCTGTAGTACTGCTCGAGGTGGACCGCGGCGTGCATGATCTCGCCGGCGTACCACTCCTGCTGCACCTCTGTCCGGCTTTGGAAGTCGTGTGGGAAGGCATCTTCCTCGGCAACGTAAAGCGTTTTGTTCTTCAGGTCGACGTAGGATGGGGCTGGGCCCTCTACGATCGTGTGGACGTAGTCACGAATACTTGCGGGCAGAAGCTTTAGCGCCTCATTGGTTTGAACGGTGAACCATTCGTTGGCGTTGAGGATGTCAACCTTGTCAGGCCTCACCGAAGAGGGGACCGCCACCGTCGCTATCGGCTCGGGCGAAGGTGCCGGCGCTGGAGCAGGTGCAGGCGCTGGAGCAGTGGGTGGCGGCACGACCACGCCATCTTTCTCGAAGGCGGCGAACATGTTGGTGGCCGGCAGGGCCGCTGGCCTGTTGAGACCGTTTGCCATTCCGTTGTTGTACTGTTGGAGGAGCGGGGAGCCGATGGCCTCCGCGGCAAGGTCACCCGGGAGGTTCTGGCCGGTGATGAGTGACTTCATGTAGTCGGCCAACAGGATACCCTGGGTGAGGCCGGTGGTTCTTGTCGAAGTGCATGATGCCGCGCTGGAAGCGAAGGTAGACGAAATTGTTGTTGGCGGGGTCCATGGTGGGTTTGCTGGTGGGCAGGCCCCAGATCTCAAGATTTATGAGGGCCAGCAGACCATCGTTGCCATCCCCGTTGGGGAAGGCGTCCTGCATTGCCACTGTAGAGGCGAAGGTCTTGTAGAAGTTGGTGCTCATGCCTAACCAGCCGTCCGGGGCGTTGGCCTGGACGAAGGCGAGCGCCTTATCGGCGTAGGCCGGATCGGACGGGTTGGGGGCACCCCCAATGACTGAGGGATCAGGCGCCGGGAAGGTGGAGCCGTTAATGTGGGTATAGGGCATGAGCCCTCCGTCCAGGATGTTCAGCAGGGCGACGCCGCCGTCGGGGGACTGCTGGAGTACGGCACGCTGGAAGAACTGGACGCGGCCGCCCATGAAGTCGAACTCCCTGGAGACTGGGAAGCCGAGTACTCTGGCTCCACCCCGATGCTCGAAGTAGTCTTGGAACTTGTTGTTGGTAATGGAGTATCCGGTCTCGGGAAAGCTTCTGGCCGCGAAGGCTGGTGTCAGGAAGAGGGCGAGGCTGGCGACCAGCGTGAGGAAGCCCAGGCTGACAGAACGGAACATGGCTCACTCCTCTCTGTGATGACAATGATTGGACAGCGACGACAAAACGAGGGTGGATCGCGCTTGAGTGGCGCCATTATACAGCACAAATTGAAGTCACGTAAGAATGAAGTCACATAAGAGTTAGAGAAGGGGGGAAACGCTTTCAGCGTTTCCCCCCTTCTGATCGGCCGCGATTGGGGTGTAGCCTTAGGCTACCGTCAGGCTCGCCCCGCGGTTCTAACTCCCTCCCGGAGTTGGCGTCGGCGTGGGTAGCGGGTCCAAGGGGTCGGAGAACTCGGGGAAGTGAGTCTCTCTACCAGCAAGAACGTCGCCGAGGTAGTTGGAGAGCTGGCCCCCGGGTTGGTCCGTCTCAATCCTGGATAGGGCGTCCTTCTGCTTCAGCAGCGCCTCATGCTCGGCCTCGAAGCTGTTGGTCGGCATTCCGGCCAGTGCCTGCTCGATATGGACAGCCTCGTGCACCATCCAGCCTGCATACCACTGGGCCTGGTTGTCGGTGCTGAAGCGCCAGTGGGGCGAGAAGGCAAACGCTTCGGTCACGGTCAGCGAGTGATTCGAGGGGTCAACGGAATTGGCGGTGGACTGATTGATCTGATAGATGTTCCGCCTGACCAAGGCGTAGGAGTCAGGGGAACCGGTCTTGAGGAAATCCAGTGCCCGATTAGTTTGCTCGATGAACCAGCTAACGTTGCTGTTGATCGTGACCGCAACAGGGGTAGCAACCACAACCGGTGTCGCCGTCGGGGCGGGGGTGGATGTGGGCACCGGCGTCGCGGTCGGCGGAGCCGGCGTCGGCACGAACACGCCGTCCTTTTCAAACGCGGCGAACATGTTGGTGGCCGGCAGGGCGGTGGGCCTGTTGAGACCGTTTGCCATGCCGTTGTTGTACTGTTGGAGGAG
>JGI24132J36420_10001521_pt1 | contig 10522 bp, 10 predicted proteins | sample BarGraNGADG00212_3_FD_36420 | JGI IMG/M metagenome (IMG submission 36420) | reverse complement strand
AACTCGAGCGGCCAGCTCGGTAACGGCGCCACCGCCGACAGCTCGATTCCCCAGCCAGTGAGCGGTATTTCCGCGGCCGTCGCGGTCAGCGCCGGAGACGGGTTGATCGGCAAGGGCCACGCCTGCGCGCTCGTGTCGGGTAGCAAGGTCAAGTGCTGGGGCGCCAACGACGTCGGTCAGCTCGGAAGCGGCAGCCAGAACTTCAGTGCCACGCCCGCCGGCGCGGTGATCACCAGCGCCAGCGCCATAGCGGCCGGCGGCGTTTACAGCTGCGCGCTGCTCTCGAACGGAACCGTCGCCTGCTGGGGCGACAACTCCGCCGGGCAGCTNGGAAACGGCTCCACCACCACCAGCGCAACGCCTGTTCCGGTCAGCACGATCACGGGCGCCAATTCGATCGCGGCCGGCTTGTCGCATAGCTGCGCCGTACTCTCCACGGGCGCCGTCGACTGCTGGGGCAACAACTCAGCCGGTCAGCTCGGTGACGGCTCCACGACGCGTAGCCCGACTCCGGTCGCGGTTTCCCCCTTGGGCGCGACCGCGAAGGCGGTTGCCGCCGGCTCTTCACACAGCTGCGCGCTGCTCTCCGACGGGACGATCAAGTGTTGGGGCGCCAACACCGCCGGCCAACTCGGCAACGGCTCCACAACCGCCAGCNTGACTCCGGTGGCAGTCTCACCCCTCAGCACGACCGCCAAGGCCGTCTCAACCGGTCGCGCGCACAGCTGCGCGCTGCTCACCGACGGAAAGGTCGAGTGCTGGGGTGACAACTCCGCCGGCCAGCTCGGTAACGGCTCCACGACTTCCAGCTCGAGTCCCGTCAGTGTCACGGGCCTCGGCATGACCGCCAAGGCCGTTGCCGCCGGCTACGACCACAGCTGCGCGCTGCTCTCCGACGGGACGATCAAGTGCTGGGGCGCCAACACGGCCGGGCAGCTCGGTAACGGCTCCACCACCACCAGCGCAACGCCCGTTCCGGTCAGCGCCATCACCGGCGCGCTCACCATCAGCGCCGGCGCGTCGGACAGCTGCGCCGTGCTTGCCACGGGCGCCGTGGCCTGTTGGGGCGACGCGAGCGACGGCAAGCTGGGTAACGGCTCGACGACGAACAGCTCCAGCCCGGTCGCGGTGGCAGGCATCACCGGAGCGCTCGAGGTCAGCGCCGGCGCCACGCACAGCTGCGCCCTGCTCACCAGCGGCGCGGTCAGGTGCTGGGGTGACAACGCCGCCGGCGAGCTGGGCGTCGCCGCACTCGACTACAGCTCGAACCCGGTCACGGTCGTCGGTATCCCCTAGCGGCCTAGCCGGCGTCTGTCGAAAGCGCGGCCTGCGGATGGCGCGACACCTCGACGCGCGGCAGCCAGTCGAGCCAGCGCGGCAGGTACCAGCACCTGTCGCCGAGCAGGCTGAGCACGCTCGGGAGCACCACCGAGCGAACGATCGTGGCGTCCAGAAAGAGCGCGACTGCCACGCCGAAGCCCATCTGCTGGAAGGCCACCATCTCGCCGCTGGCGAAGCCGGCGAACACGGCGATNATGATCAGGGCCGCGCCGGTGATGATGCGCGCCGTCGAGGCCACGCCCGAGCTGACGGCGTCGCGGGTTGAGCCGGTCTGGTCGAAGCGCTCCCGGATCCTGCTCATCAGGAAGACCTGGTAGTCCATCGAGAGCCCGAACAGCACCGAGAAGAGGAACAGCGGCACCCAGGCGTCGATCACCGGCACATGCTGGAAATGGGCGGCGGCCCACAGCTGTGCCCCTTCGACGCCAGGCCCCACTCGCACGAGTCGGCGGCCAAGCTCGCACTGCTTCCCCCGGAGGAATTCCCGTACCTGCTCGAGGCGCTCCCCTACTTCGACAGGTGCAAGGACGCCGACTGGGCCTTCGAGTTCGCCCTCGAACTGATCGTCGGCGGGCTCGAGCACCAGCTCGAAGGCGCCTCTCCGCAGCTCGACCCGAGCCAGCGCAAGAGCTGAGCCCGCTCAGTTGAGGTGGGTCAGCCCGCTCACGTTCTCGGAGGCGGTCTTTCCTTTCTCGAGCGTTACGTAGAAGCGGCGACCGGTCGTGCTGTACTCGAAGAAGGTCGCTCCGCCGGCGCGGTCGAAATAGCCGATCCGGCCGGCCCGCGTGTTTAGCTCGACCCAAGCCGGCGTCCCGCTCGATTTCGCTCGCGCGAGAAACCATGTCCGCCTATCATCGTTGGAGTGAAGTACTCGCTCGCCGCCGTTGCCGCCCTTCTGGTCGTTCTGGCCGGATCGCCGTCCGCATCCTCCTCCTCGGGGCTTAGGGGCTTTCAGACGCCCTCTCGGAACATCGTCTGCGGCGGCTACACGGGATCCCAGCCGGCCTGGCTGCGCTGCGACATCTCAAGCGGCCTCAGGCCNAAGCCGACCCGTCCCAAGGGCTGCGAGTTCGACTTCGCCGGAACTCTCACGCTGACCGCGAAGGGTCGCGCCGCGATCGGTTGTGTCAGCGACGCCGTGTTGCCCAACCCGACCAAGGCCCATGTGCTCGCCTACGGCAAGACCTGGCGTTACGGCCCGTTCAAGTGCCGTTCGACCAGGAAGGGGCTCACCTGCCGCAACCTCAAAGGCCATGGCTTTTTCCTCAGCCGCGAGCGCTGGAAGCGCATCTAGCAGGCGCCTGACACTCCGCTAGATCATTCACCACCCGCGCCCGCTCGACGTAGCCCTGGTTGCCGCAGCTACCGTGAAAGAACGCCTGTAGAGGCGCGTCCGGCTAAAGATGAATACGGGCTTCCAGGGGGTAGTTCGATTCACGTGGCGTCTTGTCATTCTCGGCCCCGCCTCGCCGTCTTCGGTNTCGTCCTTCTAGGCATGGTCATGCTGCCGCTCGGCGGCAGGATCGTCTCGTCTCCGGCGGCGGTAAAAAAGGCGCCCGGCGCGGGAAGGGTCACGGCCACGCTGGACGTTAAGACGCTGGCGCCCATTCAGGCAAGCGAGATCAGGCTCAACTACGCCTTCCGGCGCCCGAGCGCCCGCTTCTCATACGTGCTCCAGCGCAAACAGGGCGGAAGGTGGATCGCGCTTCACTCCGTCGCGCTCAAGGGCCGCTTCAGGGGCGCTCACGCAACNTCGATCAAGCACATCTTCGGCCGCCGGGCGATCAGGGCCGGCAGCTATCGCCTGCGCCTCCGCGCCGATCGGAACCTCGTCTCGCTCAGATTCTCGATCTTTGCCGCCAAGTCCGTCGCGGACGCCACAAGCGTCAGCGCCGGCGGCGCGCTCACTTGCATCCTCATCCGCGGCGGCGGCGTCAAGTGCTGGGGCGATAACGCCTTCGGCGAGCTCGGTAACAGCTCTCTGACGAGCAGCTCGACGCCTGTTTCGGTGGGCGGAATCATGAGCGCGATCGCCGTGAACAGCGGTTACAAGCACTCCTGCGCCGTCTTCTCCGTCGGCACGATCAGTTGCTGGGGCACCAACGAGGTGGGCGAGCTCGGCAACGGCACGCTGACGGGCAGCTCGAGCCCGGTTTCCGTGGCCGGACTCAGCGGCGTTGTCGCCAGCAGCTCGGGCGCGGGCCACACCTGCGCCCTGCTCACGGGCGGCCCGCTCTACTGCTGGGGCGACAACGAGGCCGGACAGCTCGGCATCGGCAGCGTGAATCGAACCAAACCCTACGGGGTCGCGAACCCCGTGCGGATCGACGCCGTCTCGAATGCGGTGGGCGTCAGCGCCGGCTTTCTGAATACCTGCGTTCTCATCTCCGGCGGCTCGATCGACTGCTGGGGCTACAACCACGACGGTCAGGTCGGAAACGGACAGGTCAACCACGTTCGGCCGTACACCAGTCCGTCCCCCGTGCGCGTCTCGGGAATCACGAATGCCCGCTCGATCAGCGCCGGTGCCTTCCACACCTGCGCCCTGATCGCCGGCGGCACGGTCAAGTGCTGGGGTTTCATCACAGCCAGCGATTTCGCCCCCAAGGCGCTACTGGACAGCGCCTATCCGCAGCGNGCGGCGGGCATCAAGAACGCCANTTCGATCAGCTCCGGCGGCTTTCACACCTGCGCCCTGATCGCCGGCGGCGCGGTCAAGTGCTGGGGAGCGGATCAGTACGGACAGCTCGGTGACGGAAAGCTGCAGGACAGCGCCAAGCCCGTCAAGGTGATCGGAATCAAGCGCGCCATCTCGATCAGCTCCGGCGTCCTTCACACCTGCGCGGTTCTCGCCGGCGGCGCGGTCAAATGCTGGGGCGGGAACGACGACGGCGAGCTCGGCACGGGCACCCTGACGGCCAGCTCGGTCCCGCTCAGCGTGGTTCAGCCGACAAAGAGCCCCGCCCGTTAGGACGCGGCGCAGAGCGGCGCTGAAGTGGCTCGCGCCGCAACCGCGCGGCGCTTCTCGCACCGGCAGCTGCGCCGATCGCTAGGATCGTCGGCGATGATCGCCTCAATTTTCTGGTACCTGATTCCCATTTGGGTTCTGCTCTTCCTTCTGCTCCTGCTCGGAGTCTTCGCCATCCTGAGCCGAATCAAGGGCGGCCGCTACATGCGCCCGATCGTGGCCGGGCTGATGAAGGTCCCGCTGCTCGGGCGTGGGTTGAGAAAGCTCTCGGAATCGGCCATGGAGCGCTCGAACCCGCTGCTCGCCAGCGCCGTCAAGAAGCTCGAGCGAGCCGGCGCGATGCGCGATCCGCAGCGAATGCAGAGGTCCCTGTCGCTACTTACCGCCGCCGAGCGGCGCGCCTGGATGGAAGCCGCCGACCAGCAGCAGCAAAGCGCCGACGCGGGCGTGTCCAACAGGCAGATACGGCGCCAGCTCGAGCGCCAGGGCCTGCAGCAGAAAAGCGCCAAGGACAAGGCGAAGGACAAGCGCAAGACCAAGAAAAAGAAGAAGGGCGAGGCGGAGGAAGAGCGCCGAGGCCAGGGCCGCAAGCGAGGAAAACCGGGCCGTCGCCACGGCCGCTGAGAGCTTGTGATCGGGCCCCTCGGCACCTAGTGCCGGTATCGATAGGTAGGCGTGGCCGAGGTGGTCGAGGCGCGGATGCCAGGGGTCGGACGGGCCGCGAAGGCGCACTGGTTGTGCAGCGAGCAGTTCGGGCGGCCGCTGGCGCCGCGAAACGGCCACATCGGCCGCGCCTATCGCTCTAGCAGCGCCACAGCCTGAGCCGCCAGACCCTCGCCGCGACCCGTAAACCCGAGCCCGTCGCTGGTCGTGGCTCGAACGGTTACCCGCCCCGGCTCGACGGCCAGCGCGGCAGTCAGACGCTCCTGCATCTCCGCGCGCCGGGCTGCGATCCGCGGCTCCTCGCCGACGAGAATGCAATCGGCGTTGACCAGCGCCCAGCCGGCACCACGCACCTCGCCGTAGGCGCGGGCAAGCAGGTCGAGCGAGTCGGCGCCCTTCCAGCGCTCGTCGCTGGAAGGAAAGAGCGAGCCGATGTCGCCCAGCCCGGCCGCGCCGAGTAAAGCGTCGATCAGCGCGTGGGCGATCACGTCACCGTCGGAGTGCCCGGCAAGGCCGCGCGGATGATCGATGGCGACACCGCCCAGCACAAGCGGCACGCCGGCCGCGAAAGCGTGCGCGTCGATGCCGATGCCTACCCTGAGCTCGCTCATCGTCCCTCCTTGGCCAGCCAGCTCTCGACAAGAGCCAGATCATCGGTCGTGGTCACCTTGTGCAACCGACGCTCGCCCTCGACCCAGAGGACGCGACCACCCCGTCGCTCGACCAGCGTCGAGCAGTCGGTCGCCTCGTCGTGCTCGGCGGCGTAGGCGGCGCGAAGCGCCTGGGCACGAAAAGCCTGCGGCGTCTGGACGGCGACGAGCGAGCCGCGCTCGAGCGTCTCGACGACGCGTCCTTGCTCGACACGCTTGATTGTGTCGGACAGCGGCAGCCCCGGCACGACCGCGTCCCAACCCTGCTCCAACGGCTCGAGCACGCGCTTCACCAACTCCGCGCTCACAAGCGGCCGCGCTGCATCGTGAACGAGCACGAACTCGGCCTCGGCGGGAATCTCCGCCAGGGCCAGGCTGACGCTCTCGCCGCGCTCGCGGCCTCCCCGCACAACCGCGCTCAGCTTGTCACAGTCGAGCTCTTCAGCCAGCAAAATCGTGGCCTCCTCCCAGCCGGGCGGAGCCGCCACAACCAAGCCCGCGATCAGATCGCAGTCGTCTAGTCGCTGCAGGCTCTCGGCCAGGAGAGGTCGTCCGGCGAGGGCGGCGAAGGCTTTCGGGCGCGTGCCGGCGAGCCGCTTCCCCGCTCCGGCGGCGCAAACGACAACCCAGGCCGACGCGCTCATCACAGTCGATCCAGGGGACGCTGCCTCGCCGACGGCGAACCGGCCGCCGCAGCTAAACGGGAGCTACTACCGCCTCCGGCTCCGGTTTGCTCGAGCTCGCTCGCGACGCCTTCTTGCCATTCCTGGCCAGTACGTTTTCCAGCCACGCGGCCGCCTCTTCCTCGTTCAGATCGAGCGCGTACATGAGCTCGCTGGAAAGAATCTTCTTGGCCTTCACGAACATCTGCTTCTCGCCGGTCGAGAGACCCTTCTCGAAATCACGTAGAGACAGGTTCTGCACGACTTCCGACAGTTCGAGGATGTCGCCCGTCTTCATCTTGTCGCGGTTGTGCTTGAAACGGCGGTTCCAGTTCTTCGGCATCTCGGTCTTGCCGGCCGTGAGCGCGACGATGACGCTGTCGATCTTCGCCTCTTCGATCACCGGGCGAAGCCCAACTCGCTCGGCGTTCTCACTGGGAACCTGAACGGTCATGTCGTTGTGAAGAATCCTGATCGTCAGGTACTCGCGCTTCTGACCGAGTACCGTGCGCATCTCCTTCTCGACCACCGTCCCCGCACCGTGATGCGGGTACACGACTTTCTCGCCAACCTTAAACAAGCGACACTCCCCTTTCGAGCTGTGTTCGCGAAAAGGCCGACGGTGCCACTGCCGCCGGCTGAATACTGCTTGATGATAGCAAAAATCGCTGGAAAACGCACGTTTTCAGGTGGCCTGGCAGAAAATCCCTGCTCAGAACGCGTTTCGATATGGCGACCCGCTCGGCGACACCGATTCGCCGGGCACGGGCCCGCGCGGCGCTCACTTTCCGGCACGAAAAGGACAGGCTTGCTCGATTCGGCGCAGCGGGGAGGGAGCTTCCCGTAGCACTGCGAGTGATCAGAGAGCCGGGTCGGACTCGTCTCGGCGCGACTCCAGTCCCATCGCCAGCGCCTTCCCCAGCCTGGCCACTTCGATCAACTCCAGCCCCGCCCCGTGCTTGACGCTGCCCTGGCAAACAAGAGCGCATTCCAGCCCGAGCTTGGCGCACTCTCCCGCCCGGCGCCCGGTCTGAGTCGCCGCGCGCAGGCGTCCGGTCAGGCCGATCTCGGCGAAGGCCGCCAGCCCCGGGCGCACCGGCACGCCCCGCGCTGCCGAGGCGATGGCCAGCGCGATCGCCAGATCGGCTCCGGGCTCCTCGATGCGCACGCCGCCGGCAACGTTGACGAAGACGTCGGCTTGCCCGAGCGCAACGCGCGCGTGGCGCGAGAGGACGGCCACGATCATTGCCAGGCGCTTCGGATCGACGCCGGTGCCGACGCGGCGCGGCATGGCCAGCTCGCTTCTTGCCACGAGGGCCTGGATCTCGAGCAGAATCGGGCGCGAGCCCTCGAGCGTGCAGGCCACCGCGGCTCCGACCTCGCCTGGCTCGGAGCGCCCGAAGAGCGCCGAGGCATCGGGAATCCCGACCAGACCGCTCGAAGTCATCTCGAAGACGCCGAGCTCGTTGGTCGAGCCGAAACGATTCTTGGTTGCGCGCAGAATGCGGTGCTCGTGGTAGCGGTCGCCCTCGAACTGCAGCACACAGTCGACCAGGTGCTCGAGCACGCGCGGCCCGGCCACGGCTCCGTCCTTGGTCACGTGCCCAACGAGGAAGACGGCGATGCCGTTCTCCTTGGCCAGGCGCATCAGGCGCGAGGCCGCCTCGCGCACCTGCGCCACCGACCCCGGCGCCGAGCCCAGGCCCGACGAGTAGAGGGTCTGCACCGAATCGATCACGCAGACCTCGGGTCGCTCGCGCTCGAGCACCTCGCAGACCGTATCCAGCTCGGTCTCGGCCAGAATCTCGATCTTGCCCGCCCCGCCCAGGCGTTCGGCCCGCAGCCTGACCTGAGCCGGCGATTCCTCGCCCGAGACGAGCAGGCCGCGGCGCTCCTCCGCGATCGCGCGCAGCGCGGCCAGTAGCAGCGTGGACTTCCCGATTCCGGGCTCGCCGCCGACGAGCACCAGCGAGGCCGGTACCAGCCCGCCGCCGAGCACGCGATCAAGCTCGGGCACGCCGGTCGGGATGCGGTCGCTCTCGTTCGCTTCGACCTCGACCAGGCGCAGCAGCGGCCTTTGCACTCTCGGCGCATTTGCGGGGATCCTTTCGACTACCTCCTCGGTCAGCGTGCCGTAGTTCTCGCAGCTCGGGCAGCGCCCGAGCCAGCGTCCGGTCGAGTAGCCGCACTCCGTGCAAGAGAACTGAACAGCCGTTTTTGCCACGCTGCGAGTCTACGGAGGGGCGCAGACGTATCCGCCGAAAGTACGCCTCCCGTTGGGAGGCATGACGACTTCTGGCGGTGAGAAACAAAGACGACCGGGGGATCGCGTTAGTGAGCCGCGCCCGTCATGCCGGTCGCGCCGTATCCGCCAGAAGTCCGCCTCCCGTCGGGAGGCATGACGACTTCTGGCGGTGAGAAACAAAGACGACCGGGGGATCGCGTTAGTGAGCCGCGCCCGTCATGCCGGTCGCGGCGGTCAGCCTAATTGGTCGGGCTTCGCCCTAGCGCCGGCGATTACTCGCTGTTCTGTCCGTCGTACTCCGGAGAATCGGCTTCGGCCTCGGCCTTGGTCGCGCGCACGACGCCGTCTTTGTGATGAGCCGGCGAGTAGATCGTGTAGAGCTTCAGCGGCTCGCTACCCGACGCGTTGACGACGTTGTGCTCGGCTCCGGCCGGAACGACGATCGCCGAGCCGTCCTTCACCTCGTACTCGTTGCCGTCGATGATGACGCGGCCCCGGCCCGACTCGAAGCGGAAGAACTGGTCGTTGTCCTCGTGCACCTCCAGGCCGATGTCCTCCTTCGGCGCGAGACTCATCAGAACGAGCTGGCTACGGGAGGCGGTATAGAGGACTTTCCGGAAATCACCGTTTTCAAGGGTCAGCTCTTCGATGTTGTCGTTGAATCCCTTCATCCCGCCCTCCGATCGCGTTTCGAACGTGCCGGCTACAGCCTAAGCAGCCGGTAAGACGCTAGTCCCGCGCCAGCAGGCCCGCCGCCGCCGGCTACTTCTCCTCTGTGCTCTTCTCGGTTCCTCGTCGCGGCGGTCGGTTGAGACGAAGACCTTTCCCAGTTCCTCTTTGGACGACCTCGACTCCCGCCTCTGTGGGGACGATCTCTCCGTACTCGTTCCCCTCGAAGGTCTCGGCGATGGACGCCTCGACCTCCGTGATATCGAGCCCGCGCCTGACGATCTTCGCTCGGCCCTTGTCGTTCAGGCACACGCGACCGTCACGGACTGTGAGCCACGACGGTTGCAACCGCCGCCGGCGTCGGATCAGGTATCCGGCAAGGAAGGACGCGAGCACGATCGAGAGGATGATCTCGGCGATCGAGCTGGAGATAAGAGCGGCGAGCATAGGCGCAGCATAAGCGCCAGCCCCCGCTATTTCTCGTCGGCGCTCTTCTTGGGAGCCTCGTCGGCGCCGTCGTTTGAGACGGCAACTATCTTGGGCTCTTCCTTCTCGCCAGCGCTCTTCTTGGGGCTCTCGCCGCTGCTGCCGGTGGAGACGACGACCTTCTCGGGCTCATCCTCGAGCACGGGCTCGGGGCCGGGAATGATCTTGATCTCGACGTCCTCGGTGCCCTTCTTGCGATCGACTATCAGCGTGGCGCCCGGCATCAGCTCGGCGCCGAGCACGAAATCGGCCAGCGGGTCCTCGATCAGGCGCTGGATCGCCCGGCGCAGCGGGCGGGCGCCCATGGACGGGTCGAAGCCTTGCTCGACCAGCAGGTCCTTGGCCTCGTCGGTCAGCTCGATCGTCACCTTGTGAACTGCCATCTGCCCACGCAGCCGCTTCAGCATCAGGTCGATGATCCGCTTGATCTCGGCTTTCTCGAGCTTGTGGAAGACGATTACCTCGTCGATACGGTTCAGGAGCTCGGGCCGGAAGACCTTCTTCAGCTCGCCCGTGACCCGCGACTTCATCTCGTCGTAGGAGAGACCGACCTCGTCGTTCGAGGAGAAGCCAAGCGACTGGTTCTTGGAGATCTGAGCGGCGCCAAGGTTCGAGGTCATGATCACGATCGTGTTGCGGAAGTCGACCTTGCGTCCCTGCGAATCGGTCAGCTTTCCATCCTCGAGGATCTGCAGCAGGATGTTGAACACGTCGGGGTGCGCCTTCTCGACCTCGTCCAAGAGCAGCACCGAGTAGGGCTTGCGCCGCACCGATTCGGTCAGCTGGCCGCCCTCGTCGTAGCCGACGTAGCCCGGAGGCGAGCCGACCAGCCGCGACA
>JGI24132J36420_10001510_pt1 | contig 10551 bp, 11 predicted proteins | sample BarGraNGADG00212_3_FD_36420 | JGI IMG/M metagenome (IMG submission 36420) | reverse complement strand
CTACGTGACGGGAATCGCGGCCGTCAGGACGCTTGGGGCACGGCTTGCGTCATTCGTGGCGCTCACCGAGGTTCTCGCCGCCGCCACGTTCGCGGCGATCCTGCTCGGCCAGACGCCGGGCCCCGTTCAGCTCGCGGGAGCGGCCCTGGTCCTTGCGGGCGTGGTGGTCGTCGAGATGGGCGAACCCACCGAAACCGCTGAGCTCGCTGCATCCTCGGAAACCGCAGAACTCGCCCTCGATGTGGATGTGGTGCGGGCTGTGGTCACCACAGTCGCTGTGGTCGCCGCGGTTGACTCAGCCGAACAGGCCGACGACTCCCATGACGAGGCCCATGAACATGAGCCCGAGCCCTATCGGGTCTAGACGCTTGGTCACCGAGGGAGCCTGGCCTTCGTCCTTGGGCGCGTCTCCATGAGTGGCTTTCCAGTCCTGCCATGCGTCGTAGATCATCGCGGCCGGTCGCGAAGACGGGTGGACCTCGTGATCGGGGGTGGGTTCCTGATCGCGGCTTCGTGACCTTTCATGGGACCGGGCAGCACGCGTCGTCGGCGCGGCGAAAGACCCCATTGTCATTCCGTCGTCGCCGTGGACTTCGAGCGACCAGCGTGGGCTGATCTCCTTGATTCTCGACAGCGGGACGACCGCCGTGTGGAAGACGTTCTTGAACGTCACCGCGGCCCCCGAAACGATCACTGCGGGTCGCAGGTACGCGGCGACGCCGATCATCGCCACGCAGGCCCCGAGGCCGATGCCCTGCTGTGCGCTGCCGTGGCTGGCGGCCATCACGCCACCGGCCCCCAAGAGCAGTCCGACACCGACGGTCAGCCAGCCCGAGACGAGTGAGCCGCGCGTGCGATAGACCTGCATGACGCAATCGTTTCATAACTCCTGGGTGCCCCGATCAAGGGCGAGGCGGCCGTCGCAGTAATCTCGTGACCATGAGCACTCTTGGAACCTCCTTCGGTACGGCGGCGGGCGACTACGACAAAGGGAGGCCGTCCTATCCCGCCGAGGCGGTGACGTGGATGGTCGGCAAGCAGCAACGCATCGTGCTCGACGCGGGCGCGGGAACGGGCAAGCTCACGGCCGAGTTGATCGGCCTTGACCACGAGGTCATCGCGCTCGATCCCGACGAGGCCATGCTCTCGACCCTCTCTCAGGCGCTACCAGACGTCGAGACCATCATCGGCACGGCCGAAGACATCGACCTGCCGGACGAGGCAGTCGACGCCGTGGTGTTCGGCCAGTCGTGGCACTGGGTCGAGGTGGGCGCCGCGTCCGCCGAGGTGGCTCGCATACTCAAGCCAGGGGGAGTGTTGGGCCTGGTGTGGAACATCAGGGACGAGTCGGTGCCGTGGGTGGCGCGATTGACCGAGGTCATGCACGGCTCCAAGGCGGAGGAGTTTCTGGCCAACGGCGGCCCCCACGTGGGATCGCCGTTTGGGCCGCTCGAGCACAAGGAGGTGCGCTGGTCGCGGTCGATGACGGCCGACCAGCTCGTGGCCATGGCGCGCTCGCGCAGCGACTACATTGCGGGCGACACCGACTACAGGGCGCGCGTGGAGGCGGACCTCGCCCAACTGATTGCGGGCCTGCCCGATGTCGCAGATGGCGGCCGGATCGACCTGCCGTACGTGACCCACGCGTACCGCGTGATGCGCCCCTAGCCGGCGCGCCTAGCCGACGACCTAGGCGGCGACCTTAGCCGACGACGAGAAGGCCGTTCGCGATGCGGGCGGGTGTTGCCTCGCGCACCCACGCCGTGTCGAGCGGACCGTAGATGTGGGGGAACATCTCCCCGTTGCCGCCGTCCTCCCACACCACCTCGGTGCCCGATGCTCCCACGGCGTCGGCGTCTATCGCGAGGAGGCGTAGCGGTTCGGTGACATCGGAATAGAACAGGGCGGCGACGCCCGCCACCTGCTCCCGCGTAGATGCGTGGATGAAGCCGACCTCGTCCACCGTGAGGCCCCGCGTTGACACGCGATAACTGCCTGCGGCGACGGCCGCCGTCCAGTCGGACTCGAGAGCGAGGTGCCAAATCGTCATGCGGACACACTAGTGCGGCGCCTTCCGCAGGGGGCCGTAGCCCTAGGCAGACGCCCGGGCACGGCTTTGCGTCGTAGAATGACAGATGGTCCCGCTTCGGGCCCGCGCCCCAATATGAAACGAGTTCTTCGCATGCCCCTGCGCTCTGACCTGCGCAACGTCGCAATCGTCGCCCACGTTGACCACGGTAAGACAACCCTCGTCGACGCCATGCTGGTGCAGGGCGGCGCCTACGGCGAGCACGCCCATGTCACCGATCGTGCCATGGATTCGGGTGACCTCGAACGCGAAAAGGGCATCACGATTCTCGCGAAGAACACCGCGATTCGTTACACCGGGGCGGCTTCCATCCCGGGCGGCGTGACCATCAACGTGATCGACACCCCTGGCCACGCCGACTTCGGTGGCGAGGTTGAGCGCGGACTGTCCATGGTCGACGGGGTCGTGCTGCTTGTCGACGCCTCTGAAGGCCCGCTGCCCCAGACGCGCTTCGTGCTGCGCAAGGCCCTTGCCGCGCACCTGCCCGTCATCATCGTCGTCAACAAGGTCGACAGGCCCGACTCACGCATCGCCGAGGTGGTCGAAGAGACCCACGACCTGTTGCTCTCGCTCGCGTCCGACCTCCACGATGAGGTTCCCGACCTCGACATCGACTCGCTCCTCGAAGTGCCCGTCATCTATGCGTCGGCCAAGGCCGGAATTGCCTCGCTCGTGCGGCCCGCGGACGGCACCATGCCCGAGGGAAAGAACCTTGAGCCCCTGTTCCAGGTCATCATGGAGCGCATCCCCGCCCCCGAATACGAAGAGGGCGCGCCGCTCCAGGCGCACGTGACCAACCTGGATGCCTCGCCATTTCTTGGCCGTCTCGCCCTGCTGCGGGTGTTCAACGGCACCATTAAGAAGGGCCAGATGGTCGCGTGGGCCCGCCACGATGGCACNATGAAGACCGTCAAGATCACGGANCTTCTCGAGACCAAGGGACTCGACCGCGTGCCCGCCGAGAGCGCTGGTCCTGGNGACATCATCGCCGTGGCAGGCATCCCCGACATCACGATCGGCGAGACCCTCACCGACATTGANGACCCCCGACCGCTCCCGCTCATCACGGTCGACGACCCGGCGATCTCGGTCACCATCGGCATCAACACGTCTCCGCTCGCCGGCCGCGTCAAGGGCGCCAAGGTCACCGCGCGTCAGGTGAAGGACCGCCTCGACCGCGAACTCGTCGGCAACGTCTCGCTCAAGGTGCTTGACACCGGCCGCCCCGACTCGTGGGAGGTTCAGGGACGTGGAGAACTCGCGCTTGCGATCCTTGTCGAGCAGATGCGCCGCGAGGGCTTCGAACTCACTGTAGGCAAGCCTCAGGTGGTCACCAAGCTCGTTGACGGCAAGCTGCACGAGCCCATGGAGCACATGACGATCGACGTCCCCGAGGAGCATCTCGGCGCGATCACTCAGCTGCTGGCGAGCCGCAAGGGCCGCATGGAGTCCATGGCGAACCACGGCACGGGTTGGGTGCGGATGGAATTCCTCGTTCCCGCCCGAGGCCTTATCGGCTTCCGGTCGACGTTCCTCACCGACACGCGCGGCACGGGCATTGCGTCCTCGATCGCTCATGGCTACGAGCCGTGGACGGGCGCGATCGAGTACCGCACGAACGGCTCGCTCGTCGCGGACCGGTCCGGACCGGTGACCGGAAATGCACTCATGGCGCTCCAGGACCGTGGCACCTTCTTCGTGAAGCCCACCGAGGATGTGTACGAGGGAATGGTCGTTGGTGAGAACGCCCGCAATGAGGACATGGACGTCAACATCACCAAGGAAAAGAAGCTCGACAACATTCGCTCGTCAACGTCCGAGACGCTCGAGCGCCTTGCGCCCGCCAGGCGGCTCACGCTCGAGGAGTGTCTCGAGTTTGCGCGCGAAGACGAGTGCGTCGAGGTCACTCCCGACAACGTGCGCATCCGCAAGGTCGTCCTCGATCAGACGGAGCGCGGTCGTGCGGCCTCACGCGCAAAGAGGCAAAACGCCTAGCGTCGACTTGTTCGTGCCTCACGGCGCGCCATGGTCTCTGGGTGGCTCCTGTGGTCGCCTATCCTTGACACCATGCTGAAGAGGGCCGTTTCCGTAGTGGCGCTCGGCCTGCTGGGGGCNCTCGTGGCCGCCATCGGTGCCGGGTCCCATCGGTCGACCGGCTATCTCGGAGTGGGTCTCGTGCTGGCGTTGATTGCAAGCGCCGCGATATTCGCCAAGGCGTGGCAGTCCTGGAACGGCTACATCGCGTTCGCCTCCTTGTGGGTGGCCGTCACGGTCTACTTCCATGCCACGGGTCCGGGGCAGTCCCAACTCATCGCGGGAGACCTCAAGGATCAGTTGTGGGTCTACGGGGGAGCGGCGATGCTCGCAGTTGTCGCTGCGGTTCCTCCATTTGCCTTGGTGGGTCGCAATGTCGCGCCGTAGGCGCCTCGAAATCGCGCTGGCCTCCGCCGTCGTTCAACGGCGGTTGTCGCGCGCGAACTACAAGTCAACGGTAGGACGCTTCCCCGCGCCCCCGCTGGGTGGACCCCGCATCGCGCTCGAGCGCGCCGCGCTGCCGATGCCGCCCATTCCGCGACAGAGGATCGATGCGCGCCAGCTCGACGCCATTGACCTTGCGGACATTGTGCGACCGTTGGCTGACCCAGGGCCGGTGTTCACTCCCTCGATCACGGTATCGGTGCCGCCCCCGCCCGAACTTGCGCTGAAGGCCCCAGCCGACCACGCTGCGCCAGAGCCAGAGCCAGAGCCAGAGCCAGAGCCAGAGCCAGAGCCAGAGCCAGAGCCAGAGCCAGAGCCAGAGCCAGAGCCAGAGCCAGAGCCAATCCGGCGCGGCGCGCGGGGCCGTCACCGAGTGCTCGCCGCGTTCGGCATCGTGCTTGCCGTGCTTCTCGCGAGCTATGTTGGCGCGGAGGCGTGGGCAACGCGCACCGTTGCGAGCGATGTCACCGTGTTGGGCGAGAATCTCGGAGGGTTGCCACGTGCTGACGCCAAGGTCGCGCTCGTGCGCCTCGCTTCAACCGCCAATTCCACGCCTATCGAGGTCAATGTCGCGGGATACTCCGCGACCATCGTGCCTTCGGCATCGGGGCTCACGGTCGACGCCGACGCCACTCTCGATTCATTGACTGGCTTCACCCTGAACCCGAAGCGGCTCATCGACCACCTCCGCGGCGGCGGAGAGGCGGCACCCGTGGTGCACGTCGACAAGAAGGCCCTGAGTGATGCGGTCGCCGTCGTCGCGACCAAACTTGATCGCACCGTGGAGTCGGCTCAGATCACGCTCGACGGCGCCAAGGTGACGGTGGCGGGTGGGCAGCCCGGCATCGTCGTCAACACCGAAGAGACGGCCGCCGCGTTGAGCGCCGCATGGCCGGCAACGACAGTGGTGCCGCCCGTTGCGACGGTCACGCAGCCTCCCGTTTCGCACCAAGCTGCCGTGGCCTTCCAGTCAGAGGTCACCGGCAACGAGTTTGCGAAGCCCATCACCCTCACGGGTCCAAACGGCAATATTGACCTCGCTCCCGAGGATTGGGCGAAATTCGCCACTGTCGACACGTCAACCGGCACGCCGCGGCTCGAGGTTGACAGCGAGCGCCTCGCGGCGTCCCTCCTCGCGGCCCATCCGGAACTGAATAGCGAGGCGCACGGGTCGAGCGTTTCCTTTGATGCGAGCCACAACCTGCTGGTGGACGAGGGCCAGCCTGGCCGCGAGATCGACGCCAGCTCGCTCGGCGAGCACGTGATGGTCGCGGCGGGCCGCGCCAACCGGACCGATGCGCTGCCCTACACGATCACCGCCGTGGTGCCGCCGTCCGCGAACCTCAACATCGGTGACTTCACCACGAAGATCTCGGGCTTCGACACCCCCCTCACATCCGAGCCGATGAGGACCAAGAACCTCGCGAATGCCGCGAGCAAGATCACGGGAACGATCGTTGCCCCTGGCGCCACGTTCGACCTGACAAACGTCGTTAGTCCCATCGACTCCGAGCACGGTTACGTCCTGGCCGGTGTGCTCACCGGTGGCGTTCACACACTCGGCATGGGAGGGGGCCTCAGCCAGATGGCGACGACGAGCTACAACGCAGCGTACTTCGCAGGCTACGAGATTCTCGCCCACCACCAACACAGCGTGTGGTTCCCCCGCTACCCGGCGGGCCGCGAGTCGACGATCTACACGGGCCAAATCAACATGGTCTTCAAGAACGACACGCCCTACGCGGCGATCATGAATGCATATATCGAGGGGACCAGCCTCCACGTCGACATCTGGTCAACGCCCTACTACAGAGTGGAAACCGAAGCGACCCCGCATCTCAATGTGCGGGCTCCCGGAGTGACAACCCTCACCGGCCCCAACTGCGTGGCGTCCAAAGCGGGCCAGTCGGGATTCACCATTACCAACTACCGGCGCGTGTACCTCGGCGACAAGCAGGTGAAGGACGAGGCCGACACATGGACGTACCAACCCGACAACGCCGTCACGTGCGGGTAGCGGTTGAGGGAAAACCGGCTTCAAGTCGCGTTAAGATGAAGTCCCTCTCCACGTCCTAGAAAAGGGAGCCCCTCGTGACGTACGTCATCGCCTTGCCGTGTGTAGACCTCAAAGACAAGGCCTGCATCGACGAGTGTCCGGTGGACTGTATCTATGAGGGCGAGCGGATGCTCTACATCCACCCCGACGAGTGCGTCGATTGCGGTGCCTGCGAGCCCGTGTGCCCCGTCGAGGCGATCTACTACGAGGACGACGTCCCCGACAAGTGGTCCGCCTACTACGCGGCAAACGTGGAGTTCTTCTCCGAAATTGGCTCTCCTGGCGGAGCGGCCAAGATGGGACTGATCGCCCACGATCACGACCTCATCAAGTCGTTGCCCCTCCAGAACGTCGAGTAGAAGCCGCGAATGGGCCTGAACGCGTCGGCCCTGCCCGACTTCCCTTGGGATAGCCTCACGCCCTTTGTGGAGCGCGCCTCCGCGCATCCCGGTGGCGCCATCAACCTGTCCGTTGGCACGCCCGTTGACCCCACGCCCGCGGTCATTCGTCACGCACTCGTCGCCGCGGCCGATGCTTCGGGATACCCGGCGACGCACGGGACCGCGGAGCTCAGGGGCGCGGTCGTCGATTGGTTCGCCCGCAGAAGGGGCGTCACCAATGTCGACCCCGCGTCGGTGTTGCCGACCGTGGGCTCAAAGGAGCTCGTGGGACTGCTTCCGTCGCTGCTGGAGCTGGGGCCGGGAGACGTCGTTGTCCACCCTGCGGTGGCATACCCGACATACGACGTGGGTGTGCGGCTCGCGGGAGCGATGCCGCTGGCTGCAAACGGCGTGGCCGACTGGATCGCCAACTCCGCCGTCAAACTTGTGTGGGTCAATTCCCCCTCGAACCCGACGGGAGCCGTCGCTGGAATAGAGGAACTCCGCGAGATCGTCGAGGCGGCGCGCGCCATCGGCGCCGTTGTCGCCTCGGACGAGTGCTACGCGGAGCTGGCGTGGGAGGAGCCGTGGAGTAAGGAAGGGGTTCCGTCCATCCTGGATCCGCGGGTGTGCGGAGGCAGTCACGACGGTCTCCTCGCCGTGTACTCGCTGTCAAAGCAATCCAACCTCGCGGGATACCGTGCCGCGTTCGTTGCGGGCGACAAGGCGATCGTCGCGAGGCTTCTCGAGGTCCGCAAACACATCGGAATGATCATGCCAGCTCCCGTGCAGGCCGCGATGGTGGCGGCGCTTGGCGACGATGCCCATGTCGCCGAGCAGCGTGCGGTGTACGGCGCGCGTCGTGAGACCTTGTCCAAGGCGCTTCTGGCGGCTGGATTCTCCATCGATGACTCGGCGGCGGGGCTCTACTTGTGGGCGACCCGTGGCGAGGATGCATGGGAGAGCGTTGCGTGGTTGGCCGAGCGCGGCATCGTTGTTGCTCCAGGTTCGTTCTACGGCCCCAGCGGTGCGCAGCATGTGCGCGTGGCACTCACCGCTTCCGACGAGCACATTGGTGCCGCGGCTCTTAGGCTCGCCAACGAACCGTAAACTTAGAACCAAGCGACGGTGTATGGCAGAGTCGCTTGGGTGCTGCAAAGGAGGACACATGTCTCACGTCAAGGACGCGCGGCTCACGGTCGACGGTTCAACAAGTGAACTCAAAATCGAGCGCGCGACAGTCGGTAACGACGGCTTGGGTGTGTCGAACCTCCTGAAGGACACAGGACTGGTGACTGTTGACCCCGGTTTTATGAACACAGCTTCGTGCTCGTCCGCGATCACCTATATCGACGGCGACCTCGGAGTCCTGCGTTACCGCGGCTACCCGATCGAGCAGCTCGCCGAACACTCGACGTTCCTGGAAGTGGCATACCTCCTCATTCACGGCGAGTTGCCCAGCGCCGAAGAACTGATGGCATTCAACAACCGCGTCGCCCGTCACATGCACGTGCACGAGGGCATCAAGTCGTTCCTCAATGCCTTCCCGCGTGAGGCCCACCCGATGGCGGTTCTTTCCGGCGCCGTGAGCGCGCTCAGCACGTTCTACCCCGAGTCGGTAGGTCGCGGCGAATACGAGATCGAGCTCGCCACCGTCCAACTGCTTGCCAAGACAGCGGTCGTGATCGCGTACCTGCAGCGTCGCGTCACGGGCGGCGAACTCATCCAGCCGCGGCCGGGCGGACTCTACGTCGATGAATTCCTCCGCATCGCCTTCTCGGGTCAGGACGGTGAACTCGATATCGACCCCACCGTGCGTCGCGCTCTCGACCTGCTTCTCATCCTCCACGCCGACCACGAGCAGAACTGCTCCACGTCGACCGTGCGCATCGTCGGCTCGTCTCAAGCCAACATCTACGCCTCGATCTCGGCGGGCATCGGCGCCCTTTCAGGGCCGCTTCACGGCGGTGCCAATGAGGCCGCGCTNAAGATGTTCGACCAAATCAAGGAATCGGGNGATANCGTCGAGCAGTTCGTGGCCAAGGTCAAGGACAGGGCGGAGGGGGCGAGGCTCATGGGCTTTGGCCACCGCGTCTACAAGTCGTACGACCCGCGCGGCACGGTGGTGAAAAGAATCGCCGACCAGGTGCTTGAGCAACTCGGTGGCAACAGCGAGACCTTCGACATGGCTAAGCGCCTCGAGGAGATCGCGTTGAGCGACGACTACTTTGTCGAGCGCAAGCTGTACCCGAACGTCGACTTCTACACCGGACTTGTGTACTCGGCCATGAAGTTCCCCGTGCCGATGTTCACGCCGCTGTTCGCACTGGGACGCATGCCAGGCTGGATTGCCCACTTCCGCGAGATGATGAACGACCCGCGCACCAAGATCGGCCGTCCGCGCCAGATTTACACGGGCAGCGTCGAGAGGGACTACACCGCCATGGAAGAGCGCTAGCTCGTCTTTACCGCGACGCGGATTCCCGGGTAGTCGGCCCACTTTTGGGTGGGGGTTACCTGTAGCCGCTTACCGTCGCGGGTCCAGCGAGAGCCGCGAAGGTCCGCCCATTCCACGCCGGTAGTCGATGCCGTCGCGATTGCCCACGACTGAAGCCTCCGCAAGGACTGATCGGTGGCGTCGGAGGGCTTCACGCCAAGCACGGTCATGTTGCCATCGGATTCAAGGACCTCGACCACATACCCGGCACCGGGAAGGTCGAGCGCGACCCGGTCGGAGTACGCGCGCGCCGTGGTGATTTTTGGCGCCGTGAGTTCGCAAGACACGGTGCCCTCCACGCCGCCGAGCGCATTGGCCCACGCACGGGACTCGGCCTCGTGGGCCGCGTACGCCTCGGGGAATCCGGACCGTTGCACGGCCTGAGCGGCCTCTGTCACGCGCAGACCCTCCCAGCCGCTGACCTTGGCGAGAGCCTTATAGAACATCGTGGCCGAATAGTGGGCGTCCATAATCTGCGGCACGGTGCCCCAGCCTTGAGATGCGCGCTGTTGGAAGAGGCCGACGGAGTCGCGATCGCCGTGGTCGAGGTTGCGCAGTCCGGACTCCTGGATCGCGGTCGCCACCGCGATCGTGACGCCCTTTTCGTCGAAACCGTTTGCCCAGCCGACGGTGGCGATGGTGGCAGCGTTGTCGGTCGCCTCAGCGCTCCGTGAGTATTGGGCGCTTGGCGTGGAGACGGTGCACTGGTTCGAGGGTGGGGCTGCGTTATAACTCGAATAGAGTTCCGGTCCCCAGATCACGGCTACCGTGGCGACGCCCAGGAATGCGGCGGTCCCGATCACCGCGCCGGTACGTGCCATCAGCTAGTTCACGTGCAGCGCGGCATTGAGTTCAATGCCGACGCCCTTCCGCTGCACGGCCTCGAGGGCGCCCGTCACCGAATTCCTGCGGAACAGCAGGCCGTTGCGTCCCGACAGTTCGCGCGCCTTCACCACCTCGGGCCCGCCTTGGGCGTCGCTGCTGCCGACAAGGAGCACCTTGGAACCCGCCGTGAGGTACAGGCCAGACTCGACAATGCAGTCGTCACCCA
>JGI24132J36420_10001506_pt1 | contig 10570 bp, 7 predicted proteins | sample BarGraNGADG00212_3_FD_36420 | JGI IMG/M metagenome (IMG submission 36420) | reverse complement strand
AAAGACAAAAGTAAATAGTGAAAAGTAAACAGTGAACAGTAATGGGGAAGTATTAACTCTGTGATAATCCGTGTTTTCCGTGGTAAAAAAGGTCAAAGGCGAAACGAAAAACGCGAAACATTTATCCAGCAGCCTGCAACAACCAGATTATAAAAGTTTGCTGAAAAAACTAATAATGTCTTCTGCCAGTAATTCAGGCTTTTCCATAGCAGGGAAATGCCCTCCGTCAGGAAAATCTGACCAGTGCTGAATATTATAGCCCCGTTCTATGAATTTTCTGGGGGGAAATGGTTCCTCATATCGAAAATGCGCAATACCTGTCGGAATATTTATGTATGACTTTTTTCCTAGGATAAGTGGATTTTTGCTGTTCTCATTATATAGCCTTACAGATGAATGTATTGTTTCTGTTACCCAATAAAGAGTTACATTAGATAAAAGCTCATCTTTTGTAAAAACGTTCCCGATATATCCNTTACATTCAGCCCAACCNTACATTTTTTCCACTATCCAGGCACATAAACCCATAGGCGAGTCATTAAGCCCATACGCCAATGTAAGAGGTTTGGTATTTTGTTGAAGTGAATAACCGCCCTCTTTCGAATACCAGTCCTCTTCTGAGTCCAGATAATCGTTTTCTTCTTTAGTAAATTCCTCCTTTTCTTCCAGTAACGGCACATAATTACCGGGAATATAATTCAGGTGCATACCAATAACATGCTCAGGATATTTCATCGAAATGGCTGTAGAAACACCGGCTCCGAAGTCACCACCCTGAACCCCGTATTTATCATACCCAAGTTCACTCATTAACTTATGCCATAAATCGCCTATAAACGAAACATTGCATCCGGGCTGGTTTATTTTTTGTGAAAAACCATATCCCGGCATTGAAGGAATTACCAGATCGAATGACATGCCTTTATTCTCAGTCAATAATGGAATAAGCTTTAGCATTTCAAGAAATGAGGAGGGCCAGCCATGTGTTATGATAAGCGGGACAGACTTTTCTCCTTTGCCTTTAATATGCATGAAATGGATTTTGTACCCATCTATCTGAGCTATAAAATTTCCGTATTTGTTTATTTCACTCTCAGTATTTCTCCAGTTAAAGTAAGTGATCCAGTAATCAGCTAACTCTTTCATATAACTAAGGCTCGCTCCATAGGTCCAGCCAGAGTTTTCTATCTCATCCGGCCACCTGGTAAGTTTTAATTTTGTTTTTAAGTCATCCAGGTGAGACTGAGCTAATTCAATTTCAATCTTTTTTATCATTCTTCACAGTTTTCTAAGTCACTTATTCTCTCGTCATTTACCGAATAGCCTTTTGAAAAAACCCTTCTTCTTCTGAATAGGTGTATTTACATCTTTCTCAGGAGAGATCTTCTTTTTGTGAAAAAGATCCAGAAATTTGCCAAATATGTTTTTTTCTTTTAAATCGGGGCAATCAAGAGCTCCCGCCAATTCAGGAGGAAGATCGGGAAAGGGAGTGATTAGTTGTTTCCTAAGTGTATCGTTCGCCTGAATTTTCTTCAATGTTAATGCCACCAGAGGCAAGGCAAGTTTACTTCCGGAACCATCTGATCCATTATTAAAATGAATAGCCCTCGAGGAAGCCCCTACCCTGGTAACAATTACCAGTTTCGGATTAAAAGCGGTAAACCAGGCGTCAGAATAATTCTGCGAAGTACCGGTTTTTCCTGCCATAGGAAGATTAATACCAAACACACTACTCATTGAAGATCCGGTTCCCTCTATAATTGCTTTTTGCAAAATTGCACTGATCAGAATGGCTGATCTTTCAGTGAGGACCCTCTCTTTTACACCACTGAACTCATTCTGCCAGATAATTCCTCCATCAGGGGCTTTGATTGATAAAATGCTTTGAGGAATGATCCTGTACCCTCCATTGGCAAAAGATGAATAGGCCACAGCTGTTTCCATGATGCTTCCTTCAGCAGTCCCCAACGCGAGAGACGGGTTGTTTTCCAGGGTAAATGAAAATCCCATTTTCTTCCAGAGCGAATCAAGCTGTTCAAAGCCAACTTTTAAAAACAAATTGTAAGTCGGGACATTCATAGACAGGACAAGAGCGCCGGCAAGTGTATATTTCCCTCCATAAGTGTGATCATAATTTTCAGGACTCCATTCATCGATCCCTGATGGAGCAATCGAATCGTTATCAAGATACTGACAGGGATCCATTCCCTGTTCAAACGCCTCAGCATAGAGGATAGGCTTGAACACTGAAGCAAGTTGTCTCCGGGCATGTATCTGATCGTAGGGCTGCGATTTAAAATCAATTCCTCCAACCCAGGCTTTGACAGAACCTGTTAAGGGGTCCATAGCAAGCAAACCTGCATGTAATATTAATAATGCCTGCTTCAGGCTGTCAATAACAGAAATTGAATCAGAATGGGAACCATTCCAATCAAAAATTTGTCGTATATTAATTTCATCTTCACGTCCCGACAAATTCAGATTTTTAATTTCCTGTTCTGCAATCTGCTTTACGACTTTTTTGCCTGAAGAAGTCTGATATTGATTCCAAAGTCTTTTCTGCATCATCGAGAGATGTTCGCGAAAGGATTCCAACGCATATTTTTGAAGAGTAAGATTCAAAGTGGTGGTAATAATCAATCCGTCTTCTTCAATATTCCACTTTTTTCCGGTCAGAGACTCTACATTTTTCAGCATCTGTTCAGCTTCATTTTTTACCCTGATCAGAAAATAGTCAGCCGGACCATCAGATTCAATGTCTGTATAATTCTGCATCAATGGCAGTTTACAAAGCGAATCTGTCTGAAATGCTTTAAGGTATTTGTACTTCTCCATCTGCTTTAAAACCACATTTCTTCTTGCTATAGCATTTTCCGGATGAAGACGGGGATTATAGAAGGTGTTTGCTTTGAGCATTCCAACAAGAACAGCAGATTCCTGATAGTTCAGAAGTTCAACTTTTTTATTGAAATATCGCCGCGATGCCGTTTCGATACCAAAAATGTTTTCTCCGAAAGAGACTGTATTCAGGTAAAGTGTCAGTATTTCTTCTTTGCTGAACAATTTTTCGAGACGATGAGCGAGTATTGTTTCTTTTGTTTTGATGATCAAGATAGACAGATGGCCGGAATTTTTTCTGCCAAACATGTTCTTTGCCAGCTGCTGGGAGATAGTACTACCCCCTCCCGATTGCCGATTGTTAAGAAGAAGTGATTTGAAGAGAACCCTGAAGAGGCTCCTTGAATCAATACCTTTATGTTCAAAGAAACGGGAATCTTCTGTTGCTATCAATGCATTAATAAGATTCGACGGAATCTGTGAGTAGAAAATATTTGTCCTGTCTTCAGAAAAAATATTACCTATCAGGTTACCATCTGACGATAAAACTACTGTTGCTACTGCATTCTTATAATTTAGTAGTTCCTTATTACTTTGCAGATGGCCGAATACTCCAAAATAAACTGAAACCACAAAAATCACTGGTAATGCCAGTATTACCAANGCAATCGCAAGTATAGTTTTCCAATGTTTCTTCATCATTCCGGATTGATTGCCATAACCGCAAAGTACGCAAAGTTATTGCAAAGAAGATGGGGATCCTTTAACTCCTCTCCCATTCTTATCTTACATCTTGTCCTTTAGCGACAGTTTCCGTAGTGGTTTATTTACCTTAATGGTAGTAAAAACAACTGCAAGTGTCATTATACCACCGAAAACCACAGAGGGGACAAGACCCATTAATGTGGCTGCAACCCCCGATTCGAACGCACCTAACTCGTTCGATGAACCGATAAATATACTATTTACTGATGCAACCCGGCCACGCATATCATCAGGTGTAAATAACTGGAGAATAGTTCCCCTGATCACCACACTCACATTATCGAAAGCACCGCTGAAAATTAACAGCACTCCTGATAAAAGTAAACTTCTTGATAGTCCGAAACCAATCATACAAAGGCCGAATCCAACAACGGAAATGAAAAGCACTTTTCCGGTTTCTCTCATTGGCGGACGGAACATAAGGACAAAAGCCATAATTGTGGCACCTATTGCAGGACAGGCTCTTAGCAAGCCCAGACCCTGAGGTCCGGCATGAAGTATATCCGATGCAAATACCGGAAGCATTGCAACTGCGCCACCGAACAGAACAGCAAACATATCGAGTGTAAAAGCGCCAAGCAATTCGGGTGTTTTAAAGACAAAGCTAATGCCACTTCGAATCCGGGTTAAAACACCTTCGGAAGTTTCAATAACTTCGTGTCTGCCGGATTTTATAAGCATTATCATAAAGAATGAAAGTGTATATAAAGCGAATACCAGTGAATAGGCCGGCACTATTCCCCAAAACCCATAGACTAATCCTCCTATTGCCGGACCCATAACTGCAGCGACCTGCCAGTTAGCACTGTTCCATGTAGCTGCATTTGCATATAAGTTCCTGGGTATAAGCTGGCCCATTAATGCAACCTGGGCAGGGCCTAATATCCCGCGTGCGAGACCAGTTAAAAAGATAGTGAAGAAAACCGGGAGAATACCATATTTTTCGGAGAAATATGCTGCATTTGCACTGTATATCAACAGAATAATCGAACCAAGAACAAGTATCAGAGTTGTATATTTAATAATCTTTCNCCGGTTCCATAAATCGATATAATGTCCGGCAAAGAGAGAAATACTGACCTGAGGGATCACTTCAACCAGACCAATAAACCCAAGCCAGAGAACATTGTGGGATAATTCGTATACCTGCCATCCTACAATAACTGATTGCATAAGGCTGGCCATTGTCATGAAAATGCGATAGGACAAATAGAAACGGAAATTTTTAACGTGTATTACTGCAAAAGCATCTCCGGAAAACAAGGACTTCATATCAATTTATATTCACGGCAAAAGTGCGATAAAATTATGAATTTGGAATTACTAATCGAGAATTATGTGATTCTGACATTGTCAGGCTCTTCCCGGTAAATCTGTCCCCGGTGCTCTTTCAAAGCGAACTTACATCAGGATTTACCTTCCTCCGGGAGGACAATTCTTCCTTAAATAGCTGGTGTAAAGGGTAGCAAGATGAAGAAAAGTACCTTCTCCTTCCGAAATACCATGCGTTCGGTTTGGATACGCCATGAACTGAAATTGCTTATTGTATTTTATAAGCTCGTTCAGGAGCATCTCGGCATTCTGATAATGAACATTGTCATCACCCGTTCCATGGATGTACAGCAGGTTACCCTTCAGGTTTTTTGCGTACGTAATTGGTGAGCCTTTAATATAAGCCTCCATGTTTTCCTGAGGCAGACCCATATAACGCTCCTGGTAAATATTATCGTAGGTAAGCTCATTGGCAACGGCAGCAATTGCTATTCCAGTTTTGTAGATCTCAGGATACTGAAACATCAGATTCAATGTGGCAGAGCCGCCCCCGCTCCATCCCCAGACGGCAACTCTTTCAGGGTCGATAAAATCCCATTTCAGTATTTCCTTTGCTGCCATGGCCTGGTCGTGAATATTGATCTGACCGATTTTTTTGTAAATAGATTTTCTCCAGGCTGCTCCTTTCGGCGCCGGTGTACCCCTGTTGTCAAGTGAGATATAAATGTATCCATCCTTGGTCATATCTCCCAAATAGAGGAAGTTCCGTCCTCTGCCATAAGAATCAATTACAGTAGCTTCGGCAGGCTCGGTATAAACATAAAAAACTACGGGATATTTCTTTGCCGGATCAAAGTTCAGCGGTTTTACCATCCATCCATCCATCTCAACACTGTCAATAGTTTTAATTTTGAAGAATTCTGTAACAGGCTTAACCTTAAGTGAATCAAGCCGGGCGACAATACCCTGTTTTTCATTCAATGGTTTTTGATTTGCTACTCTGATAAACTCACGTCCCGGACGTGTAAAACTGTTTGAAAATGAATGAGATGCAAATTTACCATTAGGTGAGAATGAATAGTTATGAGTACCCTTTAAAGATGCCGGACTCACCAATTCTGCTGTACCCGAACCATCCAGTTTGGTGCGATACAGATAGTTCTGTGTGGCATTATCGGGTGACGCCATAAANTAAACATACCCTTTCTTTTGGTCGATATATATGATATCAGAAAAATCGTATTTGCCATTTGTTACCAGTTTTTCAGGTTTTCCTTCAAGGGAGACCTGGTATAAGTGTCTCCAACCATCTTTTTCAGAATCCCAGAGAATGCTTTTGGATTCATTCAACCATATAAATTTATTTGTAAAGTCTATAGAATAAGGATTCCCCGGTTGGTAGATATCAACCCATGCTNCGTCAGCTTCTTCGTTGATTAACTTAGAATTGCCGGTGGAAGCTTCGGAAATATAAAGTTTGCTGACGTTCTGCTTACGATTAAGTTGTTGGGTAAGCAGGTTATCTGTAGCGGGAATAAACTCCATTCTAACGATATAGTTTTGAGCGGGATCGCCAGGGATTCTCATCCACGTGGTTCTGTTATCTGCAATATTTACAACTCCGACCCGACACGACGATGGTTTTTCGCCGACTTTAGGATATTCTATTGGTATAATCCTGGAGTAAATGGAATCGGTGTTATTTATAAGGTAATACTTTTTGATGCTGCTGGCATCAATCTGCCAATAGGCAATTTTTTTACTATCAGGGCTCCAGCGAAATCCGTTACGGCAGGCAAATTCTTCTTCATAAACCCAGTCAAATGTACCGTTAATAAGTGTTACAGTACCATCACTGGTCAGGGCTTTAATTTGTGAAGTGGTCAGGTCCTCAACATAAATATTGTTTCCGCTGACATAGGCTGCAGACTTTCCATCGGGTGAAAACATGGCAAACATTAATGATGATGCAGGAAGAGTTTTACCTAATTGAGAGAGTGTTCCTGAAGTCCTGTCAATCATCCAGTAATCACCTTTTGTATTGAGTCTCCATACTCTTTTTGTATTTGTGAAAAGCAGTACTTTTTGCTGGTCAGCGGAGAAACTGAAATAGTTGAACTGAAGCGGAGTTGTATCTCCTGTTGGGGTAAGTTGTTGTTTGGATATTACCACAACCGGCTTATTATCAGGTAAGGTGTATTGAATGAGTTCATTTTTCTCAACACGATAATATGAATTTCCGTCATTCGACCACTTGATATCACCTCCCTGTGAACTGGCAATAAGTGAAACGAACAGAATCAATGCTGTCACAGTAAATATTTTTAATCCGTTTTTGCTTTTAAAATGATTTTCAGATTTTAACATATTTATAAATTTTATGGTTGATAAGAATATTAAAACTCTGCTTTTCTCAGATTAGTTTAATTACTTTTTACAACAAGCAAGATATTGATTCCACGACAAAGTACCATCCACTTCATATATTTCTTTATTTACACAAAGAATCCACACAGGACTACAAAAGAATTTGTACAACCGGACTCTTTTATTTACTTTGCAGGAACTAATCTATAATCTCAAATTAGATATTTACTTTAAATAATCCTTAATAAAGTGCTGATGACAAATTTTTCAATTGATAAGAGCAAGATCAAAGTTCTGTTACTGGAAGGGATCCATGAGAATGCCAGCGTGGTCTTCAGGGAGAATGGCTATAGTGATATTGAATGTTTGAATGGAGCGCTTTCCGGGGAGGAGCTTGAAAAAAAAATGGTTAATACCCATATAATCGGCATCAGAAGCCGTACTGAGCTTCGGAAAAGCTTACTGTTCAAAACGCCTAAACTATTTGCTATCGGATGTTACAGTATAGGTACAAATCAGGTAGACATACAGGATGCCAAGATGCTGGGAATACCTGTATTTAATGCTCCTTTCTCAAATACACGATCAGTTGCTGAACTGGTTATTGCAGAGTGTATTATGCTCATGCGTGGTATTCCTGAAAAAAATGCGCTGGCCCATAATAAAATATGGATGAAATCATTCAACAACTCGGTGGAAATAAGAGGTAAAACTCTTGGAATTATTGGTTATGGACATATAGGTACACAGGTTTCCATCCTTGCCGAAAGCCTTGGTATGAATATTATCTATTATGATATTGAAAAGAAACTCAGTCTGGGTAATTCCAAGCCTGTACCAACCCTGACCGATCTTTTAAAGATCTCTGACACCATTACAGTACATGTGCCATTAACAGCATTAACAAGGAATATGATCTCCCGGGACCAGATTGCTCTTATGAAAAATGGAGCATGTCTTATTAATGCCTCTCGTGGAGATGTCGTTGATTATAAGGCTGTTGCCGAAGCGCTCAGATCGAAGCACCTGGCAGGAGTCGCTGCTGATGTATTTCCGGAAGAGCCCTCCTCGAATGATAAGCCATTTGAGAATGATCTCCAGGATTTTAATAATGTAATTCTAACACCTCATATTGCAGGAAGTACCCTGGAAGCACTTGCCAATATTGGAACTGAAGTATCTGAAAAACTCGTAAGATACAGCGATACAGGATCAACCATTGGGGCAGTGAACTTCGTCGAGATTGCATTGCAGGCCAACTCCTCCAAACAACGCTTCTTACATATACATAAGAATGTTCCGGGTGTTCTGGGCGAAATAAACCATTATTTTTCTTCAAAAGGTATCAATATTTCAGCTGAATATCTGCAGACTGATTCTGATATCGGTTATGTTATCCTGGAAACGGAGAGTGAGTTGGATGCTTCAGTCATTAAGGACCTTAGGAATATTCCACATACAATACGGGTGCGGATCTTATATTAAATGTTGTAAAGACTGCAGAGGCTTTAAAGGCAATAGGCGAGATGTCACAAATTCCTTCAGGAGTACTTTCTGTTGTGCGATTTTATTTTTTCACTCTCAAGAGGATGCCGGGGACCAGTAATTGACACCTCTCCCTTTAAAACATTAAATAAGGAATATCTGTCTTATTCATAATTGAAAAGTATAATTTAGCATCCTGACATAAAAGAGTACAATACAATGCCAATAAAAATCCCAAATAATCTACCGGCAATTACTATCCTTAAGAATGAAAACATTTTTATTATGGATGAGCAGCGTGCAGCACAGCAGGATATACGTCCTTTGCGAATTGCCTTCTGTAATTTGATGCCGCTTAAAATTGTAACTGAAACCGACTTTATAAGAGTTCTGTCAAATACACCACTGCAGATAGAAATTGACTTTTTTTATATGGATAAACATGATTCAAAAAATACCTCAAAAGAACACTTAAATATTTTTTATAACACATTTGACCAAATTAAACACAAACGCTATGATGGTCTGATAATTACAGGAGCTCCAGTAGAGAATCTTGAATTTGAGAAAGTTGACTACTGGAATGAGATTTCAGAAGTAATGGACTGGAGTAAAACAAATGTAACCAACACTTTGCATATATGCTGGGGTGCCCAGGCAGGGTTATATCATCATTACGGGATTCAAAAATATGCGCTGGAGAAAAAGCTATTCGGAGTATTTGAACATCAGATTACAGATAATAAAATACCATTATTCCGGGGTTTTGATGATACATTCCTAACGCCTCATTCCCGTTATACAGAAAACAGAAAAGCAGACATTAAACAACATCCTGGTTTAACACTGGCTGCCTGGTCAGAAGAAGCAGGTGTTCATGTTGTTATCTCAAAAAATAGCCGGCAGATATTTGTGACAGGTCATTTTGAGTATAATTCAGATACGCTTAAAGATGAATACGAGCGCGATCTGACAAAAGGATTGGCAATAGATATTCCGGAGAACTACTATCCTGATAATAATCCAAAATCAAAGCCTCTTGTAAAATGGCGTGCGAATGCCAATTTGTTTTTTGTAAACTGGTTGAATTATTATGTTTATCAGGAAACACCTTATGACTGGATTTAATTGCTATTAACCACCTGCTTTACCATGCAGAAGGACCTGAAAAAAATCAATATGGTACCACATCTTTGCATAGAAATAGAAGAGTATCAGTAAAGCTGTAAGGAAAGTAAATAATAACCCAAAATATTTGCCTGCTACAGATCTTCCGGATTTGATAGCTTTCACAGAAATATCCTTAATCCAGCTCTCAAGTTTTATAAAAAGAGGATAAAGAATCACTACTGTTACTGCCATGCCAAGTAAAGTAAATACTATTGGTTTATAGTGATTTTTATAGCTAACTATATATTTACTTATTGCATTGTTTAGAAGGTTTATAGTGAGGATGGTGACTGTCATTACAACAAAACGAAAGAGATGGCGGTACATAATATCACTTATTTGAGTGGTTAAATTTATTCTTTTATCAGGAAACTGCAAATTTCTCCTAATCCATATTTTAATACGAAGCAGACTAAGGAGTGAAACATAAAATCTTTTTAAAAAACGTATAAAAAAAACAAACTTTGACTAACAAAAACTGAATATAATTGTTTCTCTCCTACAATATGTAAGAACTGAGGAATATTTTTATTATTAACATTTTCATTAAAACATTAAATTATGATCTCGGGAAAAGTAGTTTTAGGCGCACTGGCCGGCATAGCTGCCGGTGCATTGATCGGGGTCTTGTTAGCTCCCGATAAAGGTTCTAAGATCCGGAGTAAAATAGTTA
>JGI24132J36420_10001505_pt1 | contig 10571 bp, 8 predicted proteins | sample BarGraNGADG00212_3_FD_36420 | JGI IMG/M metagenome (IMG submission 36420) | reverse complement strand
GATCGTGCGCGCAAGCGCGCCCTGACAAATGCCGGTTGTGCGAACGGTCAAAGTTGTCTTTCAATAAGGAGGGGTATCGCATGAATTTGCTCATCAAAGGCGCNGGATTCCAGGAAGGCTACGTNATGATCGCAGGGCCGGGGAACGGCCACNTGCGGATGCTGGAATTCGGTCGCCTCGGCGTCGTTCGAGGCCGCCCATATGAAGGCGACACCGGCGACCGGGAAGCGGTCTTCGACATCATCTCCGGCGTTTGCGGCCTCGAAGTGATGGGCGGCCGGACATTCGGCAAGTTGGGCGGGCGACGCGACCCGTTCTCTGCCGGTCCGACTCTGATCTGCCTGCCGCCCGGTATGAGCTACCGTTTCACGGCGCTCAACCCCAACCTCGACATGGCCGTTTCGCTTACGCCTGCCGACCCTGGACTGCCCGTGGCAATCGTCGGCCCGCAAGATGTCCCCGAGCAACGGGCCGGCGCGGCCAACTGGACCCGCACGCTCCGCCCTGGCACCAGCGTTGCCCCCACCACCCGGCGCTTGATGATGGCCGAAACGATCGTGCCCCCCGGCAACTGGACCTCATATCCGCCGCACAAGCACGACGTCGAGAACCCGCCCGACGAATCGGTCTATGAGGAAGTCTACTTTTATCTCTTCAAGCCCGCAGGCGGCTACGGCATCCAGCGGGTGTACGAGCCAGGGGACGACCACAATCGCCTGAACGAAGTGTACGTGGTGGAAGATGGCGATGCGGTAGCGATCCCGAGGGGTTACCATCCGCTCGTCGCCGCCGCCGGCTATCAGTTGTGTTACATCTGGGCCCTGTGCGGCGTGAACCGTGTCTACGGTGCATGGAGCGATGACCCCGCCCATGTGTGGATTCGTGGCGCCGAGGCGATTATCAACTCTTGACAAGTTGAGCGTTTCAACCGACACTTCAAGGCGACATTTTGATGCCAAACCACCCAGATAACAGCTACTCAACCGCTCTGACCAACGGCCGAATCGTACTGCCTGATCGCCTCGTGACCGGGCAGGCGTTGTTGATCGAGGGTGACAAGATCGCCGGCGTGGTCCGGCAAGACGAACTGGCTGAAAACGTGCATGTGCTCAATGTAGGAGGGCGGTACATCTCGCCCGGTCTGGTCGACATCCACACGCACGGGGCGGTTCATCGCTCCTTCAATGAGCCGGACGCGACGGCGTATGAGGCCATCACGGTTGAGAACGCGCGGNGGGGTGTAACATCCTTGCTCGCGACGCTGGCCGCNGTCGCCCCGATCTCGGAGTTGTGCGCCTGCCTCGACTTCTGTCGCAGTTGGATGGCCGGTCAGCACGATGGCGCCCAAATCCTTGGCGCGCACCTGGAGAGCCCGTTCATCGACCCAGCACAGTGCGGCGGGGTGAACCGGAAGGGGCTGCGGGTGCCCGCGGACGGCTCGGCCGAGCCCCTGCTCGCCTACGGTGATGTGCTGCGCATCTTCGTGCTGGCGCCCGAATTGCCCGGCGCGCTCGAGTTGGTGACCGCGCTTGACCGTCACGGCATCATTCCAGCGGCCGGGCACAGCTCAGCCCGCGACGCTGACTTGGCGGCGGCCATGGCGTGTGGATTGCGGCACATCACCCACATCTGGAGTGCGCAATCGAGCACGATTCGCGTGGGGCCATGGCGTAAGCCAGGGCTGCTCGAAGCTTCGCTCGTTTTCGACGGACTGATGGTGGAGATGATCTCGGATAACCGGCATCTACCACCCACACTGATGGCGCTAGCCTACAAGTGCATCGGCCCCGACCGGCTGTGTGTGATCTCCGATGCCACCAGTGGCGCCGGCTTACCAGAAGGATCGCCCTTTACCATCGGTGGCATGGCGTATGAGGTCCGCGAAGGGGTGGGAATGTTGATCGGGGACGATACCACGTTCGCGGGCAGTTCGACGCTGCTGAACCAGATGGTGCCGGTCCTGACCGACGCAGTGGGCATTCCGCTCGTCGAGGCGGTCCGCATGGTGACCTTGACGCCCGCCAAAGCCATCGGCAGGGCGGACCAGAAGGGCAGCCTGGAGCCTGGAAAGGATGCGGATGTGGCGATCTTCAACCCCGACTTCACAGCGTGGAAGACCATGATCGGCGGACGCTGGGTCGTAACAGACTGAGTCCAGTCAAAGAGAGGCTCCGGATGAAGCTAGCATGCTGTTGGATGTTCGCGATCGGGAAGTACGGGTTTCCCCCCAGCCTACCGAACATGCTGAAGGCAATCCCCGAGATGGCCGCGTTGGGGTTTGATTACGTTGAGCTGGAAGGCGTTGGGTTCGAGAATCTGCGAGCGGTCATTGATAACCGAGAACAGCTACGACAGACGCTGGTGCAGGCGGGCGTGCAGCTGTCAAATTTCGCCCTCATCCTGCCGGAGGTCGTCAGCGAAGATCCGCAGGTGGCCGAGCCGGCTATCGCCATCTTCGAGGAAGGGGTGCAGACCGCGGTAGCGCTCGGTTCGCCCAATGTGTGGGTGGACAGCTACTTCCCGCCCGTGGAGGTCGTCAGCGGCACCTTGATGACCGACCAGGTGGTCTTCGGACAGCAGACCCGGATCCGGATCCCGGCGGGATTCAGTTGGCCCAGGTTCTGGGACCACTACGTGCGCGTGATGCGGCGCTGCACCGCCATCGCCCGCCGCCACGGCGTCCGGCTTCTGGTGGAGCCGCGGGTCGGCGAGCTGACCTCGAACAGCGAGGCACTGATGCGGCTCCTGGAAGCCGTCGGCGACGACAACCTGGGCGTCATCCTGGACACGGCGCACCAGCACGCCCAGAAGGAGCTGCTGCCCCTGAGTGTCGAGAAGCTAGGGCATAACATCCGTTACGTCCATGTGGCCGACAACGATGGGCTGGTCAACCGCCATCTGGTGCCGGGCATGGGAAACATCGACTGGGAGGAAGTCCTCCTCGCGCTGAAGCGCCAGGGGTTCGACGGCTACTATGCCGTCGACTTGGAACAGTTGCCCGACCTCGAGCAATGCTTCGTCCAGGGCAGACAGTTCATGGAAGCGTATGCGGAGAAGCTGGGCCTGTAGCCCACACGCACCCGTTGCCCACCGCCGCCGAGAGCAGAAGGGAGGTGATTGCAGGCTATCAAGCAAGCTGAAGGCAACATCGTCGTTCGTCCGTATGGACCCACTATCTATCTCACAGAGGAGAAGGGAAAATGAATCGCAAAACCACCCTGAGGCTGCTGAGCATGATCCTGATTCTGGCCTTCGTGCTCACTGGCTGCTCGCAGCCGGCTCCGACTCCGGCGCCGGCACCGCCCGCGGCGCCCGCACCGACCACGGCACCCGCACCCACCGCGGCGCCCGCACCCACCGCGGCGCCCGCGGCGCCCGCACCGACCACGGCGCCTGCGCCGACCGCCGCCCCGGCCGGCGCGCCGGCCTCCAAGTACAACGATGCCCCAATTTTGGCCGAACAGGTGAAGGCCGGCAAGCTGCCGCCCGTCGGTGAGCGCCTGCCTGAGAACCCGTTGGTCCTCGATGCTCCTGAAATCGGCCAGTATGGCGGTGTCTGGCATCGCGGCTTCCTCGGCCCGTCCGACCGCAACGGCCTCATTCGCGTGGTGAACGACGGCCTGGTCCGGTTCTCAATCGACGGGGCCAGCGTCGAGATGAAGTACGCGGAGAGCGTCACCCCGAACGCTACCTTCACCGAATGGACCATCAAGCTGCGCAAGGGCTCTAAGTGGTCCGACGGCCAGCCCTTCACCGCCGACGATATCATGTTCTGGTATAACGACGTGGTGAACAACAAAGACCTCATGCCGTCCGTGCCCTCCTGGTTGCTAAACAAAGACGGCAGCAAGGTCAAGGTGGAGAAGGTGGACGACCTGTCTGTGAAGTTCACCTTCGGGGCCGCAATGACGCTGTTCCTGCCCGAAATCGCGCAGAAGGATGCCGGCGACAAGAACTACCCGATGTTCCTGCCCGCGCACTACCTGAAGCAGTTCCATGCGTCGTATGCGAACAAAGCCGACCTGGATAAGCTGGTCGCGGATGCCAAGCTGAAGACCTGGACGGAGCTGTTCTATCTGCGCCAGGACCAGTTCGATAACCCGGACCTCCCGGTGATGTCCGCGTGGATGGCGACCAACCGTTACAGCGAGCAAATCTTCACCATGCGGCGCAATCCCTACTATGTGGGCGTGGATAAGGCGGGCAACCAGCTCCCGTACATGGACGAGGTCCAGTTCAAGTTCTTCGCGGATGCTGCCGCTTTGAACCTGGCGGCCATCGCCGGCGAGCTCGACGAGCAGGAGCGCCAGATCTCGCTCGCCAACTATCCGGTCCTCAAGGAAGAAGAGGCGAAGTCCGGCAAGTACAAGATCTACCTCTGGTCCAGCACCGGCGGTGACGAAGCCGGCATCATCTTCAACCTGACCTACAAGAAGGACCCGGAGCTGACTGCCATGTGGACGCAGTTGGACTTTCGCAAGGCGGTGTCCTACGCCATCAATCGCCCGGAGATCCAGCAATCGGTCTTCCTGGGCACGGGCGAGCCGCGCATGGGTATCATCAAGAAGGGCTCTCCCTGGTATCCCGGCGATGAGTGGGCCTACAAGTACACCGAGTTCAAGCCAGATGAGGCCAACGCCCTGCTGGACGGGCTCGGCTACACCAAGCGGGACTCTGAAGGCTATCGCCTGCTGCCCAGCGGCAAGCGGGTCGGCTTCGAGCTCTCAGCAGTCCCCGCTCTGGGCGCCTATGTCGACGTCGCCCAATTGGCGGTCGCGGACCTGAAGAAGGTCGGCATCTGGGTTGACCTGCAGATACGCGAGCGCGACCTGCACTTCCAGATGCGCGAAGCCAACGACTTGCAGGCCGAGGTATGGAACCAGGACTCGGCGGGCACCATGTTCAGCGGGTCGACCAAGTTTGACATCCGGATGCCCATCTACGGCAACCTGANCTACGGCCCACTGTTTAAGACCTGGTACGATACCGGCGGCAAGGACGGCNTCGAGCCGCCGGCGCCGTGGAAGCAGATTGTCACGCTGCAGGATGAGGCCAAGAGCGCCGCTCCTGACCGCCAGGCGCAAATCGCCCAGGAAATTTTTAAGCTCTGGGTGGACAACCTGTATGACATCGGCACGGTCGGCCTGACTGCTGCGGACCAGGGCGTCGCTGTGGTCAACGTTAAGCTGCACAACGTCCCTGAGAGCCTGACCAAGGACTGGGCGCTGCGCACGCCGGGCAACGGCAAGCCCGAGACCTGGTTCTTCGTCAAGTAGACGAGGAATACGCCATCGCATCGAGATCGAGACAGCCGCGGGACACTCGCTGATCGCGAGCCGACCGCCTGACACGTGCACCGGTGCACATCACCGGTGCACGTGCATAGGAGGCTCGATTCCGGTAACCGACACCATCGGAGTCGAGGCTTACTGGCACACACCGCCAGGTGCCGTGCCGGTGAGCTTCGCTCCGCTGACAGGTCCAACTCCCCTGCCGGAGAAGTTCGTCGGCGGCGCGGGAGCCGCTTTTGCTGCGGAAGTGCATATGCTCAGATATATTGTCCAACGCCTGCTTCTATTGCCGATCCTGATTGTGATCTTCTCAATCATCGTCTTCGGGCTCGTGCAGGCGCCACCGGGCGACTTCCTGACAAGTTACATCGCAACGCTGGCCTCGTCGGGCTCGTCTATGGACCAGGCCCAGGTGGATGCGCTCAAGGTGCAGTTTGGGGTGGACCAGCCGTTCTTTGTCCAGTATGAGCGCTGGATGAACGGCCTGCTGCACGGCGACCTGGGCCGCTCGCTTGAGTACCAGCGTCAGAACTCGGAACTCATCGGGGACCGCCTGGTGTTGACCATCTTGCTGGCGCTGTTCGCGTTTGTCATCACGTGGGTGATTGCCATCCCGGCAGGCATTTATTCGGCCACCCACCCGAACTCACTCCTGGATTACGTGTTAACGATTTTCAATTACGCCGGCGTCGCCACGCCCAACTTCATGCTGGCGTTGGTGCTGATGTGGTTCGCTTTCAGCAGCCTTGGCATCAGCATCACAGGGCTCTTCTCGCCCGCCTATGTCCAGGCGCCGTGGAGCTGGGCCCGGTTCGCGGACCTGCTGAAACACGCCTGGGTGCCCGCCATCGTGCTCGGCGTCGCGGGCACGGCCCGCTTGACCCGCGTCATGCGTGCCAATCTGCTCGACGAACTGAACAAGCAATACGTTGTTACTGCGCGGGCGAAGGGGCTGTCGGAGTGGCGTCTCGTGATAAAATACCCGGTGCGTCTGGCCCTCAATCCCCTGATCAGCACCGTCGGGTGGTACCTGCCCCAATTGTTCTCGGGTAGCCTCATCGTGGCCACCGTCATGAACCTGCCCAATATTGGCCCGCTGCTGTTGCGAGCATTGCAGCAACAGGATATGTACCTGGCCGGCAGCATCCTGCTCATATATTGCTTGCTGACCATCATCGGCACGCTGATTTCGGACATTCTCCTGGCGATTGCCGATCCCCGCATCCGCATGGAGGGGGACAACTGATATGACTGAAGCTCTCCCCAATGCCTCCACGGTCGAACTGGCGCCGAAGTCCAAAGCCGAGGATCGCGTTTCAGTTGCTCCCAACTGGAAACTCGTTTGGTGGCGGTTTCGCAAGAACCGCCTGGCGCTTGTCAGCGCCGTCGTACTGATCCTTTTCTANAGCATCGTGCTCGTCCCGGATTTCTTTGCCACCCAGGACCCGGAGACGACCCAGTCCAGGTTGGCTTTCATTCCGCCGCAAGGGCTTGCGTTCATTGCGGACGGACGGTTGGGGCTTTCGGTACCGGCCATCGTCGGCGCCCGCAACAAGGTGACGCTGCGGATGGAGTGGGTAGTTGACCCCGAGCACCGGATTCCCCTTGCGCTGTTCACGCACGGATACGAGTACAAGGTGCTGGGGATATTCGAGACGGACGTGCACCTGGTTGGGGTTGCGGACCCCAACGCCAAAGATGGTGCATGCCTGCTGGGCACGGACCGCCTCGGGCGAGATCAATGGTCTCGGCTGATGTTCGGCACGCGCACATCGATGACGGTCGGCCTCATCGCCGTCATTTTGAGCGTGATCCTTGGCGTGCTGTTAGGCGGCGTGTCCGGCTACTTCGGCGGCATCGCCGACCTCATCATCCAGCGCGTGATCGAGATCCTGCAGTCGCTGCCGACCATCCCCATCTGGCTCGCCATGACGGCCGCACTGCCCCGCGATTGGCCGCCGACGCGCGTCTTCTTCGCCATCATCATCATCCTGGCGTTCATCGGCTGGACGACCCTGGCACGCGAGGTGCGCGGCCGGTTCCTATCGCTGCGCGAGGAGGACTTCGTGCTCGCAGCCGAGCTGTCGGGCGCGAGCCGCTTCCGCATCATCACGCGACACATGGTGCCCGCGTTCATGAGCCACATCATCGCGACCAGCACACTGGCCATCCCCGTGATGATTATCAACGAGACATCGCTAAGCTTCCTGGGCCTGGGCATCCGCCCGCCGGCCATCAGTTGGGGCGTGCTGCTGCAGGAAGCGCAGAATATTCAGACGGTTGCGCAGGCGCCGTGGTTGCTGATGCCAGGCCTTGGCGTCATCATCGCGGTNCTTGCNTTTAACCTCGTCGGCGACGGCCTGCGTGACGCNGCCGACCCCTACAGCCATTGAGTTGCATATGAGCCAACAAAACGAACCGTTGTTGTCAATTCGAGACCTTAAGGTCCACTTCTTCATGGATGAAGGGGTAGTGAAAGCGGTGGACGGGATTTCGCTCGACGTCTACCCGGGCCAGGTCTTCGGCATTGTGGGGGANAGCGGTTGCGGCAAAAGCGTGACCATGAAGGCCCTTCTGCGCATCGTTGAACCGCCTGGGCGGATTGTCGCGGGCGAGATGCTGCTGCGGCGGCCGCCCAAGAACGGCGAAACCACAGACATCGTCGATCTGGCACGCCTGAACCCCAGGGGCCAGGAAATGCGGGACATCAGGGGTGGCGAAATCGCCCTGATCCCGCAAGAGCCGATGGCCGCCTTCAGTCCCGTGCATACGGTCGGCAATCAAATCATTGAAGCGATCCGGCTCCATCGGGACGTAAACCAGCGCGAGGCGCGTAAGATCGCGCTCCAGCAGTTCCGTGACGTGGGCATTCCCGCGCCCGAACAACGACTGGACGAGTACTCATGGCAGCTNAGCGGCGGCTTNCGCCANCGCGCCATGATCGCGATGGCGCTCTCCTGCAACCCGCTCATCCTCGTCGCGGACGAGCCGACGACGGCGGTGGACGTGACCACCCAGGCGCAGGTGCTGCGCCTTCTGCGCCGGCTGCAAGAGGAGCGCAACTCGGCCATCATTTTCATCACCCACGACCTCGGCGTCATCGCGCAGATGGCGGACTTCGTGACGGTGATGTATCTCGGGCTGGTGATGGAGCAGGGCTCGGTGGACGACATCTTCCATAATCCAAANCATCCCTACACCAAGGCGCTGCTGGAATCGATTCCCAGCATCCATACGACCCCGCGGGTTGACTTGCCGACCATCAGCGGCTCGATCCCGCACCCGTTCAACCGGCCGGCCGGATGTCCTTTTTACCCGCGGTGCACGAAGTTCATGCCCGGGAAGTGCGACCAACATACCCCGGCCCTGCTGCCGGCGGGCGAGAACCAAAAGGTGAGCTGCTTCCTGTACCATGACGTGGAGGTGACGGCTTGACGATCACAACACCTCCGCCGCTGCTCGAAGTCAGAAACCTCCGAAAGTTCTTCCCAATTCGTAGGGGCTTTCTGCGCCGGACCATGGGTTACGTGCGGGCCGTCGACGACATCAACTTCTTCATCAAGGAAGGGGAAACGTTGGGACTTGTGGGCGAGAGCGGCTGCGGCAAGACCACCGCCTCGCGCTGCGTCCTGCGCGCGCTCGTGCCGACGTCCGGGCAGATGCTCTTTCGAACGGCAAGCGGCGATGTCGTAGACCTCGCCAAGCTCAATCGAGATCAGTTGAAGCCGCTGCGCTCGCAGATGCAGATGATTTTCCAAGACCCCTATGCGTCGCTCAACCCGCGCATGACCCTGTTTGACATCGTGGGTGAGCCGTTGCTCATTGGTGGGATGCGCCACCGCAGGGAGCGCGAGGAGCGGGTGGCGGAACTGCTGCGGCTGGTGGGCTTGCGGCCCGAGTTCATGCAGCGCTTCCCGCACGCGTTCAGCGGCGGGCAGCGCCAGCGTATCGGCATCGCGCGCGCCCTGGCGCTCAACCCCCGCCTGGTGGTCGCGGACGAGCCGGTTTCGGCGCTGGACGTCTCGGTTCAGGCGCAGACGCTGAACCTGTTGCTGGACCTGCAGAAGCGCCTGCATCTCACGTACCTGTTCGTCTCCCACAACCTGAGCGTGGTCAGGCACATCTGCGACCGCGTCACCGTGATGTACGTGGGCAAAATCGTGGAGACTGCGACCTCTGACGAACTGTTCGTCCGGCCCCGGCACCCGTACACGACCGCGCTGCTGGCCGCGCTGCCCGTGGCCGACCCCCGGGTGAAGTCCAGCAACGTCGAGCTGCCGGGCGAGGTGGCCAGCCCGGCCAACCCGCCGTCGGGCTGCTATTTTCACCCGCGGTGCGAGTATTGCATCGACCGCTGCAAAACCGAAGCGCCGGTCTATCGGGAACTCACGCCCGGCCACTTCGCCGCATGCCATCGCGCCGACGAGCTGGATCTGAAAGGGATGGCATGAGCGGACTCACCTCCCGGGAACGGGTCCTGGCCGCGCTGCGCCACGAGGAGCCGGACCGGGTACCCATCGACCTGGGCGCCATGCGCTCGTCGGGAATCCACGCGATTGCTTACAACCGACTGAAGGCACATCTCGGTAACGTGGAAAACGCTCCGCCGATGCTGTATGACATCATGCAGCAATTGGCGCAACCCGAGCCGGCCATCGTCGAACGGTTCTCCGTGGATGCGCTGCCACTTCCGCGCGCGCCCCTGGGGCTGGACCCCGCGCGCCCGCGCTGGAAGCCGTGGAGCCTGCCCGACGGTTCGCCGGCTCTCATCCCCGACGGCCTGGCGCAGTGGCCACGGGAAGACGGCGGTCTTAAGATTCGAGACGCCGCCGGGCACATACTCTATCGCGTGCCGTCAGGTGGGCTGTACTATGAGCCGGTCTACGAGCCGTTGGCGGACGCCACGACGATCGCCGACATCGAGGCATGGCAGCCGCCATCAATGTCCGATGCCGAACTCGTCTGGTTGGCTGCGGAGGCCAGACGGCTGCGCGCCACAAGCGACAAAGCAATCCTCGGCTTGACGGGGCTCAAAGTCTACGAAGGCGCCCAGTCGGCGCGCGGCTGGCAGCGGTTCATGGAAGACCTTGCCGGGCAGCCGGCCCTGGCCGAGGCGCTGTTGCAGCGGCTCGCCGACAGTGCCTGCGCCGACGCGGCGCGCTACCTGGACGCGGTGGGCGATTGTATCGACATCGTGCAACTGGGTGACGACCTGGGGACACAGAACGGCCCGCAGCTTTCGCCGCGCATGTACCGCCGGCTCGTCAAGCCGTACCAGCA
>JGI24132J36420_10001497_pt1 | contig 10590 bp, 8 predicted proteins | sample BarGraNGADG00212_3_FD_36420 | JGI IMG/M metagenome (IMG submission 36420) | reverse complement strand
TCCTCATTGTAGGCGACAGATTCATATAGGCATTAATAAGAGGTGGTATATTCTCATTGAGGTTTCTGACCTCCCTCGATAAGATTTTATAATTTTCNTTNTATCTCCAGCCCCGGAAAAGCTTTTTCATTTCTGCCTGATGGATATCAATATTTGCAGGATCAACCGGGACAACAAGGNGATCCGGATCTCTGAAATGCCTTTTGAGAAAATAGAGGATCATATTCCTGGCTTTTGGATTGAAGTGAGGATACATTGTAACCTTGCCGAACAAATATTTAAGGTGATGATTGTCAATTATGATTGCACCGAGTCCGTCCCACAGGTTATCGAGTGCAAACAGGCTTTTCCTGCCCATAGACCTTGACTGATAATCGGGATGGACAAATGATCTTCCAAGTTCCATGAGGTGAGGATAATACTTAGAAAGGAATTTTTCAGAAAAATGGAAATAAGCTGATGAGGCAAGCTTGGTAATATCGCAATTGGTGCATCCTTTTTCCGGAAAAAAGAATCGATATCCTCCAATCATCTCTTTTTTTTCAGGGTCCCAAACAATCAGCTGTTTCTGAGGATCAGTTTTAGCCAGGTCAAACTCGTCTATATCGATGTCTTTTCCCGTACCGCCTCCGGCATGTCTGAAGGTAAGTTCTCTGACTCGTCCTACTTCGTGCATNAACGCAGGAGAATTATTATTGTCAAATACATAAACNTCGTTGTTGCCGTTGTTNGTCCTGCGTAGAAGCTTATCGCTTGTNAGCTCAGCAATTATCTGATCCTTTGGTAATTGGTCAACAATTGGTTTCATTTATTATAAAAAAATGGGGAGGGTGATATATCTGAATATTATCTTAACAAAATCTAGTGCAATTTAATCTTTTTTTTTATTTCCGGGNCATACGGAAATAAATGATTCCAGATTGTACGATTTTGACTTAACCCAATCGGCCCATTCCAACGCAGATCTTGTTTTATCAAAAGTTTCCCAGGGTATTGGCTTACCGAAAACCAGACTGATCTCTTTGTCCTTTTGTTTGAACAACTCATCAACAAGATATAGCATTTCAATATTTGTTCTAAGCCCNAGTAGTTTTCTGAAATTGGCAAGATTGTAGAAAAAACTGGAGTTTCTGCCTGAGAAAAATGCAGGTACAACATCTCTCTTNTGCTGTATAGCCTTAGATATGAAGCTTTTATGCCATTGTAGATCCCTTATTATACCTCTTTTTTTCCTTGAACATAATCCTGCCGGAAAATAAAGAATCTGACAGTCGGACGAATATGCTTCCTCTATCATTCTGGCAGCATCTTTTGCCTGTGATCCGTGTTTATTTAGCGGAAGAAATATGCCTGACAGGTTTTTGATATTGGTAAGGATGTCGTTTACCGGAAATTTGATGTCATGGAAATATTTCGATAATTCATAAATAAATACAAGTCCGTCAGGTCCTCCAAGCGGATGGTTTGAAACAAATATATACCTGCCTGATTTTGGGATATTCTCACTACCTGTGACCTTGAATTTTATTTCAAAATGCTTTAGACCTGCCGCTATAAATTCAGAATCCCGAAGATGACCAAATTTTTTCATGAATTCATTCAATTCATCCTGATGTACAATTCTTTTCAGATAGTTTATGACAAAACCCGGTATTGTCCTGGCAAGAGCCGGATTCTTAGAATAGAGNACATTTCTGACGTCTATTTTCTGATTTTCTTCATTACCCGNTTGACTATCCATATTTCNGGTAATTTTTGTTACGGATTCAGGTTCAAATTTACCAAAAAAAAGACCGGATATGATATTTGGATTGGAATTCGACACCTCCNGCATCGCGATCAACAAATATGCATTCAACTACTCAGGTTACTGGGCTTTGACACTTCCATCGTCATATTATACAAATGTGCATGTAANCNGGCTACATTTTACTATCTGAAAGTTATTAACAAAAAATAAAAAATGTGGGGTAATGTGGAGTAAAGTGGATATTTATTTCTTATTTTAGCCGTTTAATTGGAAAAAGCGAGGATGGCCACATTTATAGGTGATTACACGTGCAAAGTTGATGTCAAAGGTAGAATAATACTTCCAGTGGCATTTAAGAAGCAGATGCCTGCTGATGCACAGGATCATTTTGTGGTTCGGAAGGATATCTTCGAGAATTGCCTTGTGCTCTATGCCATTGAAGACTGGAACAGGCAATTGGAGAAGATCAGGAAAAAACTAAACCCCTATAACCGTGAGCAAAATACGTTCCTCAGGAATTTTTATATGGGAACGGCAGAACTATCCCTGGATAACAATAACCGCATTCTTGTACCTAAACGATTAATGGATCTTATTGGAGCTGACAGGGATGTTATTCTTGCCGGACAAGATGGAAGGATAGAGATTTGGCCAGCTGACATTTATAACAAAATCGCTATGCCGCCTGAAGATTTTGCAAACCAGGCTGAAAAATTGTTGGGAACTATTAATGAGCCTTAACTATCATGGTTTACCATATCCCCGCATTGCTCAAAGAGAGTATTGACGGGCTGAACATCCAGCCCGATGGGATTTATGTCGATGTAACTTTCGGAGGAGGAGGCCATTCAACGGAGATTCTTAAACGTCTTAAGTCTGGCAAACTTATAGCTTTCGATCAGGATGAGGATGCCGCAATAAACACTACGGCTGATGATAGGTTCCTCTTTCTCCACCAGAATTTCAGATTTCTGAAAAATAATCTCCATTTCAATAACATCAAATCTATAGATGGCCTGATTGCCGACCTCGGAGTCTCTTTTCACCAGTTTGATGAACCGGAAAGAGGATTTACTTTCAGGCAGGATGCTCCTCTGGATATGAGGATGAACAAAACTGGTTCTGTTACAGCCGCCCACCTGCTTAAGACAATGGATGAGGCGACCCTTGCAGATATCCTTTACAGGTATGGGGAACTATCAGATTCAAGAAGGATCGCAAGGGAAATTGTTGCAGCCAGAGTCGCAAAACCAATGGAAACTGTTAACGACATCATTGACACGATAGGTAAGCTGGCTCCTTACCGGCAGGAACATAAATTTTACGCAAAGTTGTTTCAGGCATTGCGGATAGCTGTCAATCATGAAATCGACTATTTGCAGGAGATGCTTGAACAGGCTCTGTCAGTGCTAAATACAGGAGGACGACTCGTTGTCATCAGTTACCATTCGCTCGAAGACAGGGTGGTTAAGAATTTTATGAAGACAGGCAATTTTGAAGGAGAAGGGAAAAAAGACTTTTATGGTAATATAGAAACTCCTTTCAGAATTATAAACAGGAAAGGAACAACGCCTGGCGATGAAGAGGTCGCAATAAATAACAGGGCAAGAAGCGCGAGACTCAGGATAGCTGAAAAGATCTGACTAATGGAAGAGAAGAAGGAAAATATTAAGGAAAATACTAAGAAGCGTTTAAATACCGGAAGTTTCATTAAGGAGCTACTGAGTGGTAGTATGGTTTCTGAAAAGATCATACTTAAAAATCTTGGGTATGTTTCCCTGATAACTCTTCTTGCTGCAATATACATTGGAAACAGGTTTCATGCTGAAAAAATAACGAGGGAAACAACAAGGCTTCAAGGTGAAGTTAAAGATCTGAGAGCAGAGTCCCTTTCAACCTCCGCCGATCTGATGTATATAAGTAAGCAGTCTGAAGTATTCACTATGGTAAGGGAAAAAGGGCTGTCCCTTGAAGAGATGAAGACTCCACCCTATAAACTTTTGGTCGATAAGAAGTAAATGAAATGGCAGCAAGGGATGAAATAGTATGGCGCGGTGGTCTGGTATATTTTGCAATTGGATTGCTGGCTGTTGCTTTGCTCGTGCGTATCCTTATTCTGCAATATGTTCAGAGGGGTAAATGGGCAGATATGAGTGAGAAATATGTCTATAAAACTGCAGAGATGCCTGCAAACAGGGGTGATATACTTACAAGCGACGGACGCCTCCTGGCAAGTTCAGTTCCATACTATACAATCTACATGGATACCCGGAGTAGCGGAATGGCATCCTCTACATGGTCAAACGGAATCAGTGGGTTATCAGCTGGCCTGGCTCGATTTTTAGGAGTACGGTCGGCATCAGGTTGGAGATCAGCAATAGCAGAAGCCCGGAAAAAGGGCGATCGGTATTTCCTGATACAACGGAAAGTTGACTACGAAACTCTTAAGAAGTTGAAAGAACTACCAATATTCAAAGAGGGTCAGTATAAAGGTGGAATGGTAGCTCAGGCTGAAAACAGACGAATACTTCCAAATAGTGACCTTGCTTCACGTACNATTGGCTATCTCAATCTGGGAAGTGAAGGAAATGAAGTTGGAGTCGAGGGAGCATTTGATAAAGATCTGGCAGGTAAAAATGGGGTTGCAGTGAAACAAAGGCTTACCGGAGGCGACTGGATAATAGTTGAGGGTCCGAACAGTGTGGAATCAAGAGATGGAAATGATGTGATAACTACTCTGGATCTCGACTTGCAGGATGTTGCTACTACTGCCCTTCTGAACCAGCTCAGGAAAAATGATGCTGATCATGGCTGCGCGGTCCTTATGGAAGTTTCAACTGGAAATATTAAAGCAATCGCAAATCTTGGACTTCAGAGCGATGGGGACTATCATGAAACATATAATTATGCTTTAGGAGAGAGCACCGAGCCGGGTTCAACCTTTAAGCTTCCGTCTCTTATGTCTGCAATAGAGGACGGTGTCATTGATACTGGTGATATTGTCGATACTGGCACCGGCACTGTGAAATACTACGACAAGATTATCAGGGATACAAAAGAGGGTGGTAACGGCAAAATAACAGTTAAGGAGGTCTTTGAAAAATCATCCAACGTGGGAATAGCCAAACTTATCTACGATCATTACAAAAATAACCCTAAAGATTTCGTGAACAGGCTTTATGCGATGAGACTGAATAAACCGCTTGATCTGCAACTTAAAGGCGAAGGGGAACCGTTGATAAGATATCCGGGGGATAAACTCTGGTCAGGTCTTTCACTCCCGATGATGTCTCATGGGTATGAAGTGCAACTTACTCCCCTGCAGATTCTTACATTCTATAATGCGGTGGCAAATAATGGCAGAATGATGCGTCCGTTATTTGTGACTAAAATAATGAGAAACGGAAGCGTTATCAAGAGCTACGAACCTGAAGTCATAATAAACTCAATAGCATCCCGCTCAACAATACGAAAAGCAAAAAAGATGATGGAGGGTGTTGTTGAACGTGGTACTGCAACAAATCTCAGAAATGCTAATTACAAAATAGCAGGAAAAACAGGAACTGCACAGATAGCGAGGGATAAGTATGGTTACAAGACCGGAGCCAGGGTGTCTTACCAGGCCTCTTTTGTCGGATACTTTCCTGCTAACAACCCCCTGTATTCCTGTATTGTTGTAGTTAATGCCCCATCAAACGGAGTCTACTACGGAAATCTGGTTGCCGGAACAGTCTTCAAGGAGATTTCCGATAAGGTTTATGCAACAAGATTTTTCAGGGATTACAGGCCTGAAAATAAAGATGATATAAAACCATCTGCACCTGATGCCGGTAATGGATACAGGGCTGATATTAATGAAGTACTGAAAAATCTTGATGTTCGATACCGCCGGACTTCAGATGAAGATTGGGTCGCTACACACGAAAGAGGGGATACTGTAAGCCTTACAGGTGTGAAGATTCAGGCTGGTCTTGTACCCGATGTGAGAGGAATGAGTTTGCGTGATGCGCTCTACCTTCTCGAAAACTCAGGGATAAGAGTAAGATACAGTGGTAAAGGAAGGGTGCAGAGACAATCTCCTGAACATGGAGCCAGGTACTTTGGTGGAACAGTCGTTTCTCTTGAGATGAATATGTGAAATGATGAAGATTGAAGAAATATTAAACGGAATTGAAGTTGTTTCAGTAACAGGAACAAAAAACAGAGCTATAACCGGTATTGAATTTGATTCGCGTAAAGTTAAAAAAGATTCACTTTTTGTTGCAATCAAAGGATATAAATCTGATGGACACGATTTTGTTAATTCAGCTATTGCNTCAGGNGCTTCNGNTATTATATGCGAAATACTTCCTGAAAAACCCGATAAAAATATTTGCTGGATAAAAACCGGTGATTCAGCAAAAGCCCTCGGTTTGGCGGCCTCTAACTTCTTCGGAAACCCTTCCCGTTCTCTTAAGCTGGTTGGAGTTACAGGAACAAACGGAAAAACAACAATTGCTTCACTTCTCTACCGGATGTTTCTGCAACTGGGATATAAATGCGGATTGTTTTCAACAGTATGTAATTATATTAATGAAAAGGAACTGGAAGCAACACATACAACACCAGATCCGGTTCAGCTAAATAGNCTGTTGTCACAGATGGTCGATGAGGGATGCGACTTCGCATTTATGGAAGTCAGCTCTCATTCTGCCCATCAGAAAAGGATTNCAGGACTAAAGTTTGCAGGAGGTATTTTCACTAACCTTACTCACGACCATCTCGATTATCATAANACGTTTGAAAATTACCTCGCGGCGAAGAAAAGNTTCTTTGACTCANTGCCCGCGGAGGCATTTGCTCTGGTAAACCTTGATGACCGTAATGGACGGGTTATGCTTCAGAATTGCAAAGCAAGTCATTACACATTTTCTGTGCAGACAATGGCCGATTACCGTTGTAATATTATTGAGCAGNGTTTNGAGGGTATGGAATTAAAGATTCAGGGCGAAGAGGTATGGACAAGGTTTATAGGCGCTTTTAACGCTTCAAATCTGCTTGCNGTTTATGCTGCTTCGGAACTTCTTGGCGCTGCAAAAAAAGAGATACTCACCATTCTCAGCGATTTGNATTCTGTTTCCGGAAGACTTGAGGTTATCAAATCTCCGGGAGGTATTTCGGGCATTGTAGATTATGCACATACCCCTGATGCTCTTTTAAATGTGATNGATACAATTAATAAGATACGGGAGGCCGGTGTTCATCTTATCACAGTTGTTGGTGCCGGAGGGGACCGCGATCGTACAAAGCGCCCAAAGATGGCAGCAATATCTGCGGAAGGAAGTGATAAAGTAATCCTTACTTCAGATAATCCCAGAACAGAGGATCCTGAGAAGATTCTCGATGAGATGGAAACCGGAATAACCCCGGATCTAAAAAGAAAAACTCTGAGAATAACCAACAGGCATGAAGCAATTAAAACAGCAGTAATGCTTGCAAACGATGGAGATGTGGTACTCATTGCCGGGAAAGGGCATGAGACTTATCAGGAGATTATGGGAGTGAAACATCACTTTGACGACAGGGAAGAATTGAGAAACGCATTATTACTTAAATAAAACAGGGGGAAAATGCTTTACTATTTATTTCAATATTTTGAATCACTTAATTTCCCGGGAGCCAGGTTATTTACATTCATCTCATTCAGGTCGGCTGCTGCTGTTATCACTTCTCTTATTATTTCACTTCTGATAGGCAAAAAGATCATTCAATATCTTCAGAGAAAGCAAGTTGGAGAGCTTGTCAGGAATCTGGGACTAGAGGGACAATACCAGAAACAAGGAACCCCTTCAATGGGAGGAATCATAATTTTAGCGTCAATTATAATTCCGACTCTTCTATTCGCTAAACTAGGGAATATTTATATCATTCTGATGCTGATAACAACAATCTGGCTTGGGCTTATCGGATTTCTTGATGACTATATTAAAATATTTAAAAAGAACAAAGAGGGACTGGCCGGAAGGTTCAAGATTGCTGGTCAGATAGTCCTCGGAATAATTGTCGGGTTAACTCTGTTTTTTAGTGATGAGGTCAGAATTGTGGAGAAAGTTAACGTTGCCAATCTTACATTAAGAGAAAGGCATGAGTTTATCAACCCTTTTATACAGATTCCTGAGCATGGTGAGATTTCTATGGAAAGAAAGTCAACAAAAACAACCATCCCTTTTGTAAAAAATAATGAGTTTGATTATGCCTGGCTGGTATCATTTATCAATGATGCCCAGAGGCGACCATATACCTGGATTGTATTCGTGATAATAGTAATATTCATTGTCACTTCGGTTTCAAATGGGGCAAACCTCACTGACGGACTTGATGGACTTGCAACAGGGACTTCGGCAATAATAGGAACGGCACTTGCAGTGCTTGCCTATGTTTCCAGTAACATCATTTATGCCCAATATCTTCAGATAATGTATATCCCGGGTACTGAGGAGCTTGTTGTTTTTGCAAGCGCCTTTATCGGAGCTACAATAGGATTTCTGTGGTACAACTCATATCCGGCACAGGTTTTTATGGGTGATACGGGCAGCCTCGCACTTGGTGGTATCATAGCTGTATTTGCCATAATAATAAGAAAGGAACTTTTAATCCCGATACTTTGTGGGATATTTCTCATTGAAATCCTGTCTGTTTTACTGCAGGTGAGCTGGTTTAAAAGGACAAAAAGAAAATACGGCGTAGGAAGAAGGATCTTCCTGATGGCGCCACTTCATCACCATTATCAGAAAAAAGGTTTTCCCGAACCAAAGATTGTTATCCGGTTCTGGATTGTGGCAATAATTTTGGCTGTAATAACTATTGTGACACTTAAGATAAGATAGTAAAATGAACAAGAAGATTGTAATACTAGGGGCAGGGGAAAGTGGTGTCGGATCAGCAGTGCTTGCACAAAAACATGGGTTCGATGTTTTTGTCTCTGATAAAGGTCAGATAAAAGAATACTATCGGGAAATTCTTGAAAAATACAGGATTAAGTGGGAAGAAGGAACTCACAATGAATCAATTATACTTTCAGCAGATGAGATTATTAAGAGTCCCGGAATACCTGAAAGTGCCCCGATAATAAAAAAGATCCGCGAGAAAGGCATACGGGTAATATCAGAAATTGAATTCGCCGGCAGATATGCCAAAGGTATAAAGATCTGTATCACAGGGAGCAATGGTAAAACAACTGTGACTAANCTCATCTATCATATTCTGAAAAAAGCCGGAATGAATGCAGCGATGACCGGCAATGTAGGTAACAGTTTTGCAATGGCTGTAGCGGAAGGATCATACGATTATTATATAATTGAACTGAGCAGTTTTCAACTTGACGGGATGTATGAATTCAAGGCTGATATAGCGATATTAATGAATATTACACCAGATCATCTCGACAGATACGATTACAAGCTTCAGAACTATATAGATTCAAAATTCAGAGTAACTCAAAACCAGCAAAAGGATAATTTCCTGATTTATTGGGAAGGAGATCCGATCATAAAAACTGAATTATCCAGGAAAAAATTTGNGATGACTCTCTTGCCTTTTTCTGATGAAATAAAGGAAGGCATGGCTGCTTATATCGAAAACGATGAATTGATAATTGATTACCAAAATAAAACTAACATTATGACCATTCATGATTTTGCGCTTAAAGGTCGTCACAACACCTACAACTCAATGGCAGCAGCCATTGCCGGTAAGGTTCTTAATATCCGCAAGGGGGTAATCAGAGAAAGCCTCGCTGATTTTCAGGGAGTTGAACACCGACTGGAACCGGTCATTACTGTTTGTGGTATTAATTTCATTAACGATTCAAAAGCTACAAATGTTAATTCAACCTGGTACGCTATTGAGTGTATGGAAAACAATATAATATGGATTGTTGGAGGAGTTGATAAGGGAAATGATTATTCAGAGCTATTCCCGGTAGTTAAAAAGAAGGTAAAAGCAATAGTTTGCCTCGGAAAGGATAACAAAAAAATTGTCGAGGCTTTTAAAGATAAGGTCCCCACTATTGTGGAAACAACTACCATGGAAGAAGCTGTAAGAGCTTCATATTATCTCGCAAAAAAAGGTGAAACGGTACTTTTATCACCTGCATGTGCAAGTTTTGATCTTTTCAAGAATTACGAAGACAGGGGTCGTCAGTTTAAACAGGCAGTAAGGAATCTATAATCAATATATTAATGCAACAAGGCTGGCTTACTAAGACATTTAAAGGAGACAAGGCGATATGGGGTCTTGTGGCTCTTTTTATGATCTATTCACTATTAGCTGTTTACAGCTCTTCAGTAGGTGTAGCCTTTATGAAATATGGAGGAAATACAACATACTTTCTTAAGAGTCAGTTTTTTATGCTGGTATTAAGTCTGGTTATAATCGTTGTTGTTCATTACCTTCCATACAGAATTTACTTTTCCATGGCAGGGTTGATTCTTATCGTAGCTGTTGGATTACTGGTTTTGACTTTTGCATTTGGATCGAGGGTTAATGAGGCAACCCGCTGGATAGTAATTCCAGGCACAGGATTTAAACTTCAGACATCAGATGTTGCCAAGGTGGCGCTTGTGCTTTATCTGGCACGATCTCTGGCAAAATACCAGAATGAGTTGAATAATTTCATGCTGGTATCAAAGTATTTTATTTTCCCAGTTGGCATTGTCTGTGGCCTTATCCTGCCAGAAAACCTCTCTACATCACTCATGATATTTGGAATGAGCATGATAATAATGTTCATTGGCAGGGTCCCTCTCAAATTTCTTTTTGCTTATGTTGGGTTGGGAGTAGTTGCAGTTATACTCTTTGCC
>JGI24132J36420_10001491_pt1 | contig 10604 bp, 9 predicted proteins | sample BarGraNGADG00212_3_FD_36420 | JGI IMG/M metagenome (IMG submission 36420) | reverse complement strand
CGGTAACGAAGGCCTTGGCGAAGGCGGCGTCGTCGAGGAGTCCGTCGGCGGCGAGCCGATCGATCGTCGCGTCGACCACGTCGGCGGGGTGGCCCTTTGCCGCGAGCCGCTGAGCGAGTTCAGCTCGGGAGCGAGCGCGATGACCGAGCAAGCGATACGCGTCGGCGTTGATGCGCTCGCCGGCAGCTTCGCTGTGCAGCAGGTCGAGATCGCCGTCCTCAAGCTCGCGGCCGGCGAACAAGTGCCATTTGGCGACCAGCGCCTCGCTGACGACGCAAACGAAGGCGCCGTCGACGTGGAGTCCGATGTGCCCGCGGCGAGTCGCGCGCAGGGCCGTCACAGTCGGCATGGTCTTCGCCGCCGTTGACGGCTCGCGCTCAGCCGACCTCGGTCGGCTCAGCGCTGTCGGCCTTGGCGGCCGCCGGAACGGCGGCTTCAGCCGACGGGCCGGCCCATACGACCGCCGGCAGGCCGGCTTTGTCACGGATCGCCGTCTCGATCGCCTGGGCGATGTCGAGGTTCTCCTTGAGGAACGCTTTGGCGTTGGCCCTGCCCTGCCCGAGCCGCTCGTCGTCGTAGCTGAAGAAAGCGCCGCTCTTCTGGACCACCTCGTATTGAACGCCGAGGTCGACGAGCGACCCCTCGCGGGAAATACCGCTGCCGTACATGATGTCGAACTCGGCCTGCCGGAACGGTGGCGCAACCTTGTTCTTGACGACCTTGACGCGGACGCGGTTACCGATCGCCTCGGTGCCGTCCTTGAGAGTCTCGATGCGACGGATGTCGAGGCGGACCGTCGCGTAGAACTTGAGCGCCTTGCCGCCGGTCGTGGTCTCCGGGTTGCCGAACATGACGCCGATCCTCTCGCGCAGCTGGTTGGTGAAGCAGGCGATCGTGCCCGACTTGCTCAGCGTGCCGGCGAGCTTGCGCAGAGCTTGGCTCATGAGGCGGGCCTGGAGGCCGACGAAGCTGTCACCCATCTCGCCCTCGATCTCGGCGCGCGGTGTGAGCGCTGCTACCGAATCGATCGCGACGATGTCGACGGCGCTGCTGCGGATGAGCATCTCGGCGATCTCCAGCGCCTGCTCGCCGTAGTCTGGCTGCGACACAAGGAGGTCGTCGATGTTGACGCCGATCGCCCTCGCGTACGCGGGGTCCATCGAGTGCTCGGCGTCGATGAAGGCCGCCGCACCGCCGAGCCGCTGCGCCTCGGCAATGAGGTGGTAGACCAAGGTGGTCTTGCCCGACGATTCGGGGCCGAAGATCTCGACGATGCGCCCGCGTGGGATGCCGCCGACGCCGAGCGCGATGTCGAGGCCGAGCGACCCCGTGGGCACGACGCGCACGTCTGCGTCGGCGGCCTGGGCGCCCATGCGCATGATGCTTCCCTTGCCGAATTGGCGTTCGATCTGGGTTACTGCGGCCTCAAGAGCTTTGTCTTTGTCCAACGCGGTGGGCTCCTCTCACTTTGCCGGGAAGACGGCGAGAGGAGTATGCACGGCACCGCCCCTCTCCAGGACGCTAGTATAGAGGATGAACTCGGACAGACAAAACTGCCCGACGTTGACGTTTTGCAGGGCAAAAGGGTGACCTGGACGGCGGAAACGGGCGACCGTCAGATGCGGCAGGTAGGCACGTCGCTCCGGCTTGTAGAGGCCCGTGCCGGAGAGTGCCTCGGAGATCGCCGATTGCACGCCGTGCAGCTCCCGCGATGGCTCTTCGACGAGCAAGGCAAGCACGCGCTTGGGGCCGCGCTCGGGCAGGAAGACGGCATCCCCAAGCGTCACCATGATCGGCGGCATAACGATCGGCGCGAGCGCGGCAGCAGATCCGGACCGCGCTCGCGCTCGATGTCGCCGAGAAAGCACAAGGTGATATGCAGGGCATGGGCGACGCGCAGACCGGCCTCGGCGGAGAGCGTCGCGCGTTGCCATTCGTGCACGGCGTCTTCGACTGGCCGCGGAAGGTCGCAGGCGATGAACACGCGCGCCTTCGGTGTCGACCAGAGCAGGCTCACGGCGCCAATGATTCGCGGAGCAGATGGAGCGCCGCCGTCACGGTCGCGGCGCGCACGGCTTCACGATTGCCGGGCAGGATCGTGCGCCGGACGGTCGTTCCCTCAGGTCCGGCGCAGCTCACGAACACCAGCCCTACCGGCTTCTCGGCGCTGCCTCCCGACGGCCCGGCGATGCCGGTCGTCGCCAACCCGAAGGTGGCGCCGGTCGCCTGCCGGGCACGTTCGGCCATCGCCGTTGCCGTCTCGGCGGACACGGCGCCATGCTCACGTAGCGTCTGCGCGGGCACTCCGAGCAGCCGCAGCTTAGCCTCGTTGGCGTAGGTGACGACGGCGCCGACGAAGTAGTCGGAGCTGCCCGGGCGATCGGTGAAGCGCGCGGCGAGCAACCCTCCCGTGCAGGACTCGGCTGCCGAGACTGTCTGAGCCCGGCTGCGCAGCGTCTCGGCGACGATCTCATCAACGCTGCGACCGTCCGTGCTGAACACCGGCAGATCGGCCGCCAACTTGGCGACGATGGCATCGGCTTCGCCAAGCGCCTCGCGCTCGTCCACATACGTCATCGAGACGGCGATCTCGCCAAGCTGCGCGGTCACGCCGATCTCGACGCGGTCATGCGCCACGCCCTCGAGTGCCGGCACCACCTGCATCTCTCCCACGCCGTAGATGCGCACCACGCGCCGCTGCGTCTTCGGTGCCACACCGCTCGCCGCCAGTTCCGCGATCACGTCCGGCCACATCGCCTCGAGCTCGGTGGGCACCCCGGGAAGCACGACGACGGTCGTCTCCCTCTCGGACAGTATGTAGCCGGGAGCGAGACCGGCGGGCGGCACGACCCGGCTGCCCGCCGGCAGGAGTGCTTGTTGGTGAGTTTGCGTCATCACCGTCTCCGGATCGACGCCACGTCGCTCACAGACGGCCCTGGTGCGCTCTTCGACCATGCGCAGGGCATCTGGGTCCTGCCACAGCCTACGACGGAGCACGGCGGCGACAACGGCCGTGGTGAGGTCGTCGTGCGTGGTGCCGAGGCCGCCACAGACGACGAGGACCGCCGGGTGAAGGTCGAGCAGCTGTTTGAGACCGGCGGCGATGAGGCGCTCGTCGTCACCGGCAAAGATCTCGGTGGCGACACGAAAGCCGTGCTCGGCGAGCGAGGCACTGAGGAAGTAGCCATTGCGGTCGCGCACCCGCCCATCAAGCAGTTCGCTCCCGGTCAGCAGGATCACAGCTTCAGGCAGACGTGTCATCGGGGCGTTCCTCCCGGTACTCGCAGGCGGTCGCGGGCACTGATGAAGTACTGCAGCCCGGAGACCACGGTCAGAATGACGGCCGTATAGATGAGGACGTACTCGACCGCCGTGTAGTGGGGCAGCCGATAGTGAGGCACGAGCAAGAAGAGAACGGCGGCGATCTGGCTGACGGTCTTGAGCTTGCCCAGCCGGTCGGCGGGGATGGCGACGCCCTGGGCCACCCCGACGAGCCTGAGCACGCTGACGGCGAGTTCGCGCGCGATGATCACCATCGCCACCCACGACGGCAGGCGATCAAGCTCGACGAGGGCGATCAGCGCTGCCGAAACGAGCAGCTTGTCGGCGAACGGGTCGAGAAACTGGCCGAGGGCGGTGACCTGGTTCTGTGCGCGCGCGACGTAGCCATCGAGCTTGTCGGTAAGTGCAGCGATCGTGAACACCGCTGCGGCGAGAATGTCGCCATGCGGGAGCCGCGAGAAGAGCACCACGATGAAAACGGGGATGAGCAGGATGCGCACCACGGTGATCGTGTTGGCGGCGTTGAGCATTCAGTCCGTCCTCGCGGTCAGATCGAATCCGACGGTGCCGTCGACGGTCGCCGTCACGAGCTGGCCGCGGCGCAGGCCGACACCGGTCACATAGGTGACGCCATCGACATCAGGTGCCTGTGCCGCGATTCTACCAACTCCCTCGCCGCGGCCGCCACGGCAACCACGCTCGACGAGCACTTCGAGACGACGACCGACGAGGCCGGACCAGTAGTCGGCGGCAGCCTCTTCGATGACGTGCGCGAGCAGCGCTGCGCGTTGCTCGCGCACGTCGACCGGGACCTGATCGCCCAGCGAAGCCGCGGGTGTGCCCTCCTGCGGGTCGAACGGGAACACGCCGGCTACTGACAGGCGCGCCTCGCGGACGAACTCGACGAGCCGCGCGAAGTCGACGTCGTCCTCTCCCGGAAAGCCGGTGATGAAGGTCGAACGCAGGGCAACACCGGGCAGCGCTGCTCGCACCCGTGCGAGCAGCGCCATGAAGGACTCGGCGTCGCCGCCTCTGCCCATGCGCCTGAGCACGCTCGCGGACGCGTGCTGGAGCGGCAGGTCGAGGTAGTCGACGGCGGACCGGCCGATCGCCGCGAGCAGCTCATCGGTGATGCCGTCCGGCTGGAGGTAGAGCAGGCGGATCCACGCCGGTCCGAGCGCGGCGAGGTCAGCGAGCAGACGAGGGAGGCCGCCGTATCCGGGCGCGTCGTAGCGGGACACGTCCTGGCCGACGAGGACGAGCTCGCGGCTGCCGCGCGCCAGCGCGCTCTCGGCGAGCGCGAGAATGTCCTCAGGGGGTGTGATCGCGTACCTTCCCTTGATCAGCGGGATGGCGCAGAACGTGCATCGCCGGTCGCACCCGTCCGAGACCTTCAGGTAGGTATGTAACGAGCGGCGGCGTCTGGCGGGTGCCGGCGGCGCACGACCGCCGCCGCTCAACTCACGCAGCTTGCCGAGCAGCGGGTCGATCTCGAAGCCGCAGAGCACGTCCACATCCGGCAGCTCACGCGCGAGCTCGTCCCGATAACGCTCGACAAGGCAGCCGATCGCGGCGACTTCGGCGCCGCGCGAATGTGCGGCCGCACATGCCACGAGCAGCGCCTCGATCGACTCCTCTTTCGCCGGGTCGATGAAGCCGCAGGTGTTGACGACCACCAGATCGGCGATCTCCGGCGGGGCCACGCTGTGGCCGGCTGCGGCCAGCGTGCACTCGAGCCGCGCCGAGTCCGCCTCGTTCTTCGGGCAGCCGAGTGTGACGATCGCGAAGCTGGCGGGGTCCAGAGCGATCAGCGGTAGTTCGTGAACTGCAGCGGCAAGCCGAAATCACCGTCACGCAGTGCCTGCATCGCCGCCTGCAGCTCGTCCTTGCTGGCCGAGAACACGCGCAGTGAATCGCCCTGGATCGCCACCCTGACCTTCTTGAAGCGCTGGCGCACGAGCTTGTTCATCGCTTTCGCCTTGTCTTCGGGGATGCCCTGTGCCAGGACGACGCGCTGGCGCACGCTGCCGCCCAGGGCGTCCTCGGCCTTGCCGTACTGGAGGGCCTTGAGCGGCACCTTGCGCCGCACGAGTTTCTCTTCGAGCAGATCGACGACCGACTTGAGCTTGCCACGATCGTCCGAGACGATCACGATCGCTGCGTCCTCGAGCGTGACCTTGCTCACGCTGTGCTTGAAATCGTAGCGCGTCGCGATCTCCTTTTGCGCAAGGTTCACGGCGTTGCGCACTTCGTTGAGATCGACCTCGGAGACGACGTCGAATGAGAAGTCCTTGGCCATCAGAGCCCCTGACCCCCGTGCTCGAGATGCGATACTGCGTGGGACCCACTCCCGGCAACTGCTTCAGTGCGCCACCGTTGATCCTGACGCTGAGATACGGCGGGTTGGCGACCCGGAGGTCGACCGGGCCGGTGCTCGACAAGGTCATCGACTGGCCGTCGGCCAAGGTCGCGGTCTGCACTTTGGTCCCGCTCGCCGTCGTCACGGTGGCCTGCAGCCACGAAGCGCCGCCCTTGGCGCTGAGGACGAGGACGATCGCCTTCTTGGCGGTGGCCGAAGCCGTAGGCTTCGGCTTGACGCTGTGCGACGCAGACGGATGCGGCGACGAGCTCTTGATGCCCAAGGCGCCGGGTCGCGTCGGCGGCGTCGTCGTGGGGCGGGAGCCGATACTCAAGATGTACAGCACGGCGATGATCAGCAGGGCGACGATGGCCACGAACAGCAGATTGTTGCGGCGCCTGTGATGCGGTGGACGGCCGAGCGCCGAAGAGCCTCCGAAGGGCTCNTGATCCTCGCGCGGCATCGCTCGCGACCGGTACTCGTCGATGATCACGTCGGCGTCGAGACCGAGGTAGACGGCGTACGTGCGCAGGAAGCCCTTCACGTAGGTCGAGCCGGGCATCACCTCGAAGTCCTCGTTCTCCATCGCCTGGATGTACTTGACGCGGATCTTCGTGTCGTCCTCGACCTGCTGCAGCGTGAGCTTGCGGCGTACGCGCGCCTCGCGCAGTGTGGTGCCGATCTCAAACACTCAGGGTCACCCTCGTTTCACATGCGGCAGCCGGACGTACAGTCTAGTACATGCGGGCCACCCAAGGACACACGCGGCCCGCTGCGGTCAGAGCCCCTCGTCCTCCCGATCGACGCTGGCGGCCGGCGCGGGTTCGCCGCCGGCGATGCCGGCGAGCACCGCGCCGAGGTCGCCCTCGTTGATCAGGACGTTGCGCGCCTTGCTGCCGTCATAGCCACTGATGATGCCCATGCCCTCCATGATGTCGACCAGACGGCCGGCGCGCGCGTAGCCGACCCGAAGCCGGCGCTGGAGCAGCGCGACGGACGCGGCGCCGGTGCTCACGACGGTCGTGATCGCGTCGGCGAGGAGTTCGTCTTCGCCGGCCCCGGTGTGACCGACCTCGCCCTCCGCGCCGGCGGGCCCCTCGAGGAGGTCCTCACGGAATTCCGGTGATGCCTGCGCCTTCCAGTGCTCCGTGATGAGCTTCATCTCGCCGGGCGACATGAAGGCGCCCTGCACGCGCAGCATGCGCGAGCTGCCGAACGGATGAAAGAGCATGTCGCCGTCGCCGAGCAGACTCTCGGCGCCGCCAGTGTCGAGGATCACGCGTGAGTCCGTCTGCGACGACACAGCGAAGCCGATGCGCGAGGGGATGTTGGTCTTGATCATTCCCGTCACCACATCGACCGACGGGCGCTGCGTCGCGACCACGAGATGGATGCCGGCGCCGCGGCCGAGCTGGCCGAGCCTGATGATCGCGTCTTCGACTTCGGCCGGCGCGACCATCATCAGATCGGCCAGCTCATCGATGACGAGGACGATGTACGGCAACGGCACCTCTCCGGCGCGCTCGAGCTTCTTGTTGAGCTCGCGCAGGTTCTGGGCTGTGCCCGTGCGCGACATGCGCTCGTAGCGGGACTCCATCTCGCGCACGACGTTGGCGAGCACGTAGCTCGCGTTCTTCATGTTCGTCACGACCGGCGCCAAGAGGTGCGGCACGCCATCGAAGTGGGAAAGCTCGACCTTCTTCGGGTCGATCATGATCATCCGCACCTGGTCGGGCGTGGCGCGAAGCAGGATGGAACTGATGATGCAATTGATGCAGCCGCTCTTGCCGGAGCCGGTCGTGCCGGCGATGAGCACGTGCACCATACGCGCCAGGTCAGCGAGCACGGCCTTGCCGGTGATGTCCTTGCCCAGCCAGAAGGCCAGCGGCGATGCATTCGCCGGGAAGGCGCCGTAGATGTCGCCGAGACCGACGAAGTTGGGCTGCACGTTCGGCACCTCGACGCCCACCGCCTGCTTGCCGGGGATCGGCGCTTGCACGCGGATGTCGGTCGCGGCCAGCGAATATGCCAGGTCGTCCTTGAGCGAAGCGACGCGATTGACCTTGACGCCCGGCGCGAGTTGCAGTTCGTAACGTGTCACGCGCGGTCCGGAGACCGTATTGACGACCCGTGCGTCGACGCCGAAGTGACCCAGAGTCTCCCTCAGCCGCCGCGAAACCTCCTCGATCGTCGCCGGTGTCTCGCCGTGGCCTTCGCCGAGGCGCCGCAGCAACGACGGATCGGGCAGTGTCCACTGGCGGCGTTCGCCGACGGCGAACGCCAGAGCCGCCGCCTCGCCTTCGGGCGACTGAGAAACGGCCTCGGCCAGCGACAGCTGTCCGGCGTCAGCGGCGGCCTCGTCGGCCTGATCTTCGAAGTCGGTCGCACGGGCGTGCGGCGCAGGCGCCGCCACCGTGGCCGCACCGCCGCTGAAGATCTCCGGCAACTCGCGGGCGCCGTCGACGAAACGCGTGCCGTGGGTCGAGACGGCGAGACCGTACGCGTCGGACGCCGGTTCCGGCCACGGCAAGCCAGGGTCGTAGGGCTCCTCCGCGAACTGTTCGGCTGCGGTGCGCTTGCGTTCGGCGGCAGCACGGTCGGCGGCAGCACGGGCGGATTCGCGAGCCGCCCGCCCGGCGGCGGAGACGCCGCGCCGCGAGCGGCTCGCCCACAGTCCGAGCGAAGAGCCCGACACCAGCAGGAGACCGGCGATCGCGCAAGCGACGACGAGCACGTTCGTGCCGACGCGGCCGATCAACGATCGTGTGCCCGCCCAAAGCGTCTCGCCGACGACACCGCCGTGGCTGCGCATGTACGTCACCCCATAGAGCTGACGCGGCCGTGTCACGGCGAACATGCCGAAGCTGTTTGCGGCCGCAGCGAGGAGGAACGCGATGCAGAGCAGCGCGAGGCCGATGCCGAGAGGAGTCGACGGCCGGTTGCGCTCACCGCCGATCAGGAGAACGCCGATGTAGACGAGCGCCACCGGCGACAGGAACGTGAAGGCGCCGACCGACCAGCGCAGCGCGGCCGTGAGCCAGTCCCCCGCCAAGCCACCTGCCCAGCCGAGATACAGGACGAACACCAGGAACACGGCAACGGCGACGCAGGCGACGGCGCCGACCTCGCGACCGTGGCGTGTCTGCGGTCGCGGTTTGGAGTGGGCAGCGCGTGGGCGCGCTGGTCGTGCCGCGCCCGCGCGCCTGGTCCTCGATTTTGGGCGCGCTGCAGCCATGTCTCGCTATTCGACGGGCGGGGGTGAATCCCTAGCGCAGCCGGCGCTCAGACCTCGATGATCACGGGCATGATCAGCGGCCGCCGCTTGGTCTTCTTGTAGATGTACGAACCAAGCGTGTCGTGCACGTCTTCCTTGATCAGACGCTGGCCGGTGACGTGTTCGGCGGCAAGCTCCTCGAGGCGTTCCTCGAGCCGCTCTGCCGCCTCGGCAAGGATCTCCTGCTGGCGCTCGTCGTTGTAGAGGAAGCCGCGGGCGACGAGCTCCGGCGGCGCCAGCATCTCGCCGTTCTGCACGCCGACGGTGACGACGGCGATGAGGATGCCGTCGCCGGCGAGTTGTTGACGGTCGCGCAGCACGACGTGCTCGGCGTCACCGACCTCGTAGCCGTCGACGAAGACCATGCCCGCATGCACTTTGCCGGTGATCGCCGCGCCTTGAGCGTCGATCTCGAGCACGTCGCCGTTCTCGAGGAGGAAGATGCGGTCATCGCTGATGCCCGACTGGCGCGCGAGCTCGGCGTGCAGGTACTGGTGGCGGTACTCACCGTGCACCGGCAGGAAGAACTTCGGTTTGATCAAGTTGAGCATCATCCGCAGGTCGTCCTGTGCGGCGTGCCCGGACACGTGAACGCCGGTCGCCTCCCCGTAGATGACGCGCGCGCCCGACTTGAGCAGGCGATTGACCGTGTTCATGACGCTGATCTCGTTGCCGGGCACCGGGCGGGCCGAGATCACGACCGTGTCGCCCTTGCGAAGCGCGACTTGCGGGTGATCGTCGAAGGCCATGCGGCTGAGCGCCGACAGCGGTTCGCCCTGACTGCCGGTAGTGACGATCAGCAGTTCGTCGGGCGGGTACTCGTCGATCTCATGGAGCTTGATCATCGCGTCCTCGGGGACCGTCAGGTAGCCGAGGTTGCGCCCGATGTTGACGTTCTTGATCATCGAGCGTCCGGCGACGGCGAACGAGCGCCCGTGCAGGTGAGCGATCTGGACGGCCTGTTGCACGCGATGGAGATTCGACGAGAAGCAGGCGAGGATCACCCGCCCCTCGGCCTCGGCGAAGATCTGATGGAACGCCTGGCCGACCATGCTCTCCGAGGGCGTCGAGCCGGGCGTCTCGGCGTTGGTCGAGTCGGCGAGCAGCGCCAGCACACCGCGTTCGCCCAGCCGCGCCAGCTTGTCGACGTCGGTGATGCGACCGTCGATCGGCGTGTGGTCGAACTTATAGTCACCCGTGTCGATGATCGGTCCGAGCGGAGTGTCGACGATGATCGAGAGCGCGTCGGGCACGCTGTGACTCATCGCCGCGAACGTGATCGTGAACGGCCCGAGGTGGAGCACGGTCTCACCGTCGACCTCGTTGATCTGCGTCTTCTTGAGCAATCCGTGTTCGTCGAGCTTGGACTTCGCGAACGCAAGCGTGAGACGGCTGCCGTACACCGGCACGTTGAGCTGCCGGAGGATGAAGGGGAGCGCGCCGAAATGGTCTTCGTGGCCGTGCGTGATGAGGAACGCAAGCACGTCGTCGGCGCGCTCCTTGAGGTACGTGACATCAGGGAGAACGAGGTCGATGCCGAGCATCTCGTCGCGCGGAAAAGCGAGGCCNCAGTCGAGCACGACGATCTTGCCGCCATACTCGATCGCGGTCATGTTCTTGCCGATCTCCCCGAGGCCACCCAGGGGGACGATCCTTACTGCTTCATTCTTCATGTGATTCCTGACTGAT
>JGI24132J36420_10001490_pt1 | contig 10607 bp, 7 predicted proteins | sample BarGraNGADG00212_3_FD_36420 | JGI IMG/M metagenome (IMG submission 36420) | reverse complement strand
AGTGTGACTAAAGTCGTAGTCGCGAGGAGCGAGTCGCTGCATGCTGGCGATATACAACTCGGATCGGATCTCAATTGGGAGGAAAGTAATGGCGTCTGGAGCAGTGAGCTATCCCAACTGGAGGGAGAAAGTGGTCTTCTCGCCGGAAGGCCCTAGCCCTCAGGTTCTGCTGGTAGACGAGAAGGCGAAGGTGGTCGTGGCCGGTTTGCAAGCGGGCCAGAGCATCCCTCCCCACCCCGAGACACTGGGCGTGTTTCACTGCCTTGAAGGGACCGGGTGGATGACCGTGGACGGGGAGCGCATCNCATTCAACTCGGGCGCAATAGTGGTTGCCCCGGCTGGCACTTCACGTGGAGTGGANGCTGAGACTCAGCTCGCCTTTCTAGCGGTGCGGGTGCTCTGAGGGCAACCCGTTACAAGAGGAAACGGAGGGAGTCGCCCCCCCTCCCCGTAAGACATCGCGACCTGGCGCTACACGGCATGCGGCTGACCGCGTGTCGTGGGTGGCGCCGCACCGCAAGGATGNGGATGTCAGGCAGGGGAGCCGGCAAGTACAACGGCCGCGAGCCAGACTTCGTCTGTCGGGGCGAGAGGCTTTGAACCACCGGACTCAGCTTCCCGAGTGCCACGCCGGAGCATCAGGTGCGGCCTCGGTGCGCGTCGAGCCACGCGAGCGCACCCGTTGTCTGGTGCCACGCCGTCATCTGTTCGTCCGCGCAGGCGATGGCCTCGCTTTCGTCCCCGATGCCGATCGTGTCGGGCAACTCCCGCGGCAGCTTCTTTCTGCCCATCAGGTAGTCCGGAACGTGGGGGTTCTGCCTCTTCGCCTTCGCCAGCAGCCTTCTGGCCCGAGCCGTGTCGCCCTCGGTTCGAAAGGCATGGAGGGCACGACCGTACGCCCACTGCCCTGCGATGTCGGCCCGATAACGGTTCAGCAGTCTCTCGACCTGAAGCTCATGCCCGATTTCCAGCAACCAAGAGAGCAACAGGTAGCGTATCCCCAGATTGTCATTCGGGTTCAACCTCAGCATCTCCCAGAGTTGTTGGATAGCCTCGGATCGCCGCCCTAATTCCCACAGGGAGTGGGCAAGACCCAGCCGCGCGCGCATGTATGGCCGGGTCTCCAGGATGCCCCAGAATTGGCCAACATTCTTCTGGAACGATGCTCCTATGGCGCGCTCTCCTGCAGCCACTCCCTGGGCGTAGAGGTCCGCGGCCTCACCGGCTCCCCGCGCCGCGTCCTCGGCCAGCAAGACGTAAGCGTCGGCGCAGTCCGGGGAAATCTTGAGAGCCCTTCTGGCCAAACTGATCCGCGTTCGGGGACTCGGCTCCTCCCAGGCGTCGTAGGCCAGCTCCTGGGCCAGCTCCAACGGCGTGGGCACGTCACGAATGGGAAAGCCGCGATTGGCCGGCGCTCCCCGCAGAAGGTCACCGGCCTTCTCCACGAAACCGGGCCTCCTCTCCGACAGGAGGGTGGTGACGCCGGCCAAAGTCTTTGACACGGCATCGTGAATCGAGGCGGAGGGACCATTACCGGCCGCCGCCATCGAGATCTGCGCGCCGGTGTCGAAGTAGCGCGACTGCAGCTCCTTCCGTTGGCGAATATAGGCATCTATCTCCGGTGTCATGGACTCGGCCAGCGTCCACGATTGCAGACCGGCGTCCGCGAACCGGGCGTCAACCTTCAGAACGTCCTCCAGGGTGTCTGGGGCAACGTTAGTGAGGTAGGTCCCTCTACCCAGAAGGAGGATGGCCAGGTCCCAAGCCGGCGTCTCCCAGCTCCGCGCCTTGCGAAGGATCTGGTAGGCTGCGTCGGCCAGATCCCGATTCCGCGCGGCCACCGCGTTCGTGTCTCGCTTCCCTCGCGGCTCGAACCATCCCTCACAGTGGCCGGCTTCGCCGTCGAGCACACGAATCAGCAGCGAGTCCCCCGCTGCCGCCCGGTTTTCCGCCANATACCGNCGAAGATACTCCGGTATGGGGCAGCCCCAGACACCGCGACCGACGAACCCGAGGCTCAGGTCAACTTCCACGCCGTTCGGCAGCCGCATCCGAACAGGTCGATGGGACTCCCGCTTCCCGATCTCAAGGAACGAAGGCCAGAGGGCCTGGCGAAGCTCAGCGGGGTAAATCAGGGGGTGGGTCGTCAGATTCTTCTCGAAAAGCGGTTGTCGAAGCAGGCTGTCCTGAAGGAGATGAGGCAGATAGCCGTACTGGCCGTTGCCGAGGCTAACGAGCTGCTTCCCCTGCGATATGGCAGCGCGAATCGTCGCCTTCGGGTTCCGGGTGTTGACCACTCGACGCCGGTTCACGTCATCAAGGATTTCCTGAAAGGTGAGTGGACGTCGTGCGGATCTCAATGCCTCGTAAGTCAGGTCCGCGAAGCTGGGTTCCCCATTCTGTGCCACAGTCGCTCCCTCGCTGCCAGTTCATCCTGATGTGCACATGGTAGATTATACCCGTCTCGAGGGGGGGCTCCAACAGANNTGGCATACGAGCACTCTCGGTGCAGTAACGGCAGCCGAAATGCGGGGACCATGGAGGATGGCCGGGGACTGTGCCCTGGCCCGCGAGATGGCGGAGGACGCAACCATGGTGGACTCCCTGCTTCGATGCCCTGGCCGCCCTCGGCGATTGCCGGCAACCTGCAGCAAGGTCACTTGAGTCTTCGTTCACACGTCGGCTGTTCAGCCGTTGCGAGCAATGAGTTGCCCGTCTTTCCCGCCAACTAATGCTCCATCAATCCGGCTACTGATAGGTCTTCGTCAATATCCGGCCAGTGGATACCCACGCCTTTTCCGATCAATCTCCAATTCGATCTTTGCTCCGCTGTGGCGTCTCTCAACTTGGGGAACCACTCCAAGGGAACCCGCACCTCGCGTCCGTCTGACAGCCTCACCTGGAGCATGTCCCCGTCGAACGTCACGTCAACAGCCAGCGCCGTTGTCCATCTAACTGCCGAAGTACTCATCCCACTTCTCCTCGAACAGATCCCGATGCTCTTCCACCAGTTCCCTCAATTGCCTGACTTCCTCGGCAGTGTGCCCTACCGATCTCGCCAGTGCAATTGGATCCAACCAGAACTTGGCGTACTTGTCGGCGGTTTCCACGTGAATATGATGCAGCTCGTGACCCTCGTTGCTAAAGAAAAAGAAACGATGCCCACGAACCCGTAGCACGGTAGGCAAGTCTCACCGCCTCCTCAGCGATCCGTCCCGCCAGTTTTGAGGCGGATCTCTTTGTCCAAGATTATACCCTGGATGGCTTTGGTGGCGACGCCCATTCCTATCTCTCCGTGGCCAAGTTAAAGTAACCATCTGTGGCCAACAGTGGATATTTCCTGTTGGCCATTGACAGCTGTCGCTGCAAACGTCTGGACGAGCACGTGGGTCTTGGGGGACACTTGATCCAGACATGCAATTGGAGGTGTTGGTGAAGGGAACGCAGACCAGCACCAAACGCTGTTGACAGACTTCGAACTTGGTCCTATCGTGTAGATCATCTACCTTCTAGGCCAGCGACCCCGTATCAGCAGATCGGCAGCAACGGGAGGTCGACCATGGCACCATCATCCTTCCCCGATTTCTTTGCGGCAGCAAGCGGGTTCAAGCCCTATCCCTACCAAAGCCGCCTGGCAGACGAGCTCGACTCGCTCTCCCTTCTGCGAGTCCCCACCGGGGCCGGCAAGACTGCCGGGGTGACCCTCGCCTGGCTGTGGCGCCGGCACTTCCACCCCGATCTCGAAGTGAGGCGCATGACCCCGCGTCGCCTGGTTTACTGTCTGCCCATGAGGGTCCTGGTGGAGCAGACCCGCGATTGTACCGCCTCGTATCTGAGGCGACTCGGCCTCGCGGCCAACGACTCTATGACTTCCGCGGGGGACGCCGTGTCGCTCCACGTGCTGATGGGTGGAGACCAGGACAACGAGGAGCTTCTCACTCCTGAGCGGGAGTGCATCATCATCGGCACCCAGGACATGCTTCTCTCGCGGGCACTGAACCGAGGCTTCGGCCTCAGCCGCTTTCGGTGGCCAGCAGCCTTCGGGCTGCTGAACAACGACTGCCTCTGGGTCTTCGACGAGATACAGTTGATGGGTGTCGGCCTCGAGACTTCATCCCAACTGGCAGCCTTCCGGGAGAAGCTTGGGGGCGTCGGGCCATGTGCCAGCCTCTGGATGTCAGCGACCCTTCAACCGGACTGGCTGAGGACTGTCGACCATGGCACCATTGAGATGGGACAGGTGCTGGAACTCTCCCCGGAAGACAAATCCGAGGAGCGGCTGGCCCAACGGCTCGACGCCTTCAAACGGTTGGAGCGGATGGGCAACGCCGCCGACCCCAAAGCTCTTGCAGGCCGCATCCTGGCGGAACACCGGCGGGGCACACGGACTATGGCGGTGGTGAACACAGTGGCCCGGGCCAGGGCGATCCACGGTGCCCTGACTTCGATGACTGCCGGCAAGCGGAAAGACGGCGAAGTGTCGCAAGACCATCCGGAAGTGCTGCTGATCCACTCGCGCTTCCGACCCGCGGACCGGCGCGCCCTGGTCGAGAAGCTGATCTCTCCACTGCCGGCAGATGGCGTTGGGCGGATCGTGATTTCAACTCAGGTGGTCGAAGCCGGTATTGACGTTTCTGCAACGACACTCATCACCGATCTCGCCCCCTGGTCCAGCCTGGTCCAGCGGTTCGGGCGCTGCAACCGGGAGGGGAAGGATGCGCAGGCGCGGGTCTTCTGGATCGATCTCGACAGCAAGAGCGCCGCGCCCTATCGAGCCGAGGATCTGACAGCAGCCCGCGAGCTGCTGCAAGCCCTGGAGGGGAAGCAGGTCGGGCCATCAGCCCTGCCGGAGGTACCCCTGGAGCGCGAAGAGCACCGGGTCATCAGGAGCAGAGACCTGGTGGGACTGTTCGACACGATGCCCGACCTGTCCGGGAACGACGTGGACGTCTCCCGCTTCATCCGAGACGGCGATGAACTGGATGTCCAGCTCTTCTGGCGGCCGTTGGGCGAGAAGGAGACGCCGCCCGAGCACCTACCCAGGCCACGGCGAGAGGAGCTGTGCGCCGCTCCGGTAGGGGAAGTACGGACGTTCGTGGAGGCGGCAGGACGGGGTGATGCCGCTGCCAGGCGGACGAAGGCGGGTGGGCTCGCCTGGATGTGGGATCAGCTGGCCGAGCGATGGCGAAGAGTCCGGCCGGGCGAGATCCGCCCGGGCCAGCTTCTGATGCTGAGGGCCGCCGATGGGGGCTACTCCAGGGAGACAGGCTGGGATCTTTCTGTCACTGGGCCCGTCGATCCGCTGCCGCCGTCTGGCGGCGAGGAGCCGCCGGAGGGGACCGCCAGCGACCCTGCTACCTTCGCTCCTGGCGCCTGGCGAACGCTGGCGGGGCACTGTGACGACGTGGTGGCGGAAGTCGACCGGGTGATCGAGGCCATGCGGGAGCTACCACTCGAAGAGGGGTGGCGAATTGCTCTGCGTCTCGCGGCACGCTGGCACGACGCCGGCAAGAGCCATCCCGTATTCCGCGAAACCCTCCTGAAGGGGTTGAACGAAGCCGAGAGGGTCCGCAGGTCCGGGTCCCTCTGGGCCAAGTCCGCCAGCCGGGCGGGGCGTCACTCTCGACCGCACTTCCGCCACGAGCTGGCCAGCGCCCTGGCGTTCCGCCAGAACCGAGGTCTTCTCCAGGAACTGCCTCGGGATGTACTGGACCTGGCCGTCTACCTGGTGGCCGCTCACCACGGGCGGGTGCGTCTATCCATTCGCTCCATGCCTGACGAGAACGCCCCGCCCGACGGCAGGCGGCTGGCCCTGGGGATACTGGACGGCGACGAGCTGCCCGAGGTGGACCTGGGTGGTGGGGTGACTATGCCGGCGACGGCCCTGGATCTCTCGCCGATGCAGATGGGGTTGTGTGCCGACGGTTGCCCCTCCTGGCTGGAGATCTCGCTGGGGCTCAGAGATGCGCGGCACCTGGGCCCGTTCCGGCTGGCGTTCCTCGAATCGCTGCTCCGGGCGTCCGACGCGCGGGCCAGTATGGGGACAGGAAAGGAGGCTGCTCGAGATGGCTGAGCAGAGGGTAACCCCACTGCCGGGCTGCACGCCCGAGCCGCTGATGGGATACCTGAAGGCGCTGGGGGTGCTGCGCCTCGTCGGTGAGCAGAGGGACGCGGGGGCTAGGGCCTTCTGGAAGGACGACGTCTTCCACCTGAGCAGCCGGCTCGATGCCGACGGTTTGACCCAGTTCTTCATCGAGGAGTACAGCCCTACGCCGGTGGTCTCCCCCTGGGGCGGGGGCAGCGGCTTCTTCGCCAAGGACAACAAGGAGGCCGTGAACGCCCTCCGGCGCAGCCAGACGCCGCGGTTGGCCCGCTACCGGGTGACCATCGAAACCGCGGTTGCGGCGCTGGGAAGCGCGGCGAGGGAGAAGCCGGACAAGAAGGAGAAAGAGCTGCTGCGGCGCCGATTCCGCGGCCTGCTGCCGGAGGAGAGCCTTGCCTGGCTGGACGCAGCCTTCATGGAGACCGAGGAACGCCAGCTTTTCGCTCCGCTGCTGGGGACCGGGGGCAACGACGGCAGGCTCGACTTCAGCCAGAACTACATGCAGCGGGTCTGCGACATCCTGCTAGCGAAAGACCAGTCGCAGAACGAAGCCCGTTTATGCCTGGCGCTGTTCGGATCGGGCGAGTGCCACCTCGTCGCTTCGGCCATCGGCCAGTTCGACCCGGGAGGGGTGGGCGGGCCCAACGCGGTGCCGGGCTTCGAGGCCGATTCACTAGTNAACCCCTGGGACTTCGTGCTGATGATTGAGGGGACGTTGCTGCTTACCGGCTCCACAGCCCGACGACTCGGCGGCGTCGGCAGGACTGGGGCCTCGTTCCCCTTCACCGTCTCCCCCTCCGCCGCCGGATGGGGAACCCTGGCGACGGGCGAGCCTCGCGGCGCCAGGGCGGAAATCTGGGTTCCGCTGTGGCAGCGACCTTCGAGCTTATCCGAGGTGGCCTACCTGCACTCCGAGGGGCGCGCCCAAGTGGGAAGCCGTCCCGCCCGCGACGGAGTGGACTTTGCCCGCGCCGTGGCGGGTTTGGGCGTGGATCGGGGAGTGGCTGCCTTCCAGCGTTACGGTCTCCTACAGCGCAGCGGCCTCAACTACCTCGCAGCACCCCTCGGCCGGATGCCGGTCCGCGGCCAGGAGGCCGTGCACCTGCTGGACGAGGTGGATCCCTGGCTGGGCCGGCTGCGCCGGGCGGCCTCGAGTGAGAAGGTGCCCACTCGCTACCAGCGCGCCCTGCGGCGAGTCGAGGAGGCGATCTTCGCATACTGCCAGTATGGAGGCCGACGGCATCTCCAGTCAGTACTGGCAACCCTGGGGGCCGCCGAGCGGGAGCTGGCGGTGGGGCAGGGCCTCAAGGATCAGGTGCCGCCTCTCTACCACCTCTCGCCCCGCTGGCTGCGGGCGTGCGACGACGGTAGCCCGGAGCTGCGGATCGCCGCCGCCTTGGCCTCGATCTCCGGCGGACCGGGGCCGATCCGAGCCCAGTTGGAGCCAGTCGTGGTGGAGGGATCACGCTGCCAGTGGTCGGCCAGCAGGCTCGGGGTCGTTTGGGGTGGTGGCGACCTGGTCCGCAACCTCGCGGCGATTCTGGGGCGCCGGCAGGTAGAGGCGCGGCGAGGGAGCCGGCAGGGCGAGGGCGCGGAAGGCCGGGGGGCGTCCATCCCCAACCCCGAGCTTCGCGGCCGCGTCGCCGCCACCCTGGGGGACGTGGACTGCTTCCTAGCCGGAAGGGTGGACGACGGCCGCCTCGCCGACCTGCTGTGGGCCCTGTCGACCTTGCGCTGGCATCGCTACTCGATAGAGGATGCGCCAGAACCGGGGCCGAGAGCAGCACCGGCGCTTCCCAGGGCCTACGCACTGCTCAAGCTGCTGTACCTCACCACGCCGCTTCGTTCCCCCGAGGGCGAGGCAGTGGGGGTGAGGCCAGAGCCGTCCGTCCTTCCCTGCCTTCGGGCGGGCGACCTGGAAGGAGCAGTGCGCCTTGCCCACCGGAGGCTGAGAGCCAGTGGCCTCGCCCCGAGGGGCGGCTTCGGAACCGAAGGGAGACGCCCGCCCGACTTCGTCTGCTCCCCGCTCGTCCAATCCCGCCTGGCGGCGGCGTTGCTCATCCCTGTGTGGCAGACCGATACCCTGGCGGATCTGGTATTGAAGCCGCAAGGGCAGGCCGCTACGGCGGCCCGTTGAGTTGACCCATTGAGTGAAAAAGGAGATGCATCAATGGCTATCCCAACTCTCGACACCGTTGAAACCGTTTGCTCGTTGGTGGCGAGCGGGATTCCCCGCCTGCTCTTGGAGGCCGATCTGGCACCTGTCCAGGGGGAGCGGTTCCAGCCCACGGGCTTCCCCGACCTGGGCGCCGCCACCTACACCCTACCCAATGGCACCGAGACGCTGCTGGTCGAGTCCCCCCAGTCGGTGGCAAATCGCCTCGAAAGCGCCTGCTGGGACGAAGCGAAGAACGACCTGGTTCCGGCATTGGCAGGGTTGCCCTACGTGCGGGTGACGCAGAAGGGCGAGTACCTGACCAGTTCCATCCAGGAGTTCCATCGGATCAACTCGCCGTACATCCTGGAGAGTAGCGACAAGAGCTTCCTCGTCCGGCTCCAGGAACTGTTTCCCAGCTCCGCCATCGGCGCGACGAACAATAAGCGGCTCGCGGAGTTCGTCTTTCGCCACGACCCGAATACCCTGCTCCACGGCGTGTTCCTGGCCCGCTCGGACATAGCCGGGGGTCGGCTGCGGCTGCTGCGGTTGCTGTCAGGCTTCGTCGAGGCCAGGGATGTTCGCCCGGCGGAAAGCGGGGGGGTCAAGTTCGACAGGGTCGACCCCAGTGGCGACACGAGCAGGGGCTTCGGGCACGTGCCCTTCCACCGCACTGAGTACACCGCCGGCCAGATCAGGGCATACTTCAACCTGGACCTTGCCACTCTCCGTGGATATGGCCTTCCCAANGAGGCGATGGCGCTACTGGTGGGACTGGGGCTATGGAAGGTCGANCGGTTCCTGGCGGAGGGTCTGAGGCTTCGCTCGGCCTGCGACCTGGACTGCACGGCGATACGGGTTACTCGACCTCAGGGAGTGGTGCTGCCGACCCCCGACCAGCTGGAAGCCAGCCTGCCGGAGTTGATCGAGGATTGCGGCCCCCTTTTCGCCGAGCCGCGGCGTACCGAGGTGCGGTGGTTCGGCGAGACCAAGCCCAAGAAGGCTGCCGCCGCGGGAGCCACTGCCGCCGCTCCCCCTGACGACGGAGGAGACGAGGAATGATCGCCATCACCTTTCGGTTCACCTCTGGGGGGTTCCACGCGACCCCGTGGGGGCGACACGTCAACGAGGGGGTGCCCGAATGGCCGCCGTCCCCCTGGCGCATCCTGCGGGCCCTGGTCTCCGCCCGCTACTGCACCCTGCCGCCCAACACGCCGGAGCGGGACCTCACAGCTGTCCTGGCGTCGATGCTCTCCAAGCTGGCGGATACCCCGGACTTCGAGCTGCCAAGGGCAACGACGGCCCACAGTCGCCACTACATGCCGTGGTACAAGAAGGGACCCGGTGACCGCACCCTGATCTTCGACACCTTCGTCGCATTGGATCGGGACCAGCCGGTGATCGCTGTCTGGCCCAACGCCACTCTTCGTGAGGACGAACGCTCGTTGCTGGGGAGCCTCCTGGAGAACCTGCCCTACCTGGGTAGAGCGGAGTCCTGGTGCAGGGCGGAACTATACAGCGGAGGGGCCAGGCCAAACTGCCGTCCGCTGGATGGCGGGGCTGAGAACTTGGACGTGGAGCCCGTGCGGGTGCTGGTGCCCGACACCAGCGACCCGGAGGTGCTGCTTCAGGCGCTGACAGTGGATGTGGGAAATCTGCGTAGGGGCGAGCGGCGCCGCGACCCGCCCTTCAGCCGGTGGGAGAGCTACGGCCGGCCCCGGGCGTGCTTCGAGCCGCAGCCGAAGGTAGGAGCCGTACCCCTGCGGCGTGGATCAGAGCCCATCACAGTGGCCAGGTACGCGATAGACGCGAAACCCCTGCCCGCCCTGACGGAGGCTGTCTCGGTGGCCGAGTTGGCGAGGCGGGCATGCCTTGCGCTATACGGCCGGCAGAACGACCGAGGTGTATCTGCCATCCTTGCGGGCAAGGATGAGGAGAGCAATCCGCTTCTGGGGCATCAGCATGCCTTCTACCTGCCCACCGACGAGGATCAGGACGGCCGGATCGACCATCTGACCATCGTGGCCGCGAAAGGGTTCAACGACCAGGAGCGGCAGGTTCTGGGAAGCCTGAGCACGCTGGCACAGGGAGAAGGGCGGCCGGAGCTGTGGCTTCTGCTACTCGGCTTGGGTCCGACATCCGATTTCGTGCGTNGGGCACCCGCCCTTGCTTCGGCGCGTACATGGCANTCNGTGACGCCGTTNGTNCTGAGCAGACACCCCAAGGTCACNCGNGCCGGCGNCGTCAAGGTNANCNNCNAGGGGTGGCAGGTGGACGGNNCCGAGGACCAGGTGTGGCGGGAGTGGGAGCACCGCCGCGCCCTGGACCCGACGCTGCCGGCGCTGACGG
>JGI24132J36420_10001489_pt1 | contig 10608 bp, 9 predicted proteins | sample BarGraNGADG00212_3_FD_36420 | JGI IMG/M metagenome (IMG submission 36420) | reverse complement strand
AGAGGGCATAGCAGCAATCTGACCTCTGAGGATTATGTTAAGCAGGTGCTTGGTCTACCTGAGGATTTCTTGGTGCAATCCATTATCTCATTCGGCTATCCCGATGAGGTGAAGAGGCCGATTCCTGCTGGAGATCTCCAGTACGATAAGATCCTAGCAAAGGAAAAAGAGTGAAAAGGGATTATATGTAACCAGGGGAAGGGACAAGCCCGACTAGGCGCATATGAAGACAATTCAGATGATTGGCCGCGCAGATGTCCGAACAATAAGCCATAAATCGTTTTGGTGCACGAGAAACAGAAGAACTGTTAATTGGATCCCTTAGGTTGGCTCACCCCCCTCCGCTACTTCTCGGCAAACGGCCAGCAACTCCGCGCCGGCCTTCTCCCAAGAGAACTTCTGGGCTTGTGCTATGCCTTTTCGGCACATCTCTCTTTTCAATTCGTCGTCCTCGAGTACAGTGAGCATCGCCTGCGCGAGCGCTTTAACGTCGTAGGGATCGACCAGAAGGCCCGCCTCTCCGACCACTTCGGGTAATGAGGAGACGTTGGAGGCTATTACCGGACATCCACACGCCATCGCTTCAAGTACCGGGAGTCCAAACCCTTCGTAGAGCGAGGGATAAACGAAGACGTCGGCCTCTTCGTAGAGCGACAGCACCTCGGAGTCGGCCAGGTAGCCGGCTAGTTTTATGTTTATTCCCTTATTGCGCCTTCGAATGTCGTGCAGGGTTGATTCGAACTCGGGGATATCTTTTCTTAAATAACCTACGATCGTCAACTCTGCGTTACTGCTTGGATTTGCTCTATGAACGAGTTCAAACGCTTGTATCAATCGCAGTTGGTTTTTGCGAGGGGAGATATCAGACACTGTTAGTATTTTCTTACTCCCGAAGTGAGTGCGGGGACTTTTCGGGGTTACGAAGGAGCCCAGATGGATCACTGTGATTTCGGCCGTTCCTGGGCCCCAATAGCGCATCGCTTCCTTCTTGGTCGATTCAGATATAGCGACGTATCGCACAGGAATATAGACAAAGTACTTCTTCCAAACCTTATAAAGCGTAGTTTCTTTGAGTGCGACATCTTGGTCCTCAGGACACGTATAGAAAACGAAGTCGTACAGCATTTGGACCCATTTTGCCGTAGGCAAAATACCGAACTTGACGAGAAGCTGGAAAAAAAATAGAAGCGAAGACGGATCGAAGGTATAACACGGGAACCCGAAGAGGATTAAAACATCACTTGTCTTGTATAACTTAATAGTCCGTAGCAATGTCCACGGAACGAGGAATGAGCGCACAACGAACAGAGAAACTTTTTTGTTCCTCAAAAGAGAAGGGCTAACAAAGTCTTTCTCTTTTTTTGCTGCTATGACTGAAACTGATTCTACGTCGTCTGCCTCACAGAGCTTTGAAATCAGCTCTTCTATGGCTCTCGGAATCCCATCTTTGTATTTTGGAAAAGGTGCCAATACGGAAATCTTCATCGCGTTACCGGTTCTCAAAGTCGGTTGACGTCGTAAGAGTAACGATTTGATTATTAAAGCTTTGCTTCTACCGTTAAAGCCGTAGTTTTGTTAGTTTATACTAGATAGTCCTTCGATTCAGCCGTCATATCCAAGATGCGTTCGAAGTGCTCTGCCTACGATTGTTTTAATGAGGTCGACCTTATTGTGAGCAGTTCGCCGCTGTCTCGCTCGAATCTGAGACAACAACACAAAGGCCTAAAAGGAAAAAGCGATCTCGTCTTTGTCACAGCGGATGCATTCAGACGAGAGGCTCTCCTCGTAACATCGTATTAGCGGGCAGCGTGAGATAGCAACAGTTGAGGTTGGCGAACGTGAAGATCAAGAACATCGCCGACACTAGAACAAAATACTTAAACAATGCATCGCAACGCTGTGGCAGACTTGCTGCGAGGGTGAGAAGCTCCAGAGAGGCCACTTTATAGAAGTATCCTGAGCGCTTTCCACACGTCAAAAAGCGAAAACTAGATTGCAGGTGTCAGTCCGCTTGAGGAATAAAGGAACTCAGTTGAGAAGCAGAATCTCCTCAAGATGTACGACTCATCACCGTTTTCATAACAGCAAATTTAACAATCCCTATGGTCTTACGCTTCTCAATGCAACAGTGAATGTTGATGAGTGATCGAATGTGACAATCATCAAACAAAGAGAACAGCCGGCTGGAGAGGTTCGGGGTGAACTAAAATTGGCATCTGTATTGGGCCACAACGACCTGCCAACGGTTTTAATTATTGTTTTGAATTGGAACGGCAAGGAAGATACGGTTGAATGCTTAGAATCCTTGAATCACATCTCTTACCCCAACTACGAGGTCATTGTTGTAGATAACGGTTCGACTGACGATTCAGTCGAGCAGTTAAAGGCTCGCTATCCGGAAATCAAAGTCATTGAAAATCAGGAGAACCTCGGATTTGGTGAAGGGTATAACGTCGGGATTCGTACAGCGCTGCAAGAGAACACGGAGTATGTTCTGCTCCTTAACAATGACACGATTGTGGACCCACGGTTCCTGGACGAGCTGACAAACGTGGCAGAGCTGGATCCCCGTGTCGGCTTTGCTGGACCAAAAATCTATTTCTATAACAATGATGATCGAGGAAGAAAAGACCGAATCAACGCTGCAGGCACCAAGCTTTCCATGTGGACCGGGAGAGTCTGGCATGTCGGGGAGAATGAAATTGACCGCGGGCAATATGATCAGGTGCGGCTAGTAGATTACGTCGTTGGAGCCTGTCTATTAGTGAAGACACGAGTAGTGACTGAAATCGGACTGTTAGATTCAAAGTTCTTCACCTACTGGGAAGACGTAGATTGGTGCTATCGGGGCAGCAACGCGGGATATACCTCGGTTTATATTCCACAAGCTAAGATTTGGCACAAATATGGTGCGTCAAGCGGGGGGGCTCCCAACATATACTACCTCATTAGAAATAGATTTTGGTTTATGAGGAGGAATGCTTTAAAGAGGCAATATTTCACGTTCTTACTCCGTTTTTTCTTGTATGAGTTTGTTTTCCAATGCCGAGATTTCTTGCGACAGAAGGATTTTGACTCAATAAAAACATCCTGCAAAGCGGTATTTGACGGACTCGCTCAACGTGGGATCGCCTAATTTGCAGCTCGGTAAGTGCATTCGATCTTAGCACTCACACCAGCCGTGGGCTGTACGGAATGTGTAGCAACATCACTTTTGGCATGGTTGCCCTAGTCGTGCTATCATTGGCAACCGACATCAACATTGGGCGTCAAATAACTCCTAACGCTCATGAGCCCGGTTCGACACGTTAATATCCCACACTCTAGCATAGGGATAGATGTTCGCGTGAAGGGAGACCGCTAACGCTATCGTGACTCATGACTTCAGTAGTAAGGGCTGCCTGTAGCTAACACGCAGGCTGACTATAGGTCTGCTAGAACGGCTTTAAATGCGGAGGAGGACGACTCGTGACAACCGACAGTGGCTATAGCAATCGTCGGAGAGGAGCCAATGTCTGGATCGTGGACGATGCAGCAAGCAACAAGGACGACTCCGCCAAATAACAATGGGCAATGATGAGCTCCGTGAGACGCTTTTTGCGTCGCGTGACTATGTATTTTGCGCGCGACCGCTGCAATACGCAGTGCAACAAGGGTGCTAACGTGAAGATCACATTTGTGCCCCTTCCCTATGGTGACTATCGACAGGGGGGCATAAAGTGGTCTACGAATACGCCAACCACCGCATTCGCAATGGCCGTGCGGCGACAATCGTTTATCTGCAGGAGCCCCTAAGGCCTTCTTCTCACCGCGCCCCACTCGCGCTTCGTTCGTGGCTAGACCGTCACCGATCACAACTCGGTTACAAGCTTAGAACCCAAGAACACCTTATACGGTCTACACAGGGACGTAAAGCTGGTGAGGGCAACTGATCTAAAAACGTGTCGCGTTCCTAACGCAGATGCTATTTTTGTTACAGCTTGGCAAACCGCTTTGAACGTAAGTGAATATCCTAGCCAGAGGAGCGAAGTTTTATCTTGTGATGGATTTTGCGCCGTGGCTGTGCGACAAATATGAGCTAGAACAAATTAGGCGCTTGCTCTGTCCCTTGATGCTTTGGAGGGTAGTGTGCTATCACATAATGCAAAAAACAACTGCACAGAGTGATTGTTTAGCGCTTCTACGCTGTTTCTCAAACATTTCGTTTGATCTCCGAGTCTTTGTATGCACGTATATACTCGTCTGCAATTTTTTGATACTGCTCAGTTATGAGAACTTTTGGATTTGTCGATTGATAATGACGAATAAGCTCGGCTTTGAAGGCCGCGATAAGCACATATACAGACTGTAAAACCGATAAAACGAAGCCGTAAACTCCGTCTCGATAGCCTTTCATACGTATGAAACGCCAAGCTAGATTCCTTAAGAGACTGAATGACAAGCTAAGCGTTGAGATTGATTGAGAGGACAACGCGATGCTTTTTGCTTCTATGGTGGTGTATCTGTCTAATTTTTCTAGATAATGTTCAACATCGACGTAATTGAAATGAATGAATGCACAGGACTCATCTAATAATGTGTAAATCCGCGTATTTTCCGCCAATTTTGCAAAATTGTGGATTTGATCTGAGTAATGCAATGCATATCTCTTAAAAAACCTTATTTGGTGATCTTGGAGACTGCCCCAAGCAGCCCCTTGCATCAAATGGCCGAAGATGTAGTTCTTGCGAGGAATCAGCACGGCTTCATATTCACTGGTGGAGAGTTCCCTTAGACGGTCCCGAAGTTGTTTGGGCACTAATTCGTCAGCGTCAACTACCAAAATCCATTCATTACTAGCTTGCTCGAGCGCGAATTGCCTCGCAGGGTCAGCATAACCTGTTCGCGGGTACGTAAATATCTTATCTGTATATTCGCGCGCGATTGTGGTTGTTTCATCATCACTAAACGAATCGACGATAATGATTTCATCAGCCCACTTTACGCATTCGAGACAATTGCGAATATTTCGCTCCTCGTTAAGCGTGTTAATCAAAACTGATATTTTTTGCACTTTACGCACGCTTCCTGTCGTTATACGGCCCAATCTTGTTAGAATTGGTTATGGTTACGATTTTCGAGGATTTTAACTTGAGGCGCCGCCATTTTGCCTCTCTTTTCCATCATCTTTCGAAAAACCGCTAGCAAAGCTGCACCGGCCCGTTGACGCGAAAACTTCCTTATTTCAATGTGCTTTTTCTGCTTATCTGTCTTTTTAATTCATCATCCTCGAGCAGCGCACTCATGGCGAGCGCGAGCGCTTCGACAGCTTATGGGTCGACGAGACGGCCTATTTCGCCCACTACTTCTGGTTGCAGAGACGTTCGAGGCAACAGTAGAACTGATTTCACGCTATTTGTCTCGCATTGTTTTGAAATCAACTCCTCAGTGGCTCTCGGAATCATATCTTTGTATTTTGGAAAAACTCTACGGCGATAATTTTCAAAGATTCACAGCGCTTCCGAAGTCAGTTTACGTCGCAAGTGTAGCGATTCGATGCCTTAAAGCTTTTCTTCCACTAGGGTATTCGAGTAACTCCTTCACATGGTAAAATCTCGTCTTTTGCCTCTTTTTTTGTTCGGTGTCCTAAGCTAGCTATCCTGCCGCAGTTGTATCCTCCCCCTTTTTTTGGTTCAGCATAAGCACTAGTAGGGACCCTCATGTCAATTTTTCATTAAGTGGTATAGGCGCCACAACATACACTAAGAAAAACTGCACCTTACTAAACCAGCTGCGCTNTCACCCGCGTCGCTAGAGTTGTGAATTGAGGCTTGATTGGACATTATTCTGTCTGATGTTTATGCCTACTAACTCTTAAGCTTGCGCCGGCAGCAGTCAGTCGCAGCGTCCAACATCTGGTCAAAGTCCTTGTTTGTGCAGCTGGCTTTTCCCGTTAAATGTGAGTGTACCACGTAATCACGGAGTGCATCGTATTGCAGCCCGGTAGCGGTTATAGCGAATAGATTTGCTTAAGGCTGCAAATGGAAGTTTAGCTAAAGCGCGATTATCGAAGCTATGAAACAAGACAGGACCCCCACACGGCCACAGCGAGGGAATGACTATCCCGCTTGTATTCCTTACTGGGAAAGTCGATTACATGAACTGAATGTCAATATTTCGCTGAAGAGACAGTGCTTGCCCCCTCACTAATCCCGATTAGACCACCGATCAGCATAATCGGACGCTTTATATCAACCGACATCAACACGAAATATCAGCAGAATTTTTCTGAACCAAATGAATACAGTTGAAAAGATTGCTAAGAATATTTCTGTTTTTTTCGTGGCGAATGTTCTAACGCTTTTGTTAGGATTTGCGTCTCTCAGCTTGACCGGCCGGTATCTAGGGGCCGAGTTGTTCGGCGTGCTGAGCTTGGCACTAGCATTTTCCGGCATGTTTGGCATTATCAGCGATTTGGGGTTAAGCACCCTCACAACACGAGAAGTTGCACGAGACAAATCGCTTGTCAACAAATACGTCGGCAACATCACCGGGATACGGGTCTTTCTGGCGATCCTCACGTTTGGCCTAATCGTGGGATCAGCAATGCTTCTCGGCTACGCGCCGCAGACGGTATACGTGATAAGTATCGTAGCCATTTCTCTGGTCTTCACCACCCTCTCCTCGATGTATAACTCGGTGTTCCAAGCCTTCGAGAAGATAAAGTACCAATCTGTAGGGCTAATCCTCAACAGCGCCCTCTTTTTATGTGGGGTTGCGATCTCCATAAAGCTGAACTTCGACGTCGTCAGCTTTGCCGCTATCTACTTCTTTGTCGGTGCAATTGTGCTGGTCTATACCTGGGCTATTTTTAGACGGAAGTGTAGTCGATCGAAGCTTGAGTTCGATCCAGTGTTCTGGAGATCCACAATAAACACTGCACTGCCGTTTGCGCTCACGAGCATTTTCACGACTATGTTTTTTTGGATTGACTCAATCCTCCTGTCAGCATTTAAAGGGGTTGAAGTTGTCGGGTGGTACAGCGCGGCTTATCGGCTGATGGTCGTGTTGCTAATCATTCCGACGGTGATCAACTATGCAGTCTTTCCCGCAATGTCGCGGTTTTTTGTTGATGCTAAAAACTCACTATTATTGATGCGGGATACTTATCTCCGGTATATGGCGGTTATCGGCGTGCCGATTGGCGTCGCCATCACTTTTTTCAGCCGCGAAATAATCTTGTTAATTTTTGGCGCTGGATATGTGAATTCAGTTATCGCACTCCAGATATTGGTGTGGGCCTCGGTTTTTATTTTTCTTGGGAGTCCTTTTACCAATTTTTTAGTATCCACCGATAGACAGGTCTCGCTCACCAAAGTTGCACTGATCTGCCTGGTTGAGAATGTCGTGCTGAACCTCATTCTTATTCCGCCATTCGGACTCATCGCGGCAAGCTTGGTAACTGTTCTGACCGAATTCACCTCATTCTTGTTGATTCTGCTGGCTAGTAGAGCAGTTACGAAAATTAGCATCAACAATGGCCTGCCAACTGCAGGTAAAATCGCATTTGCAGGCGTGTTGATGGCTGCTACAATCTTTGCCTTTGAAAACGTTAATCCGGTTCTATTGACCTTTGCTGCAGTTTGTATTTACTTCGGAGCCTTGTTTGTCACCCGTGTAGTCGGGAAAACGGACGTTAAGCTGCTTACCCAAATCCTTCGCCCCGAAGGAGATCAAAAACAGGTAACAGTGCGAGATGAGGTCGAGTAAACGAATCCGGACATCCAAGTGCGACACCTCCGGCCCTCGGATTGACCTTGAATCTGTACTTAAGTCATCAGCTCGAGCCAATAAAGTCGCTATCGCCAAGAACGAGTGAGCAGATGACAAAGACACAAAGCGCTTTGGATTCACGTCCCTATCCCCCCTTCTATAGCTTTTGTGGGGGCCCCGCTGCGTTCCGTGTAACTGCGTAGAGGTTTGAGCCATCCGGATTTAGTGCCGGATAGATCGCGTGGACCGTCGTGGCTTGTTGTTTATAGCTCAAGAAGAGATTTTTTGGCGGCTTCAAGCGTCTCATTTGGAACCGATGCACGCATGGCGCGCCTTAAAGTATTTACGATGTACCTCTAACAGTTGTTTGTTAGTCGGACGTCTTAGTCGCCTTTGAGAGCGCTTCGACGAAGCGCGGATTTGTCGACCGTGCGTTCACATAGTATGCTGATATGTTCGAGAAGGCTGAGAACAAAGAACTTTGAACATGGTGACATTCGAAACAAAAGTCTGGGAAAAAGACTGGAGATACATCCTGGCGGGTAATTATCTTGACCAGATGATTACTAAGTGCAATTATCCTTTTAAAGAAAAGATCCTTATCATAAATAATGTAAACGACAAAAGAGAAGTAATTAAGCATACTGACCAGAAAGTCAAGGAAGGAATAATTGATACTTATTATTTTGCCGATGAGTATGCTGACCGCGTTTTATCATTCTTTGAAATTGACAGGGATTCGTTTAAGACGGGTTATTACTATTCGATCTCTGAACTCGTGGGCATTTACCTGTGCAAAACGGAGTATTTACTTCATTTTTCCGGTGACTCATTTATGCAGCAAAGCAATACCGGTTGGATAGATAATGCTATTGAGATCTTTAGGAAAAGAAACGATATCGTCGTTGCCAATCCCGCATGGAACTCTAAATATACAGAAGCAAAAAAAGAATCTTCTTCTGAAATTGAGGGATTTTTTCTCGGTTACGGTTTTTCAGATCAGTGCTATCTTATCAGGATGGATGTTTTTAAAAATAAGATCTATAATGAAGTCAATCCTGTGTCAGCAAGATACCCGAAGTATGGGGGGGAATTGTTCGAAAAGAGAGTAGACAGTTATATGAGGAACCATCATCTCTCAAGGATCACAAGCAAAGAGACAAGCTATATCAACAGAAATTTCCCAAAAAATATACTGATTTATAAATGTAAATCTCTCTCACGCTTAATTGCACAGAAAAGGATGAGAGGTTAGACACTTTCGTAGCCGTTGGGCAATAATGCATTTTCTGTAGAGCGCCGACCTAGGATTATTTACTTGTTTTTTTATGGAGGTATTTTTTTTAAATCCGGGGAGTACCTGTTTACAATCTTATATCTCCTCTATATCCAGTTCCTGATCATAGTTGGCAATATATTTCAAATCAGATGAATTGATCATCTCTGTGTGAAGATCGAGAGTCAGACCCTGAATGGAGCAGAACAAACAGGAGGGTAGGATACGTGCTGGGCCGGCACTGATCCCGTCGCGCTTGCCATGTGGCCTTTGACCTGCTGCGGTGGCAGGATCGTCCACTTTCCCAGAAAAATGGCAAATACGTCGCATATCTTACCTTCGCGTGTTGATTGATGAGGGGGTAGTTTCCGTACATGCTCGTAGACTTCTGGGGGCAATGGGCTCAATACAAGCGAACAAAAAATTAGCTAAGATCGGACCTTGTGAAAACAGCTAGATAAAGATTCTTGGCCGATTTTTTATCTAATCAGAAAATCTCGTTACGTCTTTCGATCGACAAGACGGACAAGCTGGTTTCCTACCCATCGCATTGAATTTCTTGCCGCAGCTACTGCAGTTATAGCCTCGAACAAACTCGTCTCCATCGTGGTAACCGGTCCGCCGCCGGAGCACATGACATATCACCTGTATTCAGTAGCCATTCTGATCGATAAGGAGTTCTCCTTTTTTAAAGTATTAAGCCACGATTCGTGAAAGCGTTTGGAAGTGTTGGCTTCACACTATTAGTCACATTTGGAGATTCATTCATATAATCAGATTTAAGTGTAGCTTTGGGAGGGACATTGAATATTCGTTACGCTACACGACCCCCTGCACATTTGAAAACGGACGTCCTTCTTTATGGGCGCGAAGAAGATCAACGAGCGTTTCTTCGCCCTCGCCACGAATCACGACATCAATTTCTGGGTACGTCGCAATACTTTGATCGACGGTTGCGGTGAAGTGTTGGCCGCCGACGACTGTTAAGATCTCCGGGTTGACCGCCTTGGCGGTTTCGACAGCGCGCACCGTGGTATAGGCGTTGCAGATACCTAGCCCGCTTGGAGCCACAACGTCAGGATCCACGTTCTCGATTCGCTTCTCCAGGCCCCTCCAGTTGACGTTTGTTGCTTGACAATCGAGCACTTCGATTTCGACGTTTTCGCAGTGATCCTCAAGGTATGACGCTAATTGCAAAATCCCCAGAGGCGGTGGCAAGTACTCGCCCATCACAAACCACGTATCTTTTGGCGGTTCGACAAAGAGAACTCTCAGCGGTCTCACAACGCCGTTTATTTGAACGGTATGGTTAAAAACGTTCGCACGTGTTTGACGACGCTGACGTTAAGTTGTTAAAACGTTCTCAAACGTCTGCGCCCCCGGAACTGCGAACTTTAATTTATCGGCACAAATATCGCCAACGTGCAAAGAACGCCGATAAAAATCGCAAAGTAGCTGAAATCGATGCGTTCAGCGATTTTAAGAAGGACGTTTATTGTCAGCAATCCAAAGGCGAAGGCGACGACGACAGCTAGGAGCGCATACGCGTTATAATAAATACCCCCCTTTAAAATCTGCAA
>JGI24132J36420_10001486_pt1 | contig 10613 bp, 9 predicted proteins | sample BarGraNGADG00212_3_FD_36420 | JGI IMG/M metagenome (IMG submission 36420) | reverse complement strand
TGATTTGGTATGCTTCATTTTTCTAGTTCTTTAATTCGCGATTAAGAGACAGCAAAAATCCTGCCTGAATACGCCCTTCGGACGATTTGGCAGGATTTAAGTAAGTTTATAGACTCCTTGTCAGACTTTGAAAAGGCATTCCGTCAAAAGTTCGGACTTTAAAAAGTCGCCTTCAGGGTCAAACCCACCGGGACAGTCACCTGGTTGTACATGGTGATCGGTTCAGCATAGGGGGCAATTTCCAGATTAATGGCAGAAGTACGCTTGTAGTGGTCCTGGTAATACATATTGTTCACTTTGGCAACATGTACGGCATCAACGATGGACCAAAGACTTACCCCAAGCGCACCGACCGCACCCAAAATCATTTTGCTACCACCTTTCGTGTTTGAAAAATTGGACGTGTCATATTCATAAACGTTTTGTACTAATGAATTGGCCATTTCAAAATATCCATAATAAAATAGCGCTACACAACCAACGTATCCTCCGAGAAATGAAAGTCCCCTTGAGCTTTCATCACAAATCATTTGGCCCAGACCCGGAATGAAATACGATGCGACACCAGCTACGACAGGATTGTATGGATCACCAAACTGTTTTACATATTGGTGGGTATCATACATATCGACTTTTTCACTGTAGGTCTGCGCATGGATGGTTGAAAACACGGTTATACACAAAGTAATCAGTAGCAGGGCTTTTTTCATAAATGTTGATTAATTATTCTGTTGATGCAATTGTATTATCAAAACTTTTTTGCAAAAATAGAACATATTATTTAAAAAACAACTTTATTGCTGACAACTGCAAACCAGATTTCGGTCACCCCAGGCATTATCTACCCGCGCCACCGATATTTGGAATTTGTTTTCGCGGATCCAAGGCAGTGGGAAACCAGCCTTGCTTCTCGGGTAGGAATGGTTCCATTCGTCGGCGGTAAGTTCGTATTCGGCATGGGGTGCTTGGACCAGAACATTGTCAGTTTGACTATATTTTCCATTCTCTATTTCATTGATTTCCTTATAAATACACTCCATTGTTTCAATGAAACGTTTAAGCTCTGACAGGCTCTCGCTTTCGGTCGGTTCCACCATCAATGTGCCGTGAACCGGAAACGAAAGCGTTGGTGCGTGGAAGCCAAAATCCATCAATCGTTTGGCAATGTCCGTTTCGCTTATTCCTGCATTTTTGAAACCTCTGCAGTCCAGAATGACTTCGTGACCCACGCATCCGTCTTCTCCACGGAACAAAACAGGGAACAAATCTTTCAACGATTCTGCCAGGTAATTGGCACTCAGGATGGCGATTTCTGAAACCTTTTTTACGCCTTCCGCTCCCAACATGCAAATGTAGCCGTAACTGATGGGCAACATCATCGCGCTGCCAAATGGAGCTGAAGCCACTGTGTTCAATGCATTGCCTGAGTGCGGATGCCCAGGAAGGTATTTCACCAGATGCGTAGCGCAGCATATCGGGCCTACACCGGGGCCACCACCACCGTGTGGCATGGCAAATGTCTTATGCAAGTTGAGGTGGCAAATGTCAGCCCCAATGAATCCTGGGGAGGTGATGCCGACTTGTGCATTCATGTTGGCCCCGTCCATATAGACTTGTCCACCGTTTTGATGTATGATGTCGCACATACGGCGAATTTGCTTTTCAAAAATGCCGTGGGTGGAAGGGTAGGTGATCATGCATCCGGCTAGAATGGCTGCGTTTTCAATAGCTTTAGCTTCCCAGTCGTTGATATCCACATTGCCTTTGTCGTCGCAAGCCACCGTCAGTATGTCGAAACCTGCCTGAATTGCGCTGGCAGGATTGGTTCCGTGGGCTGAAGACGGAATCAGCACAAGTTTGCGCTGCGTTTCACCTTTCTCGCTGAAATATTCGCGAAGAACCCTCAGGCCGGCATATTCGCCTGCCGCTCCTGAGTTCGGCTGAACGCTACACCCGGCAAAACCGGTGATGATGGTCAGCATCTTTTCTAAATTGGAAATCATTTCCAGGTAGCCTTCCACCTGATAGGTTGGAGCAAAGGGGTGTATGTTCATAAATCCAGCCTGGCTTAAAGGCAGCATTTCAGATGCAGCATTCAGTTTCATGGTGCAGGACCCCAATGATATCATGGAGTGGGTGAGGGATATGTCTTTGCGTTCCAGCTTTTTAATGTAACGCATCATATCTGTTTCGCTCCGATAAGCATTGAAAACTTTTTCTTGCAGGTATTTATCTTTTCGCAGCAGGCTGTCGTCCAAAGACAGAATAGTGGTGAAATCTTCTCCATGAGTAAAGCTGGCCTGATTGCCGGCGGCTGAGGCGAAAATGTCCAACAGTACGTCCACATCATCTGCATCGGTGGTTTCATCAATGCTGATGCCGATCTCTCCGCTTTCGAAATAGTGGAAATTAACGTCGTATTCGAGGGCCAGTTCGCGCACCTTCGTGTTTTTAATCGTTGCAGGAAGTTTGATCTTCAACGTATCAAAGAAGCTGTCGTTCAGTTGTGTATAGCCATAAACGGATAGTGCGTCGTTCAAATAGGAAGCGATGCCGTGAATGCGTCTGGCAATGTTCTGCAGGCCTTCATAGCCGTGGTAAACGGCATAAAATCCGGCCATGCTGGCCATCAACGCCGTGGCTGTGCAGATGTTGGACGTGGCCTTCTCTCGCTTAATATGTTGCTCACGTGTTTGAAGGGCTAGGCGAAAAGCCGTTTTACCATTCTTATCCTTGGAAATACCGATGATTCGGCCTGGAATTGAACGCTTGAAATCATCCTTCGTGGCAAAAAATCCGGCTGCAGGACCACCGAAGCCCATTGGAATTCCAAAACGTTGGGAAGTGCCATAAACCACGTCGGCGCCCCAGTTGCCCGGAGCCTGTAAAAGACATAAGCTGAGCAGGTCTGCACCAACGGCCACCTTCAATCCGGACTTGTGCATCGTATCGATGAAGTATTCCAGGTTGTCTACCTGGCCATCGGCATTGGGGAATTGTATAATTGCTGCGAAGTGGCCCTTTGTCGGCTTAAAAGTGGTGTATTCGCCAGTCTCGATTCGGATGCCCTGCGGAATGCAACGGGTGTTTAGTACAGCCAGTGTTTGAGCGAAAACGGACTTGTCCACAAACAATATATTGGCACCTGCAGCCTCCTGTTCGCGGCTTCGAAGGTTGAAAAACATATTGGCCGCTTCGGCTGCTGAAGTGCTGTCATCAAGCATGGAAGCATTCGTCAAAGGTAGACCTGTGAGTTCAGTGATAACCGTCTGGAAATTCAACAATGCTTCCAGTCGACCCTGTGAAATTTCAGCCTGATAGGGCGTATAGGACGTATACCAGGAAGGGTTTTCAAAGACGTTTCGTTGTATGACTGCAGGAGTGAACGTATCGTACCAACCGGAACCAATATAAGAGGTGAAGCACTTGTTTTTTGCAGCGATTTCATTGATGTGTTCTGCAAATTGACCTTCTGTCATGGCTGGTGCCAGATCCAGTTCTTCTGTCAAATGGATGTCTTCAGGAATGGTTTTCTGAATCAGGTCTTTCAAGTTGGAGAAACCGATTTTTTCCAACATTTCTTTTTGATCGTCCGGCTGAATGCCAATGTGGCGGGATGAAAATTCACTCATGGTATGCTCTGTTTATTTCGTAAGGTCAATAATGTCGTAATCAAGCTTGGTCAGGCGTTCGCAGCCGTTCTTTTCAATCAGGAAGGTGTCTTCAACGCCCACGGCTCCGACTCCTTCAACAACGAATTTAGGTTCGATCGCAATGGTCATGTTCGCTTTAAGCAGTTCTCTGGAGCGGGTGGCGATAACGGGTAATTCATTAATGACGATGCCCACGCCGTGTCCCACGAATTTTGCCTGTTGTGTGGTGCCCATGTAGCAGTCGGCCAATCCGGCATCTGTAGCCATTTTCAGCGATAGTTCCCAGAGGTCCTCGCAAACAGCTCCTTCTTTCATTTCTTCCATGAGCCGTTGTTGGATGTCAATGGACACCTGATGGGCTTTATAGGCTCGTTCAGCCAGTTTTCCGATGGAAAACGTACGGGTCAGGTCGTCCAGATATCCAGTAAAATTTCCGGCCATATCAATCATGATGCTTTTTCCTGGCAGTAATTCCAAGCCAGCTGCACCGATAGGGTTGGAAACGGTTCCTGCACCACCCAGAGCGAAATCGTACGGGGAGGCTACAGATGCATTGTCTCCCGTCAGAATGCTGCCCATGAAGGCTTCCATGTCACCAAATGTGCGAAACAGGCCGAGATTGCCTTCCAAACGCATCAAACGCTCGATTTCGATGGAGAAAGCATTGTCAGTCATTCCAGGGCGATAAACGTCCGGAATGCGCTTGTATGCCCGAACATGGGCTTCAGCAGAACTCCGTATCAACGAAACTTCGAAGTCGGTTTTAATGCTGCGAACCTTGCGTAGGTCATTGGTTCCGTTCATTAATTCCACACCTGTAAAACAAGCCTGCAGTCGCATCCAGTCGCCGTGGCTCATTTCGTCGCCTTCGAGCATCAGTTTTTTTGGCATGAGTAAGCCACTTTCAAGCAGCAGTTCGGGCAATTGCTCGGGTTTGCGAATGTATAAAATGTCAGCCCCGACAAGTCCTACAGGGCGTTTAACAAATCGCATCGGCCTGCCTTCGACAGGTATGTAGTAATAACCGCTGAAAATGCTTCCGTTGGCGTATAGTATATTGACGGTAGTTGAAAGAAGACAAGCATCCACACCGCTGATAACCAATTGTTCACGAATTTTTGCCAATCTTCTCGAAAGCTCCTGAGTCATAAATGTTTGTTTTTTATACAGACAAAGAACGACATTTTCAGTCGAAAATTCAACAATAAAGCATGGGAAAAATCAAAAAGGGCAGCCCGTATGGGAGCACCATTTGAGGGTTTACAGGAACGGATTCGAAACCTTCTCTTTTCCAATGGTGGTGGCTGAACCGTGTCCGGAATAAACAATCGTTTCATCCGGCAATACCAGCAGTTTTTCCTGAATGCCCTTGATCAATTGCGCGTAATTACCGCCCTGTAGGTCTGTCCTACCGATGCTGCCTTCAAACAGGACATCTCCCGCGAACAAGATATGCGCTTTGGCATTGTACAATACGATACTACCAGGAGAATGGCCCGGAACGTGCAGAACCTCAAATGTTTCCGAACCAAGTCCAATCTCATCGCCTTCCTGCAACTCCTTGCTGATGTGGGGAGCGGGGTTGCGCAGTTCCAGTCCGAACATTCGGCACTGACCGGCCATACCCTTCAGCCAAAAGGCATCACCTGCATGTGCCTCTGTTTTGACATTCCAGGTTTCCTCCACAAAACTATTGCCGAAGGCATGGTCCAAATGGAGGTGCGTATTGATCAGATGAATGACCTTCAGTCCTTTGGATTCAATGAACATACGAAGTTGCTTTTCTTCTTGGGTGCTGTAGCAGCCCGGATCGATTATCATTGCTTCCAAAGTGTCCGTATAGGCCACATAGGTATTTTCCTGGAAAGGACTGAATACGAATTGTTTGATTTCCATATTGTTAGCGTCAGACCAATGGGGAATAAACCACCTTCTTGGTTTTAAAAAACTCGCCTTTGAAATAATCAGAAAGCTTGATTTCTACCGATTTGTTTCTGAAGGCTGCCATTTCATGTCCCAATTCACCGCCTTTTAAGCAGATAAGGCCATTGGGCAATGCATTTTTCTGTTCTTTGGAAATATTCTTTCTGCAACGGATGGCTAAATCGGAAAAAGACATTACCGCTCGACTCACTACGAAATCAAACGTTGCTTTTTCTTCCTCTACCCGGCAATGACGGATGCTGACGTTTTCCAGACCAATGGCTGAAACCACTTCACGAGCCACATTCAGTTTCTTGTTGATGCTGTCNACCAGATGAAATTGAACATCNGGATAGTATATGGCNAGGGGAATTCCGGGGAAACCGCCACCGGTNCCTACATCCATGATGCTCGATCCTGCCTTGAAATGAAGAAACTTTACGATGCCCANTGAATGGAGTACATGCCGTTCATACAGATTTTCAATATCTTTTCGGGAAATGACATTGATTTTTTCATTCCAATTCGAGTACAANTCGAACAAGGCCTCCAGCTGCTCCCTCTGTCGGGTATTCAGTTCCGGAAAATAGGAAAGGATCTGATCCATTATCGGATGATTTTTTCTAAGGGACTTCCGGGGAAAATAAAACCCTCTAAATCTTTGAAAGTCAGTTTCACTTCAATCGTACCAACGGCATACGCCGCAATTTCATATTGGTTGTATGTATAAACAAGTCCGTCAGAGGTCAGGTATATATTCTTGTATTGCCCAATTTGGGAAACGTCAAAATAGCCTATTTGTTCAAGCTCTTCAGGCGTTTCCACTTTGTTCTGCAATTCCAATTTCTGGAGAATGATGTCATTGATTAGTGGAAGAGAAGCCTCTGTAAATAAATCCTCTTCGCCTAATTTATCACCCGTTTTCAAATCAATGATGGAATTCCTGAACGTGGCTCCACCGTGAGCGCCCCCTGAATATTGGTTTGATTCCACCGTATAGGAAAGCAGCCCACTTAAATTGCAACGAATTAATAGGTTGGTGTTGTCCTTCCATGCTACTTCCGGTTGTGCGTCGCTGTCCTGCATATCCTCATCCTTGATGATGTCTTCAGATGACTCGTAAATCTTGATTTTACCTTTAATATACGTTCTCATGGCGATTTCCGGCTGTTCAGTCGTGTCTGCGACATTGGGAAGGAAATCCGCCAACATGATTTTACGAATTTTTTTCAGGATGCTGTCATCTGAATAAGCGGTAGGATATTGGTAGGTAAGTTCGATGCTTAGTACCGGATTTTTTACATTGTCATTCAAATGGTGCTCTTCCTTAACCATAACAGTCTTGAATGAAACCGTATCGACCTTTTCCTTGATTTTTTTGTTGCAGGATACTATACAAAAAGATAAAAGGAGGATGGCTATTGAAATGAAAACAATTCGTATCATAATTCGTAGTCTGGTAAAAATAATCATTATACCCTTTACAATCTTAGCTTCTACAAATATACACCTTTTTCCTAAAACATAGAAGCAATGATGCATCAATGAACAACTCCCTCTGAGCATAAGCTCGAAAGCTAATGTTTAGAGAAAAATGTATTAAAAAAATAGAAAACGGTATATTCATCTATCCATAAAGTGTATTTTTGCAGTGGTTAATCGAAACGCAACTGTATAGATGGAATGTATCAATTGGGGTATGGTTGAATATGCCGAAGCCTGGAACAGACAGACTGAACTTTTCAATGCCCGTGTCGAGGCCAAAAAAATTCAAAACAATCTTCCGGATCTGCTTGTTCTTTGCGAACACCCTCCTGTTTATACGTTAGGTAAAAGCGGCGTCATTGAGAATTTACTGGCCAGCAATCAAATGCTGATCGACCGCAGTGTCTCTTTTTTCAAAACAGACCGTGGTGGTGACATCACCTATCACGGACCCGGACAAATTGTCGGTTATCCCATCTTTGACCTAGAACATTTTAGAATTGGACTTCGTCAGTATCTTTACAACATCGAAGAAGCTGTCATTCTTTTTCTGAAAGAGTTTAATGTGAAGGGAGAACGATTGGAAGGTGCTACTGGAGTCTGGATTGATGTGGATGTACCGGGCAAAACACGCAAGATCTGCGCCATGGGAGTCAAAAGCAGCCACTTTGTGACCATGCATGGACTGGCACTGAACATCAATACGGATCTGAGTTTTTTTCAGATGATCAACCCCTGCGGCTTTACCAATAAAGGAGTAACTTCTTTGTCTGTTGAAACCGGTATGGAGCAGGATATGGATTTTTGCCGTAAATTATTGTATGATAAAATGACTCAGGTCTTTAATGCGTAATTTTTTTAAAATGATAGAAAACGAATATACACCCGAAGAATCGATTGCAATTGCCCGTCTCATCTGGGACCTGATCAACAGGAACAGAGCTGTGAACCGAAAAGAAGCGGATTATTTTGCAAAAACACTTCAGCTGCTTAAAGTTACACGTACGGATTTTGATCAAAGCCTTTCCACAACAATGGACGAAGCCTATGCCCTTGTACGTCGCATGCCCGCCCTGAAACGCCATGAGTGTGGAAAGTTGTTGCGTTTGGCCGTAACATCCGACGGACTGATTGAACTTGCTGAACTGTCTATGCTCAACGATATTCTGGAAGAAGCAGCCATTTTCAGACCAGACCGCAAATCGCAAAAAAAATCGGAGGGAGGATTTTAACTCTAAGTTTCGCATTACCTTATTCCCGTAAACAGGCATATGAATCAGATCGCCTGGGTTTGATCTTCATGGCTATGGCAGGTTACGATCCGCAGGAATCTGTTAATTTTTGGAACAGAATGGCTGCCACCGGTTCTTCAGCAAAATAAATTTACTTTACGGCTTGAACAGCAGCCTTTGTTGCTTCCAGCATTGGATTGACCGAAACCGGTTCTCCGACAGCGTGCATCATCCAATAATCCGGGCAAACGCGCCCTATCGGATATATCCGCTGAATCTCCTTGCCTGGCAGGGTGTTTCCAAAATGTTTTTCAAGTTGAAATTCCACAATGTGTCCATATGGGTAATTGCTCAGATACAAGGGAATCTCAATCATATGGGAATAAATGGCCAGGATGGGAGAGTCTTTTTCACCAAGATTGGGCGTATAATACTGATTCCAGATGTCTTTGGCGTTCTTGAGGATGTTTTCTTTCAGGCCCTCAGCCGTTGCATTCGGGTTTGCATACAGCCACTTCCAAGTTCTGATCTCCACTAAGGAAACACCCATGATTTCATAACAACCCCAGAATATATCCAATGTTTGCAAAGCCTGCTTGTTCGGATCGGTGTTCTTATAACCCAATACCTCTAGGTCACGTTTCTGGAACACAAATGCCAGTGCTTCCGTAAAAGCCGTGCTGGGAATACCATTCATAATATAATTGTCCACCCTGTTTAAGGTTATGGTTTGTTCCACATTATGGCCGAATTCATGCAAAGCGATGTTGTAACCCTTGTATTCCATTCCTCCCGGCTGAAGTCGTGTACGCAGGTGTGCCTTGTCTCCGCGCATCTGAGCACCCCATGCATGGCCGGAGCCTCGGGAATTGTCCACCGTCACCATGGCGCTGATTTCTTTGGCATCTGTCGGGGCAAATCCGAGTTTGGTGAGAATCTCCGGCATCCCTTTCTCAAATGCCTGCGTGGTCGGGTACAACTTACGTGTCATATCGGTCATTTCCTGTTCCGGAATGCTGCTTCTGCTCTTGAACCCGTCGTACCAGATGTCAAAAGGTTGCAAATCACGACCCAGCCGTTTTTTGATCAACTTGGCCACTTCTGCCACTTCAGGTGAACTCACCAAGCTGGTGAAAATGGTTTCAATATCCGCAACGGAAACTTCCATATCCCGGTCGAACGCGCGGTCCAACGCCGTCGGATAGCTCTTGCAGTATGGGTCCAAAGCTTTCATAGCATGATAGTTGGCTAATAAATGCTTGTAACGCGTTTCTGGTTCTGCTTTGGCATCTGCTCCATCCACTTTGTTGGAAATGGGTTTCCAACTGGTTTTTCCATTGTCGATTACCGTTTCCGGAATGCTTTGATCGATAATGCGTTTCATTACCTGATAGATGAGCTGTTGCTTCTCCAAGCCGTCTTTCTTATCGGCATAATCCGCTTTCAATTCATCCCGTAGTCCCCAATGGGCAATCAAAGCGATGCTGTCTTTGAATAACTGACGGTTGTCTTCCGTCCGAAGTGTATTCATCCATATATTATAATTGGAAATGTAATTTTCAGTTTCTGCCAGTTCGGATGAAACCTGTTGATTCAGTTCAGCCGGAATTCTTGAAGTGAATAGGTCACCCATTCGTGCGTATGCCCATTCCTGACGGTCCCAGTCCTTGCCCAACAACTTCTTTTCCTGTAAGTTGTAGAACGGGAAGTTCAGCAATACTGAAAATGCAATTTTCGACTGAAACATATCATCGGCAAAATGCGCGTATGGATCCATCGCACCGAAATCCTCGTCGATAGGCGTATAGTCTTCACCTACTTCCTGAACGGGTTTCTTTAGGTCTAAGTTGATCTGATTGTAATGTCCATAAATGATTTCCAGATTTTTTTGGACGGTGGCAAACAGTTTGGCTTTAGCTTCCGTACTGCTCAAGAAGTGATCGATGCAGTATTTCTGAAACACTTCAGCTATACCGTCTTCCTTTTTCCAGAAGCCAGCTGCGTTCCGTACACCTTTATTCAAAAGGGCGGTATCCGCATCAGATGACTTGGATAGAATGGAATCAATCGTCGCCTGGATGGTTTTTTCCTGAATAGAACTCATGTTTTCATTGTTTTTTTTAGTTCCGCAAGCCGTCAGCAGAGTCACCGCAGCCACGAACATCAGCATTTTCTTCATGTGTTTACTTCGTTTGATGGGAAGTCTGGTTTTCGGAAAGGATTTGAAATAAGTTGTGAAAATACTGCTTTTTCCTGAATACATTGGGTTTCGCAAAGATTTTCCATTCCAGCAGGTGCTTTTTTTCACCTCTTAACCCCC
>JGI24132J36420_10001485_pt1 | contig 10622 bp, 10 predicted proteins | sample BarGraNGADG00212_3_FD_36420 | JGI IMG/M metagenome (IMG submission 36420) | reverse complement strand
CCGCGCGCCTCGAAGCCGAGCTCGCCGACCTGGAACCCGAGGAGGCGGCCGAGTTCCGCGCCGAGCTCGGCGCCGGCGAAGCCGGCGCCGTCGACGTCTTCTTGCGCGCCGCCTACGAGGTCCTCGGCTACATCACCTTCTTCACCGGCGACTTCCGCAGCAGCGAGTCGCGCGCCTGGCAGCTGCCGCGCGGCTGGACCGCCAAGCAGGCCGCCGGCCGCATCCACAGCGACATCGAGCACGGCTTCGTGCGCGCCCAGGTGGTGAACATCGAGGACCTCAGCGAGTTGGGCTCGTTCCACGCCGCTCGCGAGAAAGCGCTGCTGCGCACCGAGGGGAAAGAGTACGTCGTCAAGGACGGCGACGTGATCAACTTCATGCACACCGGCTGAGGCGGGGCGGGCGCCCCGCGGCCGTCAGGCGCCGACGGAGCCGGCGGCCACCACACGGTCGCGACCCAGCTCCTTGGCCGGGTGCATGGCGCGGTCGGCGGCCTCCAGCAAGCTCTCCTTGGTGCCGACCGCGGCAGGGAACGTCGCCACCCCTATGCTGATCGTGAGTCCGTCGTGTTCGCGATCACGCTCCGCGAGCGCCGTGCGGATGCGCCCCGCGATCTCCACCGCCATGGCCTCGTCGGCCTCCAAGAGCACCACCATGAACTCCTCGCCGCCGTACCTCGCGATCAGGTCGGCGCGGCGCGTGCACTTCTCCAGGATGCGCGCCGTACCACGCAGCGCATCGTCACCGGCGGCGTGCCCCTGACAGTCGTTGAAGTCCTTGAAGGAGTCGAGGTCGCAGAAGAGCAGCGACGTGGAGAAACCCTCGCGCAGCGCGCGATCCAGTTCCTCGGCAAGCCGTTCGTGCAGATAGCGGCAAATCCTTCCGAAAGGCACGCGGCTGGCCGTTGAGCGTGCCTGAGAGCGGCGCGAGGACCAAGTCCGGGGGGCGCGAAGCGCACCCGCAAGCGATGAACGGCCGCGGGTCGATCAGCTCGGCTGCTCCGCCTTGCGGCCGCGGAAGCCGAGCACGCGGTCGCGGCCCTGGCGCTTGGCCAGATACATCGCCCAGTCGGCCTTGTCGAGGAGCTCCGCCTTGGTGCCCGCGTCCTGGGGGAACGTGGCGGCGCCGACGCTGACCCGCAACGGCCCGACCTGCTGGCCGGCCTTCGCCGCCGCAACGCCCGCGCGCAGGCGCTCGGCGACGTCGAGGGCGCCGTCCACGTCGGTGTCCACCAGGATCACGGCGAACTCGCCGCCGCCGTACCGCGCGGCCAGATCGACGTGCCTCACCGAGGTCTCGATCACGCGGGCGACCACGCGCAGCGCCTCGTCGCCGGCGCTGTGCCCGTGCTCCTCGTTGTACTCCTTGAAGCGATCGATATCGCAGACGAGCAGCGACAGCGGCCGGCCCTCGCTGCGGGCGCGGTCGACCTCTTCCTCCAGGCGCTCGTGCAGGTAGCGATGATTGTAGAGCCCGCTGATGCCATCGGTGATCGCCTCGATCTCGGCGCGCCCGAGCCGCGCGGCGGCGCTGCGTAGCATCGAGGAGAAGGTCTGCGTCACGTCGCTGCGCAGACCCTCCATCTCGCTCTCGTCGGCGCCGGGCGGAGGCATGTCGGCGGCGACGACGGCGACCACGGTGCCGTCGGCGGCGCGCACCGGCGCCAGGCCGCTCACCCACACGCCGAACTCGTCCACGTACAGCACCACCGTGTCGAGCGCCACTCCGGCGAAGGCCTCGGGAAGCTCGTCGTCGGCGAACACCTCATCACCGATGTGCGACGCCGTCTCCGTTCCCCCACCTACGTCGGCGACGATGACGAAGCCGCCTTCGAAGCGGGCCCGCGTGCCCAGATACCGGGTCGGCGGGTGCGCGTTGCGAACCTCGCGCAGCGTCTCCATGATCTCGCGGTAGGCCGGGGAGGATTCGCGCTTGCGACTGTCGAGCGTGAGGTGCCTGGCCGCGTCGATGCGCACCGCCGCCGCCTCGGCCACGGCCATCGCCTCCACCTTGCGCACGCGCAGCCGACCGAGCACGCGCACGAACGCCTCCACGATCTCGGGGTCGAACTGGCTGCCGCGGCAGCGCCGCAGCTCGGCCACGCACTCCTCGTAGTCGAGCGCCTGGCGATACGGGCGCCGGAACGACATGGCGTCGTAGGAATCGGCGACGCACATCATCCGCGCCACCTCGGGGATGTCCTCGCCCGCGATGCCGTCAGGATAGCCGCTGCCGTCGAAGCGCTCGTGGTGATGGCGCACGCCGAGCACGTACGGCTCCTCGAAGAGGGGCCGAATGATGTCGGCGCTGAAGACCGGGTGCTGGCGCATCAGCTCCCACTCGTGCGCGTTCAAGCCTCCGGGTTTGAGGAGCACGCGGTCGGAGACGCCGATCTTGCCGATGTCGTGCAGGTAGGCCGCTTCCTCGACGTGACGGATCAGGTCCGTCCCCCAGCCGAGCTCCTTGCCCAGCAGCACCATGTAAGCCGCCACCCGGGCGGCGTGCCCGAGCGTGTAGTAGTCCTTGGCGTTCAGCGCCGAGCTCAGCGCCTTCAGGTTGCTCAGGTGCATGGTCTTGATGTCGCTGTAGAGCTCCGCGTTGTCGAGGGCAAGCCCCGCGACCCGGGACAAGGCCTCCGCGGTGGCGATCTGCTCCGCGTCGTAGTGGCGCGGGCGCCCCTTGTCGATGAGTTCCACCACGGCCACCACGCGGTCCTTGGCGACGAGGGGCACGATGAGCACGCTGAGCTCGCCGTACTCACGGCGCACTTCGAGCTCCTCCGCCGCCAGGCGCGGGTCGTCGAGCGACTCGATGACGACCGTCATGCCCGTCTCGACCGCCTGCCTCACGGTACGCCACTCGTTGAGCGGAAGGCGCTTCCCGATCCACTCGGGGTACTCGTCCCCTTCGACCAAGCTGGCCGCACAGACCAGCTCGTCACCTTCGACCATGAACACGTCGCAGTCGGTGAAACCACCGCTCTCGCGCAGGCTGCGCGCAGTCGCGGCGATCACGGCGTCGAGCTCCAGCGTGGCCGAGAGACGGAGACTCTGGTCGGCCACCAGCTCGAGCCGCCGGGCGCTGCGGTCCAGCTCGGCGTACACGGACGCATTGGCGATCGCCTGGGCGGCGAACTGGGCGAGCCCCTGGAGCAATTCGATGCGATGAGAGGTGAACGGCTCCGCGGAGAAGAGCTCGGCGAGCCCGATCACGCGGCCCTGGACGACCAGGGGAAGGTCGAGCGCGGCACGATAGCCCCATTCGGTCGCCGCCCGGCGATCGCCCTCGTAGGCATCAGGATCGTTGAAGATGTCGGCGGCAAAGACCGGGGTACGGTCGGCGAGCGCCTTTTCCCAGTAGTAGTAGTCGCTCACGGGGAAGGACGAGCCGATGAACGGCGTGTTGACCTCGCCACCTTTCACGCTGATCAGGTTATGCACGACACCGTCGTCGAGGCGGTACAGGTCGCACCCCGTCGTGCCGGCGGCCGCGGCCATGCGCTTGGCCGTGGACGACAGCACCTCTTGGAGGTCGAGCGAGGCGCCGAACTCGAACCCGGCGTCGACGAGCTGGCCGAGTTCATCGGTGGTCTCACGCAGGCGGTCGACGAGCAAGGCGTTCTCGAGCGCCCGCGCCACCACGGGGGCCACGCTGCGCAGAAAGTCCACGTGCTCCTCGTAGCGCCGCGGGCGGGTGTCGAACACATCGATGATACCAACGACCTTGTCCTCGACCACCAGAGGCACGCAGATCTCGCTGCGCAGCCCGTAGTCGCGCATCCGCTCACGCTCGTGATCCGTGAGACGCGGATCGTCGAGGTCCTCCACCACTACCACCTCGGCAGAGTCCACCCCGGCGGCAGTAGTGGGGAACTCGGTGAGCGGCGCCGACCAGGCGTTCCAGGCGTCGGCGAAGCCGTTGGTGTCGTAGCCCGCGATCAGGCGCAGAGATCCGTGATCGATCGCGTAGATCTCGCAGCTGTCCACGTCCATGGTGTGCATGAGGCGGCGGGCAAGCACGCGGACCGCCTCGCTGAGGTCCGCCGAATCCGTGGAGAGCTTGCCGATCTCGACGAGCTCTCGCAGAGCTGCGTTCTGGCGCTCCAGGCGCTCCACGAGCCGCGCGTTGTCAAGGGCGTGAGCCGCGGTCTGGGCGAGGCTCGTGACGACGCCGACATTGCGCTCGAAGTCGTGAGGCCGGTGGTCGAGGAGCTCCACGACGCCGATCACCTCGTCCCGCACCATCATCGGGACCGCCAGAGAGACCTCGTAGCCCCGGGACCGCAGGCTCTCTCGAAGTCGAGGATCGAGGTCGTCGTCACCTTGCCAGCGGACGATGCTGGGGCGCCCGGTGGTCACCGGCAGCGAGAGCACCGGTACGTCCGACTGCGGGATGCGTAAGCCTTCCCACGCGGTGTCCCAGACGCCGTCCACGTAGCTCACGGCGCCGATCAGCTCTTCGCCCTCGACCACGCTGATAGCGCACACTGGCGCGCCGGTGAAGTCGCACAGGCAGCTCGCCACGATGCGGAGGGCATCCTCTCTGCCCTTCTCCAACGCGGCCGACACGGCCATGCACATGCCCACCTGCGCCGTCAGGTCGCAGACGCGGCGCTCGAGGTCCTCGATGATCGCGGCTTCGGATCCGGCGCGATCGGCGCTCCCGTCGCGCACCGGGGCTCGAGCGGACTCGTCCGGCGACGCGCTCGAGCGCGCGACCAAGAAGGCCTCGAGATCGGCGCGGCGGTAGCGGCGATGGCCGCCGGGGCTGCGATGGCAGCGCAGACCGCCGAACGAACCGGCACGGCGCAGCGTGTTCGGGCTCACGCCGAGCACCCCCGCAGCGTCGGCGACGCGCAGCCAGTCGCCCTGCTCAGCCGGTACGGTGCTGTCGGTCGTCTCTTCCCCCACGGTCGGACTCATCGACACGATCTCGTGAGAACTTGACCAATTCTGTCGCGACAAGGTGGGGTTTTGTCAAGTTCGCTGCGCTACGGGCCGGACAGCACCTCGACATCGGCCGCCGTAGCCTGCACGGGGTCGGACTCGGCGACCGGGCCGGTGAAGCGGACGGCGACGCAGGCGCCGCCGCGCCAGACGCCATTCGCCGCGAGCGTACCAGGGTCGCTTGTGGCCCTGGACGGTGACCAGCCCAACGACTTCATTCGTCTCCGCCACCCAGGCGTCTCCGGAACGGAGGGCCGCCGCGGCAAGCACATCAGCGGCGGCGGCCGGATGCCCGCGCAGCATCGCCGCGAGCTTGCCGGAGAACGACGAAAGGAAGAGGTCTGCCACGGCCGGCTCGTCGGCGGCAGCCATGCGCCGCACGCTCGTCACCGGGGCCGGCGCCGCCTCCGTGCTCACTGCGGCGCGCCCGGGCGCGCCGCACGGGCCAGGCGGCGCAACCGGCCGCCGACAGCCACGAGGAGACCGCCGTAGACCAGACCGAACACGCCGATCGCCCAGGCGACCTCGACAGGGTCGTCCTTGGGCAGGGCGATCAAGACGAGGCCCGCAAGCAGCGAGAGGCCGCCGGCAAACAGCAGCGAGGCCTCGCCGAAAGCCAGGCGGCGCAGGCGCACGCCGGCCTCGATCTGGAGGACACCGGTGACCACTGCCCAGGCGGCCAGCAACGACAGCAGGCCAAGGCCGCCGATGCCCGGCCACGCCAGGGCGACGACGCCAACGGCGACGCCCACGGCGCCTTCGACGAGTACGACCCACCACTCTTCGAGCACGTCATGCGCCACGGCGGCGACGGCGGCCAGGACGAACCCATCGACCAGGGCGAAGACGCCGAAGGCGACGGCGAGCACACTGGCGTCGAGGCCGGGCCAGAGGAGCACCACGAGGCCGAAAACGAAGGCGAGGATGCCGCGGGCCGCGGTCATCCACCACTTCTCACAGAAACCGATCACGTCCTCTTATCGTCAACCCCAATGGGCGGCGACGCAAGCCGCCGGCCGCCGTTCCTTGACACCCCTGCCAGCCGAGCGTCCAATGGGCGTCGGTCCGGGCCACTCGATGCGGCCGGGAGGAGATGCACTTACTTGGGAGACATGCTCATCGGCAACTCCGGCCGCCGCCGGCACGCCGGCGTCGACTTGCGCCGCGCCGTCACCTGCGCCTCTCGCCACTTGTTCGCGCGCTCCCACTGCGAGCGCTACTTCGGCGGCCTCTGGTTCAAGATCTTCCGCGAACCCGGACCCTGCTGACGACCTTCGCCGGCCGGGCCGCCGGTGGACCGCACGCAGCGCGCGGACCGGCGGCGAATCGCCTCCTGTCTCATGGAGGATCGTTGCGAAGGGACCCCTGTGCATCACGCCACACTCACCGTCCGGGATGACGCCGCCTGTCGGCGCATCCACGGGCTGTCCACGGAGCTTCTCACCGACACCGGCATGGACATGAAGCATGAGCCGGCGCGCGAGCTGCGCGCCGCCGGGCGCGCCTCACCGACGTGACTCGCGCCGCCGCGGTCACCGAGCGCCTGCCCAACCCGGACTTCGCGATGTCGATGGGGCTGCCTGAGGATGTCGAGAACGACGTCGTCGACGTAGCGCGGTTCGCGGCCATGCTCAAGGGCACGCGCAAGCCGCTCGTCGTCTCCAGCCCCTTCGGCGGCGCGTCGCCGTACACGATGCGCGACATGGCGGCGGCCTGCGGCGATGCCGGCAGCTTCGCCTGCCTCGCCATGTCCTCGGCAAGGTCTCCCGCGCCACGCTGCCGCACAACGTAGGCTACCTGGAATCCGGGCTGCTGAGCGCCCTCAAGGGCATCGCGTTGGGCGACGAGGTCGCCGGCTACGCCCGCGCCCTGCTGGGCGCGGTGCCGGTGGACGACGAAGCCGTCGCGCTCGCCGAGATCGCGGCCGCCGACCCCGGCGGCAACCATCTCGGCAGCAAGATGACGCGCGCCCACCACCGCGACTTCTGGCAGCCGTCGCCGATCGACCACAACACCCACGACCGCTGGCTCAGGCACGACGGCCGCACCTTGCTCGAGCGGGTGCGGGCTCGCCTGCAGGAGCTGCTGGCAGAAGGGCCGGCTTTCGCTCTGGACGCCGCCTCCGCCGCCACGGTCGACCGTCTCGCAGGTATCCGGACATCATGGTCGTCGGGTAGACTCGCTGCTGAGACACGACCGGGAGCGATCATGCCCGTCATCGAGGTCGAGGACCTCAGCAAGCGGTTCGGCAGGAAGGTGCTCGCCGTCGACGACGTGAGTTTCTCCGTCGCGGCCGGCACCATCACCGGCTTTCTGGGACCGAACGGCGCCGGCAAGACCACCATCATGCGCATGCTCGTCGACCTCGTGCGGCCCACGTCCGGCCGGGTGACGGTCCTCGGCGGTAGGTACCGCGACCTCCCTCACCCCACCACGCGAGTCGGCGCGCTTCTGGACGCCTCCGGCTTCCACCCCGGGCGTTCCGGCCGCAACGCCTTGCGCGTCGTCGCGCGAGCGGCCGGCATCGGCTACAACCGCGTCGACTCCGCGCTTGAGATGGTGGAGCTCTCCGGTGCCGCNGGGCGCGCCGTCAAGGGCTACTCGACGGGCATGAAGCAGCGCCTCGCCCTGGCCTGCGCTCTTCTCGGCGACCCCGAGGTGCTGCTGCTCGACGAGCCGGCCAACGGCCTCGACCCGGAGGGCATGAAGTGGCTGCGCGGCTTCCTTCGCGCCCAAGCCGCGGAAGGCCGCACCGTGCTCATCTCGAGCCACGTGCTGGCCGAGATCGAACAGACCGTCGACCACGTCCTCATCATCAGCAAGGGCAAGCTGCTGGCCCGGGGGCCCATCTCGCAGCTCGCCGCCGGCGCGGCCGCCGTGGTGCGCGTGCGGAGNCCGCAGGCGCAGAAGCTCGAGGGTCTGCTGCTCCAAAAGGGCGCCGGCGTGAACCGCCTGGACACCGCGCTGGCCATCCGCGGGCCGAGCAGCGCCGAGGTCGGTGAGCTGGCGCACGCGAACGACATCGTCCTCCACGAGCTTCTCGCGGAGCAGCCCAGCCTCGAAGACCTCTTTCTGCAGATCGCCGGCACAAGGAGGGAGTCGTGATCGACCTCATCCGCGCCGAGTTCCTCAAGCTCAGCAGCACGCGCACCGCCCTTGGCCTGTTCATCGCCGCCGTGATCGTCAGCGTAGGCCCCGCTCTCCTCGTGATGTCGCTGCTCCCGCGCGACCTCCTGGACGGCGAAGGCGGGGCTGCGGCTGCGGCGGCGACCGGCCTGACCGTCGTCCCCATGCTCGCCGTGGTCTTCGGCATCCTGGGGATGACCAACGAGTATCGCCACGGCACCATCACCTACACGTATCTGGCGACTCCCCGCCGCGGCCTCGTCATTGTCATCAAGCTGATCTGCTACGCCCTCGTGGGCGCCGTGATCATGGCGGTCACGGCGCTGCTCGTGGTCGCCGCCATCGCGGCCGTCGCGGCCCTGCGCGGCATCCACCCGTCGTGGCTGGAGGCATCGGCCATCTCCGATCTGGAGACGCTGCGCAGCATCGGCCTCTTCCTTCTCACCGTGGGCCTCATGACGGCCTTCGGCGTGGGTCTGGGGGCGCTCTTCCGCGCCCAGATACCCACCGTCGCCGGCATCCTCATCTGGGCGCTGGCCATCGAGGGCATCATCACCGTGATCAAGCCCAAGATCGGCATGTACCTGCCGTTCGTCGCCTTCCAGCAGCTCACGATGGGTGGGGCCCTGCATGTCGGAGAGGACGGCGGGCTGCCGTCACTGACCCGGCCCGAGGCGTTCCTGGTCGCCATCGCGTACATCGCCGTGTTCAGCGTCGCAGCGGTGTTCATCTCGATGCGCCGCGACGTGACCTGAGCAGGACGGCATGCACGACGCCGAGGTGGTCGTACGCGGGCCGCTGACCGGGGAGGGCGCGCCGGCCGAAGGCATCATGGGAGTGCTTCCGGCCTGGCAACGGCGCGGAGTCGGCCGCGCTCTCGTGGAGCGCGCGGCCGCGTACGCCCGTGAAGAGGGATTCGCGTTCCTCCACGTGAAGACGCTCGCGCCGAGCGACCCGTACCCCCCGTACGCGACCACGCGCGCCTTCTACGCGGCCGCCGGCTTCGTGCCGCTGGAGGAACTGCCGCAGGTGTGGGGGCCGGAGAACCCTTGCCTCATCATGGTCCGGGTCCTTACTTGGCCGGCGCCGGCGGCGTGAACACGCGCGCGGCGAGTTCTTTGTCGAGCTGGTAGAGGCCGGCCGGGTGCTCGCCGGCCATGGTGAACTTCTGCACCATGTCGCTCGCCGTCTCCTCCTCTTCGACCTGCTCGGCGATGAACCACTGCAGGAAGTTGTACGTGGCGTGGTCCTTGAGGTCGAGCGCCAGAGAAGCGAGATCGTGGATGCGTCCGGTGACCTTCTCTTCGTGGGCCAGCGCCTCCTTGAACATGTCGAGTCCGGCGGCCCATTCGGTCCGCGGCTTGGCGATGGCCTCGAGCGTAACCCGAGCGCCGCGCGTGGTCACGTAGTCGAACATCTTCTGCGCGTGTGCGAGCTCCTCCTGATACTGCACGGTCATCCAGTTCTGACCGCCGGGCATGCCGAGCTCCGAGAACTGCGCCGCCATCGAGAGGTACAGGTAGCCTGAGTAGAGCTCCCAGTTGATCTGTTCGTTGATCGCGTCCTGCATCTTCTTGTCCAGCATGGTCCCACCCTCGTTCGGTTCGTGTGGAAGCGGCCGCGGCGCGGCCGTACGTCGAACCCCTATCTACCCACCGGCACCGGGGGGAGTAAACCGCCGCACGTCGAACAACCGAGAGAGCAAGCGACGGCGCCCGGTGGCGCCCCGCCACGGCGCCGCGGATCCGCGGCGACACCCGACACCCACGAGAGAAGATGAGCCGAGCATTCGTCAAGGAGCCCGACGAAGGCACGCCCGAGGACGGCCTGCCCGAGCGGCAGGTCAGCGAGCACCCCAACTACGTCACCCCCGAAGGCCTACGCCAGCTCGAACGCACCGTGGGCGAGCTGGAGCGCCAACGCCTGGATCTGATCGCCGCCAAGGATGCCGGCGCCGAGCTGGCCCAGGAGCTGGCCTACGTGGACCGCGACCTGCGCTATTTCACCAGGCGACTCGACACCGCCATCCCCGTCGACCTCCGCAGGCAGCCCCGACGCATGGTCAAGTTCGGCGCCGCCGTGACCGTCCGCGAAAGCGGCGGCGCACGGCGCAGCTTCACCATCGTGGGCGAGGACGAGGCCGACCTCAAGGCAGGCAAGATCAGCTACGTATCGCCGCTCGCCGACGCTTGCTGGATGCGCGCGTGGGGGCGACCGTGCTCTGGCGCCGGCCGGCCGGGGACCGGGAACTCAGCATCGAGCGAATCGACTATCCCGAGGGATGACGGCGGCGCGGCAGGCCGGCGGCTGAGCCGCCCGCCCTCAGTACTCCAGCACCGGTGCCAGATACGCAGGAGTCGGGTCCTCGCCCAGCAGTAGCCCGGCGACCCCCTTCTGCGTGTCCCAGCCGTAGGACCGGTCCGGGTTGTCGTCGGTCATCACGGCCAACGCCCAACGCTTCTTCCCCTTCTCCAGCCACGCTGCCTGGACCATCAGGCGGTTGTCCAGACCGAGCCAGCCGCTCTTGTGGTACGTCTTCCAGCCGGCGGG
>JGI24132J36420_10001480_pt1 | contig 10645 bp, 10 predicted proteins | sample BarGraNGADG00212_3_FD_36420 | JGI IMG/M metagenome (IMG submission 36420) | reverse complement strand
AAGCCAAACCAGAAAGGTTAACTCCCGGGAAATCGGGTTCCTTTGGGCGGACCGAGTTGATGGGTCGATGAACAACACCATTAGGGATGATGCCACCCGAGCAACTGAAAGGCGAGCATCCGTCGTCAAGCTAAACCAAACGGTTCTTAATGCAATGCCCTAGCACGAGCCTGAACTAATTCGCTGGCGCACCTCACTTTTTTCATAACCTCCGGCGTGAGCCGGATCAGGGGTCTCCGCCAATCGTTCGAAAAGCGGCGCCAGACTCGGGAGTTTGAGCCAACTCACGTCGGCTGACACGGTTTTGTAGCGCGGACAGAACCAAGTTATTTGGCGGCGGCTTTTTGGGGTACGGAGTTAGTTCCGGGGGTGTAGCGGAAGGAGGAAACCAGGGTGCTGAAGGCCAGTACACGCTTGGGGAACAGGTCGATGGTGGTCGTCAGACGGAATTCCAGCCAACCGCCCGGGAACGGCACAAAGGCCAGCCGGGTCAAGGACACTTTCGAGCTGGCAGAAGTCTGCTCCAATTGGAAGCCGGTGCCGGACTGGCTGCCGGTGTAACAGGGGAATTCCTCAAGAATCTTCGCGCCCGGGTATTTTGTCTGGACGTAATCGCGCAGAAATTCCGGTTTAAGCGGGACTAATTCGCCCGGCTTGGTCCAGGTGATGGAAAATTTGATGCAGGCATCGTTTTGAGGCGACAGGTAAGAAATTTCGTTCTCTTGGGCTTTGAATTGCTGGCTCCAGGAGGCGGGTGGAACGAAAAAGAAAATCCCTTCATCCGTGTGCAATTCGCAGGCGTGAAGACTGGCGCCGCCCTCGGGCAGGGGAAACGTTTTGGGCACCCAATGCTGCATTTGGCCGGCGGGGCATTTCCAGGGGGCGGCGTGCAAGCCAAGAACGATCAGGCAAACCGGAAACAATCGAATTATAAGCATGAGAACAAGGGGGTGTTAATTGATGGTGTTGGGTGCCATGAACGTCCAAAGCCATCGCGAAATTTTACGAAACTGCGGGGTATCCGGCGGCAGCCTTGTCGAATCCAAGAAGTTCACATCGAAAGCCCAGTCGCGGTCGGGCGGTGCGTACACATCCGTGTGGCTTCCTTGCGGCGAGGTGGCTTGCTGACTGTAAAACATCACCACCATGGATCCATTGTAGGTAAACTTGACATCGGTCCATTTTTCGAGAAATCGCGGGAAGTTCTCCACCCCGCCGCTGTAGAAACCGTTGGCAGTGGGGACAATGCCTGACAGGAAGGCCGCATTGACGGTGGTAGCCGTGGCGGGGCGGTTGTCCACCGTGTCGGTGCTTTTCTGGTCCTTCCAGTTCTCCGACAAAATAGTAATGGCATCGGCGGCGATGGAAGCAGGTTTGGTTCCGCTGGTGTCGTGGGTTCCACGAGCCGCCACCGGGGCGTTGTAATGCCCTTTGATGTAAACCGGGTTGGGCGAGGCGACCGTCAGGCCTTTGGGCGGCAGGGCGGCCCCATTGGTCAGGCGGACGCCGCGCTCAGTAGAGGAGTTAGTCGTACGGAAGTCGGCCACGTAAATGGAGTCGAGATTATCGTTGCCCACGGTCCCGGCGATGGTGGTGTTGGTGTGTGCCCACGCGGTTAATTTGCCGACGTCGATTTGCGTGGTTCGGACGGTTGCGTCTTCGCGTTTATTAAAAACAGTGATGTTGGTGTTGACGAAATTCGAGATTTGTTGCCAAGGAATGGTAGTGCTGCCGGCTTTGGCGGTGACGGTCGTGTTGGATACCAGGATAATCAGATCGGCCTTATTGTAGTAACGGTTGGCGTACATGGGATCGCTGGCGGTCTCGCTTGCGGGTGGTGGTTTCAGAATTTCATACACGGCTTCGGGGGTATTATTGGTGCCAATAGGCAGGGTGAGCGTGGCGTTGCCGCCGGTGTGATTGGTGGCGTAAATAACGGTCCCTTGGGCGCGGCCGGTTCCGGGATCGCCGGGTTTGATGGTTTGGAAAATCCCTCCGCACGCCGTGACATCCGATTGGAAAGTCAAGGTTGCGCTATCGGGTTGGCAGTAAATATCGTGGTTGCTATGGACGCGCCCGCCCACTTGCATGTTGGCGCCCGGATTAATCTCCAAATCGACGGTATAGAAAATGGCGAACTGAAAAACCGGCACGGTGCTGACTTGAAGCTCCTGTTTAATGCCGCCCACGATGGGATAATTGAGAGCGCGCGCATTGGAAACCACCCGGTAAGTAGAGCTCATGCCCTTTAAGCCCGAGTATTGGTTGCCCACGTTGGTATAAACGTGATCCACCGTGCGGCTGATATAGGTGCGGTTGCTGACACCCGTTGCGTTGTTGAATTCGTAGTTGGCCCAATAAGGATCGTCCGCGCTGGTGGGAACCCAGGTGGCATAAGTGCCCAGCTTCGAGTTAACGCCGGCTTCGCCATCCTTTTGATAATCGGTAACAAGGCCGGCCACCACCCTTTCGGTGGCGGCTTCGGCGGCCGACAGCACCTTGAAGNACTCGTTGTTTCGCTCGATGATGCCGGCGTTGTTGGAACCCCAATTCAGAACGCTGCCCAGGACCATCAGTCCCACCGCGGTGAAGACCAGCGTCACGATGAGGGCCGCTCCCGGGTTGACCCGCCGCCGCGTTGGATTTAGGCAATTTTTAAGTCTCACGTCGCCTCCTTAATTCAGCCTGCGTTTGGTGATTTTAGTGTTCAGTTGATAATAATCGAAAAGCCCGCCGGGTCCGATTCGAACCAGCGGATTCGCCAGTTGATAAAACCGCAGCGTCAGGTTGATAACCCGGTTGTCGAAGCTGTTGGTTTGGGGGGTGCCGTCGTAATGTTCGGAAGTAAAGACCACCTGGTTGCTGACCGAGTTGGCAATGATCATAACCCTTGAAGAATTATTGACTCGGCGGTTCAGGCTCTTGTCGCCGGCCGCGTTGGTCGCCCAGTAGTACCAGATATACGAGTCGGGGTTCGTGCGGCTAGGTTCCACCTGGACCGCGTTGCCTTGTTGCACGGTGTTGACGTCGGCTTCCACGAAGTTGATCCCGTCGTAGCTGCCCACGCGAACGTGGTCGCAAGACCGGATTTCCGACACCATGAGGCTGATGGCTTGGCGGGCGTCGTCGCTGGCGCCCATCTTGGCTTTGCTAAGCTCGAAAAGTTGCAGGCCAAACATATTGCAGGCGATCACCCCGGCAATGGCCAGGCTGAAAATTGCGGAAGCCACCATGACTTCCGTCAGAGTGAAGGCGCGGACGCCTCGGAAAAGGCCGCGGGCGGACACCGACTGGCCATGGATGTCGGTTTTCATTGCGCTGGCGCTCGATAAGTGGCAACGGTGTTGGTATAGTTGCGGCGCCCCATGAAATTCCAGACACAATCCACCTTGATCATCTTGCAGGGCGGATTGGTGGAAATGAGTTTGATGGTGGTAAAATTCGTGGCATAGACTTTGTTCGTGCCGATCAGTGGAATATCGAGAATCTCCCGACTGACTGGGAAGTTGGCGATCACCACCTCATCCGTATTCCCCTGAGTGTCCCATGGATCCCACCGGGCGGCTCGGGTTTGTTCCAGTCGCTGCATGGCCAGCGACTGGGCCGCCAGCGAATAAGCCGCCCACTCGGCGCGGTTAGCCGAAAAGATGTACCCCGCCAACAATCCGCTCATAGTCAAACCGAGAATGGATAAAGAAATCACCACCTCAGCCAAGGTAAAGGCCTTGCCGCACCTAACAGATTGACCGAATGACTCTAGCCTTATAACCATAATACCTCATTAATCATACGATTGAATAGAGCCATTTGGCCATGACGGAGAAACTAAAGCATTAGGCTTGCCAAGTCAACTGATGAGAAATTGCAGAAAAGGGGGTATCCACTTAACGCAAGCAACCACAAGGTGTAGTGTCATCCATGAAATTAGACACCATGAATAGTTGCGAAAACACGACATCTACGCGACGCTTGCGTTAAGTGGATACCCCCGCTTGCAGAATATTAGCGGGAGGTGACAGAAGTGAACTGATTATTAATTAGGACAACATGTCCAAATATTGGACAGTTTTGCAAAACACCCCTTAATCGGCTTTTTAGATTAGCACAAACCATGCCGACATTCGAGTGCCGATTAGTCCCACCCCGTGAATTCACGGCATGGTTTTCATGGACTTTTCGGCGGCTTGGAGCAGCGGTTGGGCGCTGACGAGCTTGCTGGTGGCGTTTTTCATCAGAGGTCCGGGGTTAGATTGCCTTGGGTGGCCATCCGCTCGAAGGCGGGGCCTATTTCGCCGAGCAAGGGCATTTGCGCCTCGATTTGCACGGGAATGCCGGGCGAGGGTGCGCTTCATGGCGCTGAAGATAAGAGGCTGGGAGCGGGAGTTCAAACCGAAAACACGGCACACCAGCAGCGCGGATTCATGTGACTTTCGTCCTTCGGCTTCGTCCTCGTCCTCGAATGACGGAACAACGAATCGAGGACGAAGATGCGAAGGGAGAAGATGCGCCGGCCCCGGAGAGGCCAGCTACAAATCCTTGTCCGCTCACCGGACCCTATTAATTCAATGAGAACCGCCGACACCAAAGTATGGGCGTTAGGGTTTACCGGCGCGTTTGGGGTACTTGGGTTTTTGGACTTCGGTGGGCGGGTTTTTCCGGAGCTGTTTCAACACCTCGTCAATGGCTCGTTCCAGTTGGGGATCGCCACCGCCAGCCATCAGCCCGGGATCATCGACGACTTGAATCTCCGGATCGACGCCATGGCCCTCGATGATCCATTCGCCCTTGGTATTGTAGTGCCGAACAGAATGGCCTGGCCGTCGGGATACCCGCCCAGGACGCGGTCGGGCGCGCCGTGATGCGTGAGACGTTTCGGCAAGCCGCCGCCGGCGGGAACCACATAAACGTCGATGTTGCCGTCGTAGTTGTCACTGAAAGCCAGGAGCGAGCCATCGGGGGAAAACCGCGGGAACATCTCCTCGCCGCGGGGCGAGCTGAGCCGAACGGCGGTGCCGCCGGTCTTCGGAGCGATCCAGATGTCGCCCGCATAAACGAACGCGATTTGGGTGGCCGAGACATCCGGATAGCGCATCATACGGGCGTCGATGGCGCCGCTGATGGTGTCCGCAAAAACGGGGAAAAGCGTCGCGAGCGAACAGGCGAAAGCGGTGATGAGCAAGAAAACTTTCGTTTTCATGGGCCATACGGATTGTTACGAGTTCGGTCGGGAAATGCAACTGCATTAAGAGCCGGTGCCGGCTTGGGGAACTCGGGAGACTCCTGGGTGGAACGCCGAAATTCCGGTTGGCCCGTGCGTTCGATAGCTCTCCGGCATGTCAACGCCCTTTCCTTGCCCACAAACCGACGGGTGTGTTGCGACATAATAAAACGCGGTCACGTAATATATTGTCGCGTCGAAAGCAGGACCGTTGAGGCTTTTCATGAAAACGACCTCAAAACACTCCGATCGGAAAAACTATGGTGGCTCCTGACACCCTTGGAACACGGCTTGGAGTTGGCCCAAAAGTATTCCTCATTCTTTTGTCGCAAAATCGCTCCGGACTTCACTATAGAATGACGACATGAGTTCGCTTGGGCTGGGCATTATATGGACCTAACTGACAAAGAATACGTCGAGCGTTGCTGCAATGGACATCAGGAGGACTTCCGCCTGCTGGTGGATCGTTATCAAAAACCGCTCTTCTCCTATCTTTCAGGCCGGGTTCGAGATGGCTTGCAAGTGGAAGAGGCGGCGCAGGAGTCGTTTGTCAGGGCCTTCCTATCCTTGAAAAAGTTGCGGAAGCCGGAGTCGTTTTACTCCTGGCTCCTGGGCATCGCCGGACGGGTCGCCAAAGAACAATTGCGTTCGCTGAGCCGTCGCCAACAGGATTGCGAAGTGACCGAATCCATCATGGCCAGCGCTGCCGAGAGCCAGACGGATTATCCGTTGGATGAAGCCATTGCTGCCCTGCCCGAAACCTATCGTCAGGTGATTCTGCTGCGGTATTACGAGGGACTCTCCTGTCAGGAGGTCGCCATTCGCCTCGACCTGCCGCTCGGCACGGTCACCAAAACGCTTTCGCGCGCTTACGCTCGGCTCCGTCAGGAACTGGCTGCCCTTGAGGGCGCGGAACAAACCGTTAATCAAAAGGAGCTGCCATGAACTGCGCTGAATGCCGGGAAAACCTCGTCGCCTGCGAGGAAGGATTGCTCGATCGTGAGGAATCCCTTCAGTGCCAGGCCCACCTTGACGCTTGCGCGGCCTGCCGCGCTGAGTGCGCGGCCATCGCCCGCATGCAACAGCGCTTGGTCGCCAGCGGCCAAGCCACCGCCGAGGTGTCCTTGGTCGAACCGGTGATGCGCCGGGTTCGGGCCATTCAAATCGAACCAAAGAGGAACACAATCATGAGCAAACTATTAACACGATGGGGATTCGGATTGGGTGCTGCCGCTGGTGCGGCCGCCATTATTCTGCTGGCTTTGCTGGCTTTTCCCAGGGCCCAAGCCACCGCTGCCGAAGTGATGGCCAAAGGCGCCCAGGCTGTGGCCCAACTTAGCAGCATCCACCTGCGCGCCCAACTGCGCACGCTCCCAGCCGATAATTTCAGCTACATCGATCCCAACTGCGAGTTTCATGCCATCGAACTGTGGAAACAGTTCGCGCCGGAACTTAAGTGGCGCATTGAGAAACCCGGTCGCGTGGCGGTTATGGATGGCCAGTCAACCCTGATGTTCATTAAAACCGCCAACTTGGCGACTAAACTGCCGCAGCCGTCGTTGAGCGCGTTCGATACCGAGTGGCTGCATCAGATCGCCAACCTCAGCACCACGATCAGCAATGAGCTAAACAACGCGCTGGCCAAGGGTTGGAAGTTGAGCGTCGCTGAAGAAACGGCTCCGAACGGGAGCGTGAAAGCCGTGGTCACGATCCACGCCAAATCCGGCCTGCCGGACAATGACTACGTCAAAAATAAATTCTTCGAAGACGCTGACACCCGCCGGGTCTATCGTTTCGACGCCCAGAGCGAACTGCTGGAGGCGGTGCAGGTTTATCTAATGCGTCCGTCCGGTGAGGTGCTGATCTTCGACCTCAGTCAGATTGACTACGATCAGCCGGTTGATCCCAGTATCTGGCAGCTCGAGTTGCCGGCGGATGTGAGTTGGTACCAGAAACCGCAAAAGCTGCCCGACAACGAAAAATACGCTTCCATGACCGCCGAGCAGGCCGCTCGCGCCTTCTTCGAAGCTTGTGCCCGCGAGGATTGGGACGAAGTTGAGAAATTCAAGTCCCCGGTAAGTGCGGGCCTGAAAGAGTTCCTCGGTGGTCTGGAGATCGCCAGTCTGGGTGAGTCCTTCACTTCCGAGGCTTACGGTGGCCGGTATGTCCCCTACGAAGTCAAACTCCGACCGCAGGAAATCAATGTGCGAGTGTCCAACGCGAATTCCGCGAAACGGTACGTGATAACCGGTATGGCCGACAGCAGACTGCAGCTTCAGGAGGAGATGAAATGGTCGAACGAACCGGAAGTCTTGGCTCCTAACGATGCCGATGCGAAGCTGTCGCCGGCCGAGGCTGTAAAAGCCTACGTCGAGGCCTGGTCAAGGCTCGATTGGGTCGAAATGCGAAAGTTTGTCCCGGACCATGAAGTGGAACAAACCAAGCGTCAATTGGAGGAGGCGGGAAAAAATGGCATCGATACGCGCAAGCTAATCCCCGTGATGGAGGCAGGTGAAGCTTTCTGGTCGGCGGAACAATCAGCTTTCTTTGTAAAGTGTCGTATGCACGCGGTTAAAATGAACAACGTGGCCTTGCGGAAGGATAATCCGGCGGGCCGCTGGCAAGTTGATGGCGGAATCTAACCGGCCGATTTCTATACTCACCTTGGGGGCAGCCATCCCTTGACGAAAATCGGTGATGGCTTCTCACTTTGGCATTGCTCTGGAGGCGCGGCTTTGGTCATGATCGGAAGCCATCAGCCCATGAGCGTCCCGCGAAGTCCCTTCGCCTTTCGTCCTGGGAACCTTGATGAGATTGAATTAATCGAGAGCAATTTAACCCAGCGCATTCATGGCCAACTATCCGGAAGCCAAGCTCCAGGAGATTTCCAAACAGTTCCAGATATACGGCGAAATCCTGCACGCGGAGACCTGCAAGATCGGCCACATCAACGAGACCTACACGGCNACCTACCTGCAGGGCGGCATCCAAGTCCGTTATATCCACCAGAAAATCAACCAGACCGTTTTTAAAAATCCGGTGGCCGTCATGGAAAATCTCATGCGCGTCACCCTGCATATCCGGGCCAAGCTCGAGGCGCAAAGCGCCCGGGACATCACGCGCAAGTCGTTGACGGTCGTGCCCACGAAGTCGGGCCGTTCTTTCTATCACGATGGGGACGGCGAGCATTGGCGCACGTTTGTGTTCGTGGAAAACGCGAAGACATTCGAATCGGCCGAGACGCCGGAGCAGGCGTTTCAGGCCGGCAAGGCCTTCGGGAATTTTCAGAAAACGCTGGTCGATTTGCCGGGCGACCGGTTGCATGAAACCATTCCCGATTTCCACAACACGCGCAAGCGCTTCATCGCTTTGCAGAAAGCCATTGCCGCCGACCACTGCAACCGAGCCCAGAATGCCGCGCGCGAAATCGAGTTTGCCCTGAAGCAGGAGCCCCTCGTGGATGTTTTGCTCCAAGCCCAGGCGCGCGGCGACATTCCCGAGCGCATCACCCACAACGACACCAAATTCAACAACGTGATGCTCGACAACCACACCGGCGAGGATTTGTGCGTGGTCGATCTGGACACGGTTATGCCCGGCATCGTGCATAACGATTTTGGCGACATGGTCCGCACCACCGCCAGTCCCACGCTCGAGGACGAGCCGGATTTGTCGCGGGTGCAGATGCGGATGCCCATGTTCGAGGCGCTGGCGCGGGGCTACCTGTCCAACGCGGGCGAGTTTCTAAGCCCGGCCGAGCGATCCTATCTGGCCTTCTCCGGCAAACTCATCACGTTTACCATTGGGATTCGGTTTCTGACCGATTACCTGCTGGGGGACACCTATTTCCGGGTGCATCGCCCGGATCACAATCTGGATCGCTGCCGCACTCAGTTCCGGCTGGTGGAGTGTATCGCCGAGCGGGAAGACGCGATGCAACAGTTGGTGGATCGAATTTAAGATGAAAACCATGGCAGCTTCGCACCAGAGAAGAGCGTTTCGTTTTATGAGCGCGTCTTGCGCTCTGGAACCGGGTTTGGGCGGGAGCGCCGACATTCCTGTCGGCTCGGGTGTCCGATCGCTTCGAAGCGCCAGAGGACTGGCGCAGTCTAAAACCTGGCGGACCCTTGGGCGGTTCCTGGGCAGGCTGGTTGGAGGTCAGCCTTTGGCAGGGTTGGCCTTGCTGGTTTTGGCGCTCGGCTTCGGCGCCCAGGCGGCTGAGGTCGCAAATGCCAATCCTTACGCTGCGTGGGAACACGGTCCATCGCGCGACGCCGCTTTCTTCCCTATCGGGGTTTGGCTGCAGAATCCGCAGAAGGCCCAGCGATATCGCGACGCGGGTTTTAACCTCTATGTCGGTCTGTGGCGCGGTCCCACCGAGGAGCAGCTCGCCGAGCTTAAAAAGGCCGGCATGAAGCTTATTTGTCATCAAAACGAGTTTGGTCTCAAGCATCTCGATGATCCGACCTTTATCGGCTGGATGCATGGCGATGAGCCCGACAACGCGCAGTCCTTGGGGGCGGGGAAAGGGTACGGTCCGCCCATTCCTCCAGCGCAGATCGTGCGGGATTATGAGCAGATACGCCGGGCCGATCCGTCCCGTCCAGTCATGCTGAATCTGGGCCAAGGGGTGGCCTGGGACCGTTGGCACGGACGCGGCGTGCGAACGAATCATCCCGAGGATTATCGTGAGTATCTCAAGGGTTGTGACTTGGCATCATTCGACATTTATCCGGCGGCGCATGACAGCCCGGAGGTGGCGGGGAAGCTGGGGTTTGTGGCGCGTGGCGTTGAGCGCCTGGTGGAATGGACGGAAGGTCGCAAGGTGGTGTGGAACTGCATCGAATGCACCCGGATCAGTAATCCGAAGACCAAGGCCACGCCGCACCAGGTCCGCGCCGAAGTATGGATGTCGCTGATTCACGGCTCGCGGGGGATCATTTATTTCGTGCATGAATGGCAGCCCAAGTTCAACGAGTCGGCCCTGCTGGACGATCCGGAGATGCTGGGGGCGGNGACGCGGTTAAACCGCCAGATTCAAAAGCTGGCGCCGGTGCTGAACCAGCCTTCCCTGGCCAAGGGTGTGGCGGTTGCCACGGCCAACCCGGATCGTCCCGTGGCGACCCTGCTGAAGTCCCATGAAGGAAGCCACTTTTTATTCACGGTGAACATGAGCGGCGAAGAGACGGTGGCCAATTTCGATCTGAGCGCCACCATGCTTAATGCCACCGTCACAGTGCTGGATGAAGATCGATCAGTGTCACTGAAAGAGGGCCGTTTTCAGGACCGGTTTCAACCCTGGGACGTGCATTTGTACCGGTTGGAGCGTTCGAGCAGTCGAAAGGGCTCATAACACCTTTATCGGAGCGCGGACATTCCTGTCCGCTTCGGCGCTTCGGTGTGACCGGAACAAAGAAGCGGACAAGA
>JGI24132J36420_10001476_pt1 | contig 10651 bp, 11 predicted proteins | sample BarGraNGADG00212_3_FD_36420 | JGI IMG/M metagenome (IMG submission 36420) | reverse complement strand
ACTGCTGGACGTCCCTCGTCAGCGGGAGGCTCGGCAGTCTGGCCCCGGACCGCCCCAGCCCCATGTGCGCGTCAGTCGCCCTCGGGCCTTCCGTCCAACGGACGCTGGCACTGGCCGCCCGACCGGCAACCTCGCCGTCGAGCGCACCGCTCCAAGTTTACCCCCATCCCCAGTGCAAGATGTAGGCGACGTGAAGAGACACGATCAGGGGCGGTCTCATGGTCTGGGGTGGCTGGGAGCCCGGCGAGACCGGCAGGCGATCACGCCGGCGCCGCCTCGGCCTCCGCGATGACCTTCTCCATCCCCTGATCAACCAGGGGTCTCCGCCATCCTTTCATCGATCGCGGACGACACCACGATGACGAGTGGCGCAACGGCAGCACGGCGGCGTCCGAGTCTTCCCCCGGCCCTCCACGTGTCCGTCGTCGATCAGTCGGTTTGACCGTCGAGGGTTCGTCCGCCCGCTCCGGCGTACGGACCGCCCCACTGATGGAGCGAGAACTCGATGCCCGCGGCCGTCGCCCGGTCGCGCAGGTCGCGGACCCAGCGTAATGCGGAGGGCTTGGGCTCCCAACCGGTGCCCGCACAACGCTCGTCATATGCGCGAGGGTCGAACGCGTGACCCGGATGGGAGCATGGCTGGACCAACCGACGCTCTGACGAGCCGCCAGACTCGCCGCCGACCGAGATCGCGTCGAACCCGGCGAAGACCAACGACGGCAGCGGTCCGAGGAGCGGCTCGGCTACGACGACCCGGCGCGCCGCCGGCGTCGCCCGCAGGGAGTCGACTCGCCTGACGAATCGGTCGTTCTCGACCGTGACGCACAGTGTCAGGTTCGGGATGACTCGGTCGCGCAGGATGTCGGCGATCCAATGGGCCGATCCGGCACGCGCCGCCGCGGCGAAGGCGACGAGATCCCAGAACCGCTCCGAGCACAGCAGGTCCGCCATGCGAGAAGCACGCTTCGTGATGATCGAGAACGTCGAGCCCGACGCGAGCGCGATGACGGCCAAGATGTCCGCGACATACGCATCAGGCACCGACTCGCCGAAGATGTCGGTCATCGAGCCGGCGAAGACGTCGCGGGGCATGCGCCAGTGAAGCGGCGCGTCGAGCCGTTCGGGATGGAGCACGATGTTGGCCGCGGCATTCGCGGGCGTCCACGGCAGAGATGTCGTGCCGTAGCGGTGCGAGATCCGCTCCGCATAGCAGGATGCGCATCCCGGGGACGTCTTGACACACCCGGTGACCGGGTTCCAGGTCACTTCTCTGGCTGTCGTCATCCGGGACCTCAACGAAACAGGGCGGGTGCGCCCAACGCCCTCCGGAAGCCTATCTTGGGCGAAGACGAGCAGAGCGCAACCAGCCGTCCGGCGCGGGGAGGATCACCCGCCACGTCGGTTCCGCGAGGTCGCTCTAACCCGCTCGATCTTCCCACCGAAATCAAACAGGTGGCGCGGCCGGCGGCTTCCGTTGGGACGACCCGGACGCTGCTCCAGGAGCAGATCGACGGGGTCGGGCCACTGTGGTCCTCGCCTACGGCCTGTGCGGCGGCGCCACGGCGGGGCTGCGGGCCGACCCGATCCCCTCGTCGCGCCACGAGCCCACGACTGCATCACGCTCTTCCTCGGGACGACCCATCCACTCGTCTGACCCGCGCCTACGGCCCGCATCGAACCAAATCGAGCGGGTCGACCGCCGGGGCACGAAGACGCCGGCCGCCAACGGAGGCGGTGCTTATCACACCGTCAGCGTCCAGCAATCAGCGTCGGCCGCAACCCGCTCCAGGGCGGCGAGGATCGAGCCGCGCATGCTCCTCGCACCCCGAGAGCGCGAGAATGTCGCGAACGCGTTCCGCCCGAACAAGACGCAAGGGGCCTGCAACGAAATGAGATGCGCGACGGGCCCTCTGGCGAGTCGCTCGGTGGGACCGTGGCGGCGGGCCCGAAGGTCCGCATTCCGNGAGCCTTCGGCAGGCGCCAATTCCCGCCGGGACCAGGAGATGGACCATGGCTGAACTCGACGCGAAGGATCGCGACAAGCTCCGCTCCACGCAGTTCGCGTATGTCGACTCGAAGGGCGGCGAACACCTACCCATCCACGATGAGTCGCACGTGCGGAACGCGATCGCTCGCTTCAATCAGACGGAGTTCGAGAGCAAGGCGGCCAAGGAGCGTGCCCGGCGGAAGATCCTGAGCGCCGCCGAGATGCACGGCATCGAGGTCGACGAAGACTCGAACATCCGCCGGCCGAGCACTCCGCGTCGGGCAGCGTCGACCAAGGGCGAGCCTCGCGGCGGCTGAATGGACCACGACTGATCCCGGCGGCGTCCTACCCCGCGACGCTGGTGCCATCGACGCCGCCGGAGAGTCGCCCGCTGGTTCGTAGGCCTCCACCCGGTCGCGGTTCTCGCTCGGGGACGCGGGCACCAAGTCGGGGCCGTCCGCGGCGGGACGTATGGCCGGCCGGCCGAGACGATGCGCGCCTATCTCGACGCGATGGCTGCGGCGCAGTACAGCGCACCGGAGCCTGAGTCACCCGTCCCGCTCGTGCTCGCCGCGCTCGGGCCACGCATGCTCGAGCTGGCCGCCGAGCGCGCCGATGGTGCGCACCCCTCCTTGTCCCCGTCGAGCACACGCCCTTCGCCTGCCAGCATCTCGGCCCCGAGCCGTTCCTCGTCGTCGAGCAGGCGGCCGCGCTCACGACCGACCCGGCCGAGGGGCGCCGGATCGGGCGCGGCTTCGCGAAGAACTTCCTTGCTCTGCCCAACTACGTGAACAATCTTCGGCGCTTGGGCTGGGGCGATGCGGACCTTGCCGGTGACGGGAGCGCACATGATCGAGGCAGAACGACATGGCCACGCTCCACGGCGGATGAGCCACGCCCCAGCGGATGAGCTGAGCGCGGGTCAGGACAGCGGCGCGGTCAATGGGTTGATCCAGACTGACGCCGCGATCAACCCCGGCAACAGCGGGGGTCCCCTCCTCGACACGGCGGGGTGGGTACGGGGTCGACACCGGTAGTCTTGTGCGGTGAGATCCTGGGGCCGCCCCGTGGTCTGTTGATGTGTGGTGGGCCGCGACGAAATGGCTCCGGTCGTCCGGGCGGCGCTCGGGTCCAGCGCGGGCGGGTCCGTTGGCCTACCCTGCGACTAGCCGAGAGCGGAGGGACAGATGAGCGGAGACCCGAACGTCCTCTACGACGGGAACCACCTCGATGTGCTGCGCAGACACGTCCGCGATGAGTCGATCGACCTCGTCTATGGGCGTCAGCTCGGATCCGTGGTGGGAGGAAGTGATGCCGCTGGCCGATCCCGGCGGCGGTTCGTGTCGTGACGGCCTGGGGCCGGACGGCGTGAACGGCAACATGGGCGCCGAATCGACGCTTGCCTGGCTGGTCGCGGTCGAACGGATGCGCGCCCTCCACAACGAGGCGTCGGCACAACCCGCCGAGCTGATGGCCGGCGGCGCAGGCGGTGTTGGGTCCGGGTTGGGTCGAACCCGGGTCACCCGGCTGGGCGCCCGATAGCCACCGGCAGGTAGGCCTCGATGCGGGTGGGTGTGATCAGCCCGATCGCCTGGCGCACCCCGCCGCGTGCCTACGGGCCCTGGGAGCAGGTCGCCTCGAATGTCGCCGAAGGGCTGGTGGCACGGGGTCACGAGGTCACCCTCTTCGCCACGGCCGATTCACTGACCGCCGGTCATCTCGAGGCGGTCGCCCCGGCCGGCTACGAGGAGGACGCCCAGGTCACCCCCAAGGTGTACGAGGCGCTCCACATCGCCCGGGCCATGGAGCAGGCGGATCGCTTCGACCTCCTCCACAACCACTTCGACTTCCTGCCGCTCGCCTGGTCTCGACTGATCCGGACGCCCCTCCTGACGACCATCCACGGCTTCTCGTCACCAGCCATCCTGCCCGTCTACCGCGAGTACGATCGCCACGCCTTCTACGTGTCGATCAGTGATGCGGATCGAGACCCCGTCCCTCGACTACGTGGCAACCGTCTACAACGGCATCCGCCTGGCGGACTTCACGTTCCGCCCGAACCCCGGCGAGTACGCGGTGGTCCTCGGGCGGATCCATCCCGACAAGGGCGTTCATCTGGCGATCGAGGCGGCGACCGCCGCCGGCCTGCCCCTGATGATCGCGGGGATCGTCCAGGACGCAGACTACTTCCGGCGTCACGTTGAGCCGCGGCTCGACGGCGATCGAGTGCGCTTCCTGGGGCCGGTTGGGCCGGCGGAACGGGATTCGCTGTTGGGTGGCGCGCTGGCCCTGCTGCATCTGGTCACGTTCGACGAGCCGTTCGGACTGGCCATGATCGAAGCGATGGCCTGCGGGACACCCGTGATCGGGATGCGCCGCGGGGCTGTTCCGGAGGTCGTCGTGGACGGGCAGACGGGCGTCCTGGTCGTCGATGTCGCCGNGGCGGTGCGGGCGCTCCGGGTCGTGGCCGGCCTCGACCGAGGACGGTGTCGAACGGGGGTCGAAGAGCGCTTCACGGTCGATACGATGGTGCGGGGCTATCTCGACGTCTACGCCGANGTGCTCGAACGGTGGCCCAGCCGGCGGGATCGAACGGCCAGCGACCGCGCGGAGGTGGCGAGGTGACAGGAAGCGACTCCTTCCGGCTCGGAGTGAACTACTGGCCGGCCCGGACGGCCATGTACTGGTGGGACGACGTCAGATTCCCTGAGGTCGATCGGGACATGGCCCGGATCGCGGATCTTGGCCTCCAGGAGGCCCGCATCTTCCTGCTCTGGGAAGCGTTCCAACCCCGGCCTGACCGCGTCTCAGACGACGCGCTCCTCCGGCTCGAAACGGCCCTCAGGGCCGCCGAGCGGCACGACGTCGGCCTCGTGCTGAGCCTGTTCTGCGGCCACATGAGCGGAGTGAACTGGCTCCCGGGCTGGGCGGTGGACCAGTCGGCTGCCTCGACGATCCGAACCGTCAGCGGGGGGCAGGTCGTGCCCGGCGGCGCGGGCGACATCTACGCCGACCCGGCGCTCCTCGACGCGCAGCTCTTCCTCGCCCAGCGGCTGGCCTCGACGTTCGCCGGCCACGCGGGGCTCGCCGGGTGGGACCTCGGCAACGAGTTCTCGAACCTCCGATGGCCCGCTCGTCCGGAGGAGATCGCTCGCTGGAGCTCACTATTGACGGAGGCGCTCCGGCCCGCCCGAGTCGACGTCGCCGGCGGCCTCCACGCCCAGGACCTCGAGCAGGACAGAGGGATTCGGATCAGCTCGATCGCCGCCCCGTGGGACGAGGTCATGATGCACGGCTACCCGCTCTACAGCGAGGCGGCCAGGGCCCCCGACGATCCCGAGTGGGTGCCCTTCGTGAGCGCGACTGCAGCCCGCTTCGCCGACAAACGGGTGAACGCTCAGGAGTTCGGACTGCCTGATCACGAGCTCGGCGAGGACCGGGTCGCGCGCTACGCGAGTGCCGTCCTGCAACGACTGTGGCGGCTGGGGGCGGTGGGCGCGTCATGGTGGTGCTTCACCGACTACGCCGCCGAGTTGCGGCGACTGCCGCCGTTCGATCTGGCGCCCCACGAGCTGCACTTCGGCCTCTTCCGGGCCGACGGCAGCGCCAAGCCGGTGGCCGATGTCTGGCGTCGCTTCGGCCGGCGCGCCGCTCTCGACAGTTCCCCGTTCGACGGGCCGGACGAGCTGACCTGGTACGAAGGCCTGCCCCGGACGCTCGAGCAAGCGTACGGCAAGTGGCGCGAGAAGCGATCGGCGCTGACCGATGTGACCGAAGAGGTTTGACGCCCTCGACTAGCTGCCCTCGCTCGGGTCTCCCCGGCGCCGTTGCTGGCCCCCCGGACAGGCATGAACGTGGTCGAGCACGGCGCTGAAGCGGGCCGTCGCAAGGCCGATCCGGGTGTCGGCCGCTCCGTAGTACATGCGAACCTCGTCGCGGAGTTCGTCGACGATCCAGCCGCACGGGAACACGACATGGTTGACGTCACCCGCGAACTCGTCGGGCTCATGCGGGCCGAAGACCCACTCGTCGCTTCGGCGGAGCACGATCGTGGGGTCCTCGAGGTCCAGGAGCGCGAAGCCGACACGATAGATCGGTCCGCCCACGGTCGTGTGGACGCCGTGGTACAGGATGAGCCAGCCGTCCGGAGTCTCGATCGGAGGAGGCCCCAGGCCAATCTTGCCCGCGTCCCACCAGGCGCCATCGCGCGCCTCGAGCAGGAGGTCGTGGTCGCCCCAGTGGCGGAGATCGGGCGAGTAGGAGATCCACATGTGGACGCCGCCGCGCAGCGGGGAGGGCCGATGGATCATCGCCCAGCGTCCGCCGATCCGGCGCGGGAAGAGCGCCGCGTCCTTGTCCTCCGGCGGCATCACGGNCCCGAGCCGGCGGACCTCGCGGAAGTCGCGCGTCATGGCCAGCGACACGAGCGGTCCGCGACGGCTGTACGCGGTGTATGCGATGGCCCACTCCTCGCGCTCGGGCAGCCACGTGAGACGCGGATCCTCGCAGCCCCAGACCTCCTCCGGGTGCTCTTCGTGCGGCCGCAGCAGCGGCTCGGCATCGAAGCGCCAGGCGGTCATGCCGTCGAGGCTGCGCGCCACCTGGAGGTGCGAGATGCCCCGCAGATCCTCCACTCGCAGCAGGAGGACCGTCTCCTCTCCCACCCGCGCCGCGCCGGGATTGAAGACTGCGTTGGCCCTGTACGGCAGGTCCGCGGCCGTGATGATGGGGTTGTTCGCTGCCCGCTGGAGGAGCTCGCCCATGCCTGTCACACTCCTGTCGCCGACGCCGTCACAGGGCCCGGAGATGCGACCTCGAGGTCGACACGACCGCGCATGCCGCGCACGTGCTCCAGGGCGGTCAGCCACATGAGCGTCGACTCGGCACCCTGGTTGTGGTTCACGCCGGCCGGGTCAGGCCATCGCGGCAGCCCCCTTCCAGCGGATCGGTGATCGCAAGGCCCAGATCGTTCCGGCCGAGGAACCAGGCGTAGGCGGCTTCCGCGGCTCGGCGGTAGCGATCCGCGTGCGTGGCTTCCCAGGCGGCCTCGGCTGCGAGCAGCAGCGCGGTCGCCTCGATGGGCTGCTGATCGAAGCGGGCGCGCATCCCATCTCGGGGCCACCATCCCTTGTTGCCGATGGTCGTCAGGTGTCCATCGTCCGCCGTCTGGGCCTCGATCAGCCAATCGAGGACGCGGCAGCCGACGCGCACCATCTCCGCTGCGCCCAGCCACATCCCGCCCGTGATCATGGCTCGCGCANNGAGNGCATTCTCATAGGTGAGCACGGGTTCCGGCCAGGGCCACCCGGCAGTCACGGCCCGTCCCTCGAACGCCTCCCGCAGGCCCACGGCCAGTCTCTGGTACGTCTGCACGATCTCGCCAGCGCCGCCGGAATGCAGGGCGGCATCGCATGCCAGCAGGGCCGATGACCGGGGTCGCAACGCCCGCAACTCGAGCGTCGCGGGGAGTGCCCGCGCGAACAGGGCGGATACGGCTTCGCGAAACCCCTCGTCGGGTGCATCCACCATCGACTCGGCGAGCGCCAGCACGGCTCGCGCGTGTGCATCCTCCGACCCCGGCGAGTCGAGCCAGGTGCCGTCGACGGCCCGGAAGTTCCGGAAGCGGCCGGTCGAGGTCTCGAACGCATCCACGAGGAACCGGTAGGAGCGCCACGCACTCGCGCTGACGGCCGCCCAGCCGAGCTCGCGCCCATGGAGCAGATCGACGGTGAGCAAGCGGGACACGTCGTCCGTGCAGTACCCATGCTCCGGGTTCGGCCGACGCCCCACCGCATGCTGCATGATCCCGGTGGTGTCGGTGAGCGTCTCGAGATGCCGCCGACTGACGGGGTACAGCGGCTCGAGGTCAGACACGGATCGGGGGCATCGAGACCCGGGCGGTCGCGGCAACAGGCATCGCTCGCGCGACTCGCGCGAACACGCGCGCGTACGCCGCCCCGACCTCTCGCCAGACCATCGGACGGCTGTACTCGTAGGCCCGACGGCCCACGGCCGCTCGCAGCCCCGGATCTCGGAGGAGGCTGGAGACGGCATCGGCCAGCGCCCCGGGTGACCCTGGCGGGACGAGCACGCCGCGTCCGTTCGCCAGCAGCTCGGCCGCATAGGCATACGGCGTCGACACCACGGCCCTGCCAGCCCCCATCGCGTAGGACAGCGTGCCGGACACGATCTGGTCGAGGTTCGGGTACGGCGTAACGAAGACGTCCGCCGCCTGGAGCCAGCGCCCGAGCTCCCGCGGGCTCACGAAGCGATCGACAAACCGCACGTGGTCGGCCATCCCGAGCGCATCCGTCCGCTCGACCAGGCTCCGCCGATAGGCCTCCCCTTCCCGTCGAAGCAGATCCGGGTGAGTCGCCCCAAGGACCACGTAGCACACGTCGGGCACGTCGCGCACGATGGCGGGCATGGCCTCGATCGGCAGCTCGTACCCTTTGCTCGGGCCCAGCAGCCCGAAGCTCAGCAGGACCCGCCGCCCGGCCAGGCCCAGGGCCGGTTTGGCGGTACTCGAGTCGACGAGGTCCAGGTCCGGGACGCCATGGGGCACGACCTCGAGCTGGCTCGAGCCGACGTCATAGACCTTGGTCAGGAGCGACGCGGCGGACCCCGACATCACCACCGTCGTCGCCACGCCCCGCACCAGTTGCGAGAGGATGCGTCGCTGGGATGCGGTCGGGTGTCGCAGGACCGTGTGGAGCGTGGCGACGACCGGCTTGTCGAGCGCGCGGACGAAGTCGAGGACTCTGGCGCCATCTTCGCCGCCCCAGATGCCGTACTCGTGCTGAATGGAGACGACATCCACGTCGCAGTCACGGAGCGCGCGAGCCGCCCGCACGTAGTCGGCGTCCACATCCCGCCGGATGCGATGGTGGACTTCCATCGGGTACGGCTCCACCTGGTCGGCTGGCTGCAGCGCGACGACCTCGTGCCCCCCGACGACGGAGGCGAGGTCACGGGTGAACGTTGCGATCCCGCAGTGCCGGGGTGGATAGGTCGAAACGAAGGCCGTCCGAATGCTCATGCCGCGCTCCTCTCGGGACGCAGATGCCGAGCAGGGCGAACAGGGAGTTCGGCTGGACGACGCGTGCGGATTCCGGTGATCTGGTCGTGCGCTCGGCCTGCCGGCAACCGCGTCTGGCTGACACGGCGAACCGGTTGGGGAGAGCACGAAGAAACGAAACGCCCCCTGACGGGAGCGTCCTCCTTGGGGTTCCCCGACACCTTAGCACGCCGCCGCCGTCGCGCATTCGCCGAGGAGGTTGGAACCGAGCTTCGTCCCGGACCTCCCACCGACGACGATGACGACCCCCACGAGCCCGATGAACACCCGCGATCCAGTGCCGTCTTCCGGACCGCTCAAGCCCGACCACGCAGCAGCTCGCGATGGGCGCCGATGTCGCGTCTTGGGTAGCGGAGGGCTGACGGGCGCCCCGAGGAGCGCCGCGCGGCCCACGCGATGAGTGTGAGCTGCCCCCCGGTCGCCGGCGGTCTCACGGTCACGACCGAGCCGCTGCGCGGAACCCTGGTGGGCGTAGGGTGAGGGGCGACGATCAGCTGCGGCTCAACAGGGGAGGGAACGGAGTAGGCCATGGCGAACACCTGGGCGCTCGACGACCGGGCGCAGCTCCATAAGGACGCGAACGCGCTGCTCACGCAGAACCTGACCTCGGGCGAGCGCATCATGGCGATCATCCGCGGCAGTTTCGACTCTGCCCTGATCGCGACCGATCGGCGTGCGTTCGTCTTCAAGAAGCGTTTCTTCGCGGGTGCGGCGTTCGGCAAGAAGCTCGCGTCCTATGACTACCGGGACCTGACCGGGGTCCAGCTGGAGACGGGAGTCACGTCGGGGGTCGTGTCTCTCCAGGGGCCTGGGATCGCGAGCGAGGACCTCTCGTATTGGTCGAGCGGCAAGGGCGATCCGAAGAAGGCCCCCCACGCGCTCGCCCTGGCCAGCGCGCACTTCGAGCAGGCGCGCGCTGGCGTCGCGAGGCTCCGGGAACTCATCGCCGCAGTGCCGGACGTCACGGAGCAGCTGCGCACGCTCGGGGAGCTCCGGGACGCTCGGTTCCTCACTGAGGCCGAGTTCAGCTCGAAGAAGGCCGAGCTTCTCGCGCGGACGTAGACCCGATCGGCCTGGCCGCCTTCCCCCTCCTCGGCATAGGCGCGACATCGGCACGGATCGTAGCGGGCACGCTGGGCCCCAGGTACTCGGTCCGCGTCGGCGGACGGCCTCGGCGGTGCGCGGCGTGCCTCGAGCAGAGCTGGCCCGGCTCCCCCCAGGCAGCCCAGGCGCGGCACTTCTGGCCGTCCCGGCGGTAGCCAAGACAGCGGCGACCGGCCACGGCCTCCGGGCTGTACGCCATAGTGGCCACGCTGCGTCTCAAAACCGAGAACCCTACGCACGATCACCCGTCGATGATCGACTCGATGTGCTGGGCGAAGTTCGGGGACGCCGGCGGGCTCCCCGGGGACGCCGCTGCGCTCGCCTATGGATCCGACGAGGGCTATCGCAAGTGAGCCCCGGTCGCCGGCGGTCTCGCTGTCACGACCGAGCCCCTGCGCGGAGCCCTGGTGGGCGTAGAGTGAGGGGCGCCTATCAGCTGGAGTTGTCGGGAAGGGACGGGATCACGAGAGAATTGCTGGGCC
>JGI24132J36420_10001474_pt1 | contig 10653 bp, 3 predicted proteins | sample BarGraNGADG00212_3_FD_36420 | JGI IMG/M metagenome (IMG submission 36420) | reverse complement strand
CCGTCGGGTAGCCATTTCATCTTCGGCCCTTCCCCGGTTAGCCAGTGAGGCGGACACCCACCATAAACCTCCGCCAGAGTCTTTCCCCCGCTCGTGTGGCCAATCTCAAATGCAATTTGCGTATCGCGGATGTTGTTTGAGCGCCTGACGGTCACGTAAAACGCCCGCAGCCCGTGGGGAATTACGCGCTTTCCAATCCTTTTACGGAGCCGCCTTAGCGCATGCGCCAAGGCGCATTTACTGACGGGTGTTTCGGAGGTTCTGCCGGGAAAGTACCAGGGTGACTTTGGATGGCGTGCCCCCTTCCATGCAGTCCACGATTTAAGGAGATCTCGAAGGCCGTCGTGCACGAACGCATAGGGATTGACCATGTCTTGACCTTTAGCGCGGGTAACCCGTAACGATTGGCCATCGGGCGTAAGCCCTCCTGGGGCATCGGCTCCTGCATTGGCCTGTAATTCGAGAATCTCCGCCGTCCTTTGCCCGGTGTAAGCTTCGAACAACATCTGGAAACCCAGCGACTCGCTCTGTCGACTCGAAAACAACATCCGGGCGATCCGGTGTAATTCGTTCGCGTCGGCGGGCATGAATTCACGACAATGCTGGACGGTCTTGTCCGAGCAGTAGGTTGGCCAGCCGGCGGGCATCGGCATATGCCGTATCACCTCTTTTCGAGCCGCCCACAATAGCGAGTTGCGAAGGGTGTTTATTTCGAGATCCACTGAGCGATTGCCCGCAGCCCCTTTCCGCCTAATTCTTTTCACGCGCCAATCCCGGTAGCGGTCGCATTCGGCGATGGTGATTGCGTCTACCTGGACGGTGTTCCAAAACTCTAGCAGAGTGACGCAATTGGCCGCCTCCGCCTTGCGCATGGTTTCCGGACGCGCGCCCCGCTGTTTGTCCGGATAACCGTCCGTTTGATACAATTTGATACATTCCCCCACAGTGGTGACGTTGGGCTTGGGTTGGGGGTCATTGCCTGCAGCTCGGCAAGTCTCGCGCCTTTTCCACTCGGCTTTGGCGTCCTTGAGATTCTTGGTTTTTAGGCTGCGGAAGGTCCGTACCCCATTGATACACGGTCGCTCGTAATACGTTCCATTGCTGGTTCTGTGGTAAATATCCGTGTTCTCTACTCGTTGCCATTCGCTCTTGGCTTCGGTATCGCTCATGTATCAAATTTGTATCACGAGAGAATCCGAGTCAAGCCGGGTTATTAGCCAAATATACACGAACTTCGTAATGTGCTTATCAACAGATATTTATGGTTGTAAATTGGTGCGTCCGACAGGAATCGAACCTGTAACCTTCTGATCCGAAGTCAGAAGCTCTATCCAATTGAGCTACGGACGCCCCGGCGGGAAGCCACCGGAAAAGCGTTGGTGCCAGAGGAGGGAATTGAACCCCCGACCAAAGGCTTATGAGTCCTCTGCTCTACCCCTGAGCTACTCTGGCGCAACCCATCCGAACTTGCGAGCGGGCATTATGCGTTGCGTCAAACGAGTGACAAGCAATTTCGTCCGTGGGATTCGCCGTTACACCGTTTCGCCTGGTTGAGCAGCTCTGCCTTGCCGGACAGGCCCGCCATTTCCGACTTTCGCTAAGTCAGCTTTGATCCATCCATCCTATCTGATTTGTGCCGGCTGCGACCGAATCACGCCACGAGGCCTGCTTTTGGCGGACGGTTTGCCTGATTTTCCTTGGACGTGAGTTGTTTGTATGTTCTGCTGAGATTCACCAGAATTGATCATGAGAACCTATTTCGGCCTTTAGTTCATTAGACACAAACCAACCCCCCATGAGCAATCTGAGAACTGAACGCATTTCCTGGATGGAAGAAGAAATCAAGGACTGTAATCATCGACGCCGTCAGTCTCTCGAAATAAAGTCTCCAGACGGAGTCGCTGGACGTTGGGCGTTCCGGGACTTGGTGGGATGCCGCAAGCGCGGCGAGGTGTACTTGGGCTCCGTTTTTGAAGGGTTNNTGAATGGGTATGACCCGAATCTATAAAAGCAACCGGCTGGAAAACCTGGTCGATCGTCTAGCGTCGGTCACACTCAAGTCGCCTTTGAGTTCCCCGTTCCAAGTCGAGCAGATCATCGTGCAAACGCAGGGGATGGCCCAGTGGCTCAAGTTGGAACTCAGCCGGCGCCAGGGAATGGTCGCCAATGTCGAGTTTCCCTTCTCCCGCGCCTTTCTATATAAGTTGATGGAAAAGGTCCTTCCCGAAAAGCCTTGTCCGATCGAACCGGCCGCCTTGACCTGGCGGATCATGGGAACCCTCGAAACATGCCTGGAAAAGCCGTTTTTCAGCAAAGTGAAGACCTACCTGGCGTCATCGACTGATCCCCGGCGGCTCTTCCAACTCGCCGAGCGCATCGCTAATCTGTTCGATCAATACAGTGTTTACCGGCCGGAGTGGATTGAGGCGTGGCTGCCGGGGCAAGAAACGCATGAGGATTCAGCCCACTGGCAGGCGGAGCTATGGCGGGCCACCCTGACCGACGGTCTGGCCTGTCAGGGAAAATTCCTTTATGACTTAATTCAAGCGCTGCAGCAGCCGGGTTTGGACGAAGCTCTCCTTCCGGAGCGGCTCTCGATCTTCGGAGCCACCAGTCTGCCGCCGATGTATTTGAAAGTCTTTGAGGCATTGGGAAAGCGCCTGCCGGTGGACCTTTTTTTGCTTTCGCCCTGCTCCGAGCATTGGGGCGATATAACAACTGCCCGAGAGGAAGTGCGTATCCAGGCAAAAACCGGGGATGGCACGTTGGATGCCAAAGCGCTTTGCCTTGACCGTGGTCATCCCTTGCTGGCTTCATGGGGAAAAACCGGGCGCGACTTTCACAATCTCATCCTGGAAAATGACAGCATCGAGGACGAGGAGAGGGATGATTACCGCGCGCCAGCGGTAAAAAACCTGCTAGGTTTCCTTCAGTCCGGAGTTTTGAAACTGGAGGACGAGGCAGCAGCGTCAACGGCTATCGAGGTCCGGCGTGACGACCGTTCGGTGCAAATCCACGCCTGCCACAGTCCGCTGCGCGAACTCCAGGTGCTGCGGGATCACCTGCTCGATTGGCTCGCGGCCGATTCTACCCTATCCGCGGGCGATATCCTCGTCATGCTGCCAGACGTGGAGGCTTACGCCCCCTTCGTCAAAGGCGTGTTTGGCACCATGGAAACTGGGGCTCCAGCCATCCCTTACACCCTGGTTGATCGCGGCGCCCGCCAGCAAAGCCCGCTGGTTGATGCCTTTGTCATGCTCCTGCGCCTGCATGGGAGCCGGCTCACTTCCACCGTCGTCACGGCCTTCTTCGAGACGGCAGCGGTGCGACGACGTTTTGGGGTGGACGAAGGCGACCTGGCCCAGATCCGCCAATGGCTGCAGAATGCCGGAATACGCTGGGGACGGAATGCCGCCCATCGTTCCCAACTCGGCCTGCCTTCCTTTGCCGAACACAGTTGGGAGCACGGGCGCGATCGGTTGCTGTTGGGCTATGCCATGGCCGACGACACTGAGGCCTTGGTCAGCGGTCTGCTGCCATGCGAAGGCATCGAGGGTACGACCACGGATATCCTGGGGCGCTGGCTGGATTTTCAGCGTCGTCTGTTCGCAACGCTGGAGGACTTCACCGGGGACCGAACCCTGTCCGACTGGGCNGGTGCTTTGAACCAGGCGTTCGACACCCTATTCCTGCCCGAAAAGGAGGAGGAAACCGCCGCCAACCATATCCGCCAGGTGCTCGACTGCCTGCGCCAGCAACAAGAAGCTTCACGTTTCGAGAAGAAGCTGCCGCTGCCGGTTATCCTTGAGCGCATTGTGCCTCTGTTTGAGGAGCCACCTGTGGGCAAGGCCTTCCTGCGCGGCGNCGTGACGTTTACCGGTTTGAACCCGATGCGCGGTATCCCGTTCCGCTTCATTTGTNTCCTGGGCATGCAGGACGGCGCATTCCCACGCTGTCCAGCCTCGCTGACATTTGACCTGATGGCGCAAAAACCGAAGCTAGGAGACGCCTCGCGACGTGAGGACGACCGCTACCTTTTTCTGGAAACGCTGTTGTCCGCCCGGGACTGCCTGTATATTAGCTACATTGGGCAGTCGGTACGCGACAACAGTCCACGTCCGCCTTCGGTGGTGGTCAGCGAGTTGCAGGATTATATCGCTGCGCGCGGCCGCCTGCAAAAGCCGACGGGGGAACAGAAGGAGGGTGCCGAAGAACCATCTATCGTCGAGCAACTGCTGGTGACACGCCATCGTCTGCACGCATTCAGCCCGGCCTATTTCAGAGAGGGCACGGATCGGCGTTTATTCAGTTACTCCCCTGCCAGCGCCAAGATCAGCCAATCCCTGGTCAGCCGTGCCGAGCGATGTCCGGCAGGTTCTTTCCTGGCGACTCCGCTGCCGGAATTGGGTGAGGAGTGGAACCCCCTCGCATTGAAAGATCTCCAATCCTTTTTCCGGAATCCGGCAAAGTTCTTTGTCAACCACCGCCTGGAGTTCAAGTTGCCGGAGGACAAGGAACTATTACAAGATGAGGAACCGTTTGAGTTGAACAAATTGCAGGAATTCCAACGGAAGCAGGAAGCGCTCGAATCAGCGCTAGACGGTCGAAACCAGCCCAATCTCCTGCCCTTGTGGAAGGGCCGCGGCCAATTGCCACCTGGCGCGGCTGGAACCATCCTGGGCAACGACCTGATCGCGGCAACCGGGCCCATGCTGGAGAAAATAAAACGAGTTATTGGCCCGGCCAGGAAAGTCCAGTTCGGAGTCGATTTATCCATTGCTGGCTTTAAACTGGAAGGGCAGTTGGAGGCCTATGAAGGAGTCGGTTTGGTGAATTACCGGCCCGCAACGGTTAGCTTGGATAAAAAGCCTGATGCGCATTTGAATCTGTGGATCGGACACCTTGCGCTATGCCTGTCCGGTTGGAACGGGCCCATGCAAAGCTATCTCATCGGGGAAGATGCGAACTGCGAGCTCACGNNNGTCNCCGANGCCNNAANAATACTGGANGNNTTGNTGNANNTATANCGACANGGTTTGNGNCAGCCCTTGCGGTTTTTCCCCAAGTCCTCCTTTGCCTACGCTAAGGCCATTTATGACAATTGCCCNGAGGACGAGGCATGGCAGAAGGCAAAGGCGGCTTGGATCGGCAGCCAATTTGAGAATGGCAGCCCGGGAGAAAGCGAGGATGCCTATTTCCGGCTCTGTTTCGGCAACGACCAGGACGTGTTCAATGATCAGTTCAAAGCTTTGGCTACGCTGATTTTTAACCCGCTGCTGAAACACCAGTTTGGCCAGATGCAAAAACCGCATGACCTTTGACCCCATTAGTACTCCTTTGGACCATGGCATCACTCGCCTCGAGGCGAGCGCGGGCACCGGCAAGACCTATACCTTGACAGACTTGTTCCTGCGGCTCCTGGTCGAACACAAGGTTCCGGCTACGGAAATCCTCGTCGTCACCTATACCAAGGCTGCCACGGCTGAGCTTCGAGATCGTATTCGCCGCCGGTTGCGGGAGGCGCTGCGCGTGTTAAAAAATCCCAAGACGGATGAGAAGTTGGCACAGGCCCTGGGAAAATGGGCGGGAACGGACACCCGGGAGGCCAGAGTGGTTGATTCCGTGCAAAAGGCATTGGAGTTGTTCGACGAGGTTTCCATCGACACCATCCATGCATTCTGCCAGCGAACGCTGCAAGACCGGGCGTTCGAAAGCGGCATCCTCTTTGACGAGGAACTGATCCCCGACCAACAGCGGCTGGAGCAGGAAGCAGCGGCGGATTACTACCGGCAACATATCTGCCATGCCGATCCAATCTTGGCGAGCTTGGGGCTTCGGCATGGACTGACCTCCGATGTCTTCAGCCGGATGCTCAAGGAATACCTCAAGCGTCCCGGGATCCAATTAATTCCGCAGCCTGCTCAGGACGCTCAGCATTTGGAAACCGCAACCAAGGAAGCTTTCGCAAGGTGCCAGTCCGCTTGGAATGCGGTTGGCCAAGACACGCTCGCGCACTACTTCGCAAATGCCGAATGGGCCAAAGGCAAGCATGCCAAGGAGGAGGCCGTCCGATCAATGGCGTCGATCCTGGATGACTGCATCCGCTCGGGGACCTCATACCGCGCGATTTGGGATGCCATCCACTTTTTCTCTGTCTCGGCTATCGACAAGGATACGAAAGTCGTGAAAGGCAAAAAGGCAGTGAGACCCCCGCTGCAATCCGTGACACCGCTATTTGATGCGTGCGAACAACTGGATAACCTGGAAAAAGAATACCTTCTGGCCCATCGCCTAGCCTTCCTGCAGTGGGCGCCCGAGCAACTGCGGATTCGAAAGCAACAGGCCAAGCAACAATCTTATAATGACTTGATCGCACGACTCGCCGATGCGCTGGACGGAGGTTCAGGCGAGGCTTTGGCGAATTCTGTCCGCGGAAAATACCGGGCTGCCTTGATTGACGAGTTCCAGGATACCGATCCGCTCCAGTGGAAGATTTTCGAGCGCATCTTTGGGTCAGATGGCGCTGGGATCAGCCCTTGGCTCTTTCTGATCGGCGATCCCAAGCAGGCCATCTACGGATTTCGCGGCGCCGACGTAAAGACCTACGTGGATGCCGCCGCCACCGCCAGCCACAAGTATTCCCTGGACACCAATTGGCGGTCCGAATCCGTCCTGGTACAGGCGATTAACACCTTTTTCACCAACGCGGGCAAGGACACCGTTTTTGTGGAAGACGGAATCGCTTTCGAAGCGGTAAATGCTTCCGGGAAGACAGACCTGGCGCCTTTGACTCTCAATGGGGAACGTCAACCGCCACTCCAAGTCTGGTCCTGGGTGAAGGATGAAGGAGTGACCCTAGGAGATGCCAACGAAAAAATACCCGTCGCGGTTGCCGCTGAAATCTCCCGCCTCCTGCGGGATAATTACCGATTGGGAGGAGACCTTCGGCTCCAGCCTCGCGATGTGGCCGTCTTGGTGGAGTCGCATAAGCAGGCCCGCCGGATCCAATCGGCCCTCCATAATCTCCGGATTCCCAGCGTGGAACTGGCGGCAGAGAGTGTCCTGGAGTCAGCGGAAGCACGCGAACTGCAGTGGATTCTCATGGCCATCCGGGAACCTGGACGCGAGCATCTGATCAAATCCGCCCTGACCACGGACGTCCTCGGCTGGAGCGGCGACAAATTACAGGCACAAACCTCGCAGGAAATAATGTGGCAGGCCCGCCTGCAAAGCTTCACCGCCTATCGCAACTCCTGGGAGAAGGACGGATTCTTCTTTATGTTCTCCCTTTTGCTCCGCCAGGAGCAGGTCATTGAGAATTTACTGCACTTTGCCGATGGCGAGCGGCGAATTACCAATCTCCTGCACGTGGCTGAATTGCTGGAATCAGCCCGCCAGGCACAACACCTCAACCCTGTGCGCCTGGTGCAATGGCTCGAGGAACGTCGCGGTAGCGATGAAGCCGCCCCGGAGGATTACCAGCTTCGGCTGGAAAGTGACGAGGATGCCGTGCGCATCGTAACCATCCATGTCAGCAAGGGCCTGGAATACCCAGTGGTCTTCTGTCCCTTCCTGCAAAAAGATGGCACGGTGAAAAAAGANGCCGTTCTTTTCCACGACGCGGGCGGGGAAAAGATGGTNTGGGATCTGAGCCCTACACCTGATGATGCACACCANCGGAATGCTGAACGCGAGAGACTGGCCGAAAATGTGCGACTGCTTTATGTGGCCCTGACGCGNGCTCGTCATCGCTGTTACCTGGTCAGCGCCTCGTACAAATCGAGGAAGGTAGTTCAAGGACATCCTGCTTTAAGGGCAACCTCGCTGGCCTGGCTGCTGCATGCGTCCCCCACCGCGAAAGCCGATCCAGTCGGTGCCTTGGATGCGGTGCCACTGATTCAAGAGGATTGGCAGGGGCAACTGCGTAATCTCACCCGGGGACCGGATGGCCAGGCAGGCTCACCCAACATCGCCGTGGTGGATTTCCTCACGGAACCGGGCCAGCCCTGGCAGACCGAACAAACTTGCACGGAGGAGTTGAAAGCCCGTTCCTATTCCCGGGGAGAGATTCGGCATGCCTGGTATCTGTCCAGCTTCTCCCTGCTCGCCAGCCAGATTGCCTTCCAGCAGGATCCCGCCCTGCTGGCTGACCAGCCGGACCGTGATGAAGCCATTTCCCCCACCGCGTCTCTCGAAAGCGACGAGCAACCGGCGGCGGCGGCCACCGGCATATTCGCCCTGCCGGCGGGTGCCCGCACTGGGGAATGTCTGCACAAGATTCTTGAGACCTTTGATTTTGCTGCGGCCGCTGACTCTGCCGCCAACGACAGCCTCGTAAAAAAACAACTGGCAGCCTACGGGTTTTCTGAGAAGAACCATGCCGGGAGCGTCACAGAAATGCTGGGGAAATTGAGCCGCACGCCGCTGGATGAGAACAATCCCAAGTTCACGCTGGCCCAAATTTCGAGGGCGGAACGGCTGACCGAGCTGGAATTTCATTTCCCGACGCTTTACCTCGACGGCGCGAGCATCCTGCATTTAATTCGTAGTCGCGACTCGGGGACGGCAGCACCTGCCAGTCCGGTTAATCCCATCCCCGGCTCGCGGATCGAGTCTTTTCTGAAAGGCTTCATCGACCTCGTCTTCTGTTTCGATGACCGCTATTACATCCTGGATTGGAAATCAAACCACCTGGGCAACCGAATCGAGGACTACCATAAACAAGCGATGCAGGAAGCCATCACCGAGAGCTGCTACGATCTCCAGTATCATCTGTACACCGTGGCCCTGGACAAGTATCTCCGGATGAGGCTGCCGGATTACGAATATGAAAAGCATTTTGGCGGGGTGCTTTACATTTTCCTGCGCGGCATCAGCCCGGACCATCCCGACTTGGGCATCTATCGGGACCATCCCAAACCGCAGACCATCGACCGGCTGTCCTCGCTGCTGGGCTCATTCGCGGGGGTGAAATCATGAGCCAGCTTGCGTCCCTTTCATCGCTCCTGGAAAGCGAAGCCTTCAATCCCATCGACCGCCATTTCGCGGACCTGATGCGGCGGCTCTCCAACCATGACTGTCCAGCTTTGGTCCTGGCTGCCGCACTCGTGAGCCGACGGCTGGCCGACGGGCACCCTTGCCTGCCCTTGGCGCATTTCGGCGGCCGTGCTTTTCCTGGAATGCCACTCGATAACAACCTGTCGTCGATCGTTTGCCCATCGCAGGAAGAATGGGAGCGGACATTGAAGGGGACGGGATTGGTTGGCCAGCCGGGCGAGTGCAAACCGCTGATACTCGACCGTTGCGGGCGCCTTTACCTCCAGCGCTTCTGGAGCTATGAGCAAACGGTGGCCAATGACATCCTGGCCCGCCTGCGACAGCCTCCTCTCGCCTTGGACGCTGGGACCCTCACGAATAGTCTAGCCCGGCTTTTTCCCGTCTCCACTCCGGGTGAAACAAACTGGCAAAAGCTCGCTGCCTTCACGGCGGTGCGGCAACGGTTTTGCGTCATCACCGGCGGGCCTGGCACCGGGAAAACGTGGACGGTGGCCCGTCTGTTGGCCCTGCTCCTCGAACAGCCGGGAAGCGAGAGCGTGCGGATCAAGGTGGCGGCACCCACGGGAAAGGCGGTTGCGCGCCTCCAGGAGTCGCTGGCGAAGGCCATGACGGATTTGCCATGCTCGGATACAGTGAAAGCGCGGCTGCAGGCCAAGGACCTGACGACCACCATCCACCGCCTGCTGGGAACCATCCCCAATTCAGTGAAATTCCGGCATGGCCGGGATCATCCGCTACCAGCCGAGGTGCTGGTGGTGGACGAATCGAGCATGGTGAGCTTGTCCTTGATGGCCAAACTCCTGTCCGCTCTGAAGCCGGATGCCCGGCTGGTCTTGGTGGGTGACAAGGACCAGTTGCCACCCGTGGACCCGGGGGGAGTGCTGGGCGATATCTGCCGGGCGGCCGAAATCAACCGCTTCAGTGAGGACTTTTGCAGTGACTATAAGCAGTGCATCGGGGAGGCCTTGACCGGGGACACCGGTCCTCTCCGAGGCTTGCCAGATGTCGTGGTCCAGTTGCGGACGAATTATCGTTCCGGTGAAGCCACCGCCTTGCAAGACCTCAGTATCGCCGTAAACGAAGGTAACGCACTCGCGGCCCTGAGGGTCCTCCGCAAGCCTGCGGAGGCCAACGTAGTCGTCGCATTGAAGGCTCTTCCACAACCCAAAGACCTCAAAAAGGTGCTTCGGGATGCTGTCCTGGCCCATTATGGTCCTTTGCTGAAAGCTGGTTCAGCGGCGGAAGCCCTCACGGCGCTGGGTCGGTTTCGCATTCTTTGCGCGGTGCGCGAAGGACCCTATGGCGTGGTCACGATCAACCGGTTGGTCGAAGAGATTCTGGCGGAGGCTAGATTGGCTCCGGCTGACAAAGTCAAATTCGGCAGTTACCCGGGCAAGCCCGTCATGGTGACGGCCAACAACTATGCGCTCAAGTTGTTTAACGGCGACACTGGTGTTGTCTGGCCGGATGGGGGCGGCGGAACCCTCATGGTTCATTTTCCGGAGGAAACCGGCTTGGTCCGCGTCATCGCCCGCGAGCGCCTGCCCGAACACGAGACCGTCTATGCCATGACCGTGCATAAAAGCCAGGGCTCGG
>JGI24132J36420_10001471_pt1 | contig 10659 bp, 13 predicted proteins | sample BarGraNGADG00212_3_FD_36420 | JGI IMG/M metagenome (IMG submission 36420) | reverse complement strand
AAGAAGGCCGCAACAGCGGCGACAATCAGGAGCGCGCCGACTGTCTCACTCAACTCGCGGACCTCCTCCGAGCCTCGATTCCGCAGGCTACAACGTTCTACCCAAGACCGGAACCGGGCAACCCCCCGAGCCGGCACGATTACGGCCTGAGGGCGTATCCGACCGAGGCGCATTCTGCGAGACCGGAAGGCCGATACCTACCGTAACGCGCGCCTAGATATCGAAAACCACCACAACCCATCTGGGGATCAAGCGACGAGTGGGCGGCGCCGGAGGTGCTGATAGACCGAAAGAGGGGTGAGAAGCGCCTCGCTATTTCGGTTGATTGACGGAGCAGAGACACGCACTTAAGAACAAGTTATGGGGGAGGCTCGCATCTCGAATGCGGAATGGGTTGGAGTCACTCGAAATGACTCCCACGATCGCAAGCGCTCGTATCGGCCTCTGCGCCGGCCGGATCGGCGATCTGGGGCGACTAGGTCAACAGGAGGGTCGGTATGAGTTCCAAGGAAGCCGGCGCCAGGCGACGCGCCTTCACTCTCTTGAGCGCCCTTGTCATCGCTGTCGCGCTCGCCGTGTTGTCGTCCGGCGCGGGTGCAACGAGCGAATGCGAAGCACTCGGCACCACCACCTTCACCGATCCAACCGGTGACGGTTCGGGTACGAACGCCCCTGACATCTCGGACGTCATCGTTACGTCCTACGAAGGTGGCGCGACGAAGCTCCAGATCGCGCTTCCCGGCGTGGACGCGTTGACCACCGACATGCTCGTCAGAACGTATATCGATTCCGACAAGAACAGCGCGACGGGAAACGACAAGGGCTACGAGTACATGATCCAGTCCGTGCCGACTGGCACCCTGACCGCCGTCGGGCCGTTCACGGCCAAGTGCGAGGGGCAGCCGGTCTCGACTCTCTACGCCTGGGATGGGTCTGGCTGGGTCGCTCGGGACACCGAGACGCTCAGCTCGTGGTACGGAGATAACAGCCTCACGTTGTCGCTCAACGCCTCGGAGATCGGAAATGCGCTGACCTTCAACCTGGCGGTCTACGGCGCTACCAACGTCACTTACGACGAGTCTGGAGTGGCCGATCTCTCGAGCGCGTCCTATGACTGGGCGCCCGACACCGGCTCCTGGGTCTATCAGCCGTTCCAGTGGAGCGCGTACAACGATCCCAGTGGGGACGGTAGCGCCGAGGGCGCTCCGGACATCACCGGCGTCGGAGTCACGAAATGGAAGGGCGATCTGCTCAAGTTCGCGGTTTCCATTCCGGGCACCGAGGAGTTCGGTGACGACATGCTGATGCGAATCCTGATCGACTCGGACGCTAACGCCGCCACCGGCGATGTGAGCGGCTACGAATACATGATTCAGGCCCAGCGCGTCTCCTATGGAGCGGCGTCGGTTCCGATGGGCGCGAAGAGCGTCCTACGCGCTCTGTGCTATCAGCCCAGCGTCGTTCTGTTTGAGTGGAACGGCGAGAGCTGGAAGGCCGTTGAAGGCGTCTCGTTCGACTGGTGGTACACGAAGGGGCTCGAGCTCTCGCTCGACTCCTCGGTAATCGGTAGCCCGGCGGCCTTCAACTTCGCCGTCTACGCGGCGACGAACGTCAGCTTCGACGACTCCGGCTGGCCGGATCTCACGAAGGAGCCGGACTTTGACCGCGCTCCCGACACGGGCTCCTACGGCTTCCCGCTCACCGTCTCGAACGCCGAGTTGGTGGGTCTCTACAAGGTCACGTCGCGCATCACCAAGTCGAGCGGCCATCTGAACCGGAAGAAGACCAGCACGAACGCTTGGAACTTCCAGAAGCGCTGCGCCAAGAAGAAGTGCGCCACCAAGGCGAGCGTGAAGGGGCAAGGGAACTACAAGCTGTCCCGCGCGGGCAAGGTGGCCTACAAGGCCCGCGCCGGTAAGAAGGTCTCGTGCAGTAACTCGGTCAAGACGTCTACGACCGAGAGGTTCAGCATGAAGGTGAAGAAGAGCGGTTGGGTCAAGGGCAAGTGGCGCGTGACCAAGTGGGTGGGAACGCTCAGGGTCGCCAGCGCCAAGAAGAATGCCTCGAAGTGCGGGGCTGGGTCGTACACGGCCTCTCTGACCGGGACGCTCAAGAAGCAGGCGAAGCGATAGTCGCACTGAAGCGAGCGTGGCGGCCAGGCCGCCCCGCTCGCTTTGTTTCCAAGTCGCCGCTCACAAATGGCGAGCGTGAGTCAAGGGCTGCTTGCCCCAGAGCGCTTTTCCAACCGGGACGACTGTTTTCGGCGACATCCCGTTGACCACTCCCGCCGCCGAGGCGTACCAGGCGACAAGCGCGGTGACGATGCCCGACCAGCCGCCGACGTGAAGCATGTAGGCGCTGTTACCGTGAGCGAGGCGGAAGAAGCCGATCACGAGCAAGAGCTCGGTGATCTCGAGCGCCAGGAACACGGCGAAGGTCGCCAGGTTCAACCGTGACGCCCAGAGCAGCATGTAGGTGTTGAAGATCGCAAACGCGAGCAGGAACCAGGCCAGCGCGTTGTAGACGTCAGGCGTAAGACTCGTGAAGCCGCTCGAAGTGCTACGCAGCACTTCGAAAACCCCGAGCGAGAGCCAGAAACCTCCGTAGGTCGAGAAGGCTGTCGCGCCGAAGACGTTGCGATTCCGAAACTCCCACATGCCCGCCAGGAGTTGGATCAGCCCGCCGTAGAAGATCGCCAGTCCCACCCAGATACCGCCCGGGATGAAGGTTGCGTTTGCTCCGCTGAGCATGAATGTCGTGAGCGCGAACGCCGCCAGACCTAGCGGCGCGGGATCGGCAACCGGCGAGAATCCTCGCTCTTCTGTCGCCTCGGCCATAGATTCCTCCTTGTCGTGGATCGCGGCGCCCTCTGGCGCCGTCCGCGCAATCGTAAGAGCCAAGGCGGCTGCCTGCTGACAGAACGGTTCGAGGCTTAACTAGAGAATCTTGGAGAGGAAGGCTTTTGTGCGCTCGTGTGTGGGCGACTCGAAGAAGTGCTCGGGCGGGCCCTCCTCGATGATCACGCCCTCGTCCATCATCACCACGCGGTCGGCGGCGCGCTTGGCGAAGCCCATCTCGTGCGTGACCACGATCATCGTCGTGCCCTCGTGCGCCAGCTCCTCCATCACGTCAAGCACCTCGCCGGTGACCTCCGGATCAAGCGCGCTGGTGGGCTCGTCGAACAGCATCAGCGCCGGCTTCATCGCCAGCGAGCGGGCGATCGCCACGCGCTGCTGCTGTCCGCCGGAGAGCTTTCCCGGATAGACGTCTCTCTTATCGGCGAGTCCGACGCGGGTCAGGAGTGTTTCTGCCTCGGCAATCGCTTGATCCTTGGCGACGCCGCGTACATGCACGGGCGCCTCGATCACGTTCTCGAGCGCCGTCTTGTGCGGGAAGAGATTGAAGCGCTGGAATACGAAGCCGATCTCCGTGCGCTGGCGGGCGATGTTCCTTTCCGAGTCCTCGACCAGCCTGTCCTTCTTCGTCCGGTAACCGATCGGGTGCCCGTTCACTTCGATCGAGCCGGAGTCGATCTTCTCGAGGTGGTTGATGCAGCGCAGGAAGGTCGTCTTGCCCGAGCCGGAGGTGCCGATGATGCAAACGGTTTCCCGCGGTCGGACGTCGAGCGAGACTCCTTTGAGGATGTGCAGCCGGCCGAAGCGCTTGTGCACCTCGGTTGCCTGGAGTACGAAGCTACCCGGACTGGACGTCATGATCGCCCCCGCCAGCGTCCCCCGGTGCCGAACGGCCACTCTCCGAGGCGGGCGACTCCGCCACCCTCCGTCCAGACCGCGACCGCGCGCTCGCGCAGCGAGAGCTCATCGCCGTGCTCACTGACAGCAAGCCTACGTTCGATCACAGCCTGGAACACGCTCCAGATCGAGGTGAGAACGAGATACCAGAAAGCAACCGCCAAGAAGGGTGCGACGTTTGTTGAGCTTGAGAAGATCTGCTCGGAGTCACTGAAGAGCTCGTAGACGCCGATGATGTACACGAGCGAGCTCGTCTTCATCATGTTGTTGAACTCATTACCGAGCGGCGGCACGATCACGCGCGCGGCTTGCGGTAGGACAATCCTCCGCATGATGGCGCCGGAGCGCATTCCAAGCGATTTCCCGGCCTCCATCTGTCCCTTGTCGATGGAGTCGATCCCGGCTCGGATGATCTCGCGCATGTAAGCCCCCTCGTTGATGCCCAGGGCCAGAATGCCCGCGAACACGTCCTGCTGCAGCGTGAATGCTCCGAGATCAATAACCCGCCCGGGGATGATGAGCCAGACGACCATGATCTGCACGAGCACCGGCGTGCCGCGGAAGAGGAGCACATAAAGCCCGGAAAGGAATCGAAGCGGCCGGAAACTGGCCATCCGCATGAGCGCCGCGACAAGGCCAAGAAGGATGCCCAGCACCTGGGCGACGACCGAGATGTAGACCGTCGCCCAGAGTGCGTGAAAAAAAACGTCGTTCGGGTCGGCTATACGCGACCAAACGAGGTGCCAATTAACTAGGCATAGTTGGATCAATACGCTCTATTCCTAGCCCTTGGCGAGTTTCTTGTTCTCCGCGTCGAGCATGGCCTTCTGAGTCGTAGCAGCCTGGACGGCGACGGTCTTTCCGCTCAAAGAAGCCAAATCGGTGATCCCGGAGGTGTTGCCCTTCTTCACCATGATCAGCGTCCCGACGGAGAGGTAGTCAGCGAAGTCGACCTCTTTGGCACGCGACGGTATAACGGAGAAGGCGCTGATGACCGCGTCGCACTTGTTCGACTGGAGCGCGGGAATGAGCACGTCGAAACCGGTCGTACCGAACTCGGCTTTCTTTCCCCAGAGCTTCACGAGGGCGGTGGCGATGTCGATGTCGGCGCCGACGACCTTGCCGTTCTCTATCGACTCCATGGGCGGATAGGTGGTGTCGCTGCAGAACTTGACCGTGCCGCCGCTGATGTTGGGAGCGGTCAGCGAGGCCGGCGCGCTGGGCGGGTTGGGGAGCGCGAACTCGCCGAGACCCCACTTATCCAGGATCTTCTGCATTCCGCCGCTGGCGTAGAGCTTCGCGATCGCCTGCTTGAAACTCGCACCGAGCGGATCTCCCTTGCGAGTGGCAATGCCCTCAGGAGTCGTTGCTAACTGCTTTCCGGCTATCTCGTACGTTCCGGGGTTCTTCTTCATGTAGTAGAGGACCGGGGTTGCGTCGGCCACGTAGGCATCGACTTTGCCGGTCTGAAGGGCGATAGCGGCATTCGTGTCGGCCGGGAAGACCTTGATCGTGATCTGCTTGCTCTTGGAACTGCTGCCGCAGCCGGTCATGGCCCCGACGACGAGCGTGGCGACGAGCACCGCCCCCAGCAGGGCGAAAAACGTGCGTTTACGCATGATTACTCGGATTCCTTTCTTGAGGACGTCGCTTGAAAAGGATCCGGCCGCAGGGGCGGGAGAGCGCTGTCTGCGCCTGCAGTTGCTGCGATTAGCCACGACGTCCGGAGTCTCAACGAGGGGCATTGTCCTACGCGAGTGGGAGGGAAAGCAAACAGCAACCCGTTTCGCATCGCGCAAGCGGTCGACCGAGGCCGGCTATTCGGCGCCGCGCGAAGGTCCGCGAGTGTGCGGATGGGCCCTTAGCAGGGTGCGTAGTACCCGCGTTGATACGTCAGGCGGCGTGCCGTACGCCGGCCAGCACGGGCGATTCGTGCAGCGTGCCGCGGCCACAGGCCTGTGTGCTCACGCGTACGGTCAGCCAACCGCTTGTGCCCGGCGGTCGCAGCCGGAGCGCCTTCCCGATCGGGCAGGAAGTCTCGCTGCCGACCGGTACGTCGCCGAAGGAGACGAGGACGCTGGCGCGACCGAGGTGCTTCAGCGTCACCCGCTTGGGCGTCGAGCTCAAGACCGCCAGACCGCCGTGTACGACGTGGGTCGGAAGTAGTCGGTGCGCTCCCTTGATCCGCAGCGACGGATAACCCCTGAGTGAGCAGGCGCCGCCCGAGTTCTTGAGCGTGATGCTGAAGAGAATCGTGCCGGCAGCTCCTTGCGAGTCGAGCAGCTTTCCCTTCAGCTGGGAGGTAGTGCAATTTGGCGCGCTAGTCGGCGAGCCGGCTGCCGTCTGCGCTACGAACGCCGCGGCGGCAATTGCGACGAGGCCGGCGAGGAGCAAGGAGAGGCGAGCAGGTGATCGCATCGTCATCGCTCTTCCTCTCTCCGGATCGCCGAAAAACGAATCGCGCCGAGCCGGAATTCTTCGCGCGGCGGGGGTTGTAGAGGCCGATCCCTCGATTTGAAACTCACGAGCGTGCCTCGGTTTGCCGATGAGACAAGGGAAACCCCTCCGTCCGACGAGAGCGAGGCAAGCCGTGAACCTCGATTCAAAGTCGATCATCGAAAACACAATCGCCCACGATGCCGAGGCCGAGCGAGAGCTGCTAGTAGTTCTGCGCGAGTTGGTCACGCTCGCGGTGGAGCGCCCGGGCGGCGTGGCGATCGACGAGCTCGCGCGCCGGCTGGGGAAGGACCAGGACAGGCGTAGCGTGCGAGAGTTGCTCGAGCGAGGTCGCCTGGCGCAGGAAGACGAGATTGGAGCCGTCGAGCGCTTTGCCGTGGTCGAGCGCGTCTACGACGATCCCTTCGCCTACTGGCGCGCCCGCTACGTTCCGACTTCCTTCGGGTGCATCTACCTGCAAGGACTCAGCGCCGAGAAGGGCGCCGACAGCTAAGCGCCGGCGGTGCGTAAGCGCTGCAAGACCTCGTCTGTCGTAGAAGCCATCGGAATGACGCGGTCGAGGCTGGTGATCTCGAAGGCGCGCACCACGTCGGCGTTCGAGGCAACCACACCGAGCGCGCCGCTCGACTCGCGCAGGCGCCTGGAGGCACGGGCCAGCGCTCCCAGCGCGATCGAGTCGATCAGCTCAACCTCGCAGAGATCGACCACGACTATCTCGCCCGTCTGGGAGATGGCTTCGTCGAGGGCTTCCTGAAGCCCGCCCACCGAGTGCAGGTCGAGCTCGCCGCTGACGGAAATCAGCAACTCTCTTTCGGCCAGGCGGTCAGTCCGAACCATCGGTCCCATGATCGACATATCTGTTCGGTACCCACCTCGGGCGATTTCTATCCGCGAGGAGCTGCTGCTCGGTGCTGGGGCACAAAGAGCTCGTTTCGAATGAAGCACACCCGGTCGGCGGGTCGTCAACTGAAACGAGCTCTGAGTATTCTTCTCGTCCATGCGCATTCAGCTTCCCGATGGATCACCACTAGAGCTGCCCGACGGCGCGAGCGGGCTTGACGCTGCGCGCTCGATCGGGCCCAGGCTCGCCGAGCAGGCGGTCGGCGTGCGCGTAGACGGCGAGCTGCGCGATCTGCGCCTGCCGCTCTCAGGCGGGCAGCGGATCGAGATCTTGACGAGCAAGAACGCCGACGACCCGGACGCGCTCACCGTGCTCAGGCACTCCGCGGCGCACCTGCTGGCCGAGGCCGTGCGCCGTCTCTACCCGGGCGTCAAGGTGGCGATCGGGCCCGCGATTGCGAACGGGTTTTACTACGACTTCGACTTCCCGCAGCCGATCGCCGAGGACGATCTGGCCCGCATCGAGCAGGAGATCGGGCGCGAGCTATCGGAGGGGCGGGAGTGGCAGCGCGAGGAGATCGATCGTGAGCAGGCGCGCGCACGCTTCCTGGCCGAGGACGAGCCCTACAAGGTCGAGCTCGTGGACGAGGCCGAGGGAACGATCTCGCTCTACACGCAGGGCGGCTTCAGCGATCTCTGCCGTGGCCCGCACCTGATCAACTCGCGGCCGATCAAGGCGCTCAAGCTGACGGGGCTCGCCGGCGCCTACTGGCGCGGTGAGGCGACCAACAAGCAGCTCACCCGCATCTACGGCACGGCCTTCTTCTCGAAGAAGGATCTCGAAGCTCACCTCGAGCGCCTCGAGGAGGCGAAGCGGCGCGACCACCGCCGGCTCGGCGTCCAGCTCGATCTCTTCCACTTCGACGAGCACTCGCCCGGCTCACCCTTCTGGCACCCCAAGGGGATGACGATCTTCAACCAGCTCGAGGCGCTGCGCCTGCGCGAGAACGCCCGCCGCGGCTACTCCGAGGTGAAGACGCCGCTCATCTACGACAAGGCGCTCTGGGTCACCTCCGGCCACTGGGAGAAGTTCCGCGAGAACATGTTCCTGATCCCGGTGGGCGAGGAGCACGTTTACGGCGTCAAGCCGATGAACTGCCCCGGTCACATGCTGCTCTATGGCAGCAAGCTGCGCAGCTACCGCGATCTGCCGCTGCGCTACGCCGAGGCGGCTCCGCTTCACCGCAACGAGCTCGCCGGCGTTTTGCACGGGCTCACGCGGGTGCGCTACGTCACGCAGGACGACGCGCACATCTTCTGTAGCAGGGAGCAGATCGCGGCCGAGCTCGACGGCTGTTTCGAGTACCTACGCTATGTCTACGGCCTGTTCGGCATCGAGCCGCGCGCCGAGCTCTCGACGCGGCCCGAGAACAAGCTCGGCTCCGACGCGGAGTGGGACTTCACCGAGGGCGAGCTGCGCTCGGCGCTCGATCGGCACGCGGTTTCTTATGCTCTCGGCGCCGGCGAGGGATCGTTCTACGGGCCCAAGATCGACCTTCACATCACCGACGCGCTCGGTCGCTCCTGGCAGATGGGGACGATCAGCTCGATGCCCAGATGCCGGCTCGCTTCGGTCTCACCTACGTCGGCGCCGACAACAGCGAGCACCCCGTTTACGTCATCCACCGCGCGCTGCTCGGCTCCTTCGAGCGCTTCATCGGCATTCTGCTCGAGCACACCGGCGGCGATCTTCCGCTCTGGCTGGCGCCGGTGCAGGTGCGCGTGCTACCGGTGGGGGAGGGGCATGTGGAGGCGGTCCGCTCGATCGTGGACGGCCTGCGTGGCGCCGGCTTCCGCGTCGAGCTCGACGATCGCAGCGAATCGGTAGGCAAGCGCATCCGCGACGCCGAGCTGGAGAAGATCCCGCGCCTGGTCGTCTACGGCGACAAGGAATCGGCCGACGATCTGGCCGTGCGTGAGCGAGGCGGCGCCCAGTCCCACAAGAGCCTGAGAGAGCTCGTGATCGAGCTGACTTTGCTCACCTCGATGCCAAGCGCTTGATGCTCAGCAGGGCGCTTTCATACGCGGCTACGCCGGATCGGCTACATTTACGGCCTGCAAGTAGGGGCACATCCGTTCCCTCACCTCCGCGGCCGAGAGCTGGCGGGGGTTCAACCAGGGTGTTTGGTGGAAAGAACGGAGCCGCTGCCTGCAGCGGTTTTGTCGTTCTGAAAGAGGAGGAAGCCCTAGCTTGGTGAGCGCCAATTGAGACCTCGGCGACGTTATGAGCCCGCTCGTCCGTCGGTTCCGCATGCTCGTATCAACGACGGCATTCGTGCTCCGCGCGTCCGTCTGATCGATGCGGACGGCTCCCAAGTCGGAATCAAGACGTCCGACGAGGCGCGAGAGTATGCCTACGCCAAGAATCTCGACCTGGTCGAGATCGCCGCGAGCGCCGACCCGCCCGTCTGCCGGGTGATGGATTACGGCAAGTACCGCTACGCGGAGGAGCAGAAGGCGAAGCTGGCTCGCAAGCACCAGCAGCAGATTCACATCAAGGAGATAAAGCTGCGGCCGAAGATCGGCGTGCACGACTACGAGACGAAGAAGGGGCACGTCGTTCGCTTCCTCAACCAGAGGGCGAAGGTCAAGGTCACGATCATGTTCCGCGGGCGCGAGACGACCCATCCCGACCGGGGGCGCGATCTGCTCATGAGGCTGGCGGAGGATGTACAGGAGATCGGGGCGATCGAGTCCCATCCGCTGCTCGAAGGCAGGAACATGACCATGGTGCTGGGACCGACCAAAAGCGCCGGAGAGAAAGTGAAAACCGAGCCCGCCGAAGCGAAAGTGAAGGCCGAGCCCGCCGGAGCGAAAGTGAAGGCTGAGCCCGCCGGAGAGAAAGCGAAAACCGAGCCCAAGGAAAAGATCAGCAAGAGCCCGGTAGCCACCGAGCAAGCGGCGGCCGAAGAGGCCGATGGCGCCTGAGGCGCCGAAGTATCGAGGAGAGAGATGCCGAAACAGAAGACTCACAGCGGTGCGAAAAAGACGTTCAAGATCAGCGCGACGGGCAAGGTCGTGCGCCGTCGGGCGATGCGCAGCCACATCCTCGGCAAGAAGACTCAGAAGCGCAAGCGCGGCTTTCGCAAGCCCGAGGTACTTGGCGCTTCGCAGGCGGCCGTCGTCAAGAAGATGCTGGGAAGGTAGGTAGAGCCCCATGCCACGTGTTAAGCGTTCCGTACACGCGCGCAAGAAACGGCGCAAGGTCCTCGAGCAGGCTCGCGGCTACTTCGGTATCAAGAAGTCGAGCTACAAGTACGCCAAGGAGCAGGTAGACCACTCGCTCGTCTACGCCTACCGCGACCGCCGCAACCGCAAGCGCAACTTCCGCCGCCTCTGGATCATCAGGATCAACGCCGCGGCGCGCCAGGAGGGCCTCTCCTACAACCAGTTCGTCGCCGGCTGCAAGAAGGCGAGTATCGAGCTCGACCGCAAGGTTCTGGCCGACCTCGCCGTGCGCGAGCCGGCCGCCTTCAAGGCCATCGCCGAGCAGGCGAAGGCCGCACTACAGAGCTGAGCGCGCACGACCGGCGGTCGGTCTCGCCGAGCG
>JGI24132J36420_10001470_pt1 | contig 10661 bp, 7 predicted proteins | sample BarGraNGADG00212_3_FD_36420 | JGI IMG/M metagenome (IMG submission 36420) | reverse complement strand
TTCACCCGCGACCCCCAAACCGGCGATAAGAAAATGTACGGCGAGTACCTCATCAACGCCCAGGGCGAAGACGTGGTAGCCGGCATCCGCAACACCTCCCTCATCGAAGGCCTGGCCAAAGAAATCCCCGGCGCCTACAAAGAGTTCATGGATGTCACCGCCAAGCTTGAAACCCACTTCCGCGATATGCAGGACGTGGAATTCACCATCGAGCGTGGCAAGCTCTGGATGCTCCAAACCCGTAACGCCAAGCGTTCCGCCAAGGCCGCCATCAANATTGCCTTTGACATGTCCAATGAAGGCATGCTCAGNAAGGAAGAAGCCCTNGGCCGCATCACCCCTGAACAGGTGGACCANATGCTGCACCCGCAGTTCTCCGCCGCTGAAATTGCCAAATCCAAGCAGGAAAATCGCTTCTTTGCCAAGGGTGTCAACGCCTCCCCAGGCGCCGCCGTCGGCCAAATTTTCTTTGATGCCGACCTCACCGAGAAGAAGCACAAAGAAGAAGGCCTGGATGTCATCATGGTGCGTCCCTTTACCAAGCCGGATGATGTGCACGGCATGCTTTCCGCCAAGGGTATTCTTACCTCCGAAGGTGGGGCCACCTCCCATGCCGCCGTCGTCGCCCGCCAGTTCGGCGTCCCCTGCATCGTTGGCGCCTCTTCAGTGCAGATCGACATGAACAAACGCACCATGAGCTGTAACGGCGTCACCGTCCGCGAGGGCGCATGGATCTCCCTGGATGGTTCCACGGGCGAGGTCTTCGTTGGTAAATTAGCCCTTTCCGCCCCGGATTTGACCGAGCAGAAGGAACTGATGGCCATCCTGGATTACGCCGATTCCGTCTCCCGCATGCAAGTGTGGGCCAACGCGGATTACCCCAAGGATGCCCAGCGCGCCCGCAGTTTCGGCGCCAAGGGTATCGGCCTCTGCCGCACCGAGCACATGTTCTTCGAAACCACCCGCCTGCCGCACGTGCAGGATATGATTATGAACTCCGAAGTCACCCAGAAAATGCTCAACGAAGTGGCTGCCCTCGAAAAAGCGGTCGAAGNCGGCCGCCTGGAAGGCCGCCCCCTCTCCGATGAGGANAANGTTGNNCTNCAGAAAACCGTCGACCAGAAGCACGCCGATCTGGCCGCTTCCCCCGAAGCCCAAAAATACTTCGGCGCGCTCGACTTCATCCTCCCCCTCCAGCGCAGCGATTTCTACGGCCTCTTTGAAGCCATGAATGGCTACCCGGTCATCATCCGCCTCATCGACCCGCCCCTGCACGAGTTCCTGCCCGCCTACGACGACCTTCTGGTCGAAGTAACCACCATGAAAGTAAAGGGCGAAACCGAAGGCCTGGCCGCCAAAGAGCATTTGCTTGAAGTGGTCGGCAAACTGCACGAATCCAACCCCATGATGGGCCTGCGCGGCATCCGCCTGGGCATCGTCTACCCCGACATTATGAAGATGCAGGTGCGCGCCATCTTTGAAGCCGCTTGCGACGCCGTCAATAACGGCATCGTGGCCAAGCCCGAGATCATGATCCCGCTCACTGGCACCGTCAACGAACTTAAGGAAGTTCAACCCACGCTCATCCAGATCGCCAAGGATGTGATGGCCGCCAAGGGTGTTCAGGTTGCTTATAAATTTGGCACCATGATCGAAATCCCCCGCGCTTGCGCCACCGCCGGCGAAATTGCGGGGCTGGCCGAGTTCTTCTCCTTCGGCACCAACGACCTTACCCAAATGACCTTTGGCTACAGCCGCGACGACGCCGAACGCAGCTTCCTGGTGGATTACATCAACAAGGGTATCCTCAAGCAGAATCCCTTCCAGCAGCTCGACCGCGAAGGTGTTGGCCGCCTCATGCAGATGGCCGTTACCGATGGCCGCCACACCCGCCCCGAACTTGAGGTTGGTATCTGCGGCGAACACGGCGGCGACCCAAGCTCCATCGAGTTCTGCCACATCCTCGGCAACAACTACGTCAGCTGCTCACCCTTCCGGGTGCCCCTGGCCCGCCTTGCTGCCGCCCAGGCTGCACTCAAGTACAAGTAAGTCTGTTTGGATTTTCAATCAAGGCTGGTATTTGCCAGCCTTGATTTGTTTAAGAGTTCGATGATGGTTTATTTTGGCCTTACTACACCCCCTATACAATGAATCATTAGGATACATCTATACTAAAAGTCACCTAAGAGATAACTAGTCAAGTGTTGAAATTGGTTGTAAATTACACGTATCCGTTGAATTATCAAAAAAGGAGAGAACATGGTAACTGCAAATGAGATACGCGATTATGTAAAGGAGAATCTAATTGACCCAGCTAGAAGGAAAGGCGAACACACTATCACTTTCAAGGCATCCGAAATCCATAAGGCAATGGCACTCAAGGATCGTCATCCTTTGGTGTGCAGCTCCATCGATGCAGAAAAATTCCTTGATTATGCGCGCATAATCTTAGTGCGGCGGGAAGGTCCGAAACACAACTCGACAGTGCGGTGGACGTTTGATTTAAAGCAATAAACAATCACGTCAGCGGTTCACCCTTCCGGGTGCCCCTGGCCCGCCTTGCTGCCGCCCATGCTGCCCTCAAGTACAAGTAAATCTGTTTGTTTTTCAATCAAGGTTGGCCTTTGCCAGCCTTGATTTGGTTAAGGGAGACGACAGATTGTTATGAATGTTATTCGATAAATTAAAACCAACCGTCACATGAAGTAGTTCTTACACAAATGTACTGAATTGGTCTGTGTTCAAACAGGATGCGAGGTTCAGGGTGAGTTCTGAAAGAAGTATACTTATCAAACGCTTTTCAGGTGCGATGGAGGAATAATGGACGTAGTAAATAATCAAGATCCTATTAGCTCTTCACTCATTAATATTATGGCGACGTATGAAGATGCCGTCAAGCAACCTTTTTCGGGAAAAACTAACGTACATCAAGAATTCAAAAATGTTATTGGTAGATTAAAGGAATCAGAAAAATTAAAAAACTCGAATAACCTATCACCTGAATTCAGCTGTGGTAAGGGAAATTGGACATCTTTACCTCACATCGAAGTTTTAGATACGAGGAGAACTAAGTCTGTCCAAAGGGGGATTTATATAGTGTTTCTATTCAAAGAAGACATGAGCGGATTTTACCTAACTCTGAATCAAGGTGTTACGGAACCGATTAAACGATTAGAGAGGAAGAAGGGTTACGAATTCCTGCTGAAAATTTCTTCAAATGTTAGAAATTCCATTCCTGAGAACAAAAAAAGTGCGCTACAAAAACAGGGATTTTCTTTAGACAATGACATCTTCCTCTCAGAAAGTCAAACAGGACGAGATTATCGTCAAAGCACAATTGCACAAAAATATTTTTCTAAAGATTCCAATTTTACTGATGCAGAGCTTCTTGACGACTTATCGCTACTAATCGATGTTTACTTAAATCTACCTAAAGAAGAAGATTTTAAACCCACGCCTGCTCAAAATTATTGGATCTTTCAAGCTAATCCAAAAATATATGATCTTGGACGTGCCATCAACACTTTACGCGAATTACCATACACAGTTAACAATCATAAAGACCAGATAAAAATTGGTGATCAAGTGTTCCTTTGGGTTTCAGGTGAAAAATCTGGAGTGATAGGGCGGGCAACCGTTATGTCAAAGCCTGAAGTTATGCCAGAAGCAGAAGACTCGAAACAATTCTATGTTTCTCCAGAAAATTTTAATGATAATAAAGTTCGTGTAAAGCTTAGAGTAGATAAAGCCCTTGCTGAACCCCTGACGCGCGATGAAATCAAGAAGTACCCAGAATTATATGATTTATCCATAATTCGAAATGCTCAAGGAACTAACTTTGCGGTAACGCTAACAGAAGCGAATTTCCTAATGAGTTTGATGCAAGAAAGTAGAAAATTACCCGCAATTCAAGCTAAGTTAGGAGTTACTCAATTCTTTTCTGATCTACAGTCTGCAAATCTGTACTTTGATGAAGGCTTTATCCTGCGTTTTGTCGCTGCCATTTGCACTAAGCCATTCACTATTCTTACTGGACTATCAGGCTCGGGAAAAACAAAATTGGCTCTTGCTTTTGCCAAATGGATTAGTAAGGATGATGAGCAAATCTGTGTTGTTCCTGTTGGAGCAGATTGGACTAATCGTGAACCATTACTAGGGTTTCCAAATGCTCTAGAACCTGGAAGGTACGTAAAACCTGACACAGGTGTCTTGGATTTCCTTATAAGAGCGACTAAGTATCCTGCTCTTCCGCACTTCCTCATCTTAGACGAAATGAATTTAAGCCATGTCGAAAGATATTTTGCTGACTTTCTTAGCGGTATTGAATCCAGTGAACCAATCTTATTGAGGCCGAATGTTTCGTCATGGCAAGATAGCGATGTTCCCGCATCGCTCATTCTTCCGAAAAATCTATTTATTGTCGGTACTGTAAATGTGGATGAAACAACGTACATGTTCAGTCCTAAAGTGTTAGATAGGGCTGGCGTCCTAGAATTTCGAGTTACTACAGAAGAAATGAAAAGGTATTTTGAGGTTCCTCAAAGTCCGCGAATGTCAGAACTTGAGCACAAAGGTTCGTCCATGAGCAATGATTTTCTGAGACTTGCAACAACCGATAGTAGCACATATGCAGCTTCTCAAGAGTTGACAACGATTTTAATGCAGTTTTTTGTTGAGTTGCAGAAACTTGGTGCAGAGTTCGGTTATAGAACAGCTTTTGAACTATTCCGATTCGGTAGTGTTGCTTCCGAACTGACGAAGGATGAAAAATATCTAAAGAAAGAATTTATTGTCGACGCTGGAATTCTTCAGAAGCTACTGCCAAAAGTTCATGGATCAAGACGTAAACTAGAAGGACTTCTAAAAATATTAATTGGACTATGTTTGGTTGATGGAACATCTGAAAACATCCAGAAGTATACAAAAAATGACAGAAACTCCTATGTTGATGATAAAAACGTAAAATATCCCTTATCCCTTGAGAAATTGATAAGGATGCATAATCACGTCATTCAAGACGGTTTCACTAGCTTTTCGGAGGCTTGATTTTCATTGTTTGTTACCTCACGTTCGTCAGGTGGTAACGACGTAATCCTGGCAATCCACCCGAACACAAATGCAGATTTCCTCGTTGAAATCGAGGAATCTGAGGCATCTAAATTCGGTGAGGTAACGGTTCAACTTCGCGAAGGTTGCTCATACCATTACGACATAACGAAGGGCTTTCAACTGGACCCAGTTCTAGGGGTCGTGGAACCGTTTTCCGAAGAAAATTCAAATTTGGGCTTATTAACGACAGGTATTTACACTGGCACTCTTAGAATTGCATATCACGAGATCCTAAAGACAGATAATGTTGGATGTTTTGATCTGGAAATTAGGTCAAAGAAAACCGAATACCGCTCCGATTATCGTTTTATGCTTGAAGAAATAGCTGAAAAATGCACTGAATTAATTCTGGAGCACTCATCACCTGTTCTGCAAAAGATTGAGCCTAATTTTGAGCTGGATCAAAAGAGTCTTTACCAAAAGTTTGCATTTTTGAACTCATTCATTGGTTCAGACGATTTCTTTGAATCAATAACCCGAATTACGACTTCTCCTGTTACAAAATGGACATCCAAGGAGATTTCTGGTGACATTAGAAATATTGGCAGAATCAGTAACAATATAGTTAGGCAAGTAGCATCATCTCCTCATCGCTTTTCAACTTCTGGACGCGTTAAAGACAATATTAAGCTGGAAACACTGCCAAATCGAATCGTCACTTCCAAAAAGGATGATTCAATAGATACACCTGAAAATCAGTTTATTAAATATATTCTAACAGAATATTTCCTTGTTTGTTCGGAAATCAGTTTGAATTTGTCCAAAGGAAGCAGAGAGCGAAAAGAGGCAGAAAAATTAACTTCTGACTTACGAAATATTCTTGATCGGCCAAAATTTAGGGAAATCACAAATCCCCATGTGCTTCAATTTAATAGTCCTGTATTACAACGAAAAGAGGGATATAGAGAGATTTATCGGTCATGGCTAATGTTTAATATTGCCTCAAAATTAGTGTGGACGGGTGGGGAGGATGTTTATGAGGCGGGAAAAAAAGACGTTGCAAGACTTTATGAATATTGGGTATTTTTTAAATTACTTGAATTAGTAAATTCTGTCTTCATTTTTCCTCCACGCGCACTGGAAGAGTTAATTGTGAGTTCCGACGACAATCTGAACCTCAACCTTAGATTGGGAAAGACGACGACAATAATTGGTTATCACGATTCAAGTTCTCGAAAACTAAAAGTTGAATTTAGCTACAATAAGACTTTTAGTGGGTCTGATTACGAAAATTATCCACAAGGTGGCAGCTGGACTAAAACAATGAGGCCAGATTACACATTGTCCATATGGCCTTTTGAATTTACATCGGCAGAAGCGGAAGCACAAGAGCTAATTGTTCACATTCACTTTGATGCGAAGTATAGGATAGAAAATATCAAGGAATCATTTGGTCCTTCTTCAACCCCAGACGGAAGCGAATTAGGTGACATAGAACCAAAGGAAGAGATGGGAATCTATAAACGAGGCGATCTTCTGAAAATGCATGCTTACAAAGATGCGATTAGAAGAACAGCGGGTGCTTACGTCTTGTACCCCGGTGACGAGAATATGAAGTGGAAAGGTTTTCACGAAATAATACCGGGTTTAGGCGCTTTCACAATTCGTCCAAATAAATCGGATGAGGGTACTGCAGAATTAAGAAAATTTCTTAATGAAGTTGTTGACCAGTTTATAAACCGCGCTTCGCAGCATGAGAATAGTACCTACTATGTCTACGAAACTTATTCAAAGCCTCCAGTTAGTATTCGAGAAAAGCTTCCAGAAAAAATTGACGGTAAGCGAACAAGACCTCCTTTAGAAGTATTTGTTCTTGTAGGTTATTGCAAAAGCAAAGAACACAAAAGTTGGATCGAGAAAAATCATCTATACAACATCCGCCTTGATGCATTGAGTACTGATGAACAATGGTGGTTAACACAACACGGATCCTCCTCTGTCTACCTCTTGCTTCATCATAAAAATGAGCTTGTAACGAGTGATATCTGGAGAATATCAAATTTTGGTCCAAAAGTTCTTTCTAGAACGGATTTACTCGATTTAGGATATCCGGAACCGTCAGGAGATCACTATTTGGTTTATGAAGTTAAACCTGAAACTGATGAAGCATTCTCTACCTCAACTTGGGACGTGAGAGAGTTGCCCGGATACCAAGGAGGGATTCGATCTTCTCGTCCATTTACCGTTTCCATAAACGATCTGATAAAAGCTAAGATTAAGAATATTGATCAATAATTTCATAAATCCCTAACATTTCCCCAAAATGTCTACTCATGGTTGATGTCTCACCTCCAAATTTCTTTCTATGTATTACCCCTGAGCTCAATCACTTGCTTCTTTCCATTCCCCCACAACCCCTGCCAAAGGCAAAAATACCCCGCTCCAATTAGTTCGGATACAAGTAGAACGTATGTGCTATAATGAGCACTATGTTCAGACCAAAAGCTGCTCCTCCCAATGCATCCAAAAACCCCAACCCCTTTACCTCGCCTGGGGTCTGCTTCACATCAAAAATCGGGTAAATTGGGTAAATCTAAAAATCCCCTCGTCCACAACCCTCAAAAGCCGGGTAAATTCCCCCCCAAATACCCGGGTAAATTCGTGCAACTGCTGCAAATCTGCAAATCTGCAAACGTTCCCCCAACACAACCTTGCGCTGCCTGCCCCCTGCCAAAGCCATCCACGGCAAAGCTTCCATTCCCCCACAGCCACCATCCACCCCGCAAGCACACAAAAAGCTTACCAAAACTGCCACTTGTGTACTACTCCAAACCCCTGTATGATTGTAATTATCCACCACAATTCATCGGAGGAAATATGAACTCCAAACGCTTCTTCCCGCTATGCATCATCATCTGCATCATAGCCCTGCTGCTGGCCGCCTGCGACAAGCTGCCCTTCGAGGTCAGCATCAAGGAAAAAGATAAAAATGCTGAGCAGAGCCAACCCGCCGTCACCGCGGAATCTGCCCAACCCTCCGCTAATCAACCCAGCGCGCCCACCCAACAGGTGGCCATCCCGATTGTGCAGAACGCGCCGCCCACGCCCACGGCCTTCGTCTACCAGGGCGCGCAGCCTTCGGCAGGCACGGGTGGCGTTTACGGGCGCATGCTCTGGAATGGCAAGCCGGTGGCCGGGCTGGAGGTGAAGCTCTGCGATGAAATCAAGTACTTCGGCGGCTGCGAGGGCAATGAATACCCCACCACCACCGCGGCGGACGGCTCCTACGCCATCGTCAACGTGCCCCCCAGGGCTTACGGGCTCACCTACAAGGCGCTGGATTCGGATAGCTGGTACTTCGTCACCTCTGGCATCCTGGACGCCAAGAACTTCGAGATCCCGGCTAACAAGATGGTGAACGTGGGCGACCACCGCACCGTGCGCACGGATGTGAACGTCCTCACCCCGCTGGAAGATGAACGCCTGTCTGTCGCCCGGCCAACCCTCAGCTGGGCGCCCAACCCAGAGGCAGCCTACTACGAGCTCACCTTCCATTCGGGCAGGGGCGGCTCGCTGATCCACCGCAAGCAGATGACCGAAACCAGTTTCGTGCTGGACCGCGACCTGCAGTCCTGCGATTATTCCTTTGATGTTGAGGTCTTCAACGCCCAGAAAGAAGTCATTGCCGAGTACGACGGCTGGCGGCGCTTCGAAGTGGGCGGCCAGCCCGTCAGTTGCAAGATGGTGGCCCTCAGCCCGGCGGATGGCGCCACGGTAAGCGCCAGCGCGCTCACCCTCACCTGGGAGCCGCACGCCTGGGCGAAGACCTACAAACTGCACATGTACCTCGAGTCGGATTCGGCGCAGAAGATTCTGGATTTCGTGGAAACGCGCGAGGTCAGTTATAAGGTCACGCAGAATGTGCCGGCCGGGGCATATTACTGGGTGGTTTACGGTTACGACGAGTTTGGGGATGGCCTTGGCTTCACCGATGGCCTGGACGTCTTCGTCACCAACCCGTAGGCTTAAGTAGTGGAGGCTTATGGGAGAATTATTAACCGCTTTCCAGCCAGCATTTTTGTGGTTTCGGGTAGGGTGGGTCACTGACGCACCTTATGATTTTTGCCAGGTCAATGATTGAGTTGATCATTTTGTGGGTTGATCTTTAAAATGAAAATAAATGTTATTCAGATATAAGTTAAGTAACTACAGCCGCGTCCTTGCTTGCACGCATCCTGCTCAAATCGAAATTTTACAAAAAGAACTAAACACATCTGGAGGTAACCATGTCCGCTAAATTCGCATAGCAGACATAGGCCAAGAAGTTTATTCATTATTAAGGAGGTAAACGATGGGTATATTTGAACGCTTTGGAAAAAAAGAGAATCAGAAAATAGAGGGTGATATAGGTTTTTATGGTCTTGCAGACTGGTGGCTTTCTGAATTTACTGAGGAGGAGCGCCAGCATATAGTTGACCGGTACAAACCGATGGGAAGGGATAGTAGTTCTTACAACCTAATAAAAGGCAAGATTTATGATGGTGGTTCAGATTATCCGGTGACAATGTTTTTATCGGGTCTTGCTGGGTGGTTTAGAACTAAGGAGGACTCCCATATTGCTAAACGAATAAATAAAAAGATGCAGGAATTAGGCAGATTACACACCGTAGACAAGCCGGGATATTATCAGGGACGACATTACACCACCTATTGGGAAGAGATAAAGGAGTTGAAAAGGTCTAACTCAACGGACGAGTTAGAGAGGTTACTCTTAGGGCTTATTGATGCAGTTGAGGCTGAGTCTAAATTAACAGGGTATGCTCTTGCACATGGTTACACCGAGCAATTAGCTATTTTATACAGGAAACAAGGGGAATATTTTAAGGAAATCAAGATACTGTCACGCTACATTAGGGCTACACAACAGGCTGATAATCATCAGATCGGGGCTGGAATAGTTGAGAGACTTGAAAAGGCTAAGTTGCTGGCAGATAAGGCCAGTCAAAAGAAGGGTTAGGCCACATGACTGATATTCAGAATATCTACTCCATCTTACTGGCCAGAGGCTATCAGGAGACACTCTTCTCCAGCCTTACTGGACAGAGGAAGAAGGAGGGTAGGCATACAAGGATAGACTGTCCTATCTGTGGTTCTGAAGGGAACTTCAGCTACTCCACTGAGAAGCCTCTGGCACGCAGTGCCTGATGAGGGGTTCTTTGCGTACAAACACCGGTAATTCCCCTCACCCCCGCTTTGCGGACCCTCCCCGCGAGGGAGGGCTGAAATTGCCGACCTTTTCAAGTCTAGCTGGGTCGCCAACGCACCTTACCAATCAAATATTTCCAGTCTGGAAATCCTGGCTAAACCAGGCCGTTCTCGATCGCGTAATGGGTGAGTTCAGCATTGGTCTGCATATTCATTTTCAGCAGCAGGCGTGCCCGGTAAGTGCTGACCGTTTTGGCGCTCAATACCAATTCAGCGGCAATATCCTTTACCTTCCTGCCAGCAGCCAGCAGGCAAAGCACCTGGTATTCGCGGTCTGAAAGGCGCTTATGGATGGGCTGGTCGTCATCATTGCGGGCAAACAGCACCAGCTCGTCGGCAACCGCGGC
>JGI24132J36420_10001469_pt1 | contig 10662 bp, 11 predicted proteins | sample BarGraNGADG00212_3_FD_36420 | JGI IMG/M metagenome (IMG submission 36420) | reverse complement strand
CTAGAGCAGTCGAGCCGTGCCGAAGTAGCCGAACAGCGCATTACAGCGAGGTGAAGGCCAGACGGGAAACTCGAGCCGAGCGTGAATGACAGGAGAGTGGAACGAGACCCTCGAAGCGACGCTCACCTCAGGGGTCTCGTCCACAGACGAGCTACTCGCGCCACTCCTGTCCAGCCGCGTCTACCAACCGAAACGCCCCAAGGTGATGAAAGCAATGACTGGATACAAGGCGGTGAAGAAGGCAACGAATATCGTGTAGAAGCCAGTGAACTTCGCCCAACTGGCCTTGCCCAAACCCCAAACGGCCCAGAACAACCAGAACAAGACGGCCCACATGTACCAGAACACTGCGAATTGTGACGACGCGATCAGTGTCTTGCCGAGCAGGTGCGAGAAGCCCAAGCCAATCAGGAACATGAAGATGCCGCCAATCAGGCAGTACCACGCCAGGGCCTTGAAGTCCGATCCGGCCCAGATCTCGCCTGCCAACAGGATGTAAAGCAAGGCGAATACCAGACACGAAGCTGCCGCCACAAGGGACTGGGTCGGTCCAACTGCCTTCAGGGCGTCCGTGAAGCCGATAACTATCCCCATGACGCCAATCCCGACCCCTACCCCGACATTCAGGACAGCCATTTGCTTGCCACCGAAGAGGCCCAGTACAAGCAGCCCATTGCAGAACAGAATGAGTGCAACCAAGGTTAGAACTGCATAGATCATCTGCTCCCCCTTTTCCTTTCGCGAGCCCCGGCCGCCTCAGCCTTGATCTCGCTGAGACTCTCTCTATGCGTACGACGTGGGACTCGGCACAAAATCATTCCATAGGTTTGGCTCATGGCCCGGCACCAGCCTCGCGCCCAGAAGGGCTCTCAGGCTGAGGATGTGCTGAATGCTGTTGACTGCGAACGATTGACTCCAACAGTGGCCAGGTGGGACCGGTCCCTCAAGGCTTGCGTAGCAGTAGACTGCATCGCCACACCAAACCACCGCTGGAGCATCAGCAAGCATCACTACAACTGACTGATGTCCAGCGGTGTGCCCAGGGGTAGGGATCACGGATACCCCCGGCACCACCTCCATTGCTCCTTCCACTAGCCGATAGTTGAGAGGATGCCTGAAGTGGTTTTCCATGTAGGCGGCGCTCAGATGTCCATCGGGATGGAGCGCGAACCTGTACTCCGCTTTCTGCACAATGAACTCGCTCTCGCGGAAGAAGCGATTGCCCCCTGTGTGATCCCAGTGTAGGTGTGTGTTGACCACGACTCTCACGTCGCCCACGGACACGTCGAGCTCCCTCAGACGCTCCCTTATATCGTCCTGCTTCGTCATTGCTGGCCGGACCACTCTGGCTCTCGGACCCCAGGCCCTCTCGGGACTCTCCAGGCCTTCTGGGTTGAGACCTGTATCCACCAACACCCAGCCGTCGTCCGTCGAGAGCAGGGCAGATAGCACCGGGGCGCGGACGGTCTCGCCCATGCCCGCCCCGGCCGTCATCGTGCTCTGGTCGATATCTATGTAACCGCAGGGTAGGAAGAACATCTTCCGGACGGCCATGCCGCCACCTCATTCAGGAGTGGCTATCGGGTTCAGTGACCAGCGTTCTTCGGCAGCGCTTGCCGGCGTCTACGCCATTACGGCGTCGGAGGTGCGATCAGAGATGTGACGGCCAACCCAATGGCCCCCATGGGTCGCTCCGACCATGCTCGCAGGAGTGATGCAGTCACCAGCGCGACGGACATCGCGCCCGGCGCCCTGGAGGGAGAGGAAGAGATCTTCATTGGGCTCGCGGCCAACGGCGATCACGATTGTGTCGACCTTGAGGGTTTCCTCGGTTGTCTTCGGTCCCCGCGAAACGACGCAGCGGACACCGTCGTCCGTGACATCCTTGACCTGAGTGTTGGTCATGATCTGGACATTGGCCGCAGCGAGAGCGCGCATGAGCGGCTCGCGCCGCACCGCAAAATCGTAGATGTAGGCCGGGGCTCCGATCGCTCCGCCGGCCTCAACGAGCACTACTTCCTTACCTTGGCGTGCGATAGAAAGTGCGGTCTCGGCACCCTCGTTGCCACCAAGGACGAGGACGCGCTTACCCACCTGAACGCCCTTGTCGCTCAGGTAGTCCCAGAGATAGACGACCTGCACCTTCTCTGCACCCGGAAGGTCCACCTTCGTCTCTTTCGCCCCTGTGGCAATCACCACGACATCGGGGTTGACCTCTTCGATCAGGGCCAGGTTCACTTCCGTCCCAAGATTCGAGGCGATCCCGTACTTCTCCACCTGCCGCCGGAGCCACTTGGGGGTATTCCACAGTTCCTGAGTGTCGACTTTCGGAATGCTGGAGGCCATACGGACTTGGCCTCCGAGATGTCCGGACTTCTCGTAGAGCGAGACGTTGTGGCCGCACTGGGCTGCCGTCAACGCGGCCTGAAGACCGGCCGGCCCGCCGCCGACGATCATGACCTTCTTGGGTCGAGCGGTCAGCTGCGGCGCGTAGTCGACTTCATGGCCATACTCGGGGTTCATCGGGCACTGAACGTTCAACTGAATGAACAGTCGATGCAGGCACCAGTTGCAGCCCATGCACTGACGAATGTCGTCGAAGCGCCCCTCGATCATCTTCTTGGGGAGATGAGGATCGGCAATGATGGGTCGGGACATGGCCACCATGTCCGCTCTGCCTTCCTCGACGATCTTCTCGATGAGTTTCGGGTCCTGCAGACGCCCCACAGTGATCACCGGAATGCTGACGTTTTCCTTCACCTTGGTCGCCAGCTCCACGTTGACGCCACGTGGCGAATACATCGGCGGGAAAGCGTGATCCGCAGTGTGGCCGATTCGTCCTGCAGACACGTGGATGCATGCAACGCCGAGACTCTCGAGATGTGGGCAAATTTCTTCCGCAACTTCCTCGATGGTCAAGCCGGGTTCGCCCTTGTCTTCCATCATGAATTCATGGCTACTGAGTCTGACGATGATCGGGAAGTCCACGCCCGCAGCTGCCTGCACCGCTTGGACTACCTCATAGAGGAAGGTCGTCCTCGTCGCATACTTGTCGGTCCGTCCCCTGTTGTGGTACGGCGAGAGGAACTGAAGGATCATCGATCCATGACAGCCATGCAGGTCGACGCAGTCGAAGCCAGCTTGGCGCGCGCGTCGCGCACCTTGACCGTAGGCCTGGATAATGTCCTCGATCTCCTCGGTCGTAAGGGCCCTGACTTCCTGGCCTGGCCACTGAGGCCTCTCAGACGCGCTGACCGGCTTCACGCCGTTGTGCGGCTCAGTACAGAGGTTTCCGCCGTGTGTGATCTGCAGACAAGCCTTGGCGCCCGAGGCGTGAATCGTCTCGGTCAACTCGGTAAGCCCACAGATGCACTCATCGCCGTACACGCCGCACTGCCTCGTGAAGACTCTCCCGTTAGGCTGTACGTAGGAGAATTCAACCGTCACGAGGCCAGGGCCTTCTGCCTCGACCTCCCAGTTCTGCAAGAAGCGAGTGGTTACGATCCCGCGCTCCGTGCAGAGATTCTTTGTAGTCGGCGCCACAACGAACCGATTCTTCAGCTTCAAACTGCCTATTGAGATTGGGTCATAAACTGTCGGCATAGTAGTCCCCCTTGCCTAGGTTCTTGCGGAGTCTCAGGCAATGACACGGCCCGAACCATCCCGAGAGCGAATTCGCAGACCCCGTCGCGCATTGCTCCCCGCCTGCATCAACGCCATGACGTAACCACGCAGATGACGGCGATACGGCGACAAATGCCCCGACGGTCCCCTGTCCGCGATCGTTTCCTTCTTGTCCTTCCTCGGTCATGGGGTCTCTCGGTTCGACTGCTCCACCCGAAGGGCGCTGGCACAATGTGGGTCGGCCTTGCTTTCCAACTGCCTGCCTTGCCCTACTGCACACTAGGATCTCTGCATCGCTACCTCCTTCTCCGTCCTTGCGCCCTCGTCGACTAGACCGAGTTGGTTGAGCTTGTCCTGTGACGGCATCCCTGTCGCCGCCCAGTCCCGCGCTCGGTAATAGTCCGTGAGCATGATGTCCAGCTGTGGCAACCGACCGGCTGCTCCCCCACTTTCCAGGGCCTCCTTCAGCAGCCGTGGTGGGAGCCGGTCATCCGCAGCACTTAGGCCGCAGCGAAGGTTGTAGAGCCGCTTGAGATTGGTGTGCATCTCGCCGGCCTGCAGCAGCTCGTCCAAGTCCATGTCCCATCCCGTTGCGCTCCGAATCCACCCGACCACATCAGTTGGCGCAGTGGCCGGGATGATGAACTGACAGAGCTTCAGCGAGTTGAACAAGCCGTAGTAATCGTGCAGGAGTGCGGCCAGCGCGCCCTTGCCCTCAGATGCGAACCTATCGAGGGCGGAGCTGAAACCGAGCTCCGGCACCGGAGTCCTTTCCATCAGCTGCGTCCCGCCCCTGTGGCATGCCCCACGAGGGTGTGTGGCATAGCCAACCGCGAGGCTGCTAGTGGCCCTCGGATCATGAAAGGCGGGCTCCATGCCTTTCACCTCAAGAGCGAACTCCTCAGCCTGGGGCCCAAGCTGCTTCGCCGCTGCTTTCACCCCGTCGGCGAGCAGCTCGCCGATTCCCTCACGCATTGCGATTTGCCGAATGACCGCGAAAACACTCTGGGGGTCACCCCAACTCAGCTCCACTCCACCGGTGTCTTCACTGGTGATGATCCCTCGCTCAAAGGCCTCCAAGGCGAACGCCACGCAGTTGCCCGCGGAGATCACATCAATCCCGAACTCGTTGGCCATCTGGTTGGCCATGGCGACGGCTTCCAAGTCGTCGACCATGCACATCGATCCGAAGCCAGCCATTGCTTCGTACTCTGGGCCAGCTCCCTCGACGCCCGCGTAAGGGCCGCTATCGACTTTGACAACTCGACCGCACCTAATGACACAAGCGTCGCAGCCGTAGCGGCCAGTGAGGATCGTGTCGGTCATCCTTTGGCCGGAAATCTTCTCCGCGCCTTCCAGCCATGAACCGACCGTCCAATTCTTTGCGGGAAGATCGCCGCTCATCGCCGACGGCAACACGGCCCCAGCTGTGCCGAAATCGCGGTAGGACAGCACCTTCTTGAGGATGGCCGGAGCTAGGCGCTTCACCGACGAGGCAAGGCCTTCCGGATCAGCCACCGGCACCTTCTGGTCTCCAAGGACGGCGATCGCCTTTACATTCTTGGAACCCATCACGGCGCCAAGGCCACCTCGCCCAGCCGCTCTGGCGTGTTTGCCATCGTGCATGATGGCCGCAATGCGCGAGAGTTTTTCTCCGGCGGGTCCGATGGTCGCGACAACGGCACCAACACCCACTTCGTCTTTGATGGCCGCATCGGCTTGCGATGTAGTCAAACCCCAGAGGTGCCTCGCGTCCCGAATCTCGGCTTCACCGTTGCGGATGACCAGATAGACTGGATTGTCAGACGCTCCATTCAGGATCACGCCGTCCAGCCCTGCGCGCTTCAGCGTCGCACCCCAAGTGCCGCCTGAATCCGACTCTCCCCAGAGTCCCGTCAACGGCGAGCGCGAGACAACGGCATGTCGGCCGGACGTGATGGCTCGCGTACCCGTCAGCGGACCGGTCAGAAAGGCGAGTACATTCTCCGGACCCAAGGGGTCCGTCTTCGATGTCGTCTCATCAAATAGGATTCGTGCTCCCAGGCCCGACCCGCCGATGTACCGGCGTAGTTCCGCTTCCTCGAACCGGACGTGACTGCGCTTTCCCGAACCGAGATCCACCCGAAGGAGGGAACCCATGTAACCGCCAACCTCGTTCATCACTCCCCCAAGCTCTTGAAGGCCCGCTGTCCGCCCTGAGGTGAATCAGGCATGCAGCGCGGTTTTGGCTTCGCCGCTCTCGCGTGGATCACAGACAGCTCTCAACGATGGTCCTTATGTCGTCTGCGCTCGTCCGTCTCGGATTCTGGGCAAGTCGCTTCTCAGCGGCCGCAGCCTCGACTATGGACTCCACATGCTCAGGCTTGACGCCGATGGCCGACAGGCGTTGCGGAATCTTTAGATCCCCGATGAGGCTTCTAATGGCCTCTATGGACAATCTGGCTGCCTCAACTGCCGTAAGCCCCTCGACATGCTCACCCAAGGCCTGGGCAACGCGTGCGAACTTCTCTGGATTGGCGGGGAGGTTGAATTCCATGACCGGGGCCAGGAGGACAGCCGTGACCAGCCCGTGGGGCGCGTCAACTTCGCCACCCACGGCGTGGGCAAGACAATGGACGAGAGTGGTCGATGCCTGCCCAAACGAGAAGCCTGAGATGGTGCTTGCGATCGCCATGGGGGCGATCGCTTCGAGGTTGGCAGGATTCGCTGCGGCGGGCCTGAGATGCCGGCCAATGAGTTCCATTGCGTAGAGGGCGCAACCTTCAGTCATGGGCGACGCCACCAACGACATGTAGGATTCGACGGCGTGCGTCAGTGCATCAATTCCGGTCGTGGCAACGAGCTTGGGCGGGAGTTTCGTCATCAGCAAAGGATCGACGATGGCGAGCCTTGCGCAGAGTAGATTGCCTTGACGCAGACTGACCTTGCGTTTCCGCGCTCGATCGAGCACAACGGCGGAGGTCGTCACCTCGCTGCCGGTCCCGCACGTGGTTGGCACGGCAATCAGAGGGGGGATTGCACGGCTGATCGGCTGACCTCGGAGATACTCGTCGATGGACTCACCGCCGTTGGCGAGCAACAGGCCAACGGCCTTGGCCACATCGATCGAACTCCCGCCACCTAGACCAACAATCACGTCCACGCCCTGCTCACTAGCAAGACGCGCAGCAAGGTCCACAGTGGCCCCATCCGGGTCCGGCTTGACCTCCCCAAAACGCACAACGCTTGCGCCGGCGTTCTTGATCACGCCTTCAACTTCGTCCGCGATCCCGACAGCGACGACTCCGGGGTCAGTCACAACCAGTACTCGTTTGCCCATCTCCAGAGCGCGGGCGCCAATCGTTTCACTGGCGCCAACGCCGTAGACGACCTCTGTTGGAATTGCGAACCTTGCAGTGGCCTGCATCTCAGCCTCCCGCGCTGCTCTCAGTGATGGTCGATTGTCACCATTTCCGGTGTCTTTCGTCTCTGACTCGCGATCTCGCCGTCAGAAGCTGTTCAGAATGTAGGAAGGCGCCGCGCCTACGGTCCAGGACGCCTCAGTCCTGGCCGACAAGGCTGTGGACGTACTCAGCCTGCTGCGATCTCCGCCATATGCCGCTTGACCTTGTCCGCTCCCCTGCGTAGATGGGCGGCAATCCGCTCACTCGCCCCATCAACGTCGCCCTCTGCCATGGCCTCCATGATGGCCACATGCTCTGAATATGATTCCTCGAGGCTGTGCGGCAGTGACAGTGAGGAAAGCCGCAGCGCGTGAAGGGGCTTGGACAGGCGGTCGTAGCTCTCGGTCAACACCTCGTTGTCCGCCCACTTGAAGAGCAAACGATGCAGCTGGATATTGGCCTCGAGATAGCTATGAACATCGCTCTGCTCCATGGACGATTTCATGGCCCTCATCATGACGCTTGACTCCGCCACGTCACTCGCCTTGAGCTTCGAAGCAGCTGTAGCTGCGGCAAGCTGCTCCAAGGCACATCGCACCGCATAGATGTTCTCTACCTGCCTCGCGGTGAACGTGCGAACAAACACGCCTTTGCGAGGAATGATCTCGAGAAGTCCCCTGCCTGCGACGATGTTGAACGCTTCCCGGAGCGCGCCGCGGCTGATGCCGAGTTTGAGCGCCATGTCCTCCTGGCCGAGGTGAGCGCCAGGCGCCAACTGGCCTGCCACGATCTCGCTCTCCAAATAGTCAGCGGCACGGATGGCAATTGGTGCATTGTCCAAGAGAACCATGCTTCTCTCAGTCAGCAGGCTCGCGCGCTTCCCGTTGCCGATCGGTTCAACAGTCTGCATCAAGTGCCAGTCCTTGGATGGTGATTGTCGATTGTCGATTCTTCTGTAAACTACCACCACCTCGCGCGCTGTCAACCCCTTGGTTCAAAAGCGCCTGACTATGACCCCGGTCCGGGCTGCGGTCGGCGCGCCGCGGATTGCGTCGCACTCTCTCAAGCCTCTGCGGCACTGCAGTGGAGAGCGCGCCCTCGTCGAATGGCGAGGCAGCAACGCGGCCTCCTCAAGACGCTACACCGACCCGTTCGAGAGGCGTCCTTTGGCTGCGATCAGTGCCAACAGTGGCGGAAATCGCAAACAGAGCGGGCACGAGATGCTTCAGCGGCCACGCGGGGTGGAGACAGGGTGTCTACGTCGCCGACCGTGTCATGGGGCGGCTCGCCCAAACAAGGTTGGCACGAGTCCTCACGATCTTCCCTCTCGACCGCCGGCCGTCGACTTCGTGGTATTCGACCGAGCAATCACAGGCAAGGTGATTTACTCCTGCGATTGGCAGAACCGATGCTTCTGCAAGCAGTCTCTTCTCGGCCGCAAGAGCCGAGGGCTCGCGTGCCCACACCCCCTACAGGGAGACATTGAACAACTGAGTCTCCAGGAATCACGGGAAGGGATTTCAATTTACAGAACGGCGCCCTACCACCCAGTCTGAATCATCTCAGCGAGCACTTGGGCATCCTCGAGTTCGAGAATCGACCAAACGGCTTCTATTAGCGCCTCAGTCGCCTCTTCTGTCAGGGCGCCNTGGCAGCAGTCGCGGACCTTGTCCTCGAGCTCCCCGTCAGACANCGGGTTTTCCGGACCACCCCGATATGCTTCGCTGGCGTCACCGTTCACAGTGCGGCCGTCCCTCAGCTTGATGTCGATGCTGGAACGCATCTTGTCGAAACCGAGCGCTTCGATCTCCGGGCTGTGTTCGGTACGAATCCTTCCCTGCATGTTCTGCATCTCGTCCCCTCGGATGAAGGCGTCGTCAAACTCAGCCTTGCCCGCCTTTCTCCGCAGCGCAGCCATCGCTACGACGGCCGGGAGCGAGAACTTCGCCTGAAGGTGGTCCGTGGCGACCGGATAGCGCAGTGGGTTGAGGATATTGGAGCCCGCCCTCACCACGACGAGCTCGATGTCATTTGGCTGGATGTCATGCTCCTTCACGAGCCGGAGCATCAGGTCGATCGTGGGGTGAGACAGCACTCCGCATGGATAGGGTTTCACGCTGATCCCGGGATCAATGACTGACCAGGTCTTCCCCAGACCCTCGCCTACCTTGGCTTCGGACACTCCTCCGCCTAGCACCGCGAAGAAGCCCCAGGCACCGTCGAGGGCGTTACGGTCGGCTCGATACCCCTTGTTGGCCAACAGGGCGGCCAAGACGCCGTTTTCCGCGGCTCGGCCAACGTGCAACGGCTTCGTCATGGTGCCAAAGTTGCAGCGTATTCCGGCCGCGAAACTGGCGGCAATCCCTAGTCCATTCCTCAGTTGATCCTCGGTGAGACCAAGAAGCCGTCCAGCCGACGCCATCGCTCCGAAGGTCCCGACCGTGCCGCTAGAATGGAAGCCGCGCTTGTAGTGCTCCGAGAACATCCATTCCGAGATCTTTGTCTCGACCTCGACTCCAACCGCGAAGGCCAACATGAAGTCACGACCGGAGACGTGACCCAGCTTCTGCGCCATGACAAGTGAAGCAGCCAGCGGCGGGATGGTGGGATGAGTGAGCAGCCCGTAGACATGATCCGGATCATCGCTAACTTGGGAGTCGTCCCAGTCGTCGGCGTGTCCGGCGACACCCAATACGCGTGCTGCGTGGGGAGCGGGCACCCGCACCGGGCCCGAGCCGAGGAGTAGGGCCTCCTCCTTGCCTCCCGTCTCAGCCGCCATGGCCGCCTGGATCTTCGTGCACTCCTGGCTGCTGCCGCAAACGAAGAGTCCAACGCCATCGAGCACGCAGCGTCGGCTGACACGAAATACATCCTCCGGTGTGCTTCTTGGCTGAGCTTCCCGGATGAACTGAGCCACATCAGCCGTGATTGTCGTGTTGGCTGGCATCTCCACGTAGTCATTTGATTCGAACTGCAAGTCGATCTTTCCTTTCATGACGTCCGCGTCCCCTTCTGCCTAGACCCGACCGCACGATCGCGCGTGGCCGAGGCCCGTGCTTGAGTCTAGAGCCGACGCCGAGAATTAGCCGTGACACACTAGTCGGCCCGCTCGACCTCTCACCGCAGCGCACCAGGTAACTTGGGACCCCTCAAACCTCACTAGCGAGATCCACACGTTCCGCATGTTCCGCGTGCACTGGGGCGAAAGCGGTCCTCCCAAGGNGCTCGACACATGCTCCGCAGNCNACAGCCGGGCGACGCCCAGCGTCGATGTCATCGACTTGGTCGTCAACATCCACACGCTGGGCCGACAGCGTCCTGGACAGTCATTGCAGTTGGGAGGCAGGTTACAGGGAAGAGTACCCGCCGCGCGCCGGGTCATCAAGTGCGGCCAGCGCTGCAACACCTATCCGCCGGGAATCGGTGGGACTACAGCGACCCTGTCGCCATCGGCCAGCTGGCGACCCAATGCCTCCTCGGGCGGTACGTGCCGACCATTGACCACGACGCTCACCAGCAGGCGCTCGTGGAAGAACAGACGCTGCGCGAATCGGGGCACATGACCATCCCCTTCGCTCAGGTGCCCGTGAGCAGGGAATAAGGCGCTGGGCCGGTGTACAGAAGGCAGCGATTGAGCAGACGCCGGAAGATGTCC
>JGI24132J36420_10001466_pt1 | contig 10672 bp, 6 predicted proteins | sample BarGraNGADG00212_3_FD_36420 | JGI IMG/M metagenome (IMG submission 36420) | reverse complement strand
CAGGAAGATTCGATAAATTCAGGGCGGCTTTTTGCCTTATCATGTCAAGAGAAGGTCTATTGCAAATGATATTGCCATTTTTAACTACATGGTCCAATAACAATGCTGCATTATCCATTATTTCATCATCCAGTGAAATGATATCCTTAACAAAAGCACCATTCTCAATTATGCGCCACACCCGTTTCTTTCCGGGAAGCGTGGATTTCACGGTTTCTTCTGATAGTTTCATCTTGGGAATATGCTCCCCCTTCTCAACAACATCCGAAAGCTTGTATATGCCATCAAGCGCAGGGTGTGGGCGCCCGGTTATGAGTTCAGTACCCACACCGAACATATCTATCCTTGCGCCATAATTTATGAGTTCTTCTATTTTCCACTCATTGAGGTCGCCGCTTGCAACTATCTTCACATAAGAAAGACCTTCTTCATCAAGTATCTTCCTGACCTGCTTTGAAAGCTCGCACAGATCCCCGCTATCAAGCCTTACTCCAAGAAGTTTTTCCCCTCGTTCTTCAAGTTCTTTTCCCACGATCACTGCCTTTTTTGCGCCTTCGATGCTGTTGTAGGTGTCAATAAGCAGGAAGCAGCGCTTTGGAAATGCTTCTGCATAGGCGCGGTAGGAGTCAATCTCATGATCAAAACTTGTGACAAATGAATGTGCCATCGTCCCTGATACCGGAATGCCAAGTTTCTTCCCTGCTATCACATTGGATGTGGACGCGCAGCCGCCGATATATGTGGCACGGGTGGCTTCAAGATGTCCATCCCCCTGTGCGCGTCGAAGTCCGAACTCTGCAATAGCTCTTCCTTTTGCTGCATGCACGACCCGCGAAGCTTTGGTGGCAATGAGTGTTGAGAAGTTCATTTTATTCAAAAGAAATGTTTCAACGAGCTGGGCTTCGATTATTGGAGCTGTGACTCTTATCATCGGTTCTATCGGAAAGGCGATGCTGCCTTCAGGCATCGCGAATATGTCGCCAGTAAATTTGAAATCTCGAAGGTAGAGAAGAAATTCATTGTTAAAACCCTGTGTTTCCAGGTATTTGATTTCATCGTCCTCAAAGCGCAGGTTTTCGATGTAATCGAGGACATAATTCAATCCAGCTGTGACCAGATACGAGCCCGATGGAATTTTCCGGACAAAATAATCAAATGTGGCTTCAGGGTTGTGGCCTGACTTCCAGTAGGCCTGCATCATGGTTAGCTGGTAGAGATCGGTTCGCAGGGCTTCGGACATATTTGTAATATTCGGAGTTTGGAGGTTAAAGGTATGGTTGAGGGATTTGATGGACGCGAATGAGGATATTGATTTTGAGCTAATAATATTTTCTCCCATTAGATACAAAGGAATTAAATAGTTTAACTACAATAAAATAATATACTATGAACATCCTGTTTACATTCACATTATATTTCCTGTTTTTTGTAGTATTTCACAGCATTCTTGCCATGGATCATGCCAAAAATAAGGCAAAAAAGTTCATGGGAAAAGGCTACAGGTATTACAGGTTTATTTATTCTATAATTAGTTTTCCCTTGATCATTCCAGCTTATTGGGTGTGGGCATCATCTTCAAAATCAACTCCTTTAATTTATACAATTCCTGAAGATCTATATCCTCTTGTTATCCTGGTTCGCATGTGTGCTTTGGGAATGTTCGGATATGCCGCAATACAAACGGATGTTCTTGAATTCATCGGCATAAAGCGCGAGAAGAAGAAAGCATTGATAACGCGNGGCTCCTATGCAATCGTTCGCCATCCACTTTATATGGCAGGTATCCTGATCCTGATAACAAATATGAGGATGACTCAGCTGGATCTACTGGCAACGCTGCTTCTTTCAGGATATTTTATCATAGGCGCTTTCATTGAGGAGAAGAGATTATTTTCAGTTTATGGGGAAGAATACAGGAGATATAAGCAGCAGGTGTCCATGTTCATTCCTGTTAAATGGTTTGCTAATAAAAAGGAAATTTGGCTACCATAAGTTACTTGTATAATTAAAAATAATATATCTTTGAGGATGTTATGCCTCAATATCTAGTGGAGGTTAAAACTATGGTAAATATAGAAGATATTCCTGTTGAGGAGAGATGGAAGATAGCAGCAAAATCGGCCGGATTCATGCCTTTATTATACGATAAGTTCTTCAGGAAGGCACTTGGTGATAAGTATGATGAGATCGAACGTCCTATCTTTATACAAGCTGGGAAGGAAATGAAGGACCTTGCAATGACTCTTGGCTTGCCTTCGGGTAATGCCAGGCAACTCGTAGAGACGTTCGGAGTTCTCAGTATGATCTCCTTTGGACCGGAAAACAGGATGGAACCTGTTGTAGAAACAGAGTATGGTGCGATGGGGAAAGTGACCGAGTGCGCGGTACGAAACAGTGCGATACAGATGGGGCTTGACCCAAAGATCGTTGCCTTTCCATGTTGCCGAACCATGATGGGATCGGCTGTTGAGAGCCTGAATCCAAAATATACCCTCAGGCAGGATGCAAAGAACATGTGCAGTGGTGATGAATACTGTGAGATGGCAGTAGAGCGGCGAAGATAACTCAGAGGTAGTAGAAGGAAAATCAATGCAAGAAATCAGGGGGCCTTAGTTCAACAGGCTGAATGTCAATTCAACTTAATACCTGTAACGCTTGAAATATTGTTCTCCTGCATCGAAACACCTATTGTGCGTTTTGCTGCCTCTATCATGGGTTTTCTTAGCGAAACAACTATGAACTGTGCATTTCCCCCTGATTTCTGGATGCGTCTTGCCACTCTATCCGCGTTCACACCGTCAAGGAACATATCGATCTCGTCAAATGCATAGAAGGGTGCAGGCCTATACTGCTGGATAGCAAAAAGAAGCGATAATGCTGTAAGGCTCTTTTCTCCACCGGACATGGCTTCAAGGCGCTGCAATGTCTTCTCTGACGGCTGGGCTTTTATCGTCATCCCGCCTGTAAATGGTTCATCAGGTTTTTCAAGGAACAGAGAACCTGTACCTTCTGATAATTCAGCAAAGACTTGCTTGAATTGCTCATTTACACCATTAAAAGTCTCCATGAATGATTCTTTCTTAAGTTCCTCATATTTCTTGATGCGAAGAAGCAGTTCTTCACGTTCATTGAACAATATGTCGCGTCTTGATTTAAGGTCTTTTTGTCGGTTCTCGACCTCGTTATACTCATCAATCGCCCTCATGTTCACAGGTTCAAGTTTTTCCATCGCCCTCGTAAGAGCCTGTATCCTCTGTGTGATCGCCTCAGATGATGGTATCTCTTCAGTTAGGGGTATGCCAAGTCCTGCTATCTCATTATCAAGTTTGATAATCTGCTCTGTCAATGCGTCTTTTGTGGAATATAATGCTTGCAAATTGCGGTCAATATCGATTTGCTGTCTTTGGATATCAAAGAGCCTGTCTTTTCGTACGGTCAGATCTTTATGAACCTGAGCTCTTTTATCCTGGAGGGAAACAAGTTCCCCGCCCAGATCTTTTTCTCTTGCTATCTTGAGATTGAGTTGGGATTCTAACGTCTTTATTTGTTCTTTCAAGCTTCCGGTCTTTATGCGGTGGTCATCTTTCTTTATATCAAGCTCAGAAAGTCGCTGGCGCGTTTCATCTATTTTTACCTGTGCGTATTTTCGCTCAAGTGTGATCGCATTTATCCCTGCTTCAATATCACGGATCCTGCCACCAAGCCGCGCATTTTCTTCTTCGATCTGCATGGCCTTATTGTTAAGTTCAGGAACCTGCGAGCCTTTTAGCAATTCTTCGATCTTTTCGATCTCTTCCATTATTATATTGATCGCAGCATCTTTTTCCCGTTTTACCCCTTCTACATTATCCATATCCTTCTTTATTTTGATGCGCGCTTCCTCGATATCCTTCAATTCCCTGTTGCGGATTTCGATCACTTCACTCAAACGTGATCCGCGTCCCTCTATCTCAGTCAGTTCCATCCCTAGGCGTACAATACTATTATCCAGACCTGTTAATTCTGTCTTGATCCCTGAAAGATGTTCTTCCAGATTTTCAAGTTTATTAACGGCAGATTTTCTTCGTCCCTCATATTCTGCTATCTGCTCAGCGATCTTTTTAATATTTTCCCCCTCACCGCTTGCAAAGGAAAGCCTTGATTTTATAGAACCGCCTGTCATCGCTCCGCCTTTTTCAAGGAGTTCACCATCAAGTGTGACCAATCTCCTGTTACCCATGAGCTTCCTTGCGCTTGTAAGGCTATCGGAAACAAGTGTATCCCTGAAGACATACCAGAATGCTGGGTCAAATTTACGGTCAAAATTCACAAGATTAATGGCAAAGTCGATAATACCTTCTTTTTCTGCTTTTAACATTTTTTGCATCGGTTCCATTTTATTCAATGGAAGGAATGTCACCCTTCCAAGGCGGCGATCTTTCAGATAATTAATAGCTCTTGATGCATCTTCATCCGTATCAACAACTATTGATTGCATACGCGCGCCTGCTGCGATCTCAAGTGCTGTTGAGTATTTTTTATCGACTTTCCCAAGTTCTGCAATAGTTCCGTAGATACCTGGCAATTCTTTATTCTTCTTTGCTGAAATAACTGCTTCGACAGGTCCGCTATAACTGAGTTCAGCCGCAGCTTTTATTCGCATCTCTGACTTTGCATACTCCTGCTGGAATGTGCGAAGGGTATTCTCGATATCTGTAATTACACTTTTTATCTGAACCCTGTTTTTCTCAAGATCTATAAGATCCCTTGAAAGCTCACGCTTTTTGGCATTTATTTCCTCGATACTGTTTTTTGCATTGGTGGCATCAAAACCTGCAGATTTCATTTTGGAAACTGCATCCTCTATCTCAAGCTCCCTGTCCCTGCTCTCTGATGACTTTCGCCGTGCAGCATCAAGCAGGCGGTCTTCCTCACGCATAAGCTCGTTTTTCTCATTCTTGCCGGTCTCAAGCTCAAGCTTTCTTGCAGAAAGCCTGTCGCGCGTTTCTACGAACCGGGCGTCCACTTCGGATATTTTGCTCTTTAATATTAACAGCTGTGCATTTTTATTATTTAGTTCAGCTTTTATGGTTTCATTGCGCTGGTTTTCTTCTTTCAGCTTGAGTTCAAATTCTTTTATTTTACCCTGGAGATCATTTACATCAAGGAAAGCCTTCCTTTTCTGTGATTCGATGTCATTGATATCATTCTCTGTAAGCTCAATAATATTTACACATCGTGAGATCTCACCCCTTATGGATTCCATCTCTTTTCGAAGAGCTATCTGCTCTCCTTCCCCTTTCTGGATTATCAAAGAAGTCAAAACGCTAAGTTGTTCTTCGGTCTCAAGAAGTTCCTTTTTACGCGCCTCGACCTGCTTTATCAGGTCTTCTCTCTTCGTTTCTTTATCTTTTAATTCACTAAGAAGTCTTTGAAGTTCATTTTTTGCATCTTTTTGCCTTGCAAAGAGAATGTATCCTTCATATTTTCTTTTTTCCTCACGAAGAGACTGGTATTTTAGAGCCTGATCTCGTTCCAGTCTCAGTTTATTTATCTGGTCATCCACTTCAGCCAGGATGATGTCTACCCTTTCTATTCTTTCACGCACGATCTCAAGCTCATTTAATGCCTGGTCTTTTTTCTCATCGAACTCGGCAACGCCTGCTATCTCATCAATTATTTTTCGTCTCTCAGTCACGGTCATTTCGATTATTGCTGTGACATCCCCCTGCATGACCACGTTGTAACCTTCAGGGTTTATCTTGGCTTTTGAAAGGTAATTATGAATATCAGTTAAGCTAACTGCCTTTTCATTAAAATAGTAATAACTGTAATATCCGGATTCTGTCTGCCTGACTTTTCGCGTTATTATTACTTCATCAGAATCAACGGGCATTTCCCGGTCAGTGTTATCAAAACGGATGGTGACCTGAGCAAAATCTCTTTTAACTTTAGAATCACCATTATAAATAAGATCAGTAAGTTTTTCGGCTCTTAAAACCCTTGAGCTTGAGAGGCCAAGACAAAAAAGGATACTATCGATTATATTGGATTTACCACTTCCGTTCGGTCCGGAAATGGTCGTGAAATCATCAAAGAAAGGTATTTTGACTTTTTTGCCAAAGGATTTGAAGTTTTGAAGTTCTATCTCTTTGATATGCACTATTTACCTCTTTTCAAGGTTTCGCTTATTTCCACCCCTTCCATTATCTTTTCACTTTTTCTTGTTGATGGTTTCCGTATCTGTTCTTTGAGCTGTTCCTGTTCTTTTGCTTCCGAATCTAGTGGCTTATCTTCGGCTTCAATTATGGCCTGTGGAGGTTTTCTTTTCTCTCTTGGAATATAGTTATCGGCTATAATATATTCTGATTTTGGTCTTTGTTTTTCGGCAGGTTTTGTTTCGTCCCTGGGTTTTACTTCCTGTTTGACGTCCTGTTTTGCTTCCTGCTTGGCGTCCATTCTTTGTCTTCTTTCTTCCTTTGGCCTGGGGGGTCTTATTTCATTTATTATTGATTTCTGGTCAAGAAGCTCTTTCATGACCCCATCATAGGCGCTATTGAGTCCAATAAGCCTGTGCTCCATCTTTTCCATTCGGATCTCACACTGGCGGATCACATCGGTTTCGGTCTTTTTTTGTCCAAGCACCGAATCCCTGAGGGTTTTATTCATCTGAATGATCTCATTTATCTTCTCGCCAAATTTCGTTCTCAGATCCTCAAGTGTGGATTCACGAAGTTTTATCTTATCAATGAAACGTTTTTCCATTTCAACAAGAATGGATTCACGCAGTGTCTCTTGTATCTGCGCTATCTCTTTATCCCTTACTGCTAATTTTTGCTCCAATCTCTCTATTATGATATCCCTTTCAGTGCTCATCTATATCCCTCGTTCTCTTAATGGTCAAAACGGTCAAATAGTTTTTGGTTCTTGACTTCCTGCATTATAGACATATCTTTTAAGTTAAATAATTTATGGAGATAATCGCCTTCTGTCACGTGGGAATAGTACGACCTCGCGAATATTTTCAATTCCCAGCATCGTCATAAGCAGGCGTTCTGCTCCCAGACCCCAGCCAGAGTGGGGCGGCATTCCGAATTTGAATGCCTTAAGATAGAAATCAAAACCATCAGGATTTAATCCCTGGGCAATTATTCTCTCTTTTAATAGATCATAATTATGAACGCGCTGCGCTCCTGAAGAAAGTTCCATGCGCGGATGCATCATATCGAATCCCCGGCATATTTCTGGTTTATCCTCATAGGGCAATGCATAAAATGGTTTTATCTTTGAAGGCCAGTCGGTGATGAAATAGTGCTCCCCAATCGTCTTTCCGATAGAATTTTCAGATTCCGTAGATAGATCGTCGCCCCATTCTATCTGCAGGCCGTTATCTTTTGCGATATGTATTGCTTCATCATAGGTTATTCGCTTAAATGGTGTCTGGGGGATCTTGATCTCAACCCCAAGATTTTTCAAATATGTCTTACCATTCTCGGCTACATAGGTGTAAACATAATTCACAAGGTTCTCAAGTATCACCATAACGTCTTCATTGTCAATGAAACTTGCTTCAATATCGATAGATGTAGCCTCATTCAAGTGTTTTCTTGTGTCATGCTCTTCAGCACGAAATATTGGTCCTATCTCGAATACCCTGTCAAGCCCGCCTGACATCATCAACTGCTTGAATAACTGGGGACTCTGGTTAAGGAAAGCCTCACGCTCAAAATAAGTTATGGGGAAAAGCGCTGTTCCTCCTTCGGTGGCTGTAGCTACCACTTTTGGGGTTGTTATCTCAACAAAACCATCCCTGTCCAGGAATTCGCGGATGCTTTTCAGGATAAGGTGTCGGATCCTGAAGATCGCCTGCGTCTGTGAACGGCGCATGTCCATGAACCGCACATCAAGCCTTGTATCAAGGTCAGCATCCACTTTACCTGTGGTGTCCATGGGCAGCGGGGTTTGTGCTTTCCCAAGAACCTCAATTGCCGTAGGTACAAGTTCATAGCCATTCGGGGCTTTGTCTTCTTTCTTTACATTTCCTGTGACTGAAACTACCGATTCCCGGCTTATGCCCTTTACTGTCTCAAGCAGGTTCTTATCTATGGCTTTCTTAAAAAGCGTGACCTGGACAAGTCCTTCCCTGTCCCTCACTACAAGGAAAGTGATGCCTCCAAGGTCTCGTATCTCATGCGCCCAACCGCATATTGTGACGCTGTTGCCATTCATTTCAGGTGTGATCTGTGTGGAATAGTGGGTTCGAATCATTAGTATCAGGCTCTGTAATGAGCAAGAGTATTATTAATATATCGGGAATACGTGACCGTTACATTNGATGACAGACACAGGAAGATAAAACCTGCCATATTTTTATAATAATTTTAACAGTTCAAGTACTGAGTATCCTGCACGGGTTATGCCCATGCTTCGCATATCGGTATCTGTTCCGACAACATATAGGCCGTCAACAGGGGTTTTAATCGAAGGGAAATAATTGAGAGAAACAGCGGCTTTCTCAGGAACCATTACTTGCGTATGTATCATCTCAATATTCTTCTCCACTGCAGGCATCACAGAGTATATCGTGTTGAGAAGTTTTTCCTCCGAATCATGACAATTTTTCGGGTCTATTATCGTGCTCACTCCTATAAGACTTTTATTGGGGGGCGCAAGCTCGGGCACGGGCATGAGCCAGTAGAAAAGTTCCTTATCAGTATCACAGACGTCGAAAAACACTTCTGAGCCATTATAATTGAACTCTGGCATCGGTTTCTTAAGCCCAAGCCAGATAGTCATTGTTGTTGCCTGTTCCAGTTCTTTAACCTGCCGCCTCCATTCCACGGGCATCTCTATAATACCGGGCAGCTTTTTCACCTCGCCTGAATAGATAACTTTGCCAGAAAGATAATCGGCTTCCTGAGTTGAAACGCAAAAACCGATTTCGTTCTTTTCAATCTTTCGAACTTCTTCTGTTGTATGATACTCCACGTTTTTTGGGAATGATGCGATTACGCCATCTGTTATCGACTGTATGCCGCCCAGAGGATAGCCCTGCGAGCGGTATCCGGAATTATTGAAAAGTTTCGCTATTTCAGCGATGCGTCTGATTATTCCTTTTTTACCACTGGAACTGAATCCAGATCCTTCCAGAAGCCGGGATACCGACGTCTTTTTCATTGAAAGGCCGCTCAACAGATAAGAAAGCGCGTCCACGAACTGCATTGTTTTTTTGCGGAGCCGATGCTTTGATATTACATCGTATACAGCTTTTTCGTTTACCCCAAAAATGGCGCGCGATATTACCGTATTCAGAAGATCTCCTGCAAGAATCATCTTGTCTTTTGCCGGAAGGGCATCCATTTTCAAGAAACCCGGGAGCGTTGATGGGAATTTTTCCAGTCCATCTTTTTTGCGAAGATAGTAATCATTATGCCGTCTGAATATGGGAAATTTTCCGGGATTGAAATATTCCTTCAATTTAATCAGAGGGCCGTAAATGAGTTCGGTTATTGCATGAACGCCAGTGTCAACACGCCAGCCAGGACAATCCGGGGGTTCGTATGTTCTGCAGTTTCCGCCAAGAGCATCTGTTTTTTCAAGAAGAAGAATACTGTTATTTTTTTTTCCGAGAGTCAGTGCAGACAAAAGCCCGGAAATTCCTCCACCCACAACAATAGTATCATAATACATAGAACACCCCTGTAAAATAACTCTATATTAATATTGTCGGATTAACCCATTAAGTTTTCCTCATACGATCTAAAATCTGGAAATATTTTGGAACCATAAACACATTTGATCTTGGCGATCTTTGGTTTTTATTTGGCTCGGAAATACCCATCCCAGTCAATTTTCAATATCCATCGTCCCCGCCGACATATTGATGGCGATCTCGGCAATATCTGCGCTATAACTTGCAATTCTTCCAAGACTGTCCAGCATGGTTTTTTGAAGGATGGCAGATTGGATATTTTCTGGCTGGAGCAACCTGTTTGAAATATCAGAATGTGATTTTTTGACCTCTTTTAATTCCTGGAATATTTTCTCTGCTAATGAGATGTTCCTTGAGAACAGGGAATCGACGGATTTTTCAAAAATAGCAATTGTACTGTTATTGAGTTTAATGAACTCATCAAGCTTCAATTCTTTTTGTTTTCCACAAAGCCTGATATAACTTGTTGCGATATTTTCGATATGATCTGCGATCCGTTCAAGGACTTTCACGATGATCCTGTAACCAAGACAATCCCTCTGGTATTTTATTCCCAGTTTCTCGGCAATTTGCTGATGCTCTACGGCACTTTTTAACTGGCGAACGACAAGAAAATAGAGGCGGTCTATCTCCCGTTCCCGTACAATTACATCCTTTGCCAGACCAAGATCACTGGTTCCCAGGGCTTTCCCAAGATCAAGGAGCATTGACCTGTTTATCGCGAACATCCTCTGCAATAATTGCATGGTCATCATCCTCTTATAATCGACCATGATCTCAAGGATAATGGAATCGTCTGTATCTTCAACTATTTCGATGCCTATCAAATAATCAAGAATATTCCTCACAGCTTCCCGATATAGAAGATTATCTTTCCTGTCAAGCTTGATCTTCAGGGTATCATATCCAACGAGATAATTAGCGATTATTATACGTGCAAGGGCNTCGCTTGATGGAACTTGTGATATTTTTATTTCCTTT
>JGI24132J36420_10001464_pt1 | contig 10683 bp, 9 predicted proteins | sample BarGraNGADG00212_3_FD_36420 | JGI IMG/M metagenome (IMG submission 36420) | reverse complement strand
ACCGTGGTGGATGGGGTCGAAGGTTCCGCCCATCACACCGATCCTCGGCCTCTGTTCCGTCATCGCCTACGCCTGTCCTCCGTCGCTGTGGTTCGCGTGCCAGTACCTTGCCCCGTGTGGATGCCGCCGGTGCTCCGCCTCAGTTGCGGTTCCCCACGTTCCGGAACGNGTACGCCACCACCAGCGGCGCCAGGAGCACCCCTCCGGCGGCCAGCACGGCAGCGTGCACGTCGACCTCCTGGGTGGCTCACGTCCCGCNGGTGCGGGGGACACAACGGACGATCCAGTGTCGCATGCCGGGCAACGGCACCGGCACCGGCGGAGGTACCACAGCGGGTGAGATCAGGGCATCACGGACCACCTCGGATGCTCCGAACGGGTGATCCGGCACCAGGCCCACCACGGCCGCGGGTCAGGCCCGGACCTGGCCCTCGCCGTGCACGATCCACTTGGTGGTGGTCAGCTCGGCCAGGCCCATCGGGCCGCGCGCGTGCATCTTCTGGGTCGAGATGCCGATCTCGGCCCCCAGGCCGAACTGCCCGCCGTCGGTGAACCGGGTCGAGGCGTTGACCATGATCACGGCCGAGTCCAGGGCCGCGACGAACCGGTCCGACGCCGCGAGGTCCCCGGTCACGATCGCCTCGGTGTGCCCGGTCGACCAGGTGCGGATGTGCTCGATCGCAGCCTCCAGGTCGTCGACCACGCGGACGGCCAGGTCCATCGACAGGTACTCGGTCGCCCAGTCCACCTCGGTCGCCGGCAGCACCACGACGCCCTCGGGCGCCAGCGCAGCCGTCCGGTCGTCACCATGCAGCCGTACACCGGCACCGGCCAGCGCGGCCAGCACGTCCGGCAGCAGCCGCGCGGCGGCGTCGGCGTGCACCAGCAGCGTCTCCGCTGCGTTGCAGACCCCGACCCGCTGGGTCTTGGAGTTCATCACGATGCCGATGGCCATCGCCCGATCGGCGCTCGCGTCCAGGTACACGTGGCAGTTGCCGACACCGGTCTCCACGACCGGCACGCTGGCCTCGCGCACCACCGTCTGGATGAGGTCGGCACCGCCGCGCGGCACCAGCAGGTCGACCAGCCCGCGGGCGTGCATCAGGGCCACCGCGCCGGCCCGGCCGTACGCATCGATGGACTGGATGGCGTCGGCCGGCAGACCCACCCGGGTGAGGGCCTCGCCGAGCACCCGCACGATCACGGAGTTGGAGCCGGAGGCGGCCGAGCCACCCCGCAGGATCGCCGCGTTCCCGCTCTTCAGGGCGAGCCCCGCCGCGTCGACCGTCACGTTGGGGCGAGCCTCGTAGATCATCCCGACGACGCCCATCGGCACCCGCACCTGCTGCAGCCGCAGCCCGTTGGGCAGGGTGGAGCCCCGCACCATCTCGCCGACCGGGTCGGGCAACGACGCGACCTCGCGCAGGGCGTCGGCGATCCCGGCGACCCGCGCCGTCGTGAGGGTGAGCCGGTCCAGCAGACCTGCGGAGACGCCGTTCGCCTGCCCACGCTCGAGATCGACGGCGTTGGCGGAGACGATCTCCGGCGCGGCGGCCACCAGGGCGTCCGCCATGGCCTGCAGCGCGGCGTCCTTGGTCGCGCGGGTGGCCCCGGCGAGCTCTCGGGCGGCAGCTCGGGCCCGGCGGGCGATGGCGAAGACGGCCTCGCGGACGTCGTCGGGTACCGCGGCACCGGCGGCCGGGGCTGCATCAGTGATGGTCATCCCCGCAGGATAGGCACTAGCCGCGGCGGGCCACGAGCACCAGGTCGTCGCGGTGGACCACCTCACGGTCGTAGCCGACGCCCAGCTGCTCGCGGAGCTCCCGGGTGGACCGGCCCAGCAGGTCCGGCAGCTCGACCGCCGCGAACGCCACCAGGCCNCGNGCGACGACNTCNCCACCNGTGGTGACCAGCTCGACCGGNTCGCCCGCCTCGAACTCNCCCTNCACCGCAAGGATCCCCGCAGGCAGCAGCGACGTGCGACGGTCCACCACTGCTCGGACCGCNCCGTCGTCCAGCACCAGCCGGCCGTNCGGGGTCGCCGCGTGCTCGAGCCAGAGCATCCGGGTCGACCGTCGNCGTCCGGTCACCGCGAACCAGGTGCCCACCGGCTCACCGGCCAACGCGGCCTCGACGTGCTCTGCACAGGTCAGGACCACCGGGATGCCCGACCCNGTCGCGATCGCCACCGACGCCAGCTTGGTCACCATGCCCCCGGTGCCGACGCGACTCCCCTTGCCGCCGATCACGACGTCCGCCAGGTCGGCAGGACCGCGTACGACGCTGATCCGCCGGGCGCCGGGCCGGCTCGGTGGGCCGTCGTAGAGCCCGTCGACGTCACTGAGCAGCACCATGGCGTCAGCCCGGACCAGGTGCGAGACCAGGGCAGCCAGGCGGTCGTTGTCGCCGAACCGGATCTCGTCCGTCGCCACCGTGTCGTTCTCGTTCACCACCGGCACGACGCCGAGCGCGAGCAGTCGCTCGAGCGCCCGCTGGGCGTTGCGGTAGTGGATGCGCCGCACGGTGTCCTCGGAGGTGAGCAGCACCTGGCCGACCCGCAGCCCATGCATCGCGAACGCCTCGGTGTAGCGGGCGATCAGCAGGCCCTGCCCGACCGAGGCGGTGGCCTGCGCCGTCGCCAGGTCGCGGGGGCGCGAGGTGAGACCGAGCGGGGCGAGCCCCGCCGCGATCGCACCGGACGTCACCAGCACCACCTGGCCACCGGCCAGCCGGCGCCGCGCGAGGACGGCCACCAGGGCGCGCAGGGCCTCGACGTCCAGGCGGCCGTCGTCGCCGGTCAGCGAGGAGGAACCGACCTTGATCACGATGCGCCGGGCGTCGCCGAGCGCGCGACGGTCGGTCAGGTGAGGGCTCACGACGCCATTGTCCCGCGCGGTGGGTGCGCTCCGGGTGACCGGCTCGCAGGGTGATCGCCCGGCGGACCCGCCGGGCTCCACCCAGGGCCGGCGACACGAGGACGGCAACAAAGGTTGACGACGGGGTGATCGTCAACCTAGGCTGACGGCATGACGGAGACCAAGGCGGCTGACCTCGTCGGCGACGGCGCGAACCCGGACCCGGCCGTCGGCCTACGCGCCGTCGCGGCCCTGCGGCGGTTGACCGAACAGCTCGAGGACCTCCAGGTGGGCAACGCCCGCAGCCGTGGCTGGTCCTGGGCGCAGATCGCCACGGTGCTGGGTGTCTCCAAGCAGGCGGTGCACAAGAAGCACGCGCGGCGGACGCCGCCGACCGGAAGGACCGTGTGATGTTCGAACGCTTCACCAGAGCCGCTCGCGAGACCGTGATCGGTGCCCAGGAACAGGCGCTCCGCCTGCAGCACACCGAGGTCGGCGCTGAGCACCTGCTGCTGGCCGTGCTCGCCCAGCACGACACCACAGGGGCCCGGGTGCTGCGCTCCCTCGGGGTCGTCCCCGCCGACGTCGCCGCACAGGTCGCCCCGCGCGGTGCGCTCGACGAGGCCGCCCTGCGCGCGCTCGGGATCGAGCTGGCCGAGGTGCGCCGCCGCGTGGAGGAGGCCTTCGGCCAGGGCGTGCTCGACGCCGAGCCGCACCGGACGGGCTGGCTGGGCCGGCGGGCGCTCCGTCGCCACGTCCCGTTCACGCGGTCCGCCAAGAAGGCCCTCGAGAGCGCGCTCCGCGAGGCGGTCACGCTCGGTCACCGGTACATCGGCACCGAGCACCTGGTCCTCGGCCTGCTCGCCGACCCGCACGGCGCGGCCCGGCAGCTGCTGGCGGCAACCGGCGTGCGGCCCACCCAGGAGGAGGCACGCACCGCGGTGCTCCGGGAGCTCGACGCCGCTGCCTGACTCAGACGCCGTCCGCGGGGTCCGTCCAGTGCCCGGACTCGTGCTCGGTCCAGAGCTCGGAGCGGGCCTCCGTCTTGGCGTCCATCCGCCGGCGGTAGCTCTGGCGCCGCTCGCCCCGCGTGGCGCGCTCGGACTCGGCCAGCCGGGGGTCGCTGCCGCGCAGGCCGAGCAGCTCCGACCCGACGAGCAAGGTCGGCTCCCAGTCGAAGATGACGCCGTCGTCGTCCCCACCGATGACCACCTCGGCGCCGGCCACCGCACCCGCAGCGAAGAGCTGCTCCTCGACCCCCAGCCGGGCGAGCCGGTCCGCGAGGTAGCCGACCGCCTCGTCGTTGCGGAAGTCGGTCTGGCGCACCCAGCGCTCCGGCTTGGTGCCCCGAACCTGGAACCACACCTTCTCGCCGGTCTCCCGGCGCGCGACGGTGAACTGGNCCTCGTCGACCGCATGCGGGCGGAGGACGACGCGCTCCGGTGCCGGCGGCGGCGCGGCGGCGCGGGCCTGCTCGACCAGCCCGGCAAGGGCGAAGCCCAGCAGACGCAGGCCCTCGTGGCTGACCGCGGACACCTCGTGCACCGGCAGGCCGCGCGCCTCGAGCTCGGGGCGCACCAGGTCGGCGAGGTCCCGGGCCTCCGGCACGTCGATCTTGTTGAGCACCACGAGGCGCGGCCGCTCGGTCAGCGGCACCTCGCCACCCCTGATGTCCAGGTCACCGGCATAGGCAGCGAGCTCGGCCTCGATGACGTCCAGGTCGCTGATCGGGTCGCGGTCCGGCTCGAGGGTCGCGCAGTCGAGCACGTGCACCAGCACCGCGCACCTCTCGATGTGGCGCAGGAACTCCAGGCCAAGACCCTTGCCCTCGCTGGCGCCCGGGATCAGGCCGGGCACGTCCGCGACGGTGAACCGGGAGGCACCGGCCTGCACGACGCCGAGATTGGGCACCAACGTGGTGAACGGGTAGTCCGCGATCTTGGGCCGGGCCGCCGACATCGCCGCGATCAGGCTCGACTTGCCGGAGCTGGGGAAGCCGACCAGCGCGACGTCCGCGATCGTCTTGAGCTCGAGGACGACATCGGCGTGCTCCCCCGGTTCGCCCAGCAGCGCGAACCCCGGCGCCTTGCGCTTCGGTGACGCGAGCGCGGCGTTGCCCAGCCCGCCACGACCACCTGCGGCGATCACCAGACGGGTGCCGGCGCCCACCAGGTCGACCAGCACCTCGCCCCGCGGGGACTTCACCACTGTGCCGTCGGGCACCTTGAGCACGACGTCGGCCGCGTTCGCGCCGTCCCGGTCGTTCCCCATGCCTTCGGTGCCGTGCGCCGCTCGGCGGTGCGGCGAGTGGTGGTACTCCAGCAGCGTCGTGACCTGCGGGTCCACCTCGAGGACGACGTCACCGCCGCTGCCGCCGTTGCCACCGTCCGGTCCGGCCAACGGCTTGAACTTCTCCCGGCGGATCGACGCGCAGCCGTTGCCGCCGTCACCGCCCGTGGCGTGCAGCACCACGTGATCGACGAACGTTGCCACTGCTCACCACCTCCGGGAGGTCATCGGGCGGGCGGGTTGACCCGCCGACGGACGGAAAGGCGAAGGGGCGCACCACCACGGTGCGCCCCTTCGCCAAGAACCAGGTCAGGCGTCGACGGTCTCGATGTCGATCACCTTGCGACCGCGACGGACACCGAACTTCACGGCGCCGGGGGCAAGGGCGAAGAGGGTGTCGTCGTCGCCACGACCGACGTTGATGCCGGGGTGGAAGTGGGTGCCGCGCTGGCGCACGATGATCTCGCCGGCGTTGACGACCTGGCCACCGAACCGCTTGACGCCCAGGCGCTGGGCGTTCGAGTCGCGCCCGTTGCGCGAGGAGCTGGCGCCCTTCTTGTGTGCCATGACTGCTGTCCTGCCTTCGTTCGGTCGGGGAACTGCGGACCGTTCGTCCGCGCTCACGGGCTCACGCGATGTTGGTGACCTTCAGCCGGGTCAGGTCCTGGCGGTGGCCCTGGCGCTTCTTGTAGCCGGTCTTGTTCTTGAACTTCTGGATGATGATCTTCGGGCCACGCTCGTCCCGGATGATCTCGGCGGTGACCGTCACCTTGGCGAGCGCCTTGGCGTCGGAGGTCACCTTCTCGCCGTCGACGAGCAGGACGGCGGGCAGCTGCACGGTCGAACCCGCGCTACCGGACAACCGGTCGACGACGACGATGTCACCGACGGACACCTTCTCCTGTCGGCCGCCGGCCTTGACGATCGCGTACACCACGTCGTTGCTCATCTCTGCTCGTCGAAACTTCTTGGCCCGCCGGCTTCGGCGCGCACGCCTGTCAGCGAAGATCACGGGGGTCCGGGCAGCGCCACACGAGGACACGCCCGACGTTCCAGGGTACGGAGTGCGCTGCCCCTGGTCAAACCTCGTGCGGTTCTTCGGTCGGCGAAGCGGCGGCGTCGGTCGCCTGCACCGCCTCGACACTCTCGATGGTGTCCGCGAGCTCGGTCTCGGCGGCCTCGAGCACCCCTGCCGCCTCGTCGGGCGCCGCTTCCAGCTCGTGCTCGGCGGCCTCGTGCTCGGCGTCCTCGTCCCTGTGCTCGTGGGCATGCGCCGCGGCGGCCGCGATCGTGGCAAGGGTGGCCTTGACCGCCTCCCTCGCCTCGGGCAGCACCGGCACGACGGGCGCCGTCGGCGACATCGTCCCGGCGGCCTTCTTGCGCCGGGTCCGCTTGGTGTCCGGCTCGCCGGCCGGCTTGGCATCGGGCTCGACCGACGACCCGGAGTCCACCGGCTCGCTGTGGATGATGAATCCCCGCCCGTTGCAGTCCGTGCACGGCTCGCTGAACGCCTCCAGCAGGCCCTGACCCACCCGCTTGCGGGTCATCTGCACCAGGCCGAGCGACGTNACCTCGGCGACCTGGTGCTTGGTCCGGTCCCGGCCCAAGCACTCGATCAGCCGACGGAGCACCAGGTCCCGGTTGGACTCCAGCACCATGTCGATGAAGTCGATCACGATGATCCCGCCGATGTCCCGCAGCCGGAGCTGGCGGACGATCTCCTCCGCGGCCTCCAGGTTGTTGCGGGTCACCGTCTCCTCGAGCGTTCCTCCGGAGCCGGTGAACTTGCCGGTGTTGACGTCGACGACCGTCATCGCCTCGGTGCGGTCGATCACGAGCGACCCGCCGGAGGGCAGGTAGACCTTGCGGTCCATCCCCTTGGCCAGCTGCTCGTCGAGCCGGTGGGCGGCGAACACGTCGCCCTTCCCGGTCCATCGGCTGACCTTGTCCGCCAGGTCGGGAGCCATCGCGGCCACGTACTCCGACACCATCGACCAGGCGTCGTCCCCCTGGACCACCAGGGAGGCGAAGTCGTCGTTGAAGATGTCCCGGACCACCCGGATGGCCAGGTCGGGCTCGCCCTGCAGCAGGGCCGGCGCCGAGGCCGTCTTGGACTTCTTCTCGATCACGGTCCACTGGTCCTGCAGGCGCTGGACGTCGCGGCGCAGCTCCTCGTCGGACGCCCCCTCGGCGGCCGTGCGCACGATCACGCCGGCGGCGTCCGGCACGATCTCCTTGAGGATCTTCTTCAACCGCGCCCGCTCGGTGTCCGGCAGCTTGCGCGAGATCCCGGTCATGCCGCCACCGGGCACGTACACCAGGTACCGCCCGGCCAGGGTCACCTGGGAGGTGAGCCGGGCACCCTTGTGGCCGAGGGGCTCCTTGGTGACCTGGACCAGCACCGGGTCGCCGGACTTCAGCGCCTGCTCGATCCGGCGGGGCTGACCTTCCAGGCCGGCCGCGTCCCAGTTCACCTCACCCGCGTACAGCACGGCGTTGCGGCCCTTGCCGATGTCGACGAAGGCGGCCTCCATGCTGGGCAGCACGTTCTGCACCCGGCCCAGGTAGACGTTGCCGGCCATCGGCGCGCCGCTGTTCTGCGCCGACCGTGAGACGTAGTGCTCGACCAGGACGCCGTCCTCGACGATCCCGATCTGCACCCGGCCGTCGGACTCGCGCACAACCATGGAGCGCTCGACGGCCTCGCGCCGGGCAAGGAACTCCGCCTCGGTGATGACCGTGCGCCGCCGGCCCGCGTCGCGACCCTCACGACGGCGCTGGCGCTTGGCCTCCAGACGGGTGGATCCCTTCAGCGCCGTGACCTCGTCGCTGCGGGCCTTGGTCCGGGCACGCGGCTCAGCCTGTGCCGACTCCTCGCCACCCTCGCCACGGGACCGCCGCCGACGACGACGACGCCGGCTGGAGGAGCTGGTGCCCTCCCCCTCGGACCCGTCGGACCCGTCGGTGTCGTCGGGCTCGTCGGCGTCGACGTCTGCGCCGGAGGCGGCATCGTCCTCGGTCGGTGCTGCGGCCGGACGGCCGCCCCGCTTCCGGCCGGCAGTGCTGCTCGTGGCGGCGCCCGCCGTCCTGCGCGAGCCCCTGCCCTTTGGCGCCTCGGCCTGCGGCGCGTCCTCGGCGGGCGTCTCCGCCTCGTCGGTGCCGGTCTGCTCGTCGCGGTCGTCGTGATCCTCGCCGTGCTCGCCGCCGGAACGGCCACGCCGCCCACGCCCACCACGACGCCGGCGACGGCGCGCCGCGCCCTCGTCGTGCTCGTCCTCACGGACGGGCGCGTCGACCGCGTCGTCGGCCGGCGTCTCGTCCTCGGTCAGCTCTTCGTCAGCCAGGTCCTCGACCGGCACCTTGGCGACGGCGGCACCGAAGCGCAGATCCTCGTCGGGGTGCCGCGGCGGGCCGGCCGGCGCCTCGGCCCGCCGACGCCGGGGGCGCGTGGTCGGGTCGGGTGCCTGGAAGAGCAGAGCGGTCGCCGCGAGTCGGGGGGCGCCACCGACCTGGACGACCGCGCCTGCCGACTCGGCCGCCACGGGTTCCGTTGCGTCGCGGCGGGTGGCCTCGTCCGGCTCGTCCGGGGCGGCAGCGGCCGGCGGGGCGCTCGTCGTGGCGGTGCGGCGGCTCCTGCGCGGCCGGGCCGGTGCACCTTCGGCACCGGCGCCGGTCTCCTTCGGCGGCTCGGCCGGGCTCTCGGCGCCGGCGGGCGCCTCGGTCACGGGTGCCGCTGCCTTGCGTGGGCTGCGCTTGCGCGGGGTGCTGGTCTTCGCCGCAGGGGCGACGTCCGGCGCGTCCTGCGCGTCCTGTGCGGGAGCGGCTGCCTGCGCGGGTGCGGCTGCCTCGTCGGCTTGAGCCGGGGTCGTCACGGGCGCGCCCGCGGCACGGCGGCTCCGGGTCCGACGCGGGGGTGCGCTCGTCGCTGCGTCGGGCCCGTCGCTGCGCTCAGTGGCTGTCTGGTTGTTCTCTCCGGCTGATGCGGTGCCGGGCAGGTTCTGGTCGGTCACGAATGCTCCAGGCCAACGGGCTGTCCACACTCCCCGGCCCGCGGGCGGATCAGTCGTCGCGCACCGGTTGGCGCTGCGACGGAAGTCGTCGGTGTCGTCGGGCTGTCCGGGCGGGCGGGGCCGGCGCCTGCCGGAGAGATCAACGGCGGCGCCTGGCGGGTCGCGGACCGCGGCCAGCGGGAACGTCTGCGGCTGAGGAAACGGTGTGGTGGCCCCCTCGACCGCCGTCAGTATCGCACAGGCTTGCCCGCGCGACCCGCCACCGAGCGGGTGTCGGCGAGTGCACGCGACCCTGGATCGATCCAGAGCCACGTCTCAACGATGTGACGGTGCGTCACCAAACGGGACTTAGGTCCTAGACTCATCCGGCGGGCCTTCCTACCGTTCGAGAAGCCGCCCGTTCCCCGTCCTGCAGGAGAACCATGGATGCCCTTGACCTCGCGCGGTGGCAGTTCGGCATCACGACGGTCTACCACTTCATCTTCGTCCCGCTGACCATCGGGCTGTCCCCCCTGGTCGCTCTGATGCAGACCTTCTGGGTCCGCACCGGCGACGAGAAGTGGCTGCGGCTGACCAAGTTCTTCGGCAAGCTCCTGCTGATCAACTTCGCCATCGGGGTGGCCACCGGCATCGTGCAGGAGTTCCAGTTCGGGATGAACTGGAGCGAGTACTCGCGGTTCGTCGGCGACGTGTTCGGCGCACCGCTGGCCATGGAGGCCCTTGCCGCCTTCTTCGTCGAGTCGACGTTCCTCGGCCTGTGGATCTTCGGCTGGGACAAGCTGCCCAAGCGGATCCACCTGGCGACCATCTGGGCCGTCGCGATCGCCACCAACCTGTCCGCCTACTTCATCCTCGCGGCGAACTCCTGGATGCAGCACCCGGTCGGGACGGTGTTCAACGAGCAGACCGGCCGTGCCGAGATGACCGACATCGGTGCCGTGCTGAGCAACAGCACGCTGCTCTCCGCCTTCCCGCACACCATCTCGGCGGCATTCCTGACCGCCGGGACGTTCGTCGCGGGGATCAGCGCCTGGTGGATGGTGCGCTCGGTGCGCCGCGACGACGAGCCCACCGCTCGCGTCTACCGGCCCGCCGTCGTGCTCGGTGTTGTCACCATGCTGGTCTCGGGAATGGCCATCGCCGGGACCGGAGATCAGCAGGCGAAGCTGATGTACAAGCAGCAGCCCATGAAGATGTCCTCGGCGGAGGCGCTCTGCGATGGCAAGGCCGGGGTGTCCCTCTCGCTGCTCACCATCGGCGACCTGACCAACTCCTGCGACGGCCACCTCACGACGATCGTGGCCATCCCCGGCGTCACGTCGTTCCTTGCCTCGGGGTCCTTCGACTCCTACCTGCCAGGGGTCACCGAGCTGCAGGCACGCTCCGAGGACCTGTACGGCGCGGGCGTCGACTACCGGCCGAACCTCGTGGTGACCTACTGGAGCTTCCGGCTGATGATCGGGCTGGGGCTGGGCAGCGCCGCCCTGGCGGCCGCGGCGCTGTGGCTGCTGCGGCGTCGGCGGGTGGTC
>JGI24132J36420_10001453_pt1 | contig 10720 bp, 6 predicted proteins | sample BarGraNGADG00212_3_FD_36420 | JGI IMG/M metagenome (IMG submission 36420) | reverse complement strand
TGGTAGACATCACCTTTTTTAACAGTTATCTTTTTGATATTTAATTTATCTAATTCTTTTTGTAAATCAAAAACTTCTGGCTCATCAACTGACATGTCAAATATGTCATCCATTTCTTCGCTACTAAAGCCAATTTCTGATAAAAATGAATCATCAAATTCAGCTAGTAGTCCATAGTCCCAATCACCAAGATTTTTATTTAATCTAATATTGAGCTCTTTTTCTTGTTCGATATCGGGGATGTCCACGTAAATCACAGGTACTTCTTTATAGCCTAAATCTTTTGCCACTTTTAACCTGAAATGACCACCAATCACAATGTTTTTGCGATTTTCTGCACCGTTAACAAGAATCGGGTCGACTAAACCGAACTTTTTTATACTCTCCGTGAGCTGTTTTATGGCGCCTTCGCTCCATTTGCGCGGGTTGTAGGGTGCAGAGTTTAGGGTGTTGATTTTAGCCTGAACAATATTCAGGGTATTTTTAATAGCCGCCATGATAGCGTTCTCCTTTAGCATTGCCAATTAAGTTAATCGCGAATTAACATTGCCTAAGTCAGAGCTATAGATAGACGGAGAGTAAAAATATGACTCTTCCAAATATTAATTAAGAGTAACGAAAGGGAATTGCTAATGTACGATTTGTTCCGTTCCGTTGTTGGCTATATTATATCACAAATATAAACGATTACAATCTTATAAGATATGTTTATATCTGTTTTTGAGTTATAATATTGTGTAATATGACAATTACGCACGATAACCAAAAAGAACAAGAAAGATCGCATTTACATAGTACAATTTGGAAGATCGCCAATGATCTGCGAGGGTCTGTAGATGGTTGGGATTTTAAACAATATGTTTTAGGAATCCTATTCTACAGGTTCATTTCTGAAAATCTTACAAACTATATTAATTCTGAAGAGTTAAAAGACCCAAATACGCCAAGAGGTTTTGATTATAAAAAGCTGAGTGATGATGCGGCAGAATTTGGGCGTGCTGATACAGTAAAAGAAAAAGGCTTCTATATTTTACCAAGCGAGCTTTTTGAAAACGTCAGCAAACGCGCAAAGACTGAAGAAAACTTAAATGAGGTCTTGTCTGGAGTATTCCGTAATATTGAAGGTTCTGCAAAAGGTGCTGATAGCGAAGATGATATTAAAGGCCTATTTGATGACCTTGATGTTAATAGTAATAAACTCGGACAAACAGTCGCAAAGCGTAATGAGCGACTTGTCAAATTAATGGATGCAATTGGTGATCTAAAACTCGGCAATTACACAGATAATACAATCGATGCTTTTGGTGATACTTATGAATATTTGATGGGTATGTATGCTAGTAGTGCAGGAAAATCTGGCGGTGAATTCTTTACCCCACAAGAAGTTAGCGAATTACTAGCACGTATTACAGTTGTTGGTAAAACGCAGGTTAATAAAGTATACGACCCGGCGTGTGGTTCAGGCTCGCTATTACTCAAGTTTGCTAAGGTACTTGGCAAGGATAACGTCCGACAGGGATTTTTTGGTCAAGAGATTAATCTAACAACATATAACCTTGCACGTATTAATATGTTCCTACATGATATTAATTATGAAAAGTTTAATATCGCCCATGGCGATACATTACTTGATCCGCAACATTGGGACGATGAGCCATTTGATGCAATTGTTTCAAATCCACCATATTCTATTAATTGGGATGGTGATGCTAACCCATTACTTATCAACGACCCTCGCTTCTCGCCAGCTGGCGTTCTAGCGCCAAAGAGTAAGGCCGATCTAGCATTCACAATGCACATCCTTAGTTGGTTATCAACAAGTGGGACTGCCGCAATTGTTGAATTCCCTGGTGTGTTATATCGCAGTGGAGCTGAGCAAAAGATTCGTAAATATTTGATCGACAATAACTTCGTAGATACTGTAATCCAGCTTCCTGCCGATTTATTTTTTGGTACAACCATATCGACGTGCATAGTGGTTTTAAAGAAAAGCAAAAAGGATAACAAAACACTGTTTATTGATGCGTCTGCTGAGGTTGTTCGAAACGGCAATAAGAACAAATTGAATACAAGTCACCAAGCAAAAATTCTTGAAGCATTTACTGAACGCAAAGATATTGAACATTTTGCCAGACTAGTCCCCAATGGTGAAATTGCAGAGAATGGCTATAAACTTGCTGTGAATGATTATGTTGATGAACTAGATTCTACGGTTGCGACAAATATTACTGAACTCAATACTAATATTGTCGAAATTGTAACCAAGCAAAACGAACTCCGTATTCAAATCGATGCAATAGTGCGCGATTTAGAGGGCGTTAAATGAGCAAAGTCGACAACCTAATAAAAGAACTTTGTTCTGAAGGTGTTAGCTTGAAGCCAATTGGTTCTATATGTAAGGTCTCTAGGGGTAGAGTTATGTCGAAAGACTACTTGCGAGATAATGCAGGTGAATATCCAGTCTACTCGTCGCAAACTGCTAGCAATGGGGTTTTTGGCAAAATTAATACATATGATTATGATGGCGAGTATATAACTTGGACTACCGACGGTGCGAATGCTGGATCGATTTTTTACAGAACAGGAAAATTTAGTATCACTAATGTTTGTGGTCTGCTAAAAGTTAATGTATCCAATGTTGACTCAGGATTTCTTACTTATATATTAGGCACTGTTGCAAAAAAGTATGTCAGCTCAGGCATGGGTAATCCGAAGCTCATGAGCAATGTGATGTCTTCGATCAAGGTGCCGATTCCACCTCTGGAAGTCCAAAAGGAGATTGTAAATATTCTTGATAAATTCACACAATTAGAAGCGGAGCTGTCAGCGGAGCTGTCAGCGAGAAGGAAGCAGTACGACTTCTATAGAAATCAGTTGTTGACGTTTGAACAACAAGACTCGCAGAGAGAGAGAGAGAGACGTTAAATGGTTAACTCTTGGAGATATATGTGTAAAAGTCACTTCTGGTGGTACGCCAAATACTTTACGCCCAGACTATTATGGTGGAAGTATTCCTTGGCTAAGAACACAGGAAGTAGATTGGGTTGATATTATGGATACAGATGTAAAGATTACGGATAAGGGATTAAAAAGCTCTTCAGCAAAGTGGATTCCAGAGAATTGTGTAATTGTGGCTATGTATGGAGCGACTGCTGCAAAAGTCGGCATTAACAAAATACCATTGACGACCAATCAAGCATGTTGTAACTTACAGATTAATGAAAACAAAGCAAACTATCGTTATGTTTTTCATTGGTTATGTAAAGAATACCGAAACCTTAAAGCGCTTGGAAGAGGCTCCCAATCTAACATTAACGGGCAGACAGTTAAGAGCTATAAGATACCAGTTCCACCACTCTCGGAACAAAATAGAATAGTAAATATTCTTGATAAATTCGACAAAATAGTTAACGATATTTCTGAAGGTCTACCTGCTGAAATATCTGCTCGTCGCCAACAATATGAATATTATCGAACAAAGTTACTCACATTTAAGGAACTTGCTGCATGAACAAATACAACATGGTCGCAGAAAATTCAGACAGCACTGTTGTTGGTGAATATACCCCATTATATAAACGAGCTACTAGTTATCAGAGTGAAGCCGAACTAGAGCAGGCTTTTATTAAGTTACTTGAGGCACAAGCGTACGATTACTTATCAATTAATAGCGAAACTGACTTAACAAATAATCTACGAATTCAACTCGAAAAACTTAATAACTACAAGTTTAGTAATACAGAATGGGAACAGTTCCTTATTACAAAGCTTGCCAACAAGAATGAAGGTATCGAAGAAAAAACGGCAAAGATTCAAGAAGATCATGTCCAGCTATTAACTCGTGATAATGGTGAAGTTAAAAATATATACCTTATAGACAAGACGAACATACACAATAATAGCTTGCAGGTTATCAATCAATACGAGATCGAGGGTGAGCGAGCAAATCGTTATGATGTAACGATACTTGTAAATGGTTTACCACTTGTTCATGTTGAGTTAAAGCGACGAGGGATAGCACTACAAGAGGCATTTAATCAAATCAATCGTTATCAACGTGATAGTTTTTGGGCGAACAGCGGACTATATGAGTATGTCCAATTATTCGTTATCAGTAACGGAACTTACACAAAGTATTACAGCAACACCACTCGTTTCCAGCACATTAAAGAAGCAGGCGACAACAGCAGTAAGCGTAGTAAAAAGACTAGTAATAGTTTTGAGTTCTCTAGTTGGTGGGCTGATTCAAGTAACAAACCAATCTTTGATTTAATGGACTTTGGTCAGACATTTTTTGCGAAGCATACAATTTTGAGTATCCTCACTAAATATTGTGTATTTACTAGTGACAGGTTGCTACTTGCGATGCGGCCATATCAGATAGTTGCAACTGAAAGAATATTGAATCGGATTGAAATTTCTACGAACTATAAAAAACTCGGCACAATTGATGCCGGTGGTTATATTTGGCACACAACTGGATCGGGTAAGACCTTAACAAGTTTTAAAACAGCACAAATTGCTAGTAAATTAACATATATTGATAAGGTTCTATTTGTAGTCGATCGCAAAGACCTCGACTATCAGACAATGAAGGAATATGACAAGTTTGAAAAAGGTGCCGCAAATAGTAATACCAGTACTGCAAAGTTGAAAAAACAACTTGAAGACCCAAACGCTAGAATAATCATCACTACTATCCAAAAGCTTGATAAATTTATAAGAATGAATGAAGGCCATAAAGTATTTGATGGCCATATCGCAATTATCTTTGATGAATGTCACCGTTCACAATTTGGTGATATGCATCATGCCATAACTAAGAACTTTAAGAACTATCACATATTTGGTTTTACTGGTACGCCAATTTTTGCCAAAAACTCATCTAGTGGCGGAAAAGTAGATATCAAAACAACTGAACAAGCTTTCGGTAACAAACTTCATACATACACTATTGTTGATGCAATTACTGACAAAAATGTATTACCATTTCGAATCGATTACATTAGAACTATCAAGGAAGCTGATGATATAGATGATTCGAAAGTTAGGGATATTGATCGCGAGAAAGCACTAGTTGCACCTGAACGTATTTCAAATGATGTGAAGTATATACGCGAGCATTTTGATCAAAAAACAAAGCGAAATAGTAAGCCATACGCATTTACCAGACTAGCTAATGTATTTGAAACTGCGTCAGCTCGTGACCGATCAGCTGTCGAAGAAGTTAAAGAGAAGATTCGACTTAGTGGCTTTAATTCCATTTTTGCAGTTAGCTCAATCGAAGTTGCAAAACTTTATTATACAGAATTTAAGAAGCAACAATCAGAAATACCAGAACTTGCAAGGTTAAAAGTTGCAACAATTTTTAGCTATAGTGCGAATGAGACAGATGATGAGCTAGACGGTGTAAGTGACGAGAACTCTGAAAATACTGACGGGCTTGATGCCAATTCACGGGATTTTTTAGATTCCGCAATGAAAGATTATAACAAAATGTTTACGACTAATTATGATACTTCATCGGATAAGTTTCAAAACTATTACAAAGACGTTTCATTGCGAATGAAGAATCGAGAAATTGATTTACTCATTGTCGTTAATATGTTTTTGACTGGTTTTGATGCGACAACACTGAATACTTTATGGGTTGATAAGAATTTACGTATGCATGGTTTACTACAGGCTTACTCGCGCACAAATCGCATACTTAATTCCATTAAAACATTTGGTAATATCATCACTTTCCGCAATCTCGAAAAAGCAACCAATGATTCACTGGCGCTATTTGGTGACAAGGAAGCAAGCGGAATTGTGCTACTAAAGTCTTTTAGGGAATATTACGAAGGTTACGAGTCTGAAGGCAAACAGATTCGAGGATATACCGAACTTGTTAATGAATTACTTTCACGTTTTCCAGTAAACGAGCAGATTATTGGTGAGCAAAATAAGAAAGAGTTTATCAATCTTTACGGTGCAATATTAAAAGTTCGAAACATTCTGTCAACCTTTGATGATTTCTATGGTAGGGAGATTTTGACTGAACGTGACGTCCAAGATTATCACAGTATGTACATTAATTTCTATGATGAGTTTCGAAATATTTCAGATAGCGACAAGGAAAACATTAACGATGATATTGTTTTTGAGATGGAATTAATCAAACAAGTCGAGATTAATATTGATTACATTCTTGAGCTTATCCGCAAATACCACGCAAGCAACCAAGAGGATAAAGAGCTTTTGGTTGATATTAATAAAGCCATCGATTCAAGTGTTGAACTTCGTGACAAGAAAGAGCTTATTGAGCAGTTTATCAATTCTCTCGACGTCGGATCTGCTGTTGATGATAATTGGCAGACATTTGTTGATTCAAAAAAGATTGAGGAACTTAATAAAATTATAGCTGATGAAAATCTTAATCGTGACGAGACATACCGATTTATCGAGAGTGCCTTTCGTGATGGTGGGGTTCAAACTAGTGGCACGGCAATTACAAAGATTATGCCACCTGTGTCGCGATTTACGGCCGATCAAAGCCGTGGTAAGAAGCGAGATACTGTACTAGATAAATTAGCGGCATTCTTTAATAAGTTTTTTGATATATCGAGCGAGAAGTTCTAATAGTATGGCACACAAAACTTTGATAGAATTGACCGCCGATGAAGCTCGGAAAGTCTTATTGAAGAATGAAAGCTATGTAAATTTTGATCTTCCAAACTATTTTGACTTTGAAAATTTATTACAAGAGATATCGACACGGCTTGATGCTGGAGGATGGGTTGATTTTGTAGATTTTATTATTGACGAGAGTGGCCAGATAAAGAAAAATGACAAGGGAGATCCTTTAAAAAAGTGGCCAGGGTATGAGTTTAATGTAAATCATAGAATAGTCGTGAACAAAAATTCGAATTTATCATGGAGACCACTAGAACTCACTCATCCTGTTTTGTATGTCGCATTAGTGCATTTGCTTACTATCCCAGAGAATTGGCAGAAAATTGTAGATAGGTTTAAAAATCTATCACGTGATACTATCGAGGTTGCTAGTATCCCGCCAGGGAGATCATTAAGCCATAAGACCAATAAAGCCGAGCAAATAACAAAATGGTGGGAAAAGAGCGAGCAACGAAGTGTTGAATTAGGATTAGAATTTAGTTATATCAGTGAGACTGACATCGCTGATTGCTACAGTTCAATTTACACTCACTCAATTGCATGGGCTATACATGGCCGCGATGAAGCGTTTAGAAACCAACGAAACAAAGATTTTTTGGGCAACAAAATAGATGAAATGTTTATGAGTATGCATCACCGTCAGACGAACGGTATCCCTCAGGGCAGTGTGCTTTATGATTTTGTCGCCGAGCTAGTATTAGCATATGCAGACACCCTTATTTACGACGGTATCAAATACGCCGATATAACAGACTATAAAATTATTCGCTACCGTGATGATTATAAAATCTTCACCAAGAATAAAAGTGATGGTGATAAGATTCTGCGCATCATCAGTGATAGTTTAATTGATCTAGGGCTTCGTCCGAACACGTCCAAAACCACATCCGGCAAGAGCCTTATTGAAGCATCCTTTAAGCAGGATAAGTTAGACGGTTTATCTATACCAAAAATAGACAATAATTTTGCCAAGCAGCTCATGCAGATTCATCAGTTTTCTGAAAAACATCCGAACTCTGGTCATGTTTCCAGGATGTTAAACGCTTTACATGATGAAATGTATAAAAAGATAGTGTTCAAAAGTGGTACTCTTGCCCAGCACGAAAAGCCAAAGGTTATGATAAGTATCCTTGTCGATATGTGTACAAGAAATCCTCGTTTTTACAACATAATTGGTGCAATTATTAGTTTACTACTTGGGCAACTTGATGCTAGCGAGAAAATGCAAGTTGCAGAAACGGTTCATGTTCGACTGCAAAGCTTACCAAATACTAGCTTGCTTGATTTGTGGTTGCAGCGAGCGGTTTATAAATACACAACAGCAGTTGAATATGCCGAGCCTCTAACGAAGTTAGCTAGAGATTATGACGGCCATCCTATTAATATATGGAATAACGACTGGTTAAATCAGGAGATGACTGATTTAATACTTAACTCGAAAATTATCAATAATAAGACATATACTGATAATCCAGAAATTACAACACGTGACGAAGTTGATGAATTTAGGGATATTCCGAGCTAATGATGATTTCCAAATCCGACTACATGCTCTTTCTTAAACATCCAGCCTGGCTTTGGGTAAAAAAGAATGATCCAAACAAGATTCCGCCAGTTGACGATAATACCCAGGCTCTTTTTGATGCGGGCCATCAGTTCGAGCCATACGCAGAATCGTTATTCCCAGAAGGTATAACACTTGGTTTTTCTGATTACGATGAATATAGATCATTGCCCGAACGAACAAACGAAGCTATCGCAAGCGGCGCACAGGTGTTATTCCAGCCTCGTTTCGAATGGCAAGACTTTACCTGTATCTGTGATATTGTTAGTTTTATCGGCGAAAATGAAGTCGATCTTATTGAAATAAAGGCAAGTACCAGTGCGAAAGTCGACCATGAATTTGACCTTGCTTTCCAAACAGCTGTTTTGGAAGGAAATGGTTTGAAAGTTCGTAATATTTCAGTCATTCATGTAAATAATAAGTATGTTCGCCACGGTGCAATAGAAGCAGATAAAATTACAAAGTTTGCTGATGTCACTGAAAAAGTTCGTGCTAAGGGTGCGGTCACTGCCAAATATATGCCAATGGCACTCGAAGTTGCAAATAGTAACAAGATGCCAAATCCTGACCCATCACTCGCAAAACTTGGCTCGAAAACCGAGTGGCTAAAGATTTATGAAAACATTTTCCCATCAGAGCCAAAAATATGGCCCGAAGATATTAAACCTACTATCCAATATGATGAAATAAAACAATTCTTAAATAAAATACAATATCCGCTCTATTTCCTTGACTACGAGACAATGTCTAGCTTAATTCCGCACTTTGATGGCCATCGACCATATCAACAAGTGCCAATGCAGTATTCGCTTCACATACTTCGTTCGCCAGACGCTGAACTTGAACATCGCGAATTCTTGCATCGTGATAATTCCGATCCATCGCGTCCACTAGTTGAACAACTGATTCGGGACATTGATGATAATGGCACGATATTAGTGTGGTATGAAGCATTCGAAAAAACCCGTAATAGTGAACTTGGTGATATGTTGCCCGAATACAAAGAAGCAATGGAAGCGATTAATGACCGTATAATTGACTTGATCATTCCGTTCAAGCAGAAATGGTATGATGATCCACGATTTGAAGGCAGTGCTAGTATTAAAAAAGTTCTCCCAGTTTTATGTCCTGAACTATCCTATAAAACACTAGATATTCAAGAAGGCGGTTCAGCTCAACGACTTTGGATGGAAGCGGTATTAGACGGCACACGCGAAGCTGAAAAAGAAAAGATTCTTGCCGATCTGTTGAAATATTGTGAGTTGGATACTCTGGCGATGGTGGGGATATACCTTAGACTCGTTGAAATTACAGAAAGACGAAAATAGAGCCATGCCTATTGTGGGAGGTCAGATGTATGCAGAGCTAAAGCCGATGATACATCATTACGATCGGCTACATATTCTAATTATTGGTGATAGAAATAGTGCGGCCGTACAGGCCATTACGGTCCAGTTGGACGTACTCGACGTGTATTTAGGCGATATTGGCAAGTCTAGTATTAAAATAACCACGTCTTTTGTTAATACTATTAATGATGTTGAGTTGCTCGAAAAGGTTAGCAATGATGATATTGATGTAGTTTTCGATCAACTTAAGCAATGTAACGAAAAATTTATCAACAAAAATTTCTACACCGTAGAGATTATACAGTCCGCAGAGGCCTTATCCTTCTCTATCGAAAGCTTTCTTGTTGGCAATATGGTCGCATGGATGCTCCATGAACCTATATGGAATATGCAGCTGTCTTTACGTTATATGGAGCAGTCCGGTTTATGTAGGGACTTTTACGCCTATATGACACTGTGTCAATCGACAGGTAAATATACGAGTGATCAGATTGACCGCATACGTTATATCGTGAACAAGATAAAACAGATTGATTATTCTCGAGATTTGCTTCACTACTACATCAAGAGATTACGAAAAGCCGAGAGAGCTGGTGTGGCGGATGATGACTCATATAATCTTGAGCTAAACTATCATGTCGGTAATTACTACTTTCTCTTATCTGGAAGTCTAGATTCATTAGCGAGACTGTTAAACGATTTTTACAAGCTTGGGCTATCAAGATATTCAGAGCTAGCACTTGAGAAGGATGTTTTTATTAAAAATAATATATCAAAGCGCACTGGTATTGGTCGTTTTCTGAAGACAAGAAAGTTTAAAAATTGGATGGTTTTCTTAAAAAAGCGACGTAACTTTATTGCCCACGAAGGCGACATGCGTCAAACCCCGCTCGTTAAAGAAAAAAGTGTGCCTCTAACAGACGAAGAAATAAATGCGATTGTAGACAAACAGATAGACTGGAAAAACTTCGCGTCATTAGTACCTGCAGTTTTCTCTCAAGAAATGTACGATGCGCAGAGGATGATGTCTTTCGACATGGCTCGTATTAAAAATAACTATGAAGTAATTGCTCGAAATGTGATGCAAGTACCCGAAAAGTCAGGCTCCTCTATGTGGTTACCTTTGATG
>JGI24132J36420_10001452_pt1 | contig 10721 bp, 10 predicted proteins | sample BarGraNGADG00212_3_FD_36420 | JGI IMG/M metagenome (IMG submission 36420) | reverse complement strand
TCGGTCTTGTACTTCTGCAGGTTGAGCATGCCCTTGTCGCCGCCGTAGTACTTGTCGGCGGCGGCGTTGAACTTCTCCTTGAACGAGTTGCCGGAGGTCACGAGCAGCAGGATGCCGCACACGAGCACGCCGGCGAGGCCGATCCACATGGCCCACTTCTGGAACTTGGCGTAGGCCTTCATGCCCACCGCGACGAGGATCGATGCGATGGCGATGACCACCAGCGAGGCCACGAAGATGCCCGTGCGGCTGCCCAGCCAGTCGGCCGCGCCGTTGAGCCCGAGGATGCGGAAGATGGGCTTGACCGTGGTCTGGACGCCCATGTCGGCGTAGATCGGCGTCCAGAGCCAGAGGATGAACCACCAGCCGACAGCGCAGATCACGAAGCCGACGGCGCTGTGGAAGATACGTGTCTGCCAAACGTAGTCGCCACCGGCGCGCGGCATCGCCGAGATCAGCCCCGCGTACACGATGATCTCGAGGACGATGAACGCCGCCGTGATGACGATCGACCAGAACAGGCTGCCGCCCGGGATGAAGGTCGCGTACGAGATCGACCAGATCGCGAGGAACAGGTTGACGGAGAAGAACGAGTAGCGGAAGCCGTCTCCTTCCGACCAGCCCTTGATCAGACCACTTGCTTTGCGCACGAAGAGCGTCTGCTCCGCGGGCGGTTGAGTACCGGCGTTTGTCGCCATCTAGTGGACCTCCTGTGACAGATCAGTTGCGAACGGCTGACGCCGTCCCCCTCTCACTACCGAGCCGGCCACACTCACCCCATGGTCAGCCGGTAGCGCTTGACTTTGCTCTTGCCGTCGAGCTCGACGACGACACCGGACAGCGTGCCTTCGACGTAGGAGCTCCCCGGGTTGATGGCCAGCGTGCGCCCGATGCGCTCGGCGGCGCGGCTCTCGTGGATGTGACCGTGAAGCGCCAGCAGCGGCTGGACCTCCTTGATGACCTCCTTGACTGCGGTGGAGCCCACGTGGGCCGTGTCCTGGCCCTTCACCGTGAGGCTCTCCCAGTCGATCTTGGGGGCCACGTCGAGCTGCGTGTCGTAGGGCGGCGCGTGGAGCCCCAGAACCAGGCGCTCCGGCCTGGCCGTCGCCTGCGCGACCACGGACAGGATGCGGCTCTTGAGCGCCGGCTCGTCCTCTTCGCGCGGGGTGTCCCACGGCGTCAGATTGGTCCAGCCGCTCGAGACGAGCTGGTAGCCGTCCGGCAGGTCGATGACGTTGCCCTCGCCCACGGTCATCGTCTTCGATGTCGCGAGGATCTCGTCGATGTCGTCGGCGTCGTCGTTGCCCGGGCAGACGATGCACTGGATCTTGGTCCCGGCGAGCCGCTCGTCGGCGAACTGGACCCAGTGCTCGATCGTGCCGCGCATCTCGCGCTCGAACAGCTCGTCGAGCTTCTCGGGATGCGCCGTGAGGTCCTGCACCTGGTCGTGCGTCATGCGGATCGGGTAGTACCCATGGTCGGCGATGAGCCGCTCGTTAGCGACCACCTCGTCCTCGCTCCGCAGGGTGTGCGGCACGTCCTGCATGGTGTACTGCCAGTTGCCGGCGCCTTCGTCGACGATCGGCACGATCGCCTTGCCGGTCATGTCTCCACCGAGGATCAGGACATCGGCCTCGTAGTGCTTGGCCGAGTTGATGAACTTGCGCCAGCAGACTTCGGAACCATGGACGTCCGTGGCGAAGAAGAGCCGTACGCTCACGTCTTGCCTCCTTTCGCCGCTGTCACGCTTCTGCCAGCCACTTCGAGTAGTCGCGGTCGTCGACGACGCTCTGCGCGCGCGCCATGCGCTCCTTGCCCCACTCCATGTAGTCGAACTCGATCTGCGACACGGTGTGCTGGATCATCGCCCACACGCCCCACCATGCGCCCGAGACGCTCTTGTACAGCATCATGCGGCCGAACCGGCCCTCATCCATCGCGCCGCAGTAGGTGGCGGCGACGAGCCGCTCTTCCTCGCGCGAGAACGGGTGCTCCATGACGAAGTCGCCGAGGTCGAAGAACGGGTCGGTCATGCCGCCGTACTCCCAGTCGATGACCCACATCTTGCCGTCGGCGTCGACGATGAAGTTCTCGCTCAGCAGGTCGTTGTGGCAGGCCACGTCGGTGGGGGCGTTGCGGGCCGTGGCCTTCTCGATGTCGTCCATCGCGAGCAGGAGCGACTCGAGCTCGGCGGGCATCGGAGCGTTGATGTCGCGCGCGATCTTCGTGTACTTCCGCAGCATGTCGAACAGTCGGATCTCCTGCTTGAACACGGCCTTGTCGTGAAACACCTTGACAGTCTCGACGACCTGCTTGAGACGCTCGGGGTGCCCGGCGATCGTGTCGGGGTGCATGAGCTCGCCCTCGACGAAGTCGATCACGAGAGCGCCCTCGGGGTCGATCTGGTACGCCACCGCGGGCCCGACGCCCACCTTGGCCGCCTGGATCATGCAGTCGCGCTCGATGTTGCGGTCGATGAACATGTCGGTGCCGATGCCGGGGACGCGCATGACGTACTTGGCTCCACCGGGATTGCCGCGGCCGCCGTTCACCCAGACGATGTAGTTGTGGTTGGTGATGCCGCCGCCCAGCTCCTCGTAGCGGACGTCCTGCCCCTTCCAAGCGTCGATGCGGGCGATGATCTCTTCCGGTGTCAGGTGAGCTTCAGCTGCCATGTGTCATGCCTTTCGGTGTGGTGTGCGTCGCTCTCAGGAGGCCGGCCTCACCACGTGGACGGCGGGCCGGCCTCCCTCGGAGGACACCCTTGCTTCACTCAGGTGGGACCTCCAGGAACGCGTAGTTGACGTCGATGCCCTTGCCCTTGTTGTACTGCCGGCCGATCCAGTAGCCGACCAGGCAGACCAGGAAGACGGCGACGACGACGATGTACGGGGTCGTGCCCTTGAGGCCGTAGCCCGAGTGCGTCAGGAACGCGATCTCCGCCGCCAAGCTCACGTGACCGGCACCTCGAGGCCCATGCCGGCCAGCTCGTCGCGGACGTCGTCCATCGCCTTCTGGTACTCGGCGTTCACGATCCGTTTGGTCTTCATGTCATAGACCTCCTGGAAGGTGAGCCCCTTGTCCGGGTCCTTGAGCTTGTCGCCGAAGAGCGGGAAGAGCTTCTGCGCCAGCGGCTCGGCCTCGGCGCGCGTGAGGTTGCTGGCGGCGAGCCCGATCTCGGCGTGGAACTTGTGGTCGTCGGGCACCAGAGAGTCGGCCTGGACGGACATCGCCGGATGGCCGGAGAAGACGTTTCCACCAGATGTCACAACCGCGAGCATATAGCAGGCCATTTCGTAATGGTACTGCTTCGTGCCGGAGCCGCCACCAAGATACGGCAGGTTGACCATCGGATAGCCCATGTTGCGGCCGATCGCCGCGTTGGACATCGCGATCGCCCAGATGAGCGGCTTGGTGGAGGACAGGTGAAGCTTGCTGTGCAGCGGCGCGTTGTAGTGGTACGAGCCGCGGAAGATCAGGTTGCCCATGATCATGTAACAGGTCGCGGTGACGGCGACGCCTTCGGCGCCGCCCGCGTAGCCGCCGAAGAGCGGCGTCGAGGTGGAGCCGATGTTGGCGCTGATGCTGTTGTAGAAGGCCACCTTTTGCAGCGCCTCGTAGCCGACGACCAGCTCGCTGAGGAAGTCGATCAGGAAGCCGTCGCTCGGACGCAGCCCGAAGTCGGGGTAGCTGGCGGCGAACATCGAGGCGGGCTGGGACGCCGCCGAGATGCCGTTGATGATCGGCAGGCCGGCACGGCCCGAGCGGCGGATACCCTCACGCGCGAGGCGCACGGTCTTGCAGGCGGCGAGGACCTCCTGCGGGGAGCGCACGCGCGCGTCCTTGCCGCGCAGGTGGAGGATCGAGGGCACGCTGACCGAGTCGACGATGGTGAACGAGGCCATCTTCTCGACCGTGTCCATGAACACTTGCTCGTCGGTCGTGTAGATGCCGCCGCCGACGTGCACCCAGGGGCGGTCGTCGGTGGTGTCTGGGCGCCGCCCCTTCATGCTCTTGCGTTCGCGGCCCTCGCCGAACCGGGCCTTCTTGGGGCACTGGCCGCAGGCGGTCAGGATCTCGTCGCGCGTGAACTCCATCACGCGGTTGGTCTCGGGGCAGTAGGCGCCGGCTTCGGCGAGCAGGTCGACGGCGGCCTGGAACACGCGGTCGGTGAGGTCGTCGTCGCTGTTGATGATCGTCTCTTTGTCCCACTTGATCTTGTAGCGCGCGATCAGCTCGCTGAGCTTGGGGACGTAGCGCTTCATGTAGTAGTCGGTCTCGGAGGTGAGCGGACCGGTCTCGGCGCGGTCGAACACCTCGATAAGGTCGATCATGTCGTGCTCCTCGGTAGCGTCGGGGTCGCCTGGCTCAGGGTCACGAGACCAGCTTCGCGGACAGGGTCACGGCCTCGTAGGCCGTCGCCGCCCAGCCGTCGGCGCCGATCGTGTCGGCCCACTCCTTGGTGGTGGCGCCGCCGCCGATGATGACCTTGAACTTCTCGCGCTTGCCCTGGTCCTTCAGCACCTCGATGACGTCCTTCTGCCCGACCAGCGTGGTGGTGAGCAGCGCCGATATGGCGATGATGTCGGCGTCTACCTCCTTGGCCTTGTCGACGAACTGGAACAGGTCGACGTCGATGCCGAGGTCCCAGACCTCGAAGCCCGACGTCTCGTAGAGCAGCTTGAGGATGTTCTTGCCGATCGAGTGCAGGTCGCCCTTGACGGTACCGAGCACGATCTTGCCCTTCTTGGGGCCGGCGCCGCCGCTCTCCTTGATCTTCGGTTCGAGGACCACCATCGCCGACTGGAAGGCGAGGGCCGCCTGCATCAGCTCGGGCAGGAAGATGTCCTCGCCTTCGAACTGCTCGCCGATGACGTTGAGGCCCGGAAGCAGGCCCTTGTCGATGATCGCTTTGGCCTCGACGCCGTCGCCGAGCGCCTTGTCGACCGCCGCCAGGACCTCGTCCTCGTCCTGGTCGATGATCGACTGCTTGAGAAGTCCGAAGATGTCTCCGTCTGTCATTGATTCAACCCCTTGGTCGGTGTGAGCTCGTGCCGGCCTGGGCGGCCGTCGTCATCCTGGTGCCTTCGTCGTCAGCTCTTCGTGTCAGACCTCCAGCGGTGTCGCGTCGCCGGCGACGAGACCGGCGAAGTGGTCCCTGATGGTCGCGTCGAGCGCCGCGTCCCAGACCGCGTCGTTGGGCTCCGCGAGGATGCGGCGCGCCTCGGCCAGCGCCCGGGCGTGGATGTCGGGTCGGCCGGCATCCTCCCACTGGGCGCGCATCTCGCGCGCCGCCAGACTGGGCAGCACGGCGGTCGTCTTCATGCGCGCCCTCGTGTGCTTGCGGCCCATGTAGCCGCCGCCCGGGCCTACGGCGGCGATCTCCTCGAGCGCCAGGTTTTCTTCGCTGAACTCGAGCCCGCGCCAGATGCGCTTGTCCATGAGCGCGATCTCGTTGTCGACGACGGCCTTGGCGAAGTCGAAGGCCATCAGCGAGCTGAACAGGCCGCCCATGTTGAGCAGGGTGGCGCCGGCCGCGACACCGAAGGCTGTGTTCATGCCCGTCTCGAAACCGGACTGGGCGTCGTTCGAGTGCGCGTTGGTGAGCCCGATGTAGCCGCCCGACGGCACGCCGTAGAACCGCGCCAGCTGCGCCTGAGCGCCGATCAGGATGCCCGTCTCGATGGCCCCGGGCGCATAGGCGCCNGTGCGCATGTCGGCGACCGTCGGCAGGCTCGCGTAGATCACCGGCGTGTGCTCCCTGACCATCTGCTGGAAGACGGTGACGGCGAGGAACTCGGCGTTGCCGACCACGAGGCAGCCCATCATGGTCATCGGCGCGGTGAGGCCGGCGTTCGGCACCACGGTCGTGTAGACCGGCAGGCCACGCTCGGTCAGCCACATCACCGCTTCGGTCGAGTCGACGTCCATCGTGAGCGGGCTGACCATCGGGCAGTAGTGATGGTTGATGATCGGGCGCTCACGGTAGGCTTCGGCGCCGCCGGCGATGAGCTCGCCCAGCGCGACGACCTGGTGCAGGTCGGCCATGTTGGGGGTGTTGCTACGCACCGGCTTGAGGCAGTTCTTGAGCGCCGGGTAGAACCGGCTGAGGCTGAACTGCCCCTCCGGCGCGTCGTCGGCCAGGGTCGAGATACTGAACACGTCGAAACCCGGCAGCTCGTTGACCAGGTGGGCGATGTTGGCGATGTCGCCCGAGGTCGCCCGCCGCTCGACGCCGGTCAGCGGATCGACCACGTTGGGCGCCGACGACCCGGTGACGACCACGGGACCGTCGTCGGGGATCGTGCGGTCGAACCGCGGGTCGCGGCCGCGGAAGGTGAAGCTCGGCGGCACCATCGCCATGTAGCGCTCGACGACCTCGGGCGGGAAGGTGACCAGGCCGCTGGACCCGTCCACCGTGCAGCCGTGCCGCGCGAAGACCTCGCGCGCCGCGAGGTGGTGAGCGAGGATGCCGACGGTCTCGAGGACCCAGAGCGACGCTTCGTGGACCCGCTCGACCTGCTTGGCGGTGAGTAGCTCAACGTGCTTCATGTGCATCAGACCCTCTCAGCCGACTGCTCAGACAATGACCACCCGCAGCCCACGCCGCAGCATCTCGTCGCGCACGTCGTCGTCGACGCCGTCGTCGACGACGACCGCCTGAACGTCGTCGAGGGTGCAGATGACGAAGTCGCCGACGACGCCGATCTTGCTGTGGTCGGCGAGGACGATCACTTCGCCACGCGTCTGGCGGATCATGGCACGCTCGACGCCGGCGAGGCCGACGCTGGCTGTCGTGATGCCTTCTTCGAGGCTGACACCGTCGGCGCCGAGGATGAACTTGGAGGCGTAGAAGCCGCTCAGGACCTCCAGCGACAGCGCGCCTTCAAGCGTGTTCGAACGTGGCCGGTAGAGGCCGCCGAGGAGGATGACGTCGAGCGCCTTCTCCTGGGCCGACGACACGGCGCCGAGGTTGTGCGTGACGATCCGCGCGTGAAGGTCGGGGTCGACGTGCGAGAGGACCTGGGTGGCGGTGGTGCCCGAACCCAGGAACACGGTCTCTCCCGGTTTGATCATGGCGGCCGTCGCCTGGGCGATGCGCTGCTTTTCCTGCGCGTGCGCGCGCACGTTCGTGACGTACCGCGGCTCTTCGACGATGTGCAGCTTGAGGATGGCCCCGCCGTGGGTGCGCGAGAGCAGGCCCTCGGTCTCCAGGCGCTCGAGGTCCCGTCGGATGGTCATCTCGGACACTCCGAGCAGATCGCTCAGCGCGGAGACTCGGACGCCGCGCTGTTCGGCGAGTATCTCCAGGATGCGACCCTGCCGTTCGGCCGGGAACATCTCGCGCATGTCTAGCGACGACATCGAGCTCCCCAGAGGCTGTTGTGTGTTGTCGGAATCGCTCAGCATCGAACGCGTCAGCGCATTCTTGGGATGACGCCGATGAATGTCAAGTGTTCTGAGCTGTGCGAGTGTGTCTTTGCGTGGGAGAACGTGTCGCGGCCGCGTCAATACTCCGCGTCGGCCGCCTTGGTCTTGCCTCTGAACGTCCGGTAGAGGATCGTCGTGTATGCCAGCACGATCGGGCAGCCGATGAGGGCCACGATGAGCATCACCTGGAGCGTCAGGTGGCCCGATGAGGCGTTGGTCACCGTCAAGCTCGTCTCCGGCGGCGTGCCCCGGGCCGGCACGATCTCGGGGAAGTTGCCCACGGCGGCGATGCCGGCCAGGGCGATGATGGTGACCGCCGAGCCCAGGAACGAACGCAGCTCACCGTCCTCCTTCATCATCTGCAGGATCGTGTAGACCAAGGCGACCGCGAGCACGACGAGGAAGAACCAGCCCAGCGGCCTTCCCAGCACGTTGTCGGAGGCGCGCGAGACGGTGAGGATGGTCGCCGCCGACGTCGCCGCCGCCAGGACGGCGAACACCCAGAAGGTGAGACGCCGGCAGGCGACGGCGCGGCCGTGCAGGGCGCCCGGCTCCGACTTCAGGGCGATCCAGGCGGCCCCGTGGGTCACGATCAGGAAGAGCCCCGTCGCGGCAACCAGCAGCGAATAGGGATTGAGCAGCTGCAGGAAGGTGCCGGTGTAATCGCCGTTCGCGTCCATGGGCACGCCGCGGATGACGTTGCCCAGGGCGCAGCCGACGAGGATCGACGGCAGCAGGCTGCCGAGGAAGAAGGCGCCGTCCCAGACCCTGCTCCAGCTCTGGTCGCGATGGCGGAACTCGAGCGAGACGGCGCGCAGGATCAGGCCGAACAGCACCAGCATGATCGCCAGGTAGAAGCCGCTGAAGGTCATGGCGTAGACCATCGGGAACGCGGCGAACAAGGCGCCGCCNCCGGCTACCAGCCAGACCTCGTTGCCNTCCCAGACCGGTCCGATCGAAGCGCGCANCACGCGCTTCTCATCCTCGGTCCGAGCGATGAACGGGTAGAGCACCCCGGCGCCGAGGTCGAAGCCGTCGAGCACCACGTAGCCGGTGAGCAGGAACGCGACCAGGAAGAACCAGATGTTCTGCAGGCTCATCACGTCACCTCCCGGCGCCGGCGGGCGCAGCCTGCCCGGCGGTCTTCTCTGACTGGAGCATCTCGACCACGTCCTCCGGTCCCTTGCCGATGATGCCGAGGAAGATCCGCAGCCAGGCGATGAACAGGATCAGGTAGATCAGACCGAAGAGACCGAGCGTGGTCCAGACCTCACCCGCGGAGACCACCGGCGAGACCCCGTCGCTCGTGCGCAGCAGTCCCTGCACGATCCACGGCTGGCGGCCGACCTCGGTCGCGGTCCAGCCCATGTTCATGGCGATGATCGGCAGCGGGAAGCAGACGACCAGCAGCCGGAGCATCCAGCGGGAGCTTTCGAGCCGCTTGAGGAAGTGCATGATGAGCGCCAGCAGCATCACCGCGATGAAGACGAACGAGAGCGCGATCATCAGGTGATAGCTCTGGAAGACGATCGGCTCGGGCGGGCGGTCGGCGGCCGATACGCTCTCGAGGCCGATGACCTTCGCGTCCGGGTTCAGGTGGAGCATCAGGCTGAGGCCGTTCGGGATCGCGATCCCGGTGGTCTCGTAGATCCCGGTGCTGCTGTCCTTGGTCAGCCAGCCGAAGAGCCAGAGGTTGGCGCCGTCAGTGGTCTCGGTGACGTTCTCGAACGCCGCCATCTTGACCGGCTGGTACTCGGCCACTTCGAGCGCGTGCCAGTGGCCGATGAACGGCATCGCGGCCGAGGCCACGAGGCCCACGGCCAGCGCCGTGACCAGCGCCTGGCGGGCGAAGTGCAGGTGCCGCTTCTTGAGCAGGTACCAGGCGCAGATGCTCGCGACCACGAAGCAGCCGGTGATCACGGCGCCGGTCACGGTGTGCACGTAGCGTGGGGCGGTCGACGGGTTGAAGGCAGCGGCCCAGAAATCGGTGAGCACCGCCTTGCCGCCCTCGATCTTGTAGCCGGCCGGCGTCTGCTGCCATGAGTTGGCGATCAGGATCCACAGCGCGGAGAGAACGGCGCCGAACAGGACCAGCCAGGTGGAGGCGTAGTAGAAGCCGCGCGAGACCTTCTTGCGGCCGAAGAGCAGTACGCCGAGGAAGGTCGACTCGAGGAAGAAGGCGAACAGCCCTTCTGCCGCGAGCGGAGCCCCGAAGATGTTGCCCACGAAGCGTGAGTAGTTCGCCCAGTTGGTGCCGAAGGCGAACTCCATGGTGAGGCCGGTGGCGACGCCGATGGCGAACGTCGTGGTGAAGAGCTTGATCCAGAAGTTGGAGGCGGCCTTGTCGGCCGGGATGCGGCTCTTGTAGTAGCGCCGCTCCGAGAACACGACCATCAGCACGAGGCCGATGCTGATGGGCACGAAGATGAAGTGATAGCCGATCGTGAACGCGAACTGTATGCGTGACAGCATCAAGGCGTCCATGCGTGTCCTCCACCTCCCTGGCAAGCGCTTGGTCCGCCCCGGTACCGGATATCCTCAGTACGGCCGGGCGACATGGCCGTCTCTATTTTCACTACGCTAATGGTGGCATGTCAACGATGACCGCGAGCCGGTGCCCCGCGGGCGGCGGAAGAGAAAGTATTAAGCGCAGGTTAAGCAGCCTGTTCAGGCCCGGTACGCCTGTGCTACCATGCGCGAAGGGCCGGCAGACATTCGCCGGCCGTTCTGTTGTAGGAGGCTGATCCATTTGTCTGAGGAACTGCTCGAATGCCAGGAGTGCTCGGCTGAGTGCGAGAAGGTCGTTTATCCGGCGGCCTGTCTCAGCATGAACTGTCGTTTCCTGTACGCGTTCAAGGAAGACGGCGACACGTTCTTCGGGTGCATCGAAAAGGTGTTCCCGCACGAGATCGACCTGAGGATGTTCGAGGACATCGAGCGTGGCAAAGGCGGGTTCGGCGTGGTCAAAGTGGCCCGCAGCCCGCTGCCGCAGTGCTCGGTGGCCGTGCAGAGCTGCTACGCCTCCGGCGAGGGCCCGCTCTGCCGCAACATGTACTTCCGGCGCCGTGACCGGCGCGAGGTGCAGGCCGTAGAAGACTGATTCGCGGCGTGCGGCGCGCCCAGGCAGCGCCGATCTCCAGGATTTGCAGGCGAAACCGCGGCAGCGTCGCGGTTTCGCCGTCTCTGGGTACTGGTATACTCAAGGCGTTGCAGCCACCAGGCTGCCCATGGGGGCGAACAGGTCTCGACATGGGCTGTACCGGGGTGGGAGCAGCAGGCCGAGGTCCGGT
>JGI24132J36420_10001449_pt1 | contig 10738 bp, 11 predicted proteins | sample BarGraNGADG00212_3_FD_36420 | JGI IMG/M metagenome (IMG submission 36420) | reverse complement strand
TTGATGTTCTTGCCCAGGTCGGCGACGACCCGCTCGCCCATGGCCTTGGCGAACGTGTACACGTCGGTCCAGCCCAGGGATCGCGCCCGCTCCGTACCGGCGGCAACCAGCTGCGCCGCGACCCATTCCTTGCGGCGCACCTCGGTGTCCTCAGCCGTGGTGAGGAAGCCGGCCTGACGGTGGAGCCGCTCCGCCTGACGGCGCAGCTTCGTGAGCTGCGACGCGGTCCGCGACTGTGCTTCGATGAGGTCCTTCATCGCGAGCGCGGCCTTCATTTCCGCCTCGTAGTCCACGTCGTGCGAGTGGGCTGCTTCCGGGATGGCGCCGCGCCGGCGCCCGGCGGTGTACGCGGTGGACACGTGCACGTAATGCGGGATCCGCGTGAGCGTGCCGTCGGGTCCGGTCACCGACTCGATCAGCCGGGTCAGCAGTGCCTTCGTCCCCACGACGTTGGTGAGGAACGCCTGGTCGATCGGAGGGTCGAACGAGACGTCGCCCGCGCAATGCAGCAGTACGTCGATGTCGCCGGGCAGCTCGGGAACGTTCGGCAGGTCGCCTTCGATGACCTCCATGCTCGAAGCGACGAGCTCTTCGGCGCCACCCGCCGCGTCCCGTACAGCCGTGAAGATCTTCTTCTTCACGAGCGCGACCACACGCTCCCGAGCGCTGGTGGAACCCTTGCGCCGGACGAGCACCCTGACCTTCGTCTCGGGAAGCTCGGTGAGCACCTTCCAGAGGATCTGCTCTCCGATGAAGCCAGTCACGCCGGTCATGAGGATCCTCTTGCCGGCCAGCAGGTCGGACAGCCGACCGTCCAGCAGCGGCGGCGGGTCGGTCGGGAGGTGATCCGCCTGGAAAGCCGAGGCCGGCGCTGCCGTCACAGCTGGCTCCCGGCCAGGCCGCGAGTCAGGGCGAGCGCGTCGGTGAGGGTGAAGTTCCCCACGTACAGCGCGGTGCCGATGATCGCGCCCTCGACGCCGATCGGTACGAGGCCGGCGAGCGTACGGAGGTCGTCCAGGGAGGAGATGCCGCCCGAGGCGACGACCTTGGCGTCGGTGCGGGAGCAGATCGCGCTCAGCAGCTCGAGGTTGGGGCCGGTCAGCATGCCGTCCGACGCGACGTCGGTGACGACGAACCGCCGGCAACCCGCGTCGGAGAGCCGCGCCAGCGTCTCGTACACGTCCCCGCCCTCACGGGTCCAGCCACGTGCGGCGAGCCGGGTGCCCTTGACGTCGAGGCCGATGGCGATCCGGTCGCCGTACGACGAGATGACGTCGACGCACCACTCGGGGTTCTCCAGCGCCGCCGTGCCGATGTTCACCCGTCGGCAGCCGGTGGCTAGCGCCCGCTCGAGGCTCGCGTCGTCGCGGATCCCGCCTGACAGCTCGACGTCCAGGTTCATCGCCCCGACGATCTCCGCGATGGTCTCGGCGTTGGAGCCGCGACCGAACGCCGCATCGAGGTCGACGAGGTGGATCCACTCGGCCCCATCCTCCTGCCACCGCTGAGCGGCGGCGAGGGGATCGCCGAAGACCTTCTCGGACCCGGCCACCCCCTGGACCAGCTGGACGGCCTGACAGTTCTGTACGTCGACGGCGGGCAACAGTACGAGCGACTCCACGGCGCGAACCCTACCCGAGTCGGACCTGCGCCCCTAGTGGCCGATCACGACAGGCAACGCCCGTCGGACATGCAAACGGCCGGGTTACAGCGCGTTGGACGGCATGTCGACCGGGCACGCACGGCATTGCCTGTCCGTCGGTCGTCCTGTGGACAATTCAGCGTGGAGAGAAGGTCTGTGGACAACTGACGGAGTCGCGGGGTCGCTGCACATGGTCCGGGGTGTGACCCCACCATCGAGCAGGAGCGCGATCACCCGGCTGGGCGGCGTCGCGACGTGGACCGAGCTCATTGCGGATGTCGGTCGAGTCGGCCTGCGCCGAGCCCTCGACTCCGGCTCGATCATCCGGGTCGGGCGCGGCCGCTATGTGGCGGCGGCCACCTCCGAGCACCGAAGTCGTGCGCACGCGCTGACGGGCCTCGTCTCGCACCTGAGCGCGGCAGTCCATCACGGCTGGAAGGTCAAGTGCGTCCCGGCTGAGGCCTGGGTCACTGTTCCACGGACCCGTCATGTGCGGGCGGCCCCAGAAGGGGTGAGGATCCACTGGGCGGACCTGCCTGCAGATGAGGCGTCCGCCGGCGTGACCCACCCTCTCAGGACGGTCCTGGATTGTGCCCGGGTGCTGCCGTTCGACGAGGCACTGGCGCTCGCCGATTCGGCATTGCGATCAGGCACGGTGTCGAAGGAAGACCTCCGCTCGGCTGCGGCGTCGACGTCCGGGCCCGGCTCGGCACAGATCCGTCGCGTCACGGCCCACGCCGATGGCCGCGCCGCCAACCCGTTCGAGTCTGTGCTGCGGGCGCTCGCGCTCGAGGCCGGCCTCGATCTCACGCCGCAGCTGGTGATCGCCGAACCGGGCTTCTTCGCGGTCGCGGATCTGGGCAGCGAGCGTCTTCGCCTGGTGGTCGAGGCAGAGGGGTTCGAGCACCACGGCACTCGCGCTGGCTTACGCGCCGACTGCACACGCCACACGGGGTTCGCGCTGCATGGCTGGACATCGCTGCGATTCACCTACGAGGACGTCATGTACGCGCCGGAGTGGGTCGTCTGGGTACTTCGGTCATGGCTCACCGGCGAGGTCACCACCCCGCCGTCACGCAAGAACACGGCCTGATGCTCCGACGGACATGCACACGGCTGGCTCCGGCGCTCTACACGGCGTGTCGCGTCCGGCACGATCGGCATTGCATATCCGTCGGTAAGGCCGACGGGTTACAAAGTGGCGAGCCAGTTGCGCAGCAAGCGTGCGCCAGCGGCCCCGGACTTCTCCGGATGGAACTGCGTGGACCAGACGCGGCCCCACTCCACCGCTGCCACGAAGTCGTACGCCTCGTGGCGCGCCCAGGTGATCGTCGCGCCGTCGGGCAGGTCGGCCCGCGATAGAGCGGCGTACGAGTGGACGAAGTAGAACCGCTGATCACTCACGCCGGCGAACATCGCGGTGCCCTCGTCCGGGGTGACCTCGTTCCAGCCCATGTGCGGCAGCCGTACGGCCGGCAGCTGCGTGACGAGGCCGGGATAGATGCCAGTTCCGTCCACGACCTCGCCGTGCTCGTCGCCGCGGGAGAACAGGACCTGGTGGCCGACGCAGATGCCGAGGATCGGACGGTCCTGCTCGACGCGATCACGCACGATGCGGTCGCCACCCACAGCGAGCAGCCCTTGCATGCACGCGGCGAATGCGCCCACGCCCGGCACGACGAGCCCGTCAGCCCCAGCCGCTACGTCCGGATCGGCGGTGAGCACGACGTCGGCGCCCGCCTCGGCGAGCGCCCGTGTGGCTGAGTGCAGGTTTCCCGACCCATAGTCGAGGACCGCGACCCGTGGCGCCACCGTCACAGGGCACCCTTCGTCGACGGGACGCCGGTGACCCTGGGGTCCGGCTCGACGGCCGCACGTAGCGCGCGGGCCAGCGCCTTGTACTGGGCCTCGGCGATGTGGTGCGGGTCGCGACCGGCGAGGAGCGTGAGGTGGACGCACAGTCCGGCGTTGGTGGCGAGCGACTCCACAACGTGGCGGGTCATGGATCCCGCGTACGGAACGCCGGAGCCCTTGATGAGCGCGAACTCGTAGCCTTCCGGCTCGCCGGTGCAGGACACGTACGGGCGGCCGGCCACGTCGACGACGCACTGCGCGAGGGCCTCGTCGAGCGGGACCACGGCATCGCCGAAACGGCGGATCCCCTTCTTGTCGCCGAGCGCCTCGCAGATGGCCTGCCCGAGCGCGATCGCCGTGTCCTCGACGCTGTGGTGGCCGTCGATGTGGACGTCTCCGGTGGTCGTGATCGTCATGTCGATGAGCGAGTGGCGGCTCAGCGCGGTGAGCATGTGGTCGTAGAAGCCGACGCCGGTGGAGATCGACGACGAACCCGTACCGTCGAGATCGATCTCGACCGAAACGTTCGACTCGCTGGTGACACGCTCTACCTTCGCGCGACGGTTGCTCATGACTCCCCTTCCTCACGCGGGGCGCCCTCAGCGAGGACCTCCGCGAGAGCGGCGTAGAACCGCTCCATCTCTTCGGGCGTGCCTGCCGACACCCGCAGGTAACCTGCCGGCCCCGTCTCGCGGACCAGGACCCCCCGGTCCAACAGCCGTTGCCACACATCATGCCGGTCCGCGAAGCGGCCGAACAGGCAGAAGTTCGCGTCGGACGGCACGACCTCCACGCCCATCCCCGGAAGGCGGGTCAGCGCCTCGTCGCGCACGCGGCGCAGCACGTCGACCTGGCCGAGCATCTCGTCCGCGTTGGCGAGGGCGACGAGTGCGAGCGCCTGGGTCTGGGCGGACAGGTGGTACGGAAGCCGCACGATCCGCAACGCGTCGACGATCGCCGAGTTCGCCGCCAGGTAGCCGAGCCGGCCGCCCGCGAACGCGAACGCCTTGCTCATCGTCCGGCTCACGACGAGGTTGCCGTGCTCGGGGAGGAGGCGGAGTGAGGTCTCCTCCGGATCCTGGGCGAATTCCTGGTACGCCTCGTCGACGACCACGATCGCGTCGGTGCCGGCCAGCACGTCGCTGATCACGTTCAGCGGCGTCGGCGTACCCGTCGGGTTGTTGGGCGTGGTGATGACGACGACGGTCGGGTCGTGCTCGGCGATCGCTTCCAGGACGAGTGCTGCATCGAGCGTGTGATCGGGCTTCCGCGGCACGGTGAGGTAGGTCGTGTGCGTGTTACGGGCGTACTCCGGATACATCGAGTAGGTCGGCGTGAACGAGAGCACCGAGCGTCCGGGACCACCGAACGCGCTCAGGACGTGCGTCATGACCTCGTTCGAGCCGTTCGCCGCCCACACCATCTCGGGGGTGACGCCGTGGCCGAGGTAGCCGGCGAGGGCGGTCCGCAGCGCCCAGGCTTCACGGTCGGGATAGCGGTTGACGTCAGACGCAGTGGCGACGACGGCATCCGCCATCTCCTGCCGGACATGCGGTGACGGCGGGAACGGGTTCTCGTTGACGTTGAGGCGCACGGGCACGTCGAGCTGCGGGGCGCCGTACGGCTCTTCCCCCACCAGCTCCGGCCGCAACGGGAGGTCGGCGAGGGTCACATCGGCCTTCATCGGGGCCGCCTCACCGTGACCGCGTTGGCGTGCGCGGGAAGGTCCTCGGCGAGCGCGAACCGCTCAACCCCGTCGGCGAGGGCGAGCAGGGCTTCACGATCGTAGGCGATGACGTGGACCGTACGGCGGAAGCTCGCGACAGTAAGGCCCGACGAGTGACGGGCCGCGGCCGCGGTCGGCAGGACGTGGGTCGAGCCGGCCGAGTAGTCGCCGAGGGAGACCGGCGAGTACGGGCCGACGAAGATCGCGCCGGCGTTGCGGATGCGGGACGCCACGGCCGCCGCGTCGACCGTCTGGATCTCGAGGTGCTCCGCTGCGTACGCGTCCACCACCACGATGCCCTGCTCGAGGTCGCGGACGAGGACGATGCCGGACTGCTCGCCGGTGAGCGCGGTCCGTACGCGATCGACGTGACGGGTCGCGGCGGCCATGGGCTCGAGCGCGGCGTCGACGGCGTCGGCAAGGGCGACCGATGGCGTGACCAGGACCGATCCGGCCATGGGGTCGTGCTCGGCCTGGCTGAGCAGGTCGGCAGCGACATGTACGGGATCGGCGCTGTCGTCGGCGAGGACGGCGATCTCAGTGGGTCCGGCTTCGGAGTCGATCCCCACGCGGCCGCGCAGCAGCCGCTTGGCCGCCACGACGTAGATGTTGCCCGGGCCGGTGACCAGGTCGACCTTCCGGCAGAGCCCCGGCACGCCGTACGCAAACATCGCGATGGCCTGGGCGCCGCCCACCGCGTACACCTCGTTGACGCCGAGGAGCGCGCAGAGCGCGAGGATGTTGGGGTGAGGCAGCCCGCCGAAGTCCTTCTGCGGAGGGCTCGAGACAGCGATCGAGGCGACGCCGGCAGCCTGCGCCGGGACGACGTTCATGATCACGGACGAGGCCAAGGGTGCGAGTCCGCCCGGTACGTACAGACCGACGCGGCCGACCGGTACGAGACGGGTCGTGACCGTTGCGCCGGGTGCGAGTTCGGTGGTCGGCTGCGGCATCGCGGCCTCGTCGGCACACACCGCCCGACGCCGCCGGATCGACTCCTCAAACGCCGCACGCAGCTGCGGATCGAGCTCGGCGAGCGAGCGCTCGAGCACCTCGGCGGGCACACGCAGCGACGGCGGGACAACGCCGTCGAACTTCTCGCTGTAGCGGATCAGGGCCGCCTCGCCCTCGGTCGCCACCGCCGTACAGATCGGCTCGACCCGTGCGACCGCGTGCTCGACGTCGAACTCGGCCCGCGGCACCACGGTCGCGTAGTCGAAGGACGGGTCGTCAGCAGTGTTGCGGAGGTCGATTCGTCGGAGCACGGCCCGAGTCTATTGAGGTACGTCCGGCAGCCTCGCGGCAATATCACCTGACGTGCCGCATGCGTCGCTGGACAGGGACCGCCCAGGAATGAGTCCGTACGGTTGAATGATCGCGTGCCACTCTCCACCGGGCTCGCGCCCCTGTTCATCGGCGTGGGCACCGTGGCCAATGTCGGTACGGTCCTGGTCGGCGGTCTCATCGGACTGCTCATCGGCAATCGGCTGCCGGAACGTACACGGACGCTGGTCACGCAGTCGCTGGGCCTCATCACGGTGGTGCTGGCTCTTCAGAACGCGTGGCAGATCTCGTCGACCGCGCTGTCCGACCTGGTTGGCCACGGAGTCGGCATGATCGTGCTTGTCATGGCGCTGTTGTTCGGCGGCATCGCGGGGTCGGCGCTGCGGCTCCAGGACCGCGTCGAAGGGCTCGCCGGCTACCTCACCGACCGTCTCGGACAGGGCGGCGAGACGCGCCAGCACTTCGTCACGGCCATCGTCACGCCAACCTTGTTGTTCTGCATCGGCCCGCTCACGATCGTGGGGTCGCTCTCCGATGGCCTGGGACGCGGCGCCGACCAGCTCCTCGTGAAGTCCATCCTCGACGGCTTCGCGGCGATCGCGTTCGCGTCCTCGCTCGGCGTGGGCGTGCTCCTGAGCGCAGGGATGGTCGCCATCATCCAGGGCTCGCTGACGCTGGCCGGGTTCCTGCTGGGCGACGTGCTGCCCACCGCGTACGTCGACATCATCACGGCCACGGGCGGCGTCATCCTGCTCGCCTTGGCCCTCGGCCTGCTCGGCGTCAAGCAGATCCGCGTCGCCGAGCTCTTGCCCGCCCTGATCCTGGCGCCGCTGCTCCTGCTCGGCGTCGCGCTGGTGTTCTGATGGCGAAGAGGGCCGGCACGCCGGCGCTCNACATTCTCACGGCCACCGGGGTCGTCTTCACCGTCCACGAGTACGACCACACCGCCACCGACCATTTCGGCGACGAGACCGTCGCGGCGCTCGGCGTCCCGGCCGTACGGGTCTTCAAGACCTTGCTCGCGAGCCTGTCCGGAGCGGGCAAGCCGGAGCTTGCGGTCGGTGTGGTGCCGGTCTCCGGGCAGATGGACCTCAAGGCACTGGCCAGCGCGCTGGGCGCGAAGCGGGCGGAGATGGCAGATCCTGCCGCGGCGCAGCGGTCTAGCGGCTACGTCGTGGGCGGCATCTCACCGCTGGGTCAGCGGACGAGGCTGCGGACGGTCATCGATGCGTCCGCGATGGCGTACGAGACCGTGCTGGTCTCGGGCGGTCGCCGCGGCCTCCAGGTCGAGCTCGCGCCCGCCGACCTCGTACGGCTCACCGGCGGAAAAGTCGCCGAGATCGGACGCTCCTGATGCCCCGCGCGTTCGTGCTGCTGCACGGTTGGCAGAACCGGCGCGAGCCCGACCACTGGCACCACTGGCTGCACGATCAGCTCATTGCGCGCGGTTTCGTCGTTCGCTACCCGCAGCTGCCCGACCCGGACGAGCCGTCGCTCGATGCCTGGATCGACGCGTACAGAGCCGAGCTCGCCGCCTGCGGCACCGCCGAGGTGACCGTCGTCTGCCACAGCCTGTCCGTACCGACCTGGCTGCACGCGGTCGCGCGCCGTGACATCCGCGAGGTCGAGAACGTGATCCTGGTGGCTCCTCCGTCCGCAAGCGTGCTCGCGGAACTGGAGCTGGCGGAGTTCATCTGGCGCCCGCAGGACGGCGACACCGTGGGCGCCCGCGGGACGGCCGTCATGATCTCCGGCCCCGACGACCCGTACTGTCCGGAGGGCCCGGACGAGGAGTACGTCCAGCCGCTCGGCCTCCCGACGATCGTCATCCCGGGCGGCGGCCACCTCAGCACCACGGACGGGTACGGCCCGTGGCCGCAACTCCTCGACTGGTGTCTCGACCCCTCGACGCTGCCGTCGGCCGACGTCGAAGCCTGAGCCTGAGCCGGACCCGGCGATCGCCCGCGGGTACCCCGCCACTGGCACGGCGCGCGATAGAGACGTGTCAGGCTGGGGCCATGAACCGGCTCGACTACTGGCGAAGCGACGCCTTCCTCCCAGACGCGCTCTCGTGGGTGGACACCGCACTCGCGGCCACGGGCCTACGCCGCGGCGGCGCCCCGTCCTGGTCGCGGGTACGGCCGTGGGGGCTGGTCCTCGCCGTCCCGCTGGCGGGCGGCGAAACGGTGTGGTTCAAAGCCACCCCGGACGGCAGCGCGGAACCGATCCTCCATCAGACACTGGACGCCGAATGCCCTGACCACGTCGCACCCGTCCTTGCGGCAGACCTGGACCGTGGGTGGATGCTGCTCGCCGACGCGGGGTCCTCGTTGGGGGACGATGCCGAAGCCGAGGGGGCTGAGCCCTCCGCCGATACGAGGTTTCGCGACGCGATGACGTCCTACGCGGTGCTCCAGGAGGAGATGCGGCACCGGGTGGATGAGCTCGTCCGCCAAGGTCTTCCCGACGCACGTCCCCAGGCCCTGCCGGGCGTCTTCGACTGGTTGCTCGAGACCCTGGGACGTCGCGCGAGGGACGCCGGCGACCATGACGCGACCGCGCTGCTCTCACGGATCAGCACGGCACGGCCGCTTGTCGTCGACCTGGCAGCACGTTGCGCCCATCGCCCCGGATCGGTCGACCACAACGACCTCCACCCGTGGAATGTCGCGGCCAACGAGGGACAGGCGGTGTTCCTCGACTGGGGCGACGCGATGGCGGCCCACCCTTACGCCAGTCTGCTGGTCCCCGTCCGAATCGGGATGACCGAGTCGCCTGCGACGGGTGAAGCGCTGATCGCCGCCTATGCGCGGGGCCGGGACGAGTTCGTGGATCCAGCCGAAGTGCTCACCGTCGCCTGGCTCGCGGTCATCGGACGAGCCTGGACATGGGAACGGTCCCTGGGGCTCAGCAGCGGGCCCAGCGACCATGACGGAGCGTCTCTGAAGTGGTTCTCGCGGATCCTCGACCCGGACCCGTTCGCCGCAGACAGAGACTGACACTCGCCCGTCCGCGAGATCCTGTCAGGAGTCGTCGCCGTGTCGGAAGTGGAAGAAGCGGCGCCTCGGCGTGGGTTCGGGAAGCGGAGCGATGTCGTGGCCGACGACCTGCCCCACCTCGACAGGCTGGTTGCGACCCGTCTCGCTGCCGCGGTGTCTGGGACGCTTCGGACGGGGCTCTTCCTCCGCGTCAGGCCCTATCGAGCTCGCTATGAGCACGGGAAACACCGCTGCGAAGGCCCAGATGAGGAGTACGACCTGTGCGTGGAGCTGGAAGTCGACCGGAATGACGTCCTTGGGGCTTGCCGCCGCCAAGCGTGCGTCGAACGACTGGGGGCCCAGCCACTGGCCGGTCAGGTCACAGATTCCCCCGGCGAGCAGAGCGCCGACACCAGCGACGAACGTCACCGGCCACCCCAGGTCGCGGAACCAGCGCCAGGCGACGTAGCCCACCCCGGCTCCCACGCTCAGCCCTAGACCGGCGAACCATGCGTCCGTCGAGAAGACCTCGGTGAGCGCCCGTTCCGTGGTGTAGCCGCGGAAGTCTTCGCCGATCGTGTAGGTCGGGAGATCGACGACGCCCCACCAGAACACGCCGGAGAGGAAACCGACCACCACGGCGAGCCCGGCGAACGACAGGAGCCAGGCGAGCATCGTCCTGACGGTGCGCCACGATGAGCGGCCATCGGGTGGTGTCTCACCCGCGGCCAGCACCTCGTCGGGCACCGTCGCGCTCATCCTGCGTCTCCTGACCACGCACTCGTCACGTGCCCCACCACCTTAGGCCACGCAGGAGGGGCCGAGGAGAGCCTTGAGATCGGCCATCAGCGCTCCAGACGTGGCGACCCGCAGGTCGGCTCCGAGCTTCAGAGTCTTCGGCGTATCGCTGTTCAGCAGCCGCAGTCGTACCTCCTGGCTTCCCGGGTGGTTGTTGAGCACGCCCTTGAGCTGCGCGACGAGCACCGGGGTGACCCGCGTGACCGGGACGGCGATCGTCAACGGCTCCGCCGCGGACGCGGCCGTGTTGATGACGGTCACGGTGCTGCCGGTGATCTCGACACCATCCTCGCGCGCCCTGACCCGTCCCTTCACCGACACCATCGTGTCTGTGGCCAGCGTCATCGCAACGCTGGCGTACGCCTTGGGGAACAGCATCACGTCGATCGAGGCGTCGAGGTCCTCGACGGTGATGATCGCCCACATCTCGCCTTGGCGGTTCTGCTTGCGCTGGAC
>JGI24132J36420_10001446_pt1 | contig 10747 bp, 9 predicted proteins | sample BarGraNGADG00212_3_FD_36420 | JGI IMG/M metagenome (IMG submission 36420) | reverse complement strand
TGTCCCATCTCTGTTGTTGGATTCCTCCTGATTCACATCAAACCACGCGGGCTGTTTTCCCAAACAGCACCTGTTAACCTGTGAACGGGTACGCAAGCTGAAACCGCTGCCGAGCTGGATGGGCTTTTGCCTTCGATCTTGGACAAAGCGTTCAGGGGTGAATTATGAACGTCGCCGGAGTTTCAGGGCCGCAGGCCTGTCAAGTTAAAGCCTGGGCTGGAGCGAGTCTGACGAGTGGAGGCCCAGGTAACCCGTTCCATGAAATTCCCCAAGGCCTGAAAGGCCGAAACACCATCCGCGCCGGCCAGGTGCCGCCCCTTCAGGGCAAAGAGATTTGTTGGGGGACGTTTACCTGGGGCTTTACCCCAGGCTGTAATAGGACGGGCTTTCAGTCCTCCGAGCGCGTTTAAAATATCCACTTTTTGTAGGAGGCGAGGTAACGAGACTCCATTATCTTCGGAAAAGAAGATTTCTTTTGAGACTCCTCACGTCGTCTCCTACTTTATTAACGGGCTGCTAAACCTGCTCAACAGCCACAATCCGAAAAAGGTAAAAAGACCATTCAGCAGCAGCAACTCGAACCCCACCTGATAACCGCCGAACCATCTTTGCGAGTTCAAGCTGAGGAGATAGCATAGGGTCGGCGAGGCAACTGTAATCACCGGCACCCAGATGGAATCCCGGAAAGTCCTTTTTGTAAGCAGTCCGAAGCTGAACAATCCCAGCAAGGGTCCGTAAGTGTACCCTGCCACGGTGAAAATCGCGCTCACCACACTTCGGTCGTTTATGGCCCGGAACGCCATGATCACCAGCACCAATACCAGCGAAAACAGGATGTGAACCCTTCCCCGGATCCTTTTTATCCCGGCTTCATTGTACTTTTTCTTCACGTCCATGATATCCACGGTGAAAGACGTCGTAAGCGATGTTAACGCGGAATCGGCGCTGGGATAAGCCGCGGAAATGATGCCGATAATGAACATGATGGCGACCACCGGACCGAGGTGTCCCTGCATGGCGATGAGGGGGTAAAGGTCGTCCGATTGGGCCGGCACGGGTATGCCGTTCTTGGCGGCAAAAATATACAACAATGCCCCAAGCGACAGGAACAGCAGGTTGATGGGCACCAGCGTGAGGCTGAACCAGAACATATTTTTCTGGGCATCCTTGATATTCCGGCAGCTAAGGTTCTTCTGCATCATGTCCTGATCCAGGCCGGTCATGGCAATGGCCGTAAAAACTCCCCCCAGGAATTGCTTCACAAAGTGGCCCTTAAAATTCCAGTCATCGAGGAAAAACACCCGGCCATAAGGGCTATCATGGATGGTCTGCACGATGCCCCGCAGGTCGAGTCCCAGATTTTTACTGATGATGACCAGGGTGGCAACTAGCGCGCCCAGCATAAACACGGTTTGCACCGTGTCGGTCCAGATGATCGTTTTAATGCCTCCCTTGTAAGTGTAGAGCCAGACAAATAATATCAAGACGATCACGGCCAATTCGAACGGCACCTGCCAGTTTTTGAATATGGCGATATAGAGCACGTTCACCACCAGGTACAACCGGAACGAGGCGCCAATGGTCCGGGAAACCAGGAAAAGCAGGGCGCCGGTTTTATACGACCAAACTCCAAAGCGCTGCTCAAGATAGGTGTAAATGGAGGTGAGATTGAGCCGGTAATAAACCGGCATCAGCACGTTGCCGATCACCCAGTAACCAACCAGGTAGCCCAGCACCATTTGCAGGTAGGAGAATTGGCTGGCGCCAACCCAGCCGGGAATGGAAATAAACGTGACGCCAGAAAGTGAGGCCCCGATCATCCCAAAAGCCACCACATACCAGGGGGAACTTTTGTTGCCGATATAGAAAGAGTCGTTATTAGCGCCGCGCGAGGTGAGGTAGGCGATGAACAATAAAAGAAACAAATACCCGACGACGATCAGAGATATCAGCAGTGGACTCACAGCAATGAAAGAACACGGGTTTCGACGCTAGGGCGGGACAGCGAACCATGTTTTTGGCCGGGATTCATGCGGCGCATGATAAATCGCGGGAGTCGAAATTCAAGGCCCAATCGGCCGGCAAGTTCGCCGGGGGTGCAACTTGTTTTTTTCGTAGCATCCGGCGTGAGCCGGATCATTTGTCTCCGCCGAGCATTCGAAAAACTGCGCCCGACTCTGGAGTTTGAGCCGGCTCCCGTCGGCGGCCACGTTTTTGCAGCGCGGAAAGCTTATCCCCTTTGCAGCCTTGGCTAGGTGAAAGCCAACCAGAACCGTGAGGTCATCCTAAGCGGGCGAGATGCCCGCGCGCCGTCTTAACCGAAAATCGATCGGTAAAAACATTATTCCAAAATTCTGCCCTTTGGACTAAATTGGCAGCCATGGACAAAGACCAAGTGGCCGGGATTCTTACCGAGATCGGAACGCTGCTCGAACTCAAGGGCGAAAACCCCTTCAAAACCCGCGCCTACGCCAACGCCGCCCGCACCCTCGATGGTCTCGGCGAACCGCTGGAAAAAATCGTCGCCGAAGACCGTCTGGGCGCCATCAGAGGCATCGGCGAGGGTCTGCGGAAAAAAATCACCGAACTCGTCACCACCGGAAAACTGGCCTATTACGATGAGCTCAAGGCATCCATTCCCGCCGGTCTTATCGCCATGCTCGACATCCCCGGCTTGGGTCCCAAAAAAGTCAAGGCGCTGAACGACACGCTTGGCATCGAAACCATCGAGCAGCTCGAAGCCGCCTGCCAAAGCGGCAAGGTTGCCGCGCTGGACGGGTTTGGCGATAAATCCCAGGCCAAGATCGTCGAAGGCATCGCCTTCCGCCGCCAATACGCCTCGCGCCATTTGCTGGTCGAGGCGGTGATGGCGGCCGAGCCCATCCTCGACAACCTGCGCGCGCATCCCGAGGTCATCCGTTGCAGCACGGCCGGCAGCGTGCGGCGTTTCAAGGAAGTGATTGGCGACATCGATTTTCTGGCGTCTTCGAAAACCCCTCCTGCCGTCATTGATTTTTTTACCCGGCAACCGGGCATTCTCAGCGTGAGCGCCAAGGGCGACACCAAGGCCACGGTCATCCTGGAAGGCGGTATTCAGGCCGATCTGCGCGTGGTAAGCGATGCCGAGTTTCCGTTTGCGCTGGCCTATTTCACCGGCAGCAAGGAGCACAACATCGCCATGCGCCAGCGCGCCATTCAGCGCGGGTTGCGCCTGAATGAATACGGCTTGTTCCGGTCCCACGAGGAAACGCGCGATCCGGCACTGCTCGTTTCCTGCCGAACGGAGGAGGACATTTTCGAACAACTCGGGCTGGCGTACATCCCGCCCGAGCTGCGGGAGGATCATGGTGAATTCGCCGCCGCCGAACAGCATGCCATTCCCCGCCTGATCGAGTGGACCGAGCTGCGCGGCTCGCTCCATAATCATTCCAACTGGAGCGACGGCCACAACACACCGGCCGAGATTGCCGATTTTGTCATGGACCTGGGCTGCGACTATTGGGCCATCACCGACCACTCGCGCGCCTCGTTTCAGGCCCATGGACTCGATGCCGTCCGCCTGCGCCAACAGCTCAAGGAAATTCAGGAAATCAACCGGAAACTGGCAGCCGAGGGCAGCGGCTTCCGGCTGTTGTCCGGGATCGAGGTCGATATTTTGGGAGGGGGAAAATTGGATCTGGACGATGACATGCTGGCGGAATTGGATGTCGTGGTAGCCAGCCTGCACACCGGTTTTTCGCAAAACGAAGCTGACAATACGGAACGATTGATCCGCGCCGCGCAACATCCCCTGGTGCATATGCTGGGCCATCTGACCGGACGGCTCCTGTTGGATCGCGAACCGTATCCGGTCAACCAGCAGGCGGTGATCGACGCCTGTGCCGAAACCGGGACCTGGATAGAACTTAACGCGCATCCCAGCCGGTTCGATCTCGACTGGCGGCTCTGGCCGTATGCGAAGAGCAAAAGAGTCAAGTGCGCGATCAACTGTGACGCCCACCGCCAGGAGCAGGCCGGTTTCCTGCGCCTGGGCGCCGGCATCGCCCGCAAAGGCTGGCTGACCAAGTCCGATGTGGTCAACACGCTGCCGCTGGCCGAGCTTCGCCGCGCCTTGCAGCGCAAACGGCAAAAGCCAGAAGCCGAGAGTGCACGCGACAATACATGACGTGGCCGCGTAATCTATTGTCGCGTTGATTCACGAATTGGCCCTGCGCCCCTGGCCCGGCTGAGAAATTTCTTCGTGGCGCCGGGGAATTTGTTACGATGCCGCCGTGCCGCTGCTGGACATTAGAAATCTGACGATCGAGTTCCACACCGGAACCGACTCGTTCCGGGCGGTGGACGATGTGTCGTTACAGCTCGCCGCCGGCGAGACGCTGTGCCTGGTCGGTGAGAGCGGCTGCGGCAAAAGCGTCACCGCCCTATCTATCGCGCGGCTGGTTTCCACGCCGCCGGCGCGTTATGTGCGCGGCGAGATTTTCCTCAATGGGCAAGACGTGCTGCGGATGTCGAAAGCCGAACTCCGGCAAATCCGCGGCGGCGTGGTGAGCTACGTTTTCCAGGAACCTAGTTCTTCCCTTAATCCCGTTCACCGCGTGGGAAACCAGATCAGGGAAGCCCTGAAGCTGCATCGGCCGCAAGCGGCGACCGACGACGAAGTGGTGCGGCTGCTCAAGCTGGTGGAGATATCCGCGCCGGAATCGCGGCGGCGGGATTATCCGCACCAGATGTCGGGCGGCATGCAGCAGCGGGTCATGATCGCCATGGCCCTGGCCTCGGAACCCAAGTTGTTGATTGCCGACGAGCCGACCACGGCCCTCGACGTTACGATCCAGGCGCAAATCATGGAGCTGTTGCGCGAACTCCGTCAACGGCTCGGCATGAGCATGCTGCTGATCACCCATAACCTGGGGATTGTCGGCGATGTGGCCGATCACGTCGCCGTGATGTACGCCGGCCAGGTGGTTGAATCGGCTCCCGCACCAGCGCTCCTGCAACGTCCGCTGCATCCGTACACGAAGGCGCTGATGCAATCGGTGCCCAAGCTGGGCAGCGGCCACCAGCGGCTGCAATCCATTCCCGGAACCGTTCCATCCCCGGACGCCATACCGACGGGTTGCCGGTTTCACCCGCGCTGTCCCGTGGCGAAGCCGGAGTGCACGAAACAACCGCCGGCCTTGATCGAGGTGGAAGCGGGACGACAGGCAAGATGTCCGTTCACCCGGGATTAACACTTTTAAACGCCTGATGAGCCTCCTCGACGTTCGCCAACTCAAAGTCCATTTTCCCGTCCAGCAAGGCCTGTTCGGTGCGGTTCACGGTCACATCAAGGCAGTGGATGACGTCAGTTTCATCCTGGAGGCCGGCGAGACGCTTGGATTGGTAGGCGAGAGCGGTTGCGGTAAAAGCACCCTGGGACGCGCGGTGATCCGGCTGGTCGAGCCCACCTCCGGTCAAATCTTATTCGCGGGCGAAGACATCAACCGGCTTCCGGGCGCGGCGCTGCGTCGATTGCGCCGGCGATTCCAGATGGTCTTCCAGGATCCTTACGGCTCGTTGAACCCGCGCATGACCATCGAGCAGATCATCGGCGAGGCGCTGGATATTCACCGACTCACGCCGAATGCCACCGACCGGCGGCAACGCATCGCTCATCTGCTACAGGCGGTGGGATTGGACTCGGCGCATGCGCAACGGTATCCGCACGAGTTCAGCGGCGGGCAGCGCCAGCGCATCGGCATCGCCCGCGCCCTGGCGGTGGAGCCGGAATTCATCGTGTGCGACGAGCCGGTGAGCGCATTGGATGTCTCAGTGCAGGCGCAAATCATCAATCTGCTCCAGGATCTGCAACAGAAACATGGCATCGCTTATCTGTTCATCGCCCATGATTTGGCGGTGGTGGAGCACATCAGCCGCCGGATTATGGTGATGTATTTGGGCAAGGTCGTGGAAATGGCCGGGGCGCCGGCGGTTATTCATACGCCCAAACACCCTTACACCCAGGCCTTGATCTCGGCGATCCCAGTCATCGATCCGGCTTCGAAACGGGCGCGGATCGTGTTGCCCGGCGACGTGCCCTCCCCGATCCATCCGCCCGCCGGCTGTCCGTTCCATCCGCGGTGTCCGGTGGCCGAGGCGCAGTGCCGGACGAATGTCCCGGACTTTCGGGAAATCGCGCCCGGCCACCATGTCGCCTGCCATCTGGCGGGTTGCGCCTAAAAGCAGCAGGAGGATTAACAGAACGGGAGATGGCTTGAAACGTCGCGACCTTAATCCAGCAGATTGAAGCGGTGGGATGCGTGCTGATCCGGCACGGCGGAAAACATGATTGGTTTTTTTGCCTGGATCGGGTTTAATTGCCCGGCATGAAGACGCGGCAGGCTCAAATCAAGCGCATTACCAAGGAAACCCGCATTGTCCTTGGGTTGAATCTCGACGGCTCGGGGCGGTCCTCGATTCAGACGGGCATTCCCTTTTTCGACCATATGTTGACGTTGTTCGCGAAGCATGCGGTGGTGGATTTGGAGGTGGCCTGCCAGGGCGATTTGGAGGTGGATGCGCATCATACCGTGGAAGATTGCGGCCTGGCACTGGGCTTGGCGCTGGTGGAGGCCCTGGGTGACAAGCGCGGCATCCGGCGGTATGGCACGGGCTTCGATCCACGCAACCCCTTCACCGGCGAGGCTTATGTGCCGATGGACGAATGCCTGGCCCGATGCGTCGTGGATTTCAGCGGCCGGCCCTGCCTGGTTTGGCGCGGGCTGGACCGGCTGGCCTACAAACGTCTGACGACGGCCGAAAAGCGGCAGGACATGTCGTCGGCTTTTCGTTTCGGGCTGGCCCGGGAATTTTTTCAGGCCGTGGCCAACGAGGCGCGCTGCAACCTGCATCTCGAGCTATTGTACGGCGACGAGCCGCATCATGTGGTGGAAGCCCTATTTAAGGCCTTCGCCCGGGGAACGGACGCGGCGTGCCGGCGCGATCCCCGCCTCGGACGATCGTTGCCGAGCACCAAAGGACGATTATAATCGGTGCTGAATAACGGGAAACCACCCGACGTCCAACCCATGTCGAGATTGAACGATATTTCATCCGCCAGCGATGAAGCGCTTGTGAACGCCTCCCAGAGGGGCAACATGATCGCCTTCGAGGAGTTGGTGGCCCGACATCGGGATAAAGTTTATGCCCGGGCGTTCAGCATGTTGCGGAACGAGGAAGAGGCGGTTGATCTTTCTCAGGAAGCGTGGGTGAAGGCATGGCAACGCCTGAAGCAATTCCAGGGCGAAGCCAGTTTCGTCACCTGGATCACGCGAATCGTGATCAATCTGTGTCTGGACCAACTGCGCAAGCAGAAACGCCAGCGCACCGAGTCCATCGAGTTGATGGAGTCGGAGTCCGGCGGTGTGGAACGGCAAATGCCGACGGTAACGATCAATCCCACCGAAGGGCTGGAACGGCAGGAACTGCGGTGCCGGATCGATGAGGCCATGGCCCAATTGTCGGTCGAGCATCGCACGGTCCTGGTGCTGCATGAATTTGAAGGTTTGGAATATAAAGAGATCGCCAAGACGGTAGGGTGTTCGATCGGAACGATCATGTCCCGCCTGTTTTATGCGCGGCGGCGGATGGCGGGTTTGATGGCAAAATATAAACGGGACGAGTTATGAATTTGGAAGCACAACTGAAATTGCAGGCCTTCATGGATGGCGAGTTGTCTTCTCCTGAGGGCCGCGAAGTGGCTGAATGGTTGGCCCAGACACCAGATGCCCAGGCTCTGGCGGCTGAACTCAACCTCACCCGGACCTTTTTGGCCGGTCAGGAATTGGAACGCCGGGTGCCCGAAACCCGGGAATTTTACTGGTCTCAGATCGAGCGCCGCCTGCCGACAGTCGATTCGCCCGCGGAAGTCGCGCCGCCCTTTATCAGTCTGGGCTGGTGGTTGCGGTGGGTGATTCCCGTCGGCGCCGCCACCCTGCTCACCTTTTGGCTGGTCACCCCTCCGGGAATGGATCGGCCTTCCAATCTGGCATTTCTCGAAGGGCCGGAGGAAATCGACACCTCGGTGCCCAACACCAGCACCGTCTCTTTCCACGCCGCTTCGGAAGGGGTTACGGTCGTCTGGATCGATCTGAGCGGCTTGAATTAAACTTTTACTGCCATGCCGTAGTCGATTCAACCCTCACCAGGTCATGAGCACATTGATAAATCTCAGATGGGGACTCGGTTTCCTGTTCGGACTGATGCTTTGGGCGGGACAGCCGGCCGAAGTCCGGGCCGATGAGATGCGACTCAAGGCCCAGTTGATCTGGGGCACCAACCAGGACAAACCCAACCAGCCGCACTTGAAAGACATCAGCCCGCAGATGCGCGAAAAGCTCAAGATGCTCAAGTGGCGGAATTTCTTCGAGGTGAACGATCCGGACTATCCCGCCAAGGCCTTCAAGCTGGCCCAAAGCGAAACGCAAAAGCTGAAGTTGAGCGCCCGTTGCGAAATTGAGGTGACCTACCTGGGCGACTCTAAAATTCGCGTCGAGCTGTTCGGCGAAGGCCGCAGCCTGCACAAGATAAGCCAGCCGCTGAGCCCCGGCAATCTGCTGGTGCTCGCCGGCGAGGATAAAAACGACACCGCCTGGTTTGTGGTGCTAACCGCCCTCAAGCCGTGACGCCCTGAGGCCGTGTTGAACTGGCAGACGTCATGAATCGTTGGTAGGTAGGGCGGTGCTGCTGCGCCGCCCAAATATCAGGGCTAAGCGGCAGCTCATCCCTACCGGTTCATGGAGAGAAACGGCTCGAACAAGCATCAAGCATAGCCCCATTATTTGAAATTCTCCCACGCTTATTTTGACGGCGCCTCGACGACGCGGATTCTCCCGAGCCGGTAACGTTTTTGCCCATCGCCGTCCGGCAGCGGCAGCGCGATGGCGGGCGTGCCGTCTCGCAAGCCCACCGAGACCCACACATCATAACTGCCGGGCTTGGTGTTGGGGACAAAAACGCCGCGTGGATCCTCGTGCCGGAAAGCCACGACGAAACGCGATTGGCGTTTCTCCAGCGGCGCCTGATCGGGCGCGCCGACTTTCAGACTCTTCACATCGAACGTCTCGTCCACGTGGGCCGATACGATGCCGCCTTTTTCATCTTTCAAGGTGAGCCCCCAAAAACCGCCGCCATAGCAGGGCGCCACGCCCGCGTTGGCCCAGCCAGTCTCGACCACGAAGGGTCGGCCCAGAGTGGCCTCGGCCGGCCAATCGATTTCGCGGAGCTGAAGCCGGTAACCCAGGCGCCGGTTGATCCGTTCGATGGTTAAGCGATTCTCGTTCAGCTCCTCGCGCGGCCACCAGTGAATGGACATGTAACTGGCGTGATAATCTTCGACGGATTTGAGCAACAGGTCGCCGCTCCAGGCGCCGCGCTGCTTCGAGCTGCCATAGTGCTCATGCTCCAGAATCACTGGCAGGCGCGGCCAGAATTCTTGCGCCATTTCGGCGTGGTACCAGGAGTTCGGAGGCGGTTGCACCAGGATGCTGTCGTCCCGCATCGTGACGCCCTTGGCTAGGGCGTAGTCCATGGTGGGAAAGTGCCGGCCGGGCTTGGTGGCGCCGGCGACATCGTCGCTAATGCAGAGCAGGGTTCGCGTGAAGTATTTCACATGCAGGTCGACGTGGTGTTTCACGACTTCCAGCGTCTGTTCTTCGGACAAGCGGCTGCTAAAACCGGTGTGTCCCTCGCCCCACATGCCAAAGGAACCGACATCGATGAAGGCCACGTTGGGATTGCCATCGTATCTCCGGGCCATCGCCGCCAGGAAGTTTTCCAGTTTCTGCAGGAACACCGGGTCCAGGTAATCCGGATCCCACAACGGACCGCCCGGCCGCGGCCCTTTGCCGAACTCGAATTCGATTCCTTTGGCGCCGGCATCCTGCACCCATTGGGGCGTGGCATAACGCATCCAGCTTTCCGAGCAACTGACCCGGATAGCGATCTTTTTTCCCTTGGCGATCCAGCGTTGGGCGGGGGTGTCGAACAGCGACCAGTTGAATTCGCCTTCCTTCGGTTCGAGGAACGACCACGGCACGCGCAGGTAAACCACCGACAGGCCGGGCCAGTCATCGAGCGTGTCCCATGGCTCCAATTTCGAACCGTAGTTCCGAATCATGTTCGAGTAAAAATGAAGTGTCCAACCCATGCCCGGATTGACCAGCGCTTCACCGGTATCGACCGGGCGGACCACGACGCGTTGCGCCTCGGCCCGCGCGTTCAAACCCACGCATGACACCGCGAGGAGCAGGGCGCACAAAAGCCGGCGCGGGGCCGTAGCACCGAGTTTTCGGTCGGCTGTTCCACGGGATTTCCAACCTGCGCAATGCGATTCCGTGTTCATGATTATGCCATTCAAAATCATGGCTCCCGCGTCAGGGCGCGCAATTCATCCCACGTCACGTCGAATATGAGTTTGCTGTCGGCCGTTAGGGTCATGGTGGGATAATCCCACAAGACACTCACCGCGTCAACGGTCAGCCAGGCAGCGGAAACGTTACCGAGTGTAACTCGCTTTTTCGCCGCACGTCCTGCCGTGAGACGGCGCGCGGGCGTCCTCGCCCAACGTCACTAAGGTCTCATGGTCATCGGAAAGCGCCAGAGGACTGGCGCAGTCCAAAACGCTTCGCGAATTCACGGCCGGTTCGAGNGGGCGCCAGCTTTTGGACTGCGCCAGTCCTCTGGCGCTTTGAAGGACGCTTCTGACCTG